>Ga0207683_10000776_pt1 | contig 29080 bp, 28 predicted proteins | sample KBSM73metaG_FD_184333 | JGI IMG/M metagenome (GOLD analysis project Ga0207683, IMG submission 184333) | Miscanthus rhizosphere microbial communities from Kellogg Biological Station, Michigan, USA - KBS M7-3 metaG (SPAdes) (version 2) | ecosystem: Host-associated > Plants > Roots > Rhizosphere >... | reverse complement strand
ATAACGGAGTATACTACGAACAGAGCCAGGACGAAAATGGCCGAACCATATATGTGGTTGCCGGTAAGGACGGTGTGCTCAATACCGAAAACGCTGATGCGAATGCAAGCCCGGAAGTTGAACAGCCATTATCGGAAAATGATGATCCTATTATGGACAATAGTGGTACTGACAAAGGTAATAACACTACTTATGCACCTAATGTTAAGGTTGGCGACATTGTAGATCAATTACCGGAAGATTGTCGCAAGGTTACCCTGAACAACAAGAAGTTATATGTGTCGCCTGATAATATTTTTTATGAAGAATTTAAAGATGCTGATGGTACCGGATTTCGTGTTGCAAGCGTACCAGGAGCGAATGATTGATTGATTGTCAAACATGTCTAAATGGAAGGCTCCCGATTTATCGGGGGCTTTTTTGCTGTTTTTGGACGTCCTTAAAAGAGGTCAATTTATTTGATTTTAAGTCGTTTTTGATTGCTGAGAATGATCATCCCCTGCTATTTAGACCGTTGGCATCGGCTTTGACATATTTAGGTGAACATACTTTAAGAAATGAACCTGAATCGCAGTATATTTTCCTGCTTAATCGTTTATTTGCTTATTCTGATCTCTGCTTGCCACACCCGGAACAAAACACAAAAGGGTGCTGCCATTGGTGCAGGAACAGGAGGGATAGTGGGTGGTTTTATAGGCAAATCTGCCGGTAATACCGCCTTGGGTACTATAATCGGTGGCGCTGTTGGCGGAACGGCCGGAGCCTTTATAGGCAACAATATGGATAAGCAGGCGAATGAACTTAAGAATTCAATACCGGGCGCCACAGTAACCCGACAAGGCGAAGGCATCATTGTTAATTTCGACTCAGGGATTTTATTTGACGCTGGTAAAGCAGATATAAAAGCAGCCGCCCAAACAAATCTTCAAAACCTTGCAACCTCACTTGGAAAAAATCCAGAAACAGATATACTGATCATCGGGCATACCGACAATACCGGCGACGGGAAAAACAACATTGATCTATCAGTTCAGCGGGCTGCTGCGGTCAAGAATTACCTTGTATCAAATGAAGTTAAAGCATCGCGCTTAAAAATTGATGGAAAAGGTTCAACCGAGCCAATTGCTGATAATAATACAACAGCGGGCCAGACCCTGAACCGCCGGGTAGAAATCGTAATCGTAGCCAATAATAAGATGAAGAAGCAGGCAGAATCGGAAGAAAAATAGCAGGCATTTTAAAATAAAACACCGAATTACGAATATCAATGCTGAAGTGGTGATTCGGTATTCGACGTTCAAAATGATGAATAATTAAGGCAAAATAAAAGCCCCCTCACTCTTGCAGTTTGGGGGCTTTCAACCTAAACCTTATCACAATTAAACCGGCAAGAATGCCAGTTCGCAGTAAGCATTACAATTACTATACCAATAACGATTTGTAAATATCATTTTTCTTTTACACGCCTGAATCGACTTTTTGCAGTGCATCTGCGCTAACGCACTGTTTAATTTTCTTTACATTAGTGTTTCCTTTGTAGTACACTTCAAGCCCTGTTATACTTGTTTTGACACAGCTTTTCTGCGTAACCACGCATCAAAAAGAAATAAACCCAGCACAATGTCAAAAAATAAGAAGCCTTCCAATACCGGTTTGCTCAGATAATTTTTTATGTCAGGAAGTCGCAGGTTGTCAGGTAGATGTACTGAAATATTGGCAGACCCTGTGTGTACATTTGATATCGCCAGGATCAGTAAAAGCGCAATGCTGACAATAAAAAACCCTGAAATGCCTTTAATAATCCGTTTATTAATGCCTGCTTTTAACGGCTGCTGTGCATGCTCGGCACGAATGCCTTCCATCACATTATAAGTGAACGCCATAGACGGTTCATCCAGCTCCATTTTAGAAAACTCCTGGTTCAGGGCCAGTAGCTCTTTGTATTTGCAGCGGTAAACTTCGTCCTGCGCAATTAATATATCAATGGCTTTCTTCTCCTCATCAGAGCAGATGCCATCAATATAGTTCCAAAGTTTTTCCTCAATCGTGTTCATATCAATTCTTTCACCTCGTGCTTTAAATTATGTTCCAGCTTCTCCTTCAAACGCTGCCGCGCTCTGAATAGTTTAACTTTAACTGTATTCGTCTCAATACCTAATGTCTTGCCTATTTCATCCAGCGATCGTTCGCCCATATAAAAAAGGGTGATGATAGCGGCATCATCAGGCATTAATTGTGCTATAGCCTGGTTCAGGTAATACGACCTCGATTTATTCTCGGCCGAATTGACATCATGCGACGATGAACTATTCTCCAATTGAATATAAGTATTTTCATCGTCAATGGAATCGGTGTCGACCCTTTTCTTACGTAAAAATGTCATCGCCGTTGTATAAACAATGCTATACAACCAAGTACTGAATTTGGACTGCCGTTGGAATGCCGATAGCGAGCGATAAGCTTTAATAAAACAATCCTGGGCAATCTCTTCGGCATCCTCCCGGTTTTTTGCAAAGCGAAGAGCGAGTGTAAAAACAAAACGCTGGTGCCGTTTTACCAGGTCAGCATATGCCGCCTGGTTCCCCGTCAGTGTCTGCTCTATCAATTCTATATCCGAAAGCTTGCTTTGCATTGTATACTCCCTCTGACTACCCCTGTGGAGCTTAGGTTACACCTGTTATGTAAATATAATTAGAAATATTAGGAGTGGTGATATGGCAGCGGCAGTTGCAGTAGCAGTCAGGAATTTTCAACATATTAAATAAATTGACTGCCCCTCGCTACTGCCACTGCTACTCAAAAGAAACAGTAATTTTTTTTAGAAACATTGTAACCTCCCTGAAAAACACGTCGTCATAGCTTACAAATACACCGTTAGGGTGGTTTGAAAACGTAAAAATTATTAACTTAAAAACATAAACACCATGAATAATTTAGATACACCCGAGTTTGGAATGATGACCGGGATAATTATTTCCCTCGGATTCTTTGCCATGATCTTTGGAATAATTTACCTCTACAAAAGAGAAAGAATGGCAATGATAGAAAGGGGAATGGATCCCCGTAGATACAAACCACAGTCTGCACCCTATCAGACATTAAAGTGGGGGCTATTATTAATAGGTGCCGGTACAGGATTGTTCCTGGCATATTTAATGGACCGCACCGTGTTTAAGAGCATCGAAGACGATAATGTAGCCATTTACTTCGCATTGATAGCAATTTTTGGCGGATTAGGGTTGTTTACCTCTTATCGCATCGAAAAGAAAGAAATGCCAGGTAATGGCGGACAGGAATAATTTTATTTAGGAGCTAAAGGCTTAGAGTTGAAAGGTAAAGGGTTGGTCCCAATATCTTTCACCTTTGTCTTTTAATGGCCTTTCACCTTTCTTCCTTTCCCCTCGACCTAGAGGTACCTCTCCTTAATAAGCTTCAAATGATATTGTTCGTGGCCGGCAGTCATATATACCAACCCTCTTACGGTTGTGGGATTACCGCTTGCTTTGCCGCCGCGTGACAATTGTTCTTCACTCAATGAGCGGAAAAGAAACATATTCGATTCGCGGGTTGCTTTATACTCATCAGCGAGACTTTGTATGCTGCGGCTGTTGAAATCAGTGTTGTTAACATAAATGTCCTGATCAAAACCCGGTAGTTCAACATTGTTTCTCGAGAAGCAAAGTGCGCGGTAAGCGAAAGTGCGCTCTGTATCTATCATATGGCCTAATACCTGTTTCAGCGTCCATTTACCTTCGGCATAGGCATGCATAGCCTGCTCTTCGCTCAGACTGTGGAACAGATCATAGGTGACTTGCTTTGTGTTTTCAAGCAATTCCAGAACATTTTCGTCGGGAACTGACCCAACGTATGCCTGGGCAAACGCAGGGTATTCATTAGACTGTGGTCGGTATATCATGGGTTAAGCTTTTTAATACTATACGGAAGGTGGTGCCTTTGCCAAGTTCGGAGTCTTTAACAAATATCTGCCCGTCATGGTAATTCTCTACCATGCGTTTGGTAAGCGAGAGGCCTAAACCCCACCCTCTTTTTCTTGTGGTATAGCCGGGTTGGAAAACGGTATCAAACTTGGAGCGTGGAATGCCTTTCCCGGTATCAGTAATATCGATATAAACCTGTTTTTTTGTTTTGCTACCTGATATTTCGACTTTAATATTCCCGGTATTTTCAATGGCATTTACAGCATTTTTTAGCAGATTTTCTAATACCCAGTCGAACAACGGTATGTTTAATCCTGCACGCAAATAGGGGTTGCCATGAATTTCAAAATTGATCTTATTGCTCACCCGGATCTTGAAGTAATCGACAAAGTCTTTGATCACATCGTAAACGGGGTACTCTTCCATCACCGGCTTCGATCCGATCTTTGAGAACCTGTCGGCCACTATTTCCAGCCGTTTGATATCGTTTTCCATTTCGGCGATCAGCGGATCATCTTCGGCGTTAAACTTCTCCTTCATCAATTCGACCCAGGCCATCAGTGAGGATATCGGCGTACCCAGCTGGTGGGCAGTTTCCTTAGCGAGCCCTACCCAAACCTGGTTTTGTTCTGATTTACGTGATGTGTTGAACGCAGTATAAGCCACCAAAAGAAAAATAGCGATAACTGACAATTGTATGTAAGGGAAAACTTTTAATTGTGTCAGCACGAACGAATCTTCATAGTAAACATACCAGTTAGCGCCAAATACTTTGAGGCGGATAGGCTCATGCTGCGCTTTCATGCTCTCTAATACAGCCTTAAAATACTCCGGATCGTATGTTTTTTTGGTTTTTACCCCGGGCACATCGGGTATTTTTATGTAAGTTTTGGTTGAATCCAAACCTTTTGTTGTAATGAATTCTGCCTTATCATCTACAATAATAGCAGGAACGGTTAAACTATCGCGAACAGTAAACACATAGTTCAGGAAATCATTATCATCAGAAGAGGTGATCTGCTTAATACTTAACGCCCACATTTCGGCACGTGTGCGCTCTGCTTTTTTGATGCTTTTAACCAGGTAACCGGTATAGAATAAAGATCCGCTGGCTATAACCACCGCAAAGGCGAGCAACGAGTATTTCCAGCGTTTTCTTTGTTGGTATGGGTTCATGTATGAGAATAAGCAAATTAAATAAAAAGTTGCGAGTTCTGAGTTTTAAGTAGTGAGTAAAAAAGCTGACTCAGATATAACTCAATACTTACAACTCTAAACTTAAAACTTAATTATCTTTGCCGCAGAATGTCAGATAAAAAAGTAAGAGTAAGATTTGCCCCAAGCCCCACCGGGGGGCTTCACCTGGGAGGTGTGCGTACTGTATTGTTCAACTATCTTTTTGCCAAGCAGCATAAAGGAGATTTCGTGCTTCGTATTGAGGATACCGATCAGAGCCGTTATGTAAAGGGCGCTGAGGAATACATTCTGGAATGCCTTAAATGGTGCGGACTTACTCCTGACGAAAGCCCCATTGCTGGCGGACACTATGCTCCTTACCGCCAGAGTGAGCGTAAATCTATCTATCGCGAATATGCAGAGCGTTTGGTGGGGCAGGGTCATGCTTATTATGCATTTGACACAACTGAAGAGTTGGAGCGCAACCGTCGTGAGATACCTAATTTTCAATACGGGCATGCTTACCGCGACACCTTGCGTAATTCACTGGCAATGCCGTTGCACCAGGTTCAGCAGCTAATAGATGCAGGCGAACCTCACGTGATTCGCATAAAAATGCCTGAAAACGAGCATGTCCATTTTGAGGATATGATACGCGGGCATGTAAGTTTTGATACTGGTCAGAGTGACGATAAAGTGTTATTAAAGGCTGATGGTATGCCAACCTATCATCTTGCTGTAGTAATTGACGATTACCTGATGAAAATAACCCACGCCTTCCGTGGTGAAGAATGGCTGCCATCGGCACCGGTCCATTTGCTGCTTTGGGAATACCTGGGCTGGAAGACAGATATGCCGCGATGGGCACATTTGCCATTGATATTAAAACCTGATGGCCACGGTAAACTGAGCAAGCGCGATGGTGCCCGGTTGGGGTTCCCGGTATATGCCATGAGCTGGTTTGACGAAAAGACCGGAGAACTAACACCAGGTTTCCGCGAACTGGGCTTTTTACCCGAAGCATTTTTGAACCTGCTCGTAATGCTGGGCTGGAATGACGGCACCGATAATGAAATATTTACTTTGGACGAACTAATCGAAAAATTCTCTATTGAAAGAGTAAATAAAGCAGGCGCGAAATTCGATTTTGAAAAGGCAAAATGGTTCAATGCGGAGTGGATTAAGAGATCGGAGGCCGGAAGACTGAAATCAGATGTCAAGCAGATTTTAGAAGATAAGGGTATTGTTATCAAAGACGAGGCTTTTCTGCTTACGGTGATTGACCTTGTAAAGGAACGCTGCCCACTGCTGCCTGATTTTTATCAGCAATCCTCCTACTTTTTTGAGCAGCCGAAAGAATACGATCTGAATGCGGTAAAACCTAAATGGACTGACGCTAAAACAGCTTTTTATAAAGCTTTAATCGACATGCTAAATAATAGCGCTGCATCTATTGATGCGACCGTATTTGAAGAACAGTTTAAAAAATTAGCAGAAGAAAAAGCTATCAAAGCAGGTGAACTGATGTTGCCATTCCGTATTATGTTGGTCGGCGGCAAATTTGGTCCGCATGTGTTTGATATTGCTGCTTTATTGGGCAAGGAGGAAACTATCAGTCGAATAGGAAAGGCGCTGGTAGCGTTTACCAGCTAATAGCAACGGGTTCGCCATAAAGTAACATCCCTCCTTTGCCATCGCGGTAGCCAATCCGGATGGCATTTACTTTTTTATCGTCGATCAGTTTTAGCCACTTGCGCGTTTCTAAAGTTGCATTTACGGGAACTTTGAACATTTTATCGATTCTGGGTAGTTCAAACAAAAGGTAAAAGGTAATATCTTTGCCATCATATCGATATTTCAGATAGATTGCTTTACCCAGCGTGCGCAGCAAAATATCAGCCCAAAGCTCATTTAATGCCATTAATACGAGCTGATTTACGCCATCCTTGTTAATCATCCGAACACCCTGAATATCTACCTTTATTTCGTTCATTGCCTAAATATACCGTATTGAAATAAAAAAGCAGGGCCGCTCTCACCCGGCCCTGCGATGGATAGATAGGTTTAGGTTGTGTTAACGTGTGCGGATTTGTATTAATGACTCCGGCTTTGGACCATCTTATTATCAGTTAATAGTCCTCGTTCACGATGGCCCTGGCCCGAAGTCGTATCTCAATACCCCTAATACTTATCAAAATTCAATTAGTGCAAACTAATTTTAACTATAAGATGCAGGAGAATTCGTATTTCCATAAGCGAATGAAAAATTTTATTTTGCCGGCCTGAAATGAGCTTCTTTAGCAAACCAGTTAAAACCAACGATACTGACGACGAAGTGCAACTGAATAATTACCGCAAAAGCGGTGATGTGGCGGTATTGGGTAAATTGTTTGAACAATACGTAACTTTAATATATGGTGTTTGCTTAAAATACCTGAAGGACGAAGAAGACGCCAAAGATGCCGTAATGGGCATTTTTGAAGAACTGATTATAAAAGTAAAACAGCACGAAATTAAACAATTCAGAAGCTGGGTTTATGTACTAAGCCGGAACTATTGCCTGATGAAATTGAGAGCCGGGAAGCGGGTTGAAGAAATTTCTTTGGATGAAGTTGTGGAATTTACACCCTTTTTGCATCCTGAAGAAAGCAATAGAGAAGAAGCTATGAAAGCTTTGGAACGCTGCATGGAGAAATTGAACCCCACGCAGAAACAAAGCATCGACTTGTTTTATTTAAAAGAGAAATGTTACAAAGAAATAGCCGAAATAACCGGTTTTACTTTGAACGACGTGAAAAGTTACATTCAGAACGGAAAGCGTAACCTGAAAATATGTTTGGAGAGAAATAGTGGATAGAGTGGACGACATAATTCAAGTCAGGAAGTACCTTAACGGGGAACTTAACGCCCGTGCTATGCACGAGCTGGAACGCCGCGCCCTGGATGATCCATTCCTCGCGGATGCATTGGAAGGATTTGAACATGCGTCTGCTGATCAGCAAGCTAATCTGGCTGAACTCACCAATCGCTTGCATCAGCGAACCGAAAAGAAGATAAGAAAAATTATTCCGTGGATACCATTATCGGCTGCTGCATCCATCATAGTAGTATTAGGCGCGGGTATTTGGTTTATTAGCAATCGGAATAGTCAAAGAGATGCTAAGCAGGAGTTAGTTCGAGATGTAATTACTGAAAAAAAGGAAACCCATGTAGCTCCAAATTCAACTATTGCAGCAGATACTCTAAAAGTTCAGAATGATAAAGCGATAGCTCAGACACAAGCGCCAAAGATCAAAGACGCCCGGGAAATCAAAGTAAATCCCAAAACGATTGACCAGGCTGATAAACAGGTAGAATTGAAGGAAACTCCGCCTGCTGTGTCTGATCTTTCTGTGGCAAAAGCTGATGCACCTGTTACAGTCAGCCAATCACCCAATGCAGATATAGCAAGTAGTGGATATGAATACAAATACCTGAGCCCTAAAAAGGATTCACTGGGTGCTAATGATATACTTGTTGGCGATATATCTAAGAAAAAAGCAGGCAAACCCAAAGGCCTGTCAACAACACAAACTTTATTGAAGAGTCGTGCTGATGGGCTAATTGTGAACACCAATGACAATAATACGATTACCGGTACAGTTGTGGGTGATGGTGGGTTGCCGCTGACGGGTGCAACGGTAAAAGTACAGGGTCGCAATTTTGGTGTTGTTACCGACGCTAACGGAAAATTCACACTACAGGATGTTCCTAAAGGGCAAACCCTTTCGGTAAATTATATCGGCTATAGCGGGAAAAAGGTAAAAGCCAACCAGGACTCGATGCGAATCAGCCTTGAGCCTACTGGTAGTTCATTAGCAGAAGTGGTTGTAACGAAGGAAACTGAAACTGCGGCACAAGAGGCCCACCCGCACGATGGCTGGAAGTCTTTTAATGATTACCTGGATAAGAATGCGCAATCACCTGACGGTAAAACCGGGAAGGTAAAAGTATCTTTCGTGGTCTCTTCAAACGGCACTCTTAGCCAGTTTAAAGTAGTGAAAAGCTTGAGCGACGATGCTGATAAGAAAGCTATTTCGTTAATAGGCGCCGGCCCAACCTGGGTAGGTAATACCGATGGTAAAACCAAAGAAGTTACGGTCACTGTAAAGTTTCATTAACGTATATCTTTAAATTTTACAGGATGGGTTCAAACGAAAAAGTGCGATTCGTTTCATCTGTTTAACAACCCGATCAACTAAAAAAACCATATTTTAGCATCCTGGAAGGAATATCACTTTTTATGCTTCAAAAGCTCACCATTAGCAACTATGCTTTAATAGATAACCTGGAAATCAGCTTTGATAAAGGATTGAATATCCTGACCGGTGAGACCGGCGCAGGTAAGTCGATCATACTGGGGGCGCTTTCATTGATACTTGGTCAACGTGCTGAGAGCAGGTATTTTTTTAGTCAGCAAAAAAAATGTGTGATAGAGGGAACGTTCAGCATTAATGGATTTCACTTAAAAAACTTCTTCGAAGAAAATGAGTTGGATTACGAAATAGAAACCATACTCAGGAGAGAGATAACAGCCGATGGAAAATCAAGGGCATTTGTAAACGATACTCCGGTAAACCTGACCGTCCTTAAGCAGTTGGGAGAAAAATTGATCGACATTCATTCGCAGCATGCAACATTGGAAATAAACGACCCGGATTTTCAATTGCTGGTGGTAGACTCGGTATCAGGGCATGGCGAATTGTTGAATAATTATCGCTCCAGTTATCGTGCTTATAAAAAATCTGTTGCTAAACTAGAGCAACTGACAGGTGAAAATGATAAGGCAAAATCAGACCTTGATTATTACCAGTTTCAGTTTGATGAACTGGAGAAAGTTAATTTAATTGAAGACGAGCAGGAAAAACTAGAGCAGGAGCTTTATACCCTCAATAATGCAGAGGAGATAAAGCGAAATCTGTTAGGTGCTTATTACCTGATGCAGGACGGGGAAACCGCGGCTTTACTGCAATTACGTGAAGCGGGGCATCATTTATCTACCCTTGAGAAATTTAATCCGGAGATAGCAGAATTACATGAAAGACTGAAAAGCTCCTTAATTGAATTAAGAGATATAGCGTCGGAAATTGAAAATATTGAGCAGCGTACCCATACCGACGAAGCCCGTGCAGTTGAAATAAACGATCGGTTGAGCCTGATGTATAACCTGCAGAAGAAACATCGTGTAAGCACCAATGCCGAATTGTTGCAATTGCAGGAAGAACTCTCGGAAAAAATACAACAGGCGCTTTTTGGTGACGAAGAAATTGAGAAGCTGAAAAAACAAATAGCTGACGAAAAACAGGGACTGGAAAAGTTGGCCGCACAGTTATCCACCAATCGTACTAATGCAATCCCTGATATTGAAAAACAAGTAATAGAGGCTTTAGCTGAAATGGGAATGCCTAATTCGACGCTAAAAATTGAATTATCACCCCTCCCCGACAAAGGCGCAGATTCCCATTTGGGACCGGATGGTTCTGATCAGGTTCGCTTTTTATTCTCTGCCAATAAAGGGCATGCGCTAGCAGAGATGAGCAAAGTGGCCTCTGGCGGTGAGCTTTCAAGGTTGATGTTATCGATCAAATCGTTGATAGCCAGGTACACCGCTCTGCCGACTATTATTTTTGACGAGATAGATACAGGTATCTCCGGCGAAGTAGCTAATAAAGTAGGACAGATCATGGAGCGGTTAGCTAGTAATTTGCAAGTAATTTCTATTACCCATTTGCCGCAAATAGCCAGTAAGGGTCAAAGCCACTACTTTGTTTACAAGGATGATAAAAGTGCTACTACCTATACCCGCATCCGCCAACTGGATAAACAGGAACGCGTGGTCGAAATAGCTAAAATGCTGAGCGGAGATAAGCCCGGTGAGAGCGCACTGCAAAATGCCAGGGAGCTTTTAGGAGCTTGAGGTTTAGATTTACGAAGTACGATTTACGATTTTGAAATAGCCGGCAAGGAGTATGTGCTGAGAATCAATCCAAATTCGTAAATCGTAATTCGTAAATATAATTATAACTTTACCCCTCAATAAAAACCAACCACATTATGGCTTATAACTTACTAAAAGGCAAAAAGGGAATCATATTCGGTGCGCTGAATGAGCAATCCATTGCATGGAAAGTAGCTCAGCGTGCAGTGCAGGAAGGCGCAGAGATTGTTCTGTCAAATTCTCCGCTGGCTCTTCGCATGGGCGAATTGAACAACCTTGCTGCTGAATGCAATGCGCCTGTTATTGGTGCTGATGTAACCAGCAATGATGACCTGGAAAACCTGTTTACCAAAACCATAGAACATTTTGGAGGAGGCGTTGATTTTATTCTGCATTCCATCGGTATGAGCGTGAATGTGCGTAAGAACATTCCCTACTACGAAAATAACTACGAATTCACTCATAAAGGCTTTGACATTTCAGCCTTGAGCTTGCACAGGATACTTCAAATTGCCCTGAAGCACGATGCCATCAACGAGTGGGGCTCCGTTTTGGCGCTAAGTTACATCGCTGCTCAGCGCGTATTCCCTGATTATAACGATATGGCCGATAACAAAACCGTGTTAGAAAGCATAGCACGTAACTTTGGTTATTATTATGGCACCAAAAAGAAAGTGCGTATAAATACCATATCACAGTCACCAACCCGCACTACCGCAGGGTCTGGTGTAAAGGGATTCGATGGATTTATTAATTATGCGGAAAAAATGAGTCCGCTTGGTAATGCAACGGCTGATCAGTGTGCCGATTACTGTGTTACAATGTTCTCTGACCTGACTAAAATGGTTACCATGCAGAATTTATTCCACGATGGAGGGTTCTCTTTCACAGGCGTAACACAGGCGGTGATTGAACAGATGGAGAAATAAAGGCTTTAAATATTTACCCAATAAAAAAGGTGTACCGCAATCCGGTACACCTTTTGTTTTTAATACTTTTTTGCAATGATCATTCAGAATACACCAACACAATTTTTACGACTATTGGATCTGTGGGTTTGATAGGCGTCCCTCCATCCGGAGACTGGGCGTAGATACTTACATTGCCGACCGTACCACTATTCCCTGGTCCGTAGTAGGTATAGCTGAAGGCTAAACCGTTGTACACTTCAGGTAATTGCTCGAAAGTAGCACCATTGTCATAAGATACTGATACCACAACACCATCATATTGAGCTGATGCATTATCTAAATCAGGTACGTCAATCGGCACATAATAAGATTTGCCATCGGTATATGCTACCCAGTCGGCGGAAGTGATATTGGCAGTCACAGTTTTATTCAGGTTCGCGACGGGACTAATATACTTCTTAGTACATGAGGATACTGACAATAATATTACTGCACAGCATAAAATAGATAAGAGTTTTTTCATAAATGTTTTTGTTTTTAATGGCTATAAAGCTATCGTGAGTATGTTATTTTTTTGTTGGCCGCTCACGACGGTTTCATAATACTTGTGTGTTCTATTGTTAAGACCAAATTAAGTGAAAAAGGTTTAATGGTTCCTGTTAATTTTTTTAAGCTTATTAACATTTACATCTAAACGCTCTTTCAATATCATTATTACTGTTTTCAAGGTAAAAACGATACAGTACTATAGATTTTTTGTAACACTTGGGGAGTGCCGGGATATAAAACGTGGATTACAATCCCCACATATTGTTTAAACATCTTATATTTAAGTATGGTATTGTTGCGGCACAAACATTGCCTCTGAATAAACGCCGTTTGCCCCACCGGTAATAAAATTTATTAAAAATTTAAAAAAGCAACTTCTACCCCTACGATTGCCGTATTAGAAAAACAACTGATTAAACCTTAAACAATGGATCCTTTTAATTCCCAATTTATACTTAAAGAAAAAAGATGGTTGTGGATAGATTATGATAAGGGCATTAGTATTATGCTGGTTGGTTATGGGCATTGCCTCGATTCACTTAATGGTCATGCTGATTTGAGTGCCCATCCCTTTTTTAATTATATCGGTACTTTTCTTTATGGTTTCAGGATGCCATTATTCTTCATTATTTCAGGCTTGCTTATTGGCAAAAGCTTAAATAAAAAAGGCCTTGGCGGCTATATCAGCGATCGCACCAACAATATTTTATTCCCACTTTTGATATGGGGATTTATAGAAATATCTATGCAAATCCTCGCCGCATCGTATACCAGTTTTACGAGTAATACAACGATTGGGCCTTCCAGATACCTGATGCTATTGCTCGATCCAAGGCAAACAGGGCACTTCTGGTACCTGAACGCATTGTTCTTTATAGGTGTGATCTATGCCTTTGTTAAGTCGGTCTTAAAGCTTAAGCCGGCGTTTCATGTCGTGCTGGGCTTTATTTTCTTTTGCATATCGGCTTATATCCGCGTCAATAATATTAATGCCTGGTTATTGACCGACATACTTGAGTACTATTTCTTCTTCTCGCTGGGCGATCTGATATCGCACATTATGCTGGATGAAAATAATATCAGGCGTTTTTCATCATGGAAAATATTTTTCCCGATGCTGGTCGTATTTTTAACTACTCAGTATTTCGCGACTAAAGTGAACCAGGAACCGAGCCAATGGGGAAATGATTTACTGGAAAACAAAATGCCATTTTTTTACCTGTTCCAGGCATTGGTTGGCTGTACCATATCCATCAATTTTTCATTTCTGTTGCAGAAGTATAAACTATTTACCTGGATCCGCATTGTAGGCTACCATTCGTTGTTTGTATACTGTATGCAGGTCATTGTGATGACCCTGGCCCGCATATTTTTCCAGAGCTTCTTGCATATTAATTATGCACCCGCGCTGATCATGTTGGTGTGGTCATCAGGAATTGTTTTACCTATATTCTTCTATAACTTTTGCGTGAAATACAATTTATGGTGGCTATACACGTACAAGAAGCCGGTTAAACAGGTAGAATACCTTCAAAAAACAAAAATTTTCAGTTTCAGATAAGGAAAGGTATCTTAAAAAGGATTTTTTCCAAACGTAAAAGGCAAGCTAATAGCAGCTTGCCTTTTATCATAATCGGTTATTTGCAAAATTTATTCAGAATCTTCGGGTATATTTTTGTAAGCTCTCTTCAACCGAACCAGTTGAAGTAAGAGAGTTGCATCAATAGCTGTCACGATGAAAAAGCCTATTGAAGAACATATTGTTTTCCATTCAATTTGTACTGATATAAACCTTATGATCATAAAGAAACAGTAAACAGCAATCAAAAATGTGATCACAGGCTGTTTTAATTTCCTGTATCTCATCGTACAGCTGTTCGTTATCCATATTATTATTACAGATCAGTATTTATAACCAATAATAATAGATTAACATATTTGCTTTAATAAATGTTTTACACATATTTTAAAGCATCAAATCAAGGAGAGAAATTATCGGATTGGAGTACTGTTTCAACCTTACATATTCCTTCTGTACTGTCCGCCCACCTCATACAACGCATGCGATATCTGCCCCAGTGAGCAGTATTTACAAACCTCCATCAGGCTTTCAAAAATGTTTTCTCCGGCGATGGCTTTTGTCTGTAGCTTTTTTAGTAAAGCCGGTGCTTTATCTGCGTTGCGGTTTTTAAATGCTTCCAGCGCTGATATTTGGAATTGTTTTTCTTCTTCGGTAGCGCGGATCACTTCAGAAGGCGTGATGGTTGGCGAACCTTTTTTATTCAGGAAAGTATTTACCCCGACGATAGGGTATTCACCTGTATGTTTCAGGGTTTCATAATATAATGACTCTTCCTGGATCTTGCCACGCTGATACATTGTTTCCATCGCACCCAATACGCCGCCACGATCATTTAGCCGTTTAAATTCGGTCAGTACCGCTTGTTCTACCAGGTCCGTTAGTTCTTCAATAATGAATGAACCTTGCAGCGGATTTTCGTTTTTAGCTAAGCCTAACTCACGGTTGATGATCAACTGTATAGCCATCGCCCTGCGAACAGACTCTTCAGTAGGTGTGGTGATTGCCTCATCGTAAGCATTGGTATGCAAAGAGTTACAATTATCATAGATGGCATACAAAGCCTGCAAAGTAGTGCGGATATCATTAAAATCGATCTCCTGTGCATGCAATGAGCGACCGCTGGTTTGAATATGATATTTGAGTTTCTGCGAACGGTCGTTGCCTTTGTATTTGTTTTTGATGGCCTTTGCCCACAGCCTCCGCGCAACGCGGCCGATCACCGAATATTCCGGGTCGATTCCGTTGGAGAAGAAGAACGACAAGTTCGGTGCAAAATCATCAATATGCATACCCCGGCTCAGGTAATACTCTACATAAGTAAAGCCATTTGAGAGGGTAAATGCCAATTGCGTGATCGGATTGGCACCCGCCTCAGCAATATGATAACCAGAAATAGACACCGAATAAAAATTGCGGACCTTATCATCAATAAAATACTGTTGAATATCGCCCATCATGCGCAAGGCAAACTCAGTTGAAAAAATACAGGTGTTCTGCGCCTGATCCTCTTTTAAAATATCAGCCTGCACTGTGCCGCGAACGGTTGAGATGGCTTTTGCCTTTATCTTTTGATAAACATCAGCAGATAAAACCTGGTCGCCGGTAAGGCCGAGCAGCATAAGACCCAAGCCATTGTTACCTTGAGGGAGCGTTCCTCCCGCATATGCCGGTCTGGCGATCCTCTTGTCATCATACAATTCCTTGAACTTGGCTTCCACCAAATGTTCCAGTTTGTGCTCATGAATGTATCTTTCGCATTGCTGATCGATCACAGCATTCATAAAGTAACCAAGCAACATCGGTGCAGGGCCATTGATTGTCATAGACACTGAAGTAGAGGCATTACACAGATCAAATCCGCTGTATAGTTTCTTCGCATCATCCAATGTCGCAATACTTACGCCCGAGTTTCCGATCTTACCATAAATGTCGGGCCGTGTGTGCGGGTCTTCACCATAAAGTGTAACCGAATCAAAGGCTGTGGATAAACGGTGAGCAGGCTGCCCCAAAGAAACATAATGGAAGCGTTTATTGGTACGCTCCGGGCCACCCTCTCCGGCAAACATGCGGGTGGGGTCCTCACCCTCGCGCTTAACAGGGAATACGCCGGCCGCATAAGGGAATTCTCCCGGCACATTCTCGGTTAGCAGCCACCTTAGGATATCGCCCCAGGCCTCATAGCGCGGCAAGGCGATCTTCGGCACCTTCAGTTGTGAAAGTGAAGTGTAATAGAGCGGCTGACGTATCTCCTTGTCCCGGACTTTGTATATCAGATCATCAGCCTTATATTTTTTTAGCGTTTCCGGCCATTCATTTAATAATCGTTTGCATTCGGGATGCAGATGACCTTCGAGATGTTTATACACATCCTGGAGAGACGCAATGCTTTGCGTCTCTAATAATTCCATCACCCCCTTCACCTGGAACATCTGCTGCGCTATCTTACACTGTTCATTCACCCAACTATCGTAAACCTGACTACTTTCCGCAATCTCAGCAAGGTATCTCGTGCGATCAGGCGGAATGATAAATATCTTTTCGGATTCGCCCCAATGAAGTGCAGCCACATCATATTTTTTACCAATAAAATCAACACCTGTTTTGGCTTTAATGGTCCGCATCAGGGCCTCGAACAAATTGTTCATCCCCGGATCATTAAACTGTGAAGCCATGGTGCCGAAAACCGGCAGGTCTTCATCCTTAGCCTCAAATAACTTATGGTTGCGTTTGTATTGTTTGCGCACATCACGCAGGGCATCTAAAGCACCGCGTTTATCAAATTTGTTAAGCGCTACAATGTCAGCAAAATCAAGCATGTCGATCTTTTCCAATTGTGTTGCAGCGCCAAATTCTGGTGTCATTACATATAACGAGAGATCGCAATAATCGGTGATCATCGTATCTGACTGACCGATACCTGATGTCTCAATAATGATCAGGTCAAAGCCTGCAGTTTTACATATATCGATCGATTCCTGAACATATTTGGATAATGCAAGGTTAGCCTGTCGTGTAGCCAGTGAACGCATGTAAACCCTTGGATTATTGATCGAATTCATCCGGATACGGTCACCCAACAGGGCTCCACCCGTTTTACGCTTGGATGGGTCGACAGAAATAATGGCGAGTGTTTTATCCGTCTCCATCAAAAAGCGACGAACAAACTCATCTACCAATGAGGATTTACCCGCACCGCCTGTGCCCGTTATTCCTAATACAGGAGTATGAGCAGTCTCCTTGTGCTTAATATCGTCTGCCTTTGCAAATTGTTCCGGCTGATTTTCGGCTAACGTGATCAGAGATGCAATCGCCTTCGGATCTTTCTCGGGCAGATGTTTCAACTCGCCATTGAGTTTGGCTACCGTCTGGAAATCGCATTGTTGCAGCATATCGTTGATCATCCCCTGCAAACCCATTCTGCGACCATCATCAGGCGAGTAAATACGAGCGATACCATAATCCTGCAATTCTTTTATTTCTTCAGGCAATATCACACCACCGCCACCGCCAAATATTTTGATATGGTCTGCACCGCGCTCCTTCAGCAAATCGTACATGTATTTAAAGTACTCTACGTGACCGCCCTGATACGAGGTTAGGGCGATGCCCTGAACATCTTCCTGTATAGCACAATTCACCACTTCGTCCACCGAACGGTTATGTCCAAGATGGATCACTTCGACACCCGAAGACTGCAGAATGCGGCGCATAATATTGATGGTCGCATCATGCCCGTCGAACAGCGAGGCAGCAGTTACAAAGCGTATCTTATTTTTAGAATGGTAGGGTGCAATGGCTTCCATTTGCAGTGTTTATACCACAAAGCTAAACAAAATAGTTAAAAGCTATGCGTGCATAATATCGATGCGTGAATGTGCAAATGAGAAAATGTGCAGATGAGAAAATGAGCGGAATCTACTAATTGCAACAATCAACAGTCATAAAAAAGCCCGGCATAACCAGGCTCCAAGAAAAAAATCGAAGGATTATCTTATTCAGTCTTCTTAGTAGTCTTTTTCTTTTCGGTTGTTTTAACTGTAGTCTTCTTTACGGTGTCTACCTTTTTGGAAGTGTCAGCGCCCATTTTCATGCCGGTATCTTTCTTGGTCGTGTCAGTCTTTACCGTGGTGTCTACCTTAGTTGTTGAAGCTGAGTCCACGCTTTTGGTCGAATCTGAACTTGAGCTCGAACTGTTTCCTTTACACGCCGCTAAAGAAAAGCATACTGCCGCCGCAAGGAACGATACTTTAATGTGATTTTTCATAGTGTTGATTATTAATGTTTTGTAATATGTATTTAACCAAATGTTAACCTAAATGTTTGGCTGTAGATTTTATTTTGCAGGCTAAAAGCTGGCAATCAGCCAATAAAAAACGGGATCTGCCGATTGCAGGTCCCGTTTTGGATCGAATGATCCGTGCTGTTATACAGCATCACTGCTGTTCCTTAACCAATTCACCGGTGGCTCTTGGAGTTTTGATTACCCTGTTGCCTGTTTTGGCCGCTTCTTTCGTTGCCTTTTTGGCGACCGCTGTTACCCGATGAATTTGAAGATGTTGATCCTCCCATTCTTCTTGAATTTTCATTTTCCCTTGTACTTTCGGGATTTTTTGTGGTAGGCATAACTAAAAAATTTAAAGGTTAACATTTTGGTTAATTGCCTATACCAACGTCAAAACTGTGCCCCATTGAGGTTCTATCGGCATAAAATTTATTTTTAATTTAAATAATTATGTAATAGTTAATTATGATTTAGGTCGTAAATTCTCGAAAAAGTGGCTTGGTTTTTATATGCTCTGCGTGTCCACTGATGGAGACATTTAGTCCCTGTCACAAGATTTAAGCCTGAATTTAAAGGCTCGCTCCCGGAGGCAGTTTTGCTGCCTCGGTCGTATGGGGCAATGTGAAGGCCCTGTCAACGGCTTCGGTGACTAACAGATAGTAATCCTTTTTTTCCTGTTTGTTGTTAAGGGGTTTGTGATTGATAACTGCCTGTGCTGCGGCACCAGCATCGCTATATATCTGTCCGAGCAGCGCTGTTGATGTACGGTCATATTCTGCAGTCGGCAGATCGTGCCAAACGCCGCAATAGTTTATCGAGCGGTAAAATTCCCTGTCGCGCATTTCCTGGTGTAGTAATTCGTAGTCGTCCGAATCCGGGTTAACTAATTCAACTCTTGTAGTGTAGTTTGTCATCGTTTTAATATTTAGGTTTTTGAATGACTCAAAGTTGGATCAAATAGGCATACGCCGCAATTCGTTTTTTAACGGTAATTTTTACGTAACAGCCGCACGTAAAAGTACTTGGATGATAAAATAGCGTTGGGATGAGTGCGATTCCTTCCCCGGGGAAGGGGAGGTAGGGGTTTCTACGCCATACATATCGTTAATATATAACGCAGAAACCCCTCCCTGCCACTTCACATTGCACCACACCCCTCCCCGAGGAGGGAATTAAAAAGCACTATCCTCACAAAATCGTATCTTTGCCGCCAATCGGTCTAATCAAATAAATATCAGTGGAATCGCAACTACAGCAGGGAATAAAGGGATATAACAACTATGGTGCATGGCTGCGCGAAAAGTATAAAGGGCAGCGCGTATTCAAAGTGATCGTTGACGGTGGTTTCACCTGCCCCAACCGTGATGGCTCCAAAGGCTATGGCGGCTGTACCTATTGTAATGTTGATTCGTTTACACCTTCAGTATCGCGTAAAAACCCTTCAATTCGCGAGCAGGTGATACAAGGTGTTGAACGTGCCCGTAAGGGCAATAGGGCCGATAAATTCATCATCTACTTTCAGCCTAATACCAATACCTATGCGCCGGCGCATTACCTGAAAATGATGTATGATGAAGCGCTAAGCTATCACACTGAAGATATCGTTGGCTTATCGGTCGGCACGCGTCCGGATTGTATTGACGCCGAAAAAATCGCCCTCCTGGAAAGCTATACCGATCGTTTTGATGTCGACCTGGAAATGGGCATGGAGTCCATTTATAATGATACGCTGGCTCAAATTAACCGTGGTTGCATGCATGAGGACCTGCTTAATGCATTGGAATTGGTAAAGAACAGTCCGCTTGATATTTGTGTGCATACCATATTTGGCTTCCCATGGGAAACCAAAGAGATGATGCTGAAATATGCAGATGAGATCAACCGCCACCCGCAGATAAAATTTGTCAAGTTCCATCACTTGCATATTGTAGAAGGTTCGGTGATGGGAGTTAAGTATAAAAGGGAGCCTTTCAAACTATTCAGCTTGCCGGAGTATACCGATTTTTTATGCGAATTACTGCCGCTTGTCCGCCCGGATGTAGTGATTCAACGCTTGTTCGGCCTATCAGACATGGAATTATTAATTGCGCCAAATTGGGGATTGAAGAAGTCTGAAATTCAGCACTATATCGATAAAACCATTTCCGATCGGGGAATTGTACAGGGCTCGGCCTTTATATAATTCAATAATATTGCTTTATTTTAGCACGTTATCAAAACTTTGGGGCGAGGAGCTCCGTTAAAAACCAATAAAAAAGTTTTGCCACGCATCGACCTGAAAAATTACATTCCGGCCTTAACGGGCGTACGTGCACTAGCTGCCTATCTCGTTTTTATTTCGCATTACGCCTATATTTTTGACGGCGGTATGCCGCATGCAGTCCAGCGCTTTTTTAACGAGTTTCATATCGGGGTAACTATCTTCTTTGTGCTTTCAGGTTTCCTTATAGCTTTCAGGTATTTTGATAATTTCCATCTTACCGGCGACTGGTTTAAGCAATACCTTAAAAATCGTGTGGCACGTATCTACCCTATGTATTTCCTGTTGACAGGCGGCGCGTTCATATACTATTTCTTTACCCGCGAGCCTGCAATTGTAGGCAAATTTCCGAGCGCAATCGGATTATTCTTTATGCACATCACTTTTGTGCGTGGCTTTTTCTACGACTTGAATTTTACAGGTATCGGGCCCGGGTGGTCGCTTACGGTAGAAGAGTGCTTTTACTTTTCGGCACCTATAGCATTCTTTATCATAAAAAAATACAACAAGTTCTACCTGCAAATACTTTCCATCACCGGCTTCGGGTTTTTAATGGTGCTCATATTCCGGAATGTAGATTGGTATGGTTTCTTCGGCAACTTTACCTTCATGACGCTGTACACCTATTTCGGTCGTTGCTTTGAATTTTTTGTGGGGATTAAACTGGCATTATTTGTCCATCAGCATGGAGTGGAGCGCACCAATAAAATCAGGTTTACTTATCTGGGTTTTGCGGGGATTTTTGCCTGTATAGCCGCTATGTCGAGATTTGCAATTCCGATGGGATGGTCGGCTGGTTTACATAATCCGCTGGGCATCATTACCAATAACTATGTGCTCCCGGTATTTATCGCCATGTTTTTCTACGGGTTAATTACCGAAGGCAGCAATCTTAAAAGAATACTTGCAAACCCATTTGTAGAGCTACTGGGCAAAAGTTCCTACATTTTTTACCTGGTACATTTGGGCTATATGTATACCATGATGCACCATACATTCAATTGGTTTAATGATCAAGTGTTTGCATTATATGATCAATGGGCAGTAGATTGGCATTCACCTTTTGAATACGATAGTTTAAACCTGTTGTATGCTTTTATCGTATTAAACTGTATCTCAGTACTATTATTTAAGTTTATTGAAGAACCTTTGAACCATTACATACGTAAATCAAACTTTCTTATAAATAAACCAACGGCATAATAACATATACTTTATTTTTAAATACTTTCTTAGGAATAAAAATATTGACAGTGAAAAAAGGTAAATTTTTAGTTATCATTTGCGGGTTGCTCTCCCTGCTGATCTTCAATAAGGCGCAGGCCGGCGGAGTAAAATCCCGGGCAGATGGAGAAGTAAGCACCGAAGTTAAAATTCATGACAGTGACGGTATTTTCAGCGGAACGGCATCGTTCACGTTCTCGGTAAAAAACACTTTGGATAACGAACAATCCGGTACAGTTTCGTACCAGGTGACGACCGAAAAAGGAGAAAAAGTATCCTCGAAAAAGATCAATGTGAAGATTGGCAGAAATAGCTCTGAAGACTACAACTTTAGCATTCCCGACCTGCAAACAGGTTTCTATAAGATCAATTTCATGATCAATGTAAGTGATTATGATGATACTACACGTCGGGCATTTGGTATTAGGCCAAAAGAAATACAGTCTGCATATTCACGCCCAGCAGATTTTGATGAGTTCTGGCAAAAAACAAAAGATGAGCTGGCCAAAGTAAAGCCTGAGTTTAAAGTTACCCCGCTGCCAAAAATGAACACCGAAAACCGCGACGTATATGAAATACAAATGCGCTCACTGGATAACTACCTCATAAAAGGCTATATGACGGTGCCGCGCACAAAAAATAAAAACCGCAAGTTCTCTGTATTATTAGGTTTGCCGGGTTACCAGGTCGATCTGTCGCCTATTGTTGGTTTAGATCAGGATCTGGCAATCATAACACTTAACACGCGCGGGCAGGGCACCAGCCGAGGCGAAATCGATACGCGCCGTGATGAGTTCCTGACTTACCGTGTGGAGAATAAAGAAAAATACGTAATGCGCGGCGTAATTATGGATTGCGTGCGTTGTATCGACTTTATTTATAGTCAGCCGAATTTAAGACATGATAACATCCTGGCTACCGGCGGTAGTATGGGTGGATATCTGGCCATTGCTTTGGCAGGTGTTGATAGCCGTGTAAATCTTTCATCTGCTCAAAATCCGATCTTATGTGATATACGCGGACTGGTAGGTGAAGTGGACTGGCCGATCAGCAGCTTTAAGAAGTATGCCGCAACCCAGCCCGGGCTGACCCTGGAAAAAGTATTAAACAACCTGGATTATTTTGACGGCAGAAACTTTGCAGTAAACTTAAAGTGCCCTTTTATAATGGGTATCGGTTTGCTCGATCCATTCGCACCGCCAAATAATGAGTTTGCAACTTATAACCTGATCCCGGGCAGAAAACGCATCATGATATTTAAGGATCTGTCACATGAGATTAGTCCAAAGTATAAAGATCTGGAAGGCAGATGGATGCGCGACGCCTTTGCATTATTTTAAAATATGACAAAGAAATTCACACATATAAAATTAAAGCCGCTGTTGGTGGCATTTATGCTGATTGGAGCATTGCGTAGCAACAGTTATGCCGGAGGTTTCCCGGTAAGGCCGCATAGTTTGCTGCTGTCGCCATCGGTAAGTTACTTTTATGCGAATAAGGCCTGGGACTCGGTTGGACATTTGGGTTCCTTTGCTAATAATGGCCATTTCTCATCTATGACTTACCAGTTATATGCCGAGTATGGCTTAAGCAGACGTTTTACATTAGTAGCCCAGTTGCCGTATGTGACCAATACTTTTGAGCAAACTGGTTACAAAGCTTCTGCATCCGGTTTGGCTGACCTGGAAACTGGTATACGCTGGTATGCAGCTAATATCGATTATCGTTTTTATTTTATGGTTCAGGGTACGGTTATTACGCCTCTATATGTCAATAATCCAAGCTTGGGCTACGGTTTAACCGGCGGAGAACTAAAGCTGATGTTTTCGGGAAGTATGAAGATGCTGGGAACTTATGGCTACTTCTCGCTCGAGAATGGCTTCAGACAGTATTTCGGCAGTACAGGTCCTTTCCAGGACAGATACAGCGGTACATTTGGTTTGAACCTGGATAAGCAATTCAAGAACCAAATATCTGTTTCACTGGGCGGCTTCTATTCAACAAGTATTAATAAGCAATTTTCGTATGTCCAGTATGCTAACAAAGACTTTTCCTTCAACCAGGTTTCACTAAGCTACGGGCATTCATTTAGCAGGGAATTCTCTATATTTTTAACCGGAGGTAAATTTATAAACGGGCGAAATACCGGCGACGGCGCAAGCGGCACAGTTTCGCTGGTGCTTAGGCCATTTTAACATAAACAATAATAATGACCAGACTGCTTATCATATTATTCCTTTTACCTTTTTACTGTTTGGCACAAACGGCGGACAAGTACATACAGGAGGGTAACGAGAAAGTTAATCGTAAAGATTATAAAGGTGCAATTGCCGACTTTACCAAAGCCGTCCAGCTGAATGATAAGGCATCAAAGGCCTACTTTTATCGTGCTAATGCCGAGGGAAATATCGATGACAACAACGCTGCCATTGCCGATTATACCAAAACTATCGAGCTTGACCCAAACAATACAAACGCCTGGTTCTATCGGGCGAATGCAAAAAATACCATAAAAGATTACAAAGGGGCCATTACCGATTTCGATAAGGCCATTTCCATGAGCACGCGCAATGCGGACATGTATCATTATCGCGCTAATGCCAAATCTAACTTAGGCGATTATGCCGGCGCAGTGGAAGACTTTACAAAGGCGATGGAATTCGCACCGAACGACCCTCAACTATACGAGTACCGTGGTATTGCCAAAGCCAACTTGCACCAGGATAAAGAAGCCATTATTGATTATAATAAGGCAGTAAAGCTTGATCCCAAAAATGCGGACCTGATCTACTACCGCGCCAACTCAAAAGGCAACATTGGTGATTTTAAAGGAGCCATTGAAGATTATAACACATCACTTAGTCTTGATCCCAAAAATGCGAATGCGGTGTTTTATCGTGGCAATGCGGAGGGTAACGTCGGCAATTACAAAGCCGCTATTGTTGACTACAAGAAGACCATCGAGATGGATCCAAAAATGCCAAACGTATATAAATTCCTGGCAAATGCTTTAGCGAATGATGACAATGAGCAGGCTGCTTTGGACTACTTTGGTAACCAGATAAAGAAAGACCCGAACAATGCAGAATTGTATATATACGACGGATTGGTGAAAAGCAATATGAATCGAAAGAAGGAAGCCATCGCTGAATTTGACAAGGCTATTGAGCTTGATCCAAAAAACTCGGATGCGTTTCAGAGCCGCGCGGATGCCAGGCTGGGGTTAAAAGAATATACAGGTGCAACGGAAGATGCAAATAAAGCGATAGAGGTAGATGCTAAAAATAGCTACGCCTATATCACCCGCGCACGGGCAAAGGCAGCACAGCATGATACAAGCGTTGCTATGGCCGATCTGAATAGGGCGGTTGAAGTAGCTCCGAAGAATGACTATGCCTATGCTATCCGCGGTGATATGAAATACTCACTTAAGGATTATAATGCTGCGATGGCTGATTATAACAAAATGATTGAGCTCGGCGCATCAAATGCTGAATATTACCTGAGGCGAATTAAAGGCAGGATAAAACTTGGAGACAGGAAAGGCGCTTTGGCGGATACGAAGGATATGATTGACCTGAACTCAAGGTTTCAGCGTTTGTATGTTGAATTGGGTAAGATTTTGATTGATGCCAAATTTTATAAAGAAGCGCTTGATTTGTACGATAAACTAATAAAAACTCACCCTAAGAATGCTGATTTTTATGTGGAACGGGGGGTAGCTAAGCAGAACCTGGGCAACATTAATGAAGCGATTGCCGATTACGATACAGCTATGCGTTTGGATACTGCATCAGGTGCGGCTTACTACAATAGGGGTAATGCTAAATTCGTGAGGGGAGACTATGACGGTGCCTTGAAAGATATTAACCTTGCAATAAAAATCAGCAAAGAGGAAGACGGCGAGGCTTATTTTGTACGCGGTAATGTCCGTGTTGCACTTAAAAACTATGAAGGCGCTATCGACGATTATAACAGCGCATTATATCTTGATATCACTAACACCAAAGCTTTTGCCTACCGTGGACTCGCCAAAAGCTATTTGAACGACGCTGAAGGCGCCAACGCTGATCTTGGCGAAGCTATGCGCATCGACCCTAAAAACGAAGACTTTTTGAATCTTCGCGGTCAGGCAAAATTTAATCTGAAAGATTTTTCCGGTGCAATAAAAGATTATGATTCCGCCATCGCCTTAGACCCACAAGACCCATCGCCATATCTTAATCGGGGATTGGCCAAAGCCGGCAGAGACAACACCGGCGCTTGTGCTGATATGAACAAAGCCCTGCAACTTGGTTCAAAAGCTGCTGCTGAGGCGTTGAAGAAATATTGCCATTAGTTTCATAAGGGGTGTCACACAGAGCTTAGTCGAAATGTGCGTGTAAAGGCTTCGCTCGTCAGTGCTTCGATAGGCTCAGCATGACGGCGATCATTTTACCTTAGTACCTCCAAACAAATGTACCACCGCTTTCTCCCGAAAACTAAACACCTGCTTCAATTTCTTCCTCACAAAAACAGCATTAGCAATCCGCCCCAAAAACCCGTATGGAATAGCATAATTCACAATATCCGTCATTATTATCCCACCCTCAACCGGTTTAAAATGATGCTGATGGTGCCATAAAGCATATGGCCCAAAGCGCTGCTCATCAACAAAATATTCCTTCTCTTTTACATGGGTGATCTCCGTCATCCACCGTAGCTTAATTCCGAACAACGGGGAGACAAAGTAAGTTATGATCATTCCCGGATATACTTTATCTGTGGGATTATATTCTGAAGTAACTACAAAATTCATATCCGGCGGAGTGATCTTTACCAGGTTTAACGGCGAGGTAAAGAAGTCCCAGGCCTCATCCAGTTTGGCTGGAATAAACGTTTCGTATTTGAGGTTATAGCTTTTCACAATAAAACTAACGGTGTCTTGCGGGATAAGGTTTTTTGATCATTGATCTTTCACGGGCAACTCCATTCGCATTTCGACCAATAGTTTGCTGAAGCCTATTTTTTCGTAGGCCTTTACCGCTGCCAGGTTATCATTATAAACATCCAGCTTGAATTCGGTTATTCCACGCCCTGTCGCCCACTCTTGCAATGCACCTATCACTTTTTTGTTCGCCCCTTTCCCGCGATATTCAGGCTTTACATACATAAAACCCAGGTAAGCGTGTTTGGAATGTTTTAAATAGACCTTTGAATCCTCAATCCGTGCATACCCGCTGCCGATGATCTCACCGTTTAATTCAGCTACCACAACTTCGATATGTGGCGACTGTATCATAGCGGCGATATCATAGTAATGAATACGGCCATCTTTTAAAGTTGGGTCAAATGGGCGCTCAGTATGAACAATTCCCTGTTCGAATTCCAGCAAAGTATCCAAATCGGCAAGCGTGGCTGTGCGGGTTACGATCTGCTCCATTAAATGATTTAGTGATAGCTTAAAATTTCATTGCCCCGGGCTTTGGCCCGGGATAGCAGGTAAATAGTAAAATGGCTTTAGCCAAAATAGTTCGCTTTATTAACCCCGGCCTGAAGGCCAGGGCAATGAATCAAGATTTTATTTCTGGTCGGTAGCAATCGGCAAACCCCTTCTCGACCATTCGCTCCACGAGCCTACGTACATTTTTGGGCCGGAGATACCTGCATAATCCATTCCCAATAAAGTATGGCAAGCCGTAACACCCGAGCCGCAATGAACGATCACATCCTCAGGTTGAACATAGCCTAACAATTTCTCATAAGTGGCCTTCAATTCTACCGGCGATTTGTATTTGCCGTTGGCGTCCAGATTAAGCATATACGGCAGATTTTCCGCTCCCGGAATATGGCCGGCTATCAGGTCGATAGGTTCCGTTTGTCCCAGGTAACGAGGAGTTTCCCGCACGTCGATCACCATTTTCTGATTGTCCTTTGCAGCTTCGCCGGTCTCTTCAATATTTACCGTTCCTGCAAAATCTGCAGGTACTGGGTAAGGTGCAACGGCCGGAACAGTATGTGTTTCCGTACTTAATTGTATGCCCGCATCAACAGCTGCTTTTAACCCGCCATTTAATACCTGTACTTTTTTATGACCGATTGCGCGCAGCATCCACCACAGCCGTGCACCACCAAAGGCGCCAGCTTTATCATCATATACTACAACATGACTATCGGGTGTAATTCCCCACTCGCCTAATTTTTTTGAAAAGCTTTCAATTGGGGGTAAAGGGTGGCGTCCGCCGTTGGGGGCATTTTCGGGCAGGAGGGTAAGATCTTTATCAAGGTCGGCAAACTGAGCGCCTTCCAGGTGTCCTGCATCGTAACGCTGGCGGGTATCAGCCCCGGCACGAGCATCGATAAGTATGATAGGGCCTTTTTCAGACCGCAGTTCTTCAATCTCAATTAATGGCGACATGGTATCTGTATTTATATCTTCAAAGATATAAATGCGCCGCCAAATGCAAATGTTTTACCGTTATTACTGCACTATTTTATTAGCGCAATAGGAGCTGGCAAAGGCTTCAGGTTTTGCCTTAAATACAAAGCCCATGCTCAGAATGTAGCCCATCGCTTCGTGCAAAGCCTGGTTCGATTTGAACATCGGGTTGGTATTGATATCGGCATGAACTTCCAGGTCAACATCATACAGATCGAGCAGGTCGCACAATTTGTAAGCAATGTCGATGGATTTTTGCACCTCGCTAAGCATACGCTCCTTTATGCTCATCTTTTGCCCCGTGCGTTCCTGGTGGATGAACATAAAGCCGCCGCGGCCCTCGCGAAGGAACACGATCACGGTTGCAAAATCGGTGACGTTGCCCTTTACCTGCGAGTCGGTACCGATGCAAACCTTCAGTTTGTTGCCAAGCAAACTCTCTCGTTCAATGGCTTGTTCTACTTCTTCGAGGATTGGCGAATGGATGATCTCGCCGCTAAATTTTCTCCAGGTCATAAAATTTATTTAGGTTAATTTTAACTGACCTGTGTTTCAGGTCTATAAAAATAAGCGATAAGCTCTCATATAAACGTTAAGCGATTGTGATTTATTTGTTAACAGTTTCTTAATTATCAACAGGTTATTATTCAAATATAGGTTATTTTTTGTAGAATTAAATGTGTGCCAACTGTAGGTCGTGATGATATTAAATAGAAAAAGCCACCTGTTACAGTGGCTTTTTTGCGAGAGTCTTATAAAGTAT
>Ga0207683_10000775_pt1 | contig 29112 bp, 32 predicted proteins | sample KBSM73metaG_FD_184333 | JGI IMG/M metagenome (GOLD analysis project Ga0207683, IMG submission 184333) | Miscanthus rhizosphere microbial communities from Kellogg Biological Station, Michigan, USA - KBS M7-3 metaG (SPAdes) (version 2) | ecosystem: Host-associated > Plants > Roots > Rhizosphere >... | reverse complement strand
TCGCCGGAAGCGGCGTCAATCAAAGACAGAAACTCCGCCTCAAGGCCGGCGACGGCGTTTGCGTAGCGTTCGACTTCGTTCAAATAGGCAGAATCCCCGATACGCTCCGCGCCGTGCGCCACCGGTACGAAGGGCGCGCAAATGGACAGCAGCAATAGCAAGCTAAGACGTATGGTCATGGACCGCTCGCCAGCCAGCTGCTGTTCGCACCCAGACCAGTGTGAACCACCCTGACTGTTCGGGCTCTGCTCCGCCGGAGAGGACGAAGCGACCCGTCACGAGTGCCGATTGTTCGGAAAGCGCCCGAACCTTTACGCTCTCCATGCGCAGACTCTGCCTGGGCTTGCCATCGACAAAATATGTTTGACCGAATGACGTCACGATGGCCTCAATCGTTGGCCGCGGACCGTTCTTGGTCATGACCGTGACGGACGGATCGTAGATGGCGACATGGCCTTTCAGATCGCCCCGATTCCAAGCGTCGACTGAAGCTTGCATCGCAGCGAGAATTTGCGACTCGTCTTGTTTGCTCATGACGCCTGTCGAGCTTTGACTGAGCACTGCGCAGGCACCCAGCATCAGGCATCCGGCGACGAGCGATACGGCAAAGGCGCGCCTACCGGACACGATCCGGGTCGAACGAGAGGTTAGGGCGCCCGCATAACAACTATTTGAGCTTTCGGTCTTCACGCTTGGCTGCTTCCATTGCTTCAGGCTCCAAATCTTCCGCGTAGCGATTGAGACGCACGAACACACCCCAGCCGGCAAGCAGTAGTCCTACCGAGAGCAAGATGCTCGCTGCATATGGTAACTGCGCCGGATCCTCGTGCAAGGCCCTAAAAGTCGCGACAAGACCCTCGATCGCAAGCGCAACTACAACGACCACCAGGAATCGTGACAAGAAGCGGCGCACCCGTGTCGGCCCACTGATATGAGCGTCACGAATGACTTCTTCCTCGGTAATAGTCTGCGCGATCTGGAGAGCGACGACCGCAGCAGCCAACAAGCCAACCGCTTCGATGATTCCCTGCGCGGCCGTCTGGTCCAGGCCTGCGGTGAAACCAGTCCAGCCGATGCGGGCAGCAATTACGATGAGCAATAGCGCGGCGCAGGCAAATAGAAGAGCCATAAGCGCATGGACAGTCGAGAACGCCCGCAAAATTAATTTCATTGGAATAATCCCGTCAGATAAAGCTCATACGCGCTACGCCGACGCCGTGACGAACCGGGTAACCGACGGTCGCCGCCGCGTTGGCAAAGCCGTGCCTGTCGACCACGCGTTCGTCGATGCCGTCGACGGGCCTACATTAGCAACGCGACGCAAACGGCGCAAACGGCGGCATTGCTGATCGCGGCGAGCGCAAGGCGCCGATCGCGCACGGCCCAGGCAAAGGCGACGACCGTGAGTACAAGGCCAAGACAGCCGATGCCAAGAGCGAGGACCTCGGCGAACAGACGCGTAAGGCCCTTGTCGGAAAACGTGATAACCACATTGGGCGGCGGGTCGGTGACAAAGAACTTTGCGTAGACGAGGCCGAGCAGAAGCGACAGCCACGCCAGGATAGCGACGGCTAGAGCGACGAATGCGAGCTTTGAGCTTGCCTTAACCACCGGGAGCGCCTGATTGCCGATCCTCAAGTTTTCGAATCACGCGACATGGATTTCCCGCTGCAAAGACACCTGAAGGGATGGCACGGGTGACGACACTGCCCGCCCCGATCACGCAGCCGCTTCCGATAGTGACTCCAGGACAGATGATCGCTCCTCCGCCGACCCAGACGTCGTCTGCAATGGTCACCGGTGCGCCGGACTCAAGACCGGTTCTTCGTTGTACGTGAGACATAAAATGGGTCGCCGTATAGATATGGACGCCGGGCCCGAAAAGGGTATTGCTGCCGATGTCCACTCGGACGACGTCGAGGAGGACACAATTGACATTGAAGTAGACGTTCTCGCCCAGCTCGATGTTGTATCCGTAGTCACAGAAAAACGGCGGAGTAATGTCGGCTGTAACGGTCTTTCCGAAAAGCATGGTCAACACTTGTGCTCTTTTCGCCGCTTCATTCGGACTTAGCGCATTCAGCTCATGGCATAGCGCCTGTGCTCTCAGACGCTCCGCGCTCAGAGTCGGGTCCTTTGGGTCGTAAGGCAAGCCAGCCAGCATTTTCGCCTTCTCGGTGCTGCCCGGTGCAGACGCTGCGCTCATGACGGCTGGAGTTGAGCGGAGGCCCGGAGCCGCAAGCGGAGGGCCGTCTCCCTGAACGGCAGCACTAGGACTTCGCTTTCTTCGAAGGTTTCGACTTGCCGGAGCTGTTGTGAGCTACCGCTTGGCGGACGAGCGCCTTGAAGGCAGACTCGTCGACTTCTTCTCCTTCGTGGATGTCGATCGCGCGGCGTACGTTTCCGTCGAGACTCGAGTTGAAGAGACGAGCCGGATCCTTCAGAGACGCACCCTTGGCGAAGGTGAGCTTCACGACACTCTTGTAGGATTCGCCAGTGCAGATGATGCCGTCGTGCGACCAAATCGGAGTGCCCATCCACTTCCACTCCTCGACGACATCCGGGTCTGCTTCCTTGATGAGCTTGCGCATTCTGTCGAGGGTGTCCCCGCGCCAGTCACCGAGGTCGGCGATTCTTTTCGAGATTAGCTCCGATGCAGACTGGCCTGCGCTCGCGCCCGGTTTTTTCATGGTCTCATCCTGGACGTTCCCGATACACTTGGCTTGGGTTGAGGCGAGAGTTAAGCCGCATTGTTGCCGCTCGCCTTCCAATCGGCAGCGTAGGCACCGCGGAAGTTGACAGGCGGAGACGTTACCGAAAGGTATGCGAACTCGGTGGAACCCGTGTTCTCGAAGCCGTGAACGTCGCCCTCTGCAAAACGCACCACATCACCCTCCGCAAATGGTGCGGTTGCGGCACCTGCCAACAGCAGGACGCCGGCCCCTCGCAGCGCGACCCAGACTTGTTCAGAAGCCGCGTGAGCATGTGGCGGATTCCTGGCGCCAGGCGCGATGGTGACTCGCGTAATGGTCACCCGTTGGGACTGTGAATTCTCCGGGAAGAGCAGCTGCTCGGACGTTACGCCACCGTTCACAAACGACGCGACTTCGGTTCGGCGAATGATTTCCATGGAAGACTCCGAAATGTGCCCTGAAGTGAACCTAACCGGTACGCCGCGTGGACAACAGCTGCTGGAACCGCGGATCTGCGCATAGCGCGTGGGCGACGCGCTCGCCGATAATCCTGTTTGCCATGGGCGTGCAATGGCTGCTGTCTTCAAAATACGTTTTCGTCGGCGGAAGCGCCCCTACTATGTCGACGAGCAATGCGCCAGTGGAAGCCGCGACTTCGCGGTAAACGCGGTTGAATTCGTCCTTCGTATCCAGGAGAGCGGAAATCGACATATAAGGTTGGTAGAACAGCCGCGAACCGGACGACCATATTTGCGCCAGCCTGCCCTCGCTTCGCTGTATCTTCGACTCCCGAGTCAACAGCACGACGAGCGCTCCGGTCTTCTGGCAGGTGGTCACGATGTCCCGCAGCTTGTCCTCGAACTCGCGCGAAAGCTCCCTCAGTTCGTGCGGCTCGAACTTCAATTTGCCGCGATCGCTGAGCGCCCGCAGCTGGCGCAGCACGACGACGAGGTTCTTTTCGATCCACGCGAACAGGCCCGACCGCCGTGCCAATCGGCTAGGAACATAGTGAATACCCGAATATCCGAGTTTCACGCGCGCCTTGTCGGCGGCGCTTCCGCTCGCACCAGGAACAAGGGCCACGACGTCCGGCCGGAATTTCGAGATCGACTCCCGGAACTGGATTGTCACCTGGCCGATCCCGTTCCCCGGTATTCCCGCATTGACGTAATCATATAGCGGTCCGTCATCCGCGGCGCGCAGCGTTTCCAGGACGTGAAGCGGCCAAGTAGTCTCGTTGCCACCGCGCCAGGAGCCGAACACAAACGAATCGCCGAGGAATGCGAGCCGGACTGTTCCCGCCGCCTTCTCGATAGGAAACTCGGGGCTTCGGTACCCTTGTGAGTTGGCCTGCACGGAGGCGTAACTGGCGCCGGGTCGCATCCGACGCAGGCCCGACGATCTTTCGAGGACAAACAAGTCGAAGACGTCCGAGTCGCGCACCCTGTTCAACAAGCGTCCGCGCGAAGGTTCGCCGCGGCCTCCGATCGGCGGGCGGGCGATGCGCTCGTCGATCGCATGCACGGGCAAGTCGGGATTGCGTCCGGTCTTGGGCCAGTGTTTCCGTTCGTCGATCATGGCGGCCATCGTTCTGATCGTGCTCGCATCGCTGAATATGAGGTCGAGGGTCAATTCAACGTCGAACAGTTCGTTGGCCGCCAGGACAAGCTGCGTTGCCGCCAGCGAGTCGCCGCCGGCCAGAAAGAAGTCGTCGTTCGGGCCCAGCCCGTCTTTTTGCAGCAGCCATCTCCACAGCTGCCCCAGCCTGGCTTCGGTTGGGGTCGCCATCTCATCGGTTCGCGCGCTCCGAGCAGATTGCGACATCGGGCCAAACGTCTCGAACAGCTTGACCATCTCGGATCGGCGAGCCTTGCCGGAGGGCCCTCTTGGGATCTGCTGGACGAACACGAAGGTCCGAGGCAACTTCATGGGCTCGATGCGGTCGCGAAGAAAAGCGGTGATGTCACGGTCGCTCAGCTGTGAATTCGGCACCAGGACCACCGCCGCTGCGACCACCTCGCCCAGCATCGGATGCGGCACCGCAAACGCCGCCGCGTCGGCGATTTCGGGATGAGCGACAAGCGCTGCATCGACGTCGATCGGCGAAATCTTTTGTCCGCCGCGATTGATCATCTCCTTGATTCGGCCGACGAGGCGCAGGTAGCCATCCTCGTCGAAAACGCCCACGTCACCGGTTCTGTACCAGTCGCCGAAAAACGCTTCCTCGTTCGCCACGGGATTGCGCTCGTATCCGTCGAAGACATTGGCACCGCGAACGACTACCTCGCCTTGCTCCCCCTGTTTCACCGGATGGCCGAGGTCGTCGACGAGCGATACCTCGCTGTGGGCGGTAGGACAGCCGACCGACCCAAGCTTGCGGCGCTGCGGCGGCAACGGGTTACCGCAAATCCGTCCCGATTCCGTCGACGAATAGGCTTCGATGACAGGCACGCCGAAGATCCGTTCCAGGCCGGTTACGATGTCAGGGTTGAGAGGGCCGGACGTCGCCCGGATGAAACGCAAGGCATGGCCGGCGACCGCGGATGCGTCGCGTTTGAGCGCCTGATAGACGCCGATATTGAAGTTGTAGCTGGCAACGTACCAGGTCGGCCGAAGCGTCGTCAGATCGTCGATGAACGCACTCAGATCGAATGGACCTCTCTCGTCCGGATGGGCCACGCAGCCGCCCGCAAAAAGGGCGGTACACGAATTGCAAATACCGCTGCACAGGAAGAGCCGGTTCTGATTGAAGCAGCGATCGTCCTGCGTCAGTTCGTGCAGGAGCGCCGTCGATTCGGATCGCGACACCAAATGACGATGGCGCAGGGGGACGAGCTTGGATGCGCGAGTAGTGCCGGAAGTGCCGAACACGAAAGCGATGTCGTCGGCGCGCGGGGGAGGGGCGAGCGTGTGATTCTGCGGAGGCGGAAGACCGAGCGTGACGTGACCCGCCGCATCGGTGTCCCGTCCGTATCCGGCCTCGATCACGCGCAGCCCCCGCGCACGTGCAACTTCGCGAACGGGTCCGTCGAGCCGCGCATCGACGATGACAGCATCGACGCCACAGGCATCGAAGTGGATCCCGAACTCGTGTGCCGAGTACTCGTTGCTGATCGGAACGGCGATCGAGCGCTTCACGACGCCGAGAACGATCGTCAACGCCTCCGCGCCACCGCGATGAACGACAGCGAGGCGACTGTCCCGACCGAAACCCGCATGCTGAAGCTGGGCGGCTATGCCATCCGTCAAACGTGCGAGCTCGCCATAGCTCAGGTTCTTCCTGTTGCTGGCTGCGATCGCCGGGGCCGCTGGCGTAGCGCGGCCCCAATAGTCGACGACCTCGCCGATCGTGGATCCGAGGGCTACAACCGCAGGTGTGGCACACAAATCTATGTCGGCCATATCGCAACCGTTACGTGCCCCGTCCTATTCCGATTGGCTTACATGCAGACAAACGCGAATTATATTAGTCTCGACCTGTGCGTGATACCCGTCCGCTGATCCGTTTTTCTGCCTGGAAACCTTCGCGTTTCCGGTTTTCGGCGTGAACGTCAAGCATTCGAACCTCGGCCGCCGTATGGCGAAGAGCGCCGTGTGGACGGTTCTGATGCGCCTCACGCTGCGCTCGATCGGCGTGGTAAGCACGATCGTGCTGGCCCGACTGCTGGTTCCGGCGGACTTCGGATTGGTGGTCCTCGCGAGCATGCTGATTGGTCTTGTGGAATTGGCGAGCGAGTTCGAGTTCGCAACGTATCTGATCCGCGAGCAAGGCATCGACCGGAGCTACTACGACACCGCATGGACCCTGTCGGTCTTGCGGGGTGGTTTGATCGCGGTCGTGCTCGTGGTCGGCTCATCCGCCGCCGCGGACTTCTTCGCAGAACCGAGGCTGCAGAACGTCCTCTACGCGCTGTCGCTCGCCAGCCTGATCAGCGGCCTGGCAAACATCGGAACCGTCGACTTTCAGAAATCCCTGAATTTCGATCGGGACTTTCGGTTGACGGTGCAGACGAAGCTGGTCGCTTTCGCAATCACCGTTCTGCTGGCCGTCGTGCTGCGCAACTATTGGGCGCTCGTCATCGGAATGCTGAGCGGCCGCTTTGCGGCGCTGGTGTTCGGCTACACCATGCATCCTTTTCGTCCCAGAATAAGTCTCGTCCGGACCGGAGCGATCCTGCGGTTTTCCAAATGGGTGATCGCGAACAATCTGCTCTATTACGCACAGCGTCAGGGCTACGCGTTCGTGATCGGCAAGCTCCTCAATTCGGCCTCGGTCGGCTTGTATTCGGTGGGGCGGGAAATATCGGCGATGGCGACATCGGAGCTCGTCGTCCCGATCGGTCGCGCGATGTTACCGGGGCTTTCCGCGCTCGAGAAGGAGCCGGCCGCGATGCGGCGTACCTTCCTGGACGGCCTCGCGGTGATCGTCATGCTTGCATTGCCGTTCGGCCTCGGTATCGCGCTGACGGCCGATCCGTTGGTACGAGTTGCGATGGGCCCGAATTGGGTGGGGGCGGTCCCCGTGGTGCAGATCCTGGCCATTGTGGGAGTCGCCCGTGTGTTCACTGCCAACAGCGACCCGCACCTTCTGGCCCTCAACCTTCCGCATCTGACGACTGTATTGGCGTCCTTCGGTGCCGTCGTCGGCATCCTCTCGATGCTGTGGGCGGTATCGATCTGGGGTCTCGTCGGCGCGGCGTGGGCAACCAGCGCGACCGCGTTACTTCAGATGCTCCTGAACTACGCCATCATCTGGCGGGTAACCGGAATCCCGCCTGCCGCCGTGGGGGCTGTCATCTGGCGTACCGTTGCCGCGTGTCTGGTGATGTCCGGCGCGGTTTTGACGCTGCTCGATTTTTGGCCTCGCACCGATGCGACCCTTTCGCTCTTCCTGGAGGTGTGCTGCGCGAGCGTCCTGGGCGCGCTTGTCTACGTCGCTGCCTTATTGATGCTGTGGCGTATCTGCGGCACGCCGCCGGGTGCGGAAAAACACGCGCTTCAGCTCATGTCCAGCTTTGCGACGCGCATTGGCTTGCGGCGTGCAGCGGATCGGACTTGACCCGGTCACGAGCAGTCCGGTAGCGAGGGGTTAGGCATGAACGGGCACCACGTAACCCAGGCCAACCGCACAAACGTATAGGCCGACTCCGAAGGCGATGTGTGCCATCAGACTTTTAAGCCGGGCCTGGGTTGGACTGGGCGCTCTCGATGCCGCTATGCCCAGTCCGAACGACGGTTGCATGACAAGAAACGGTACCAGCAGAGTTCCGATGCCGAAGAGCAGGGCAGGCAACAAGGTTGGCCGCGCAAGCCAGTCAGCAGAAACAATGGCGACGAGGACGAGCGCGTATCCGACACCAACGATGTAATGAGCGATCCAGCCGACTGCGCACTCGAGGTGCTTTTGCGAAGAATTGGCGATATTCGTATGCATGAACTTTCCGGGCATATGGCGGAACCAGCGCCCAACCAAGCAATAGTTGGCCGAGGTAGTGCCGAAAGCACGGTTCAGCACCAGTGCCCAGAGGTCCATGAACAGAGTTGCTCCAAGCCCAACGATAACTGCGCTCAGGAAAAAGGTCGCTGCTGTATCGGGGCTCATTTGTCTGCGAGAAGTTGAACCGTGATCATTCGGACTCCCCTAGCGCACTGATCGTGACGTAATACCCATCCGGGTCTCGGAGTGAGAACTCCATGGTTCCGGTGTTCGGGTTCATGTGGGGCTCCTCCTCGAGCCGAGCGACGAGCGCGCGCGCCCTTGGCAGCGCGCTGTCGAAATCATCGACACGAAAAAACAAGAGGAGGCCGTTGCCAGGCTGCGCGTGATTGGGCCTCATCAGCGACGGATGCTCATGGGCACCCCACTCGTGAAGGCAGAGCAAGACCGTTCGATCCGAATCGAGGATTTGACCGAAGTCTTCGTGCGCCGGAGCAGTCTCCGGCAAGCCAAGCAGCGACTGGTACCACTCGAAGCTGGCAGACACTTTCCGAACGCCAATGATCGTCCACGTGCGCCTCATCGGGTTCCTCCTTCGGTCTGACAGGCGCCTACCCAGCGCCGAACGGAGCGCGTGGGCGCTACTGGCGATGCGTCCCGGTTACGGGAAGGACCAGGCATCGCGTCCGCTAGCCCGGAATATCAGGTTCGACAAGTGTTGCGAGTTGCGCCAGCGATTCCTGCCAGCCCAGATAGCACATTTCCAGAGGAATCGCTTCAGGAATGCCGGCCTGGGTGACGCGCAGTTCCGTTCCACCAAGGACTGGCGTCAGGGAAACGGTTACTTCGAGCACACCGGGCAAGTTGGGGTCTTCAAACTTGTCCGTATATCGGATGCGCTCGTTTGGAACGAGTTCGATGTACTCCCCACCGAAAGAGTGACCCTTACCGCTTGAGAAATTGTGGAACGACATTCGGAATGTACCTCCGGCGCGGGCGTCCATGTGGTGCACGTTGCAGGTGAAGCCGTACGGGGGCAGCCACTTGGCCAAAGCGCTCGCATCGAGGAATGCGCGATAAACCTTCTCCGGTCTGGTGCGGAGAACTCGGTGAAGGCGAACGGTGCGATCCGACATGGATTTGCTCCTGGAGAATTGGCGAGTGGTATTTGCGATGCCGGCCGAACCGAGCTAACCGGCCGCGGGCGGACGGGCGCGTAAGCGCCGCCGGCGGGCGGCCCGGTTGAACGAGAGCTTGGGCGTCATATCTTTGGCCGAATCCGGACAACGAACCGGCCATCCGCATTTTATGCCGGCATGCCTCGAACTCGGGGTCTTCCGGAAAGCCGGCGGGACGGATAACCTCGTACGGCCGATCGCCGCCGGCTTCAGAAGCCAACCTGTGGCGCAATCGGTGGCTGACGCGACGCCGTGGTTTGGAAGCGGAACGGTGGCGGACGCGACGGGTCCAATTATCTCAATGCCAACGGAGGTCCCATGTCGAAATACATCGATGCCATCGTCATTCCCGTTCCCCGCGCCAAGCTCGACACTTACAAGCGCATGTCCACGGAATGGGGCAAAGCCCACCTGCGTCATGGTGCCTTGTATTACTCCGACTCGATCAGCGACGACGCGCAGCCGGGCAAGGTCACGTCGTTTCCTCAGGCCGTGCAGCTCAAGCACGACGAGGTCATCGCGTTGGCATGGGTTGTGTATAAGGACAAGGCGGACCGCGACCGCATCAGCAAGGCGGTGATGGAGGATCCGCAGCTCAAGGACTCGATGGACCCCTCGAAGATGCCCTTCGACGGCAAGCGCATGTTCTGGGGTGGCTTCGAGACTGTCATCGGGCTCGCCGCCGGCCAGTAACCGGGCGAGGGACGATCAGCGGGCGGTTAGACTGGATCGGCGACGCTCAAGAGCCACTTGAGTGCGTCTGTCTCTGAAGTGTAGACGTCTGCGATCAACCCAAAGTCCGCGGCTACCTTCACTCCAAACTTCTCGGGATGAATGTATTCGGCCTGGATGACCAGGACGACGACGACCATGCCTTTCGCCTTCTGTGCCCACTCTTCTACCATTAGAAAGCGATCGACAAGCGACGGGACGGACACTCCGACGAGGCCCGTCCCATTGACGAGCAGCTTTGCTACGCGCTGATCACGACAGTACGCGATCGCCGAATTGATAAGGTCCACGACCTCGGCAAGCGAACATTCGCCGCGGGGACGAAACTGGCAGATGCCTTCTGTGACTGCCAGATGCTCCGGCATTGGTGGCCTCTTCAATGGGTGCCTAACGCAACAAGCTAACCGGCGAGCGCGCGGGCGCAAGCCCGCCGGCGAGAATCCGGTCGAGCGACGGATTGGGCCACAGTACTCGACTGGGTTCGTGCATGGTGGCCTAACTGGCTTCCGTAATGACAAGGTTCGATGACGCGGAAGCCTTTCGCAGACTAAGAAGTGGTGCGTATTCGGGAGATTTATACCATTCCTTCAGCCTGGCCATTGTCGGAAACTCGAGAATGACCAATCGCTTCGGACTCCAATTTCCTTCCAGTACCTCTGTAGCGCCCCCGCGCGCGAGACAGCGACCGCCAAAAGCCGCGATGTTTGCACCGATCTCTTTCGTGTAACCCTCAAATGAAACCGGATCCGTAACCTCGATATCCACAATGACGTAGGCGAGCATTCATCTACCTTTCACTGCAGCAGGCCGCGGGCGGCCTGCCTCACGTCGGGTGAGGAGAAGCGAAAGGCCGCGCGATCGAGCACGTAATGAATAAAGCTGGTCGCGAAGCCCAATGCCAGCAGCGCCGCGACGTAGGGTGAGGAGCGCAGCCACAGCGCCGCCTCCCCGAAAATTCGGTCCGCATAGGTGTATTCGTCGCCTACCGCTTCCACCTCCAGTAAGGGCATCAGGAACATGGACAGGACGGCAAGCACGAGAAGAACTGCCCAGCCGCGCCGGTTGATGGGCGCGAGCAGCCGGTGCCACCGCCCGCGAGCCGTCTGGGTCCCGCGAGAAGCCGCGAGCGAGGTGAGTCCCATCGCTGCGCTCCAATGCTGGACGCTCCAAAGCACGATGAACAGGAAGGGATCGCGTGCGAGAAATCCGAAGAGCACGATGGCCGAGATGCCCAGGACGTAGGCAACTCGCGGCAGCGATGGGCGCTGTGAGCGTAGCTCGACGTGTAGCACCAGGGCGGTCAGGGTGACGACAACGACGACGCTGCCGTCGCGCAGGGTGCGCGCGAATGCGTCGGACACTCCGTCTCCAAGCAGCGGAGCGATCCAGCGATCTTGGAAGGCGATCGATCCGGCGAGGGCGTTTGCCAGCACGACGAAGCCGCCGCCAACGACGAGCGCGAACCACCGATCGAGCCGGCGCGTGACCGCGTCGGATGATCGTCCCGCTCGCGCGCGATACAAGCTGAGCAGCCCGAAGTGCTGCGCGGCGAAATGGTAACTCACCAGTAGATAGTCCAGGACGGCAAGCCAGACCACGCGCTCGGTCAGCGGTATCGGCAGCACGGCCTCGGGCGCCAAAAGGACGGCGAAACAGGCAGCGGCGATGGCCAGCGGCGCCACCACGAAGCGCAGCCGCTGGGTTGCGAGAAGGGCGCGGTAAGAAGGAGTTGCGTAAGCCAGCCAGGCGGACGATACGCGATGGCCGAACCACAGCGGCACCGCGAGGACGAAGAACAGTTGATCCACCGCGCTGGCGCGAACGTCGTCGTGACCCCACCCCAGCAGAAGGATCAGCGGCGCCAACCACAGCGTATTCAGGACCCAAACGAGGTCCCATGCCGGGCTCTTGATCCACCGCATGGGGGCGACACAAGCCAGCGCACCGGACCGGCTTGATGTGTCGGCGACTTGCGCAGGGGCGGGGAGCGACCGCAAAAAACCATCGTGCCTGTGTTGCATCGCCAGCAGCTATGGAATGAAACCGACGGGTATTTTCGCTGCTAACAGCGTCCCGCGCCAGCGACCTGGCCTCCAATCCGGCGCACGTCAGGGCGCTTTGACCGTCGACCACCCACTGACAGGATCGAACCGCTGCATCGCGCTCGCCTTCTTCGCCGTACCGGACCCCAGGTCGGACTGATAGACCTTGCCATCCTGGTTGACGATGAAGGTCATGATGCCGGAATTGCCGTACTTCGCCGGATACGCGACGACGGCGAAGCCTCCAATGTCCCTTCCGTGGAGGACGTAGTCGAACGCTCCCATTTCGGCGTTCTTGCCTTGCCCTTTGAGCATCCGAAAGTAGTAGCCGTGGTACGGCGTGGGACCCTTGTCGCTCTTTCTGTAGCCTTCGGCCGCCGCGCGCGCGATCAAAGGACCGAGCGGGCTTTGTGCTTCGCCTGCCTTCGTCGGCCAATAGAGCCCGTCGTGTCTGCCCGGTGCGCTCTCGAACTTCTGTGTATAGGTGAAAACGCCGTCACCGGTACGATCCTGGGACGCATACTCGCGCTCCGCGTCGACGATCGCCTGCAGCACCTTGATCGTATCGAGCTCATTCGCGCCGATTCGCCGGGCGAGGAGCTCCTTGCTCCCGGCCGCAGTGTCGAAGCTCCACCGGTCGCCGCTCTTGATGATCGGGAACGCGAATGGGAACCCGTCTTCACCGATCGTCAGCGTCGCCTTGTCGCCGTCCCGCGCGATCGCATGCTTCGCCTCGTATGCGGCGACGAAACGTTCGGCCGCCGAGCGATCGGCGGTCTCGTCGCCCGAGGACATCCATTCGCCCGCATTGCCCAGAACAGCGATTGTGGCGGTGCGGTCGCGGCTCTTGACCGCCTGCACGAGCGCGTTCGCCGCGTCTTCGGGCGAAGCGAACGTCTTCTGCGACGCGGCGGTTGCGCTCGCTTCCGTCGCGACGAACGTGGCGACCAGGAGACCGGCAAGAATGCATGCCCAGTCGCGCGCGGTCTTCCAGCGGAGGGCTCCTGTCGGCGTGTCCATGGCTTTCCTTACCTCGATCCGTGCGTCAGCGCCGACCGCCGCCGCCGCGTCCGCCGCCACCCATGCGACCGCCGCCGAAATTGCCCGCACCGCGTGCCGCACCGATGCTCGAGGACCCGCGGCTACTGAAATCGCGCGTCTGCGCGCCGCTGTTGGTGTCGAACGCCGTGGGGCTGCGCTGGATCGACTGGTGACCCGCATCGCCGCGGCCGCGAAACGCCTCGCGCGAACCCGCATCGGCCGCTGGTCCGCGCCCGTACTGCTGCGCGACGCGCTGGTCGCGGTACGGCACGCCGCCGCGATGGTCGACGTTGTGCCGCCAGTTGTTGTCACCGGAAACGTTCGTACGATTGAATCTGTTGTACTTATGATGGTCGACATGGACACCACCGTTTCCCCAGTCGCAGTCGCCCCAAAGCGCCCCGGCGATGATGATGCCCGCCAGAAAGGCACCCCCCGGATAGTAGTAGCCCGGCGGATACCAGTAGTACGGTGGATAAGCGGGGTACGCCCACGCGCCGTATACGATCGATGGGTCGTATGTCGGCACGTAGACGACCTCGGGATCCGCAGGCTCGATCTTGATGATGGTGACATTGTTCTCGGTTACGACGATGACCTTCTGCTCCTTGGAATCCTTGAGCGTCCCTTCCGCGAGAGCCTTGGCCCGCAGTGCTTGCACCGTCGCCATCACGTCCTTCGGCTGAGCCAGAAAGGCATCGCCAAGTTTCTGCGTCCAGTCGAGCTTCTGGCTCATCATCTGCAGCACCTGCGGCAAAACCGTCAGAGACTTGACCGCCGGATCCCAGGGTTGAGTCTGCAGCGCTTCCTCGAGTGCCGTGCCCTTGAGGCCAGGGTTGGCCGCGATCCAGCGATCGGCGTAGACGACTTCGATCGGATACGTCGAGGCGACCAGCACCTGCGCAAGCAGCGCATCCGGGTAGAGTGCGATCGGCGCGACCGCTTGGTCGAGCTCGGCTTGCGAGAACGTCTTCGTTTCGGCGGACGATGCTGGGGCGGGGTACGATTGCCGGGGCTGTTGCGTTGGCGACTGTGCCGACGCCGGCATCGCCAAGGCAATGCAGAGCAGGGCTGCGATCAGCGGCTTCAGGCGCTTCATGTGAAGTCCTCCTCTGCTGCAATCGCGTAAGGCCAGAGCCATCGCCGTCGCTGTCAATCAAGTTCGCGACGGCGGACTCGTTCGCGATCCGACATCTCGTACCGGACATTCTAGCCGTTACTCACTGCCGTCGGTTGCGGCCGTCAACGCCTTGACGGCGATCGCCGCTACAAGCGCGGTAACCAGTACGCCACACACGCCGATGGCGATCGCGAGCACGCGCGCAAGCAATGCCTTCGGCGCAAGATCCCCATAGCCGATGGTCAGCCCCGATACGAATGCAAAGTAGATCGACTCGTGTACGGACCAGCCTTCGATCACACCGATGACCAATCCGAGCGCGACGATTAGGCCGAGCAGGACTGACAGGATCGGCCACACGACCAGCAGCCCGGTCCACAGTCCTGTAGCGAATTCTCTTCTCATCCTCCGCGAAACCATCACTGCCTCCGAGGTCACGAGGATGGTACTGCGACGTCGCTCACTTTCGAAAGTGGGCGGAGAGCGATCGCCATATATGCCCGAACGCCGGGATCATGTCGGGTTGTCCTGCTTCTGCCGCGGCACTTCCGTCTCGCCCCGGGCCGCCACCCAGCCCATGAAGATCCGGTAGCCCAATGCCAGCAGCGTCGCACCGACGAACATGCCGAGAATCCCCGCGGCGGCCATGCCGCCGAGCGCGCCGATAAGGATGACCGGCATCGGCGCGTCGACGCCGCGGCCGAGCATCAGTGGCTTGAGCACGTTGTCGGCCATTCCCGAGACGAAGAGCAGCGCAGTGTAGATGACCGCCTCGACGGTCCCGTAGTCGCCCCTCCACCAGATATAGCCGATGGCCGGCAGGGTGATGATCAGCGCAGGCACTTGGGCGATGCCAAGTACGAGGACGATCATTGCCAGCACGCCCGCCCATGGCACACCGGCCAGCAACAGACAAAGGCCGACCAGGATTGCCTGAATGAAGGCCACGCCGATGACGCCTTGTGCGACGGCGCGGATGGTCGCCGTGGCCAGCTTTGTGAACTCGGCGCCGCGCGCGGCGCCGGCGACGCGCTCGAAGATGGCCACAATTCCGCGGCTCGCCGGCTTACCAAATGCCATGAGGATGCCGGCGATGATAAAGGCGGCAAGGAATTGGAGCAGTCCGACGCCGATGCCGGCAACGAAGCCGAGCGCCGCTCTCGCGAGGTCGCCGATCTTCGGTTGCATGCTCTGGATCAGGGCGGGCATGTCGGTGTACGCCGCCGACCAGATCGCATAGACCTTCTCGCCGACGATGGGCCACGCCGCGACAGCGTCGCGCGGTGCTGGGATCTCGAGCGTGTTCTCCTGCACGTCAGTAATCAATTGACGCACCGAGTCACCCAGCGAGCTCATCAACACGGCGGTTGGCACGATGATCAGGGTGACGCCGAGAAGAACCACGATCGTCGCCGCAAGCCCTTGCTTGCGTCCGATTTTGCCTGCGAGGTACTGGTGCATCGGATAGAGCGCAACGGCCAGAATCAGCGCCCAGACCATCAGGGTCAGGAACGGCGCGAAGACCTGATAGCAGAGCATCGCCAGAGCGAGGATGAGGCCGGCACGGATGAGTACGTCCAGCAGCCCGGACGTGTCGTGTCGTTCCAAGTCGGTACCGATCCTGTTGTGCACACTCATATGCGCCTCCCACGGCAGATTTCCGGCGCCGAGACGAAAAAAAAACGCCACGGGCGAAGACTGTAGACTGTTGAGTATAAACTGTATACTACTGGCGCAGGGTCTCCGGAGGCCGGGTTATGGTTCCTTTGTAGCGCCAAAGTTTTTGGCGAAGTTCAGCGATGTTCGGAGCTAGCCGTGGACGGACGTCAAGTTCGGAGAAGAGCGAAGTGATAAGGGTTTCTGTCGCCATTTCACTTCGGGCATTGTCGGTAACGCATGGGAGATAACCGATGAACAGATTGAGGTTCCTGTCCGCTGTTTCGAATTCCACAGTTGCTTCTGGAAAATCGTTATTCGCCTTCATCATGGCGGTTGTATTGGGGCTTGCCTTCGCGGGTGCCTCTTTGGCACAGACGACGAGCAAGGCCGACGTACGCAATTTCGAGGTGATCTCGGTCGATGGAAACAGGCTCGTCGTTCGCGATGAGAGGGGCACCAACGAGCTCACAGTGCCACCTGATTTCCGCTTTACGGTCAACGGCAAGAAGATGTCCGTGTCGGAGCTGAAACCTGGAATGAAGGGCACCGCGACGGTGACGACCAAGACTACCGTCACCCCGGTCTTCGTCACTCAGGTCAAGGACGGCGTCGTGTTGAAGGCGGGCCCTAGCACAGTGGAAATTCGGGACGATCAGGGTGTGCGCAGGCGCTTTACGCAGGACCAGTTGGACCAGCGGGGTATGCAGATCATCAAGGACGGTAAGGTGATTCGCGTCGGTCAATTGCGGGAAGGCGACACGTTTACTGCGGTGCTCGTCACAAAAGCTGAGCCGGTCGTGGTGACCGAGAAGGATGTGCAGGCCACGACCGTTGCCCAGGGCAGCGCGCCACCGAAAGCGGAAGCCAAGCCGGAGCCCAAGGCGGAACCCAAAGCGGAACCCAAAGCCGAACCCGCCCCGACGCAAGTGGCGAAGGCAGATGCGCCGCCGCCCGCCCCCGCCGCATCGCCAAGCCCCGCCCCTCAGCCAGCCGCCGTCCCGCCTGCATCGCCGCCTAGCGAAGCGACTGGCCTCGGAACGATGTGGTACGTGCTGATCGCCGTGCTCATCGCGATAGTGATATTCGTCATGATGCGTCGGAGAAAACAAACGTAAGTGCGCAACAAAAATCGGTGCGGCCGTCGCGAGGCTCGACCTCGACGACGGCCGACTGGCTGCGCGCGTTTGCCGTCGTATGTGTGTAGGGAAGTTCCTTTACGTGCGTGACTCGCGCCAGACCATCAGCGCCAGCCCGCCGGCGATGAGAAAGCCCAATGCGCTCCACCATACTGGAATGACGAACCCGGCGACTGCTACTTCCCAGGCAGCGAAGAGACGAAGCAAGTGAACGACAGCTATCAGCGCCAGGAAAACGACCGCGACTGTGGTGAAAGGCTTCAAGGAAACGCTCCCATTCAGCAACGAAGATTATGGCGGTCCGTTTAGGCGGCTCGCTCCCGCGCGCCGCCTACTTCCCGTCGACGTATGTGTCTCGTGGCGGATAGACGCCGGCGAGCCGCGCAATCAGGATCGCGACGAACAGAGCACCGGTGATCTGCTCGATCATGCATACACCCCGTGCCTGGCGCGTAAGCGGCACGATATCGCCGAATCCGGTACTGGTGAGCACCGTGATGCTGAGGTACAGCGCGTCGGCGTAGACGAGGCGCCCCGGCTGGCCGACCACCAGGTACGACTGCGGATAGAAAAACCCGATGATCGCGTAGTTGTAGGCCCAGAGAACGCCGATCAGCAGGTACGCCGCCGCCGCGCCGAACAGCTTGTCCGGTGTCATGACCGTGGGCTGAAACACATAACGCAGCAGATACGCAGTCGTGACGAAATAGAGCCCGGCGCTGAACATCCACGACTCCGCGAGCTGCCAATCGTCATCCTGCCAAAGTCCGGCGTACTGGAACCAGACCGCGGGAATCGCGAGAAGCAATGCCATGACAAACGACAGCGTCGTCCGGCTTACCGCCGCGACGGTCGTCAGCAGCAGGAACATGTTGACGGCGTTCACCACCAGGCGGCCGTGGTCTGTCGGAGGGACGAAGGCCACCGCGCCGATCAGCACGATCAGGACGGCAAACAGCCAGAAACAGCGCTGGTAAAAGATGCGCGACAATGCATCGCGCGTTTGGGCGATCGCCATGGTGACCCTCCCGAGGTTGCCGTGTCCGGCTGCGGCTGGTCATCGTCGCCGATGACCGATCGCACATGAATCTGTGACGCCTAACGAACCAAGCCAGCGAGCGTCGCGGCCCCGCATCAACCTCCTCCGGTCGAGATAGAGCGACTGCTCGCTGACTACTTGACGTGAAGCAGCTCGCCGACCCTGGCGGTCTGATCAAGTCCCGACGATCGGCGGTTGGCGGTCGCCGTGAAACACGACGCGCGATAACCAACCCGCGACCATGGCACCGACGATCGGTGCCACCCAAAAGAGCCACAGCTGCTCGAGCGCCCAGCCGCCGACGAAAAGTGCCGGTCCGGTGCTCCGCGCGGGATTCACCGATGTGTTCGTCACCGGGATGCTGACCAGGTGAATGAGCGTCAGACACAGGCCGATGGCGATCCCCGCGAAGCCGGTCGGCGCCCGCCTGTGTGTGGCACCGAGGATGACAGCGAGAAACATGAAGGTCATCACGACCTCGCAGACCAGCGCGGAATTGAGGCTGTACTTTCCGGGCGAGTGTTCGCCGTAGCCATTCGAGGCGAAGCCGCCTTGCAGATCGAAGCCGGCCTTTCCGCTCGCGATGACGTAGAGCACGCCGGACGCGAGAACTGCACCCAGCACCTGGCAGACGACATAGGGGAGCAGCTTCGACCCGGGGAAGCGTCCACCAGCCCAAAGCCCGAACGATACCGCCGGATTGAAGTGACCACCGGAGACCGGTCCAAGCGCGTAAGCCCCTGTGAGCACCGTGAGGCCGAACGCGAGCGAGACCCCGGTGAAACCAATGCCCAATTCTGGAACGCCCGCGGCGATTACCGCACTTCCGCAACCGCCGAGAACAAGCCAGAAAGTACCGAGAAGCTCCGCTGCAAGTGGCGCCATAGCTCACTCTCCGTAAGTCAGGAGGCAGGGTATGTTGCTCGCGAGCATCACCGGGACTGCGGCGTCTTGAGCGCCGAACCCCAGACATTGCCACACGGCCTTCCATTAATAGCACTGTTGGCGCGCGCTGACAAACTACCGCGAAGGCATCGAGGTCAAGCTCTCCGGCCGCCGTGCGGCCGCGTCCCACGCGCTGCGAACCTCCAACAGCACGCGCTCGACTGGGAGTCCGTACATGCACGCGTGCCTCGGCGCGTCGTAGGTCTGTCCTGGCGGTGTGATGCACGGCCCGCGGGGCATCCGCGACAGCTTCGGATCCTCGCGGAAGCACGGCTGGCATGGCAAGCCGAGGCTGATGTTGACGTTGTGCGGATAGCCGGCGGCGCTCGCCTGCGTCGATCCCCAGACGATCACGCCAGGTGTGCGCGACAGCGCGCCGTCTTCGCCACGCCAGCGATAGTGTGTGAGGTGGTTGGCGAACGAATCGACGCCGATATGCAGCGTGGCATTGGCCACGAGGGCCACGGCCGTCGACAGCGGGGTGCCGAGAAAATCGTGGCGAGCGCCAGCGATCGGCGCCTCGTCCGCCGGGCCGAGCTGGAACACCGGGATCTCGGCGCAGGCGCGTAGCAGCGATTCCCAGCGTGCGCGCGGCCAGTTCTTGTAGACCGACCAGCCCGCCTGCGCTTGCAGCGTCGCGTAGTGTGCGGGCAAGCCCGCGGGACGCGCCGGGCGCGACAGCGCGAGCTCGGACAATGCTTCCGACGGCAGACCCATTTCCGCGGCGAAGTACTGCAACAGATGGCGGCGCATCGGGCGTTCCGGATAGCCTTCGTTCAGCGGATAGCCGACAAGATTGAACGTGCGCGTGTAGCTGTCAGACCGCTCCATGAAGCCGTTGCAATCCTCGACCTCGTCGACCCCCGCCGCTCGCATGAGATCGGCGAGCGCTGCCCCGATCGCAGGGTCGCAGGCGTAGTGGATCGCGTGGCCCGGGTAGGCAGTGCGCAGCAGCGGCACCAGGTTCAGCGTCATCATGATGTCGCCGATCGCGCCGGGCCGGTGCAAAGCGATGCGTGGCCGCGCGTCGGATGCTGTCACGGCCCGTTGCGGTGCTTCGAGCCTGCGGATGCGCGCGTCCCACTCGGCGTCGGGTACGCCGATGCGCTCGCGCGCACGGTGCGCCCAATCGAGCGCGGAGCGCATGTCGCCCAGATGCTCCTGGCACCACGAGATGGTCCGTGCGGGCTGGTCGGTGTACTTGTTACTCTCGCGCCACAGCTGCGTCGGTGGGATCGGGGCGTCGGCCGCCTGCAGCGCGTAGCCGATCGCATGCGCGTATCGGCGCTGGTCGTACGCGAGGTACGCGAGTTCCATCCAGAACTCCGCCCAGCCGCGCTCGCGGCTTGTTGCCTCGAGCAGCGTTCGTTCAGCCTCGATCGCGTTGCCTGCGGCGCGCTCGCAGCGCGCGCGATACAGATACGCGAACAGCCATTCGTCGCGAAATCCCTCGCCCATCGCGATCCTGCGCGCGAACATGTCGGCGGCTTCGCGCCAGCGCGCGCCATCGCGATGCGTGGTGGCGAGATAGAACGCTGTGCGCGGCGTCGGCTGCTCGGCGAACTCCTCGGACAGAATCCGCAGGTTCCGCTGATTCGACGACTCACCAACGCCGGGTGCCGCATCGTGCCGGATCACGCTGTCCATCAGCACCAGCGACCGATTGTCGCCGATCGTCGGGTATTCGTGACAGCGGCCCTCGAACCGTATGCCGCGACCGGCACGCCACAGCCGATGATGGGTCCAGCGCTGGCCGCTGCTCTCGATCTGCACGCCGAACACGTCGTACTCGCTCCAGTACAGCGCGCGGCGCAGATTGGCCGGCGTCAGCAGCTCGTCGTCGGCGTCCATCCATAGCACGAAGTCCGCGCTGCGACGCTCGATCTCGTCGACGAACACGTTGCGCGCCTTGCCGAAGTCCCACAGTTTCCAGTCCCCGGCCTCGTCCTGCCGTGATGCGCCGGTGTAGATCTGAGGGAATACCGGAAGCACGCTCCTAGCGGCCACTGTCAGCGTGGCATCGGTCGAGCCCGTATCGACGACCACGGCAGCGTCGGCGACACCTGCCAGCGACGCAAGACAGCGTGGCAAGTCGCGTTCCTCGTTCTTGACGATCAGTCCGGCATAGACGACCGGCTTGCGCGGAAGCGGTCGCAGCACGACGTCGCGCTGACCGGCACCTTCCATCGGCACGGCCGACTCGATGTCGAACAGGTCGCCACCCTGCACGCACAACTCGAGCAGGCTCCCCAGCGCGTGGAAATACGGATGGATCGTGAAATGGCCCGGCGTCAGGTCGCGCTCGAAGCCGGCGACGCTGTGATCTGGCAGGCGGACGAAGACGCGCCCATCGTCGGCGACGAGCCGCCGCAGTTTCGCGAGCGCCGCCAGCGGGTCGTACATGTGCTCGAACACGTGGACCATCGTGATCAGTGCGAAGCGCTCGGTCGCGGTCCATTCGCGGATCTGAGCATCGGTGATGGCCTCGAAATCGGCCATCAGCATCGGCACGCCGAGCGCCCGCGAGTAATCGGGCACGACCTCGATGTTGTCCATGCCGAACGCTTCGCACCCGAGCGCGCGCAGACAATGCGCGAGGTACGGATACTTGGAGCCGACGTCGAGCGTGCGCGCCGGTGCCCCGCGCAGCACCGTCGCGAACAGGTGTTCCGCGAGCGCGCGGTTGACCGCCTGGTCGTGCGCGGACATCAGGTGTCCGGCGAATCCGCCCGCGGCGTCCTTTTCGTGTGCAGCCTCGTACACCTTCGGCGGCAGCGGCGACTGGAACCACGCGTCGCAGTTCGGGCACGTCCAGTACGGCGTGTCGCGGAAACGCTGATGCGCGGGCGTCGCGCAGATCGGGCAGTCGGGCATCGCGTCGCTACGTGCGTGGCGCGCGGCGCCGGCGTCGCTTTGCGAAGGAGACCGTCATTGGCATCGTTACTTGCGGGCGATAGTGCGATTCCGACCGACAAGTATAATCGTGCACTATCGAGGAGGCCATTCGATGATCCGCGCCAAGACATGCTTTCTTGCCGAGGGTGTGACAACCGATCGCGACACCGGACAAGTCTCGGCGTTTCGCCTCATCCAGAACCTGCGCACTGCAGTCTATCCCGCAGCAATGCCGAAGATCGCCTTCTTCTGTCTGTGGGAGCGTGACGGTGCCGACCCTTCGCGCTCTCGTGCCGACTTCTCGATCACGCTCGATGGCCGGGATATCACGCGGCAACCCGTCGACATCGATTTCGGCCAACAGTTGATGAACTCTTGCACGATCTGGATCGCCGATCTGGAGATCGGCGCGCCCGGCCATCTTGTCTTCCAGGCGGCGATTCCCGGACATGGGGCAGCCGAGTGGTCGCTGGCTGCGGGCATCGTCGCGGGCGCACCGCCCCCGGCCCCTGCTACGTCGCGGCAAGTCTACGATTTCGATTTCGGCTCAATCAGCAAAGCCAACGCTTAGCGTCATCCGGCAGTGGGGTGAAGCCGAAGGGGCGCACTAGGATCGTGCAACGACGGGAGTTCGCCGCGCGCCGCGCGCGCGCGCATGTCCTCCTGGAACTCGGGCACCCCGAAGGCGCGGTAATACCCGTCGATCGAGTACAGGAACGGGCTGCCGCTTGCCGTGCTGAATTCGCGCATCCAATTAAGTAGGTTCTCGTCGGGATCGCGACCCGCCGAAATAAGCTCGTAGCCCAGCCTATCGCGCCATTGCCTGGCGACGATGATCACGCCCAGCCGGTCCGGCCGAAAGAACTCCGGGAACGGATTGCCTTCCAGTCGCCAGGCGCAGAAGAAGCTGCGGCACGGATTCGCGGGCCGCTCGTCGTAGATCGTGCAGCAGCCAGCGCCGCGGAAATGACAGGGAATCCCCGGTTTCATTTCGTGACCGCGTACGGTACCGGTCATCCAGCCGTCGCAGCAGGCCGTGCACGTGCCGCAACTGCGCTTCGCGTCCAACGAAACCGCGCGTCCCAGGTGCACGGTTTCGGCTGCTGCATGCACGGTGTAGTCGGGTGATCTCGCTCTGGCTGCCCTAAGCGGTGGCTCCGGAGCGGCGTGAACCGGGATCACCGCGCCGCAGCAGTGCTTGAACTTTCGCCCACTGCCGCAGGAGCAGGGTTCGTTTCGGGCCGGACCCTTCGATGTCGGAGATGGAATCATCGACCGGCTAGGTCATTGTTCGAAAGGCTCGTGGTTTGCATGCGTCACGGTCTGCGCAACGAGAAGCTTGCGGCCCGCGCTGTCGCCCATCGTCGGGTTGCTCCTCTCGACCGCTCAGTAGAGGAATATGGCCCTCCAAGTTGTGTTGGGCGCGGCTTTGGAGTCGGCGGTGACCCGGACCTGCAAGTAGACGTCGCCTGGAACGGAGGCCGAGCTCGCATCGGAGCACGTGTTCCCGGTGATGGTGCTGTTGACTTGGCAGGAGAGGAGCACCGTGGTCACACTCGAACTGTTCGTGCTGATCACATCGACAGTGTAGGTGTTGGTAAGGCCGGGGGAGAGGGCTCTCGCGAATAGACCAGAGATGGTGATGCCGCCGCTCGGGGTCGGCCCGAAACTGGTGGACGTGCTGTCGTTCATGAAGGCAGTAAACAGCACTTCGCACGGACTGGGTTGGTCGACGTTGTGCATCGACATGCAGTTGTTGGCGGTGCTCACGTTCTTGTTGTGAGTGCCCCAATCCAGGACGACCTTCACCGGTCCGGTTGCGCCTGTTGCGCCCGTCGTACCCGTTGCGCCCGTGATGCCCGCAACGCCCGTCGCCCCGGTGGTCCCCACGCCGGTCGCACCGGTCGCTCCCGTCACGCCCATCGCGCCCGCTGTCCCAGCTGTTCCCGTTGCGCCGGTAGCGCCCGCGATACCGGTCGCGCCCGTCGTTCCGGCACCGGTCGCGCCCGTCGCTCCCGTTGCACCGTTCGTGCCGGCGACACCGGTCGCACCGGTGATTCCGACGCCGGTCGCGCCTGTCGCACCCGCTGTGCCGGATGTTCCCGTCGCGCCGGTCGCGCCCGCGATACCGGTCGCTCCGGTGGTTCCAATGCCGGTTGCTCCCGTTGCACCGTTCGTGCCGGCGACACCGGTCGCACCGGTGGCTCCGACGCCTGTCGCGCCGGTTGTACCTCCGGCGCCTGCAACCCCAGTCGATCCGGTGGCGCCGGTTGTACCTGCAGCACCAGCAACGCCGGTTGACCCGGTGGCGCCGGTTGTACCCGCAGCGCCCGCAACGCCGGTCGATCCGGTGGCGCCCGTTTGACCTACAGCACCGGCAACGCCGGTCGATCCGGTGGCGCCGGTTGTGCCCGCAGCGCCCGCAACGCCGGTTGACCCGGTCGCGCCGGTTGTACCTGCAGCACCTGCAACGCCGGTCGACCCGGTCGCGCCTGTCGCGCCAGCAGCACCGGTCGCACCGGTCGTCCCGGCAGCACCGACGCTACCGGTCGAGCCGGTCGTCCCCGCGACACCGGTGGCCCCGGTTGTTCCTGCGGCACCCGTCGCGCCGACGATTCCTGTTGCGCCCGTTGTTCCGGCGACGCCAGTTGCACCGGTCGTCCCCGCGATGCCCGTCGTCCCAGTTGTTCCCGCGACACCGGTTGCACCCGTGGTTCCGGCGATACCGGTCGCGCCAGTCGCGCCAGTGGTTCCGGCAATCCCAGTCGTGCCCGCAGCGCCCGTGGTACCCGCGACGCCTGTCGCACCCGTTGCACCCGTCGTTCCGATCCCCGTCGCACCGGCAACGCCCGTGGCCCCTGTGACTCCCGAGCTGCCGGTCGCGCCGGCCGCACCGACTAGCGACGTGGGCAAGCCCCAGGCACCCGAGGCCTTAGGCCCATAAATTGTGTCGGCGGAGGTATCGATGTAGAAATCGCCATCGACTCCCAAGGCCGGCGCCGGAACACCGCTACCGCTCAGCACGCTGAGGCCGTCCGTCCCTGTTGCCCCGGTGGCACCAGTGGCACCTGCCGCGCCGGCCACGCCAGTCGCTCCCGTCGTGCCCGCAGCGCCAGGCAAGCCGGCGGAGCCAGTCGCGCCGGTGACGCCAGCAAGACCTGTCGCGCCGGTCGTCCCCGCAATCCCCGCGACTCCGGTGGCGCCGGTCGTTCCTGCGGCACCCGTCGCGCCGATGAAACCTGTTGCACCCGTTGTTCCGGCGACACCGGTTGCACCGGCGGACCCCGTTGCACCCGTACTCCCCGCTGCTCCGGTTGAACCGGTGGCTCCAGTGGTCCCCGCCGCGCCCGCGGAGCCGGTCACTCCGGCGGAACCGGTTGCGCCAGCCGGACCGACTACCGATGTGGGCGAGCCCCAGCCACCGGAGGTCTTGGGCCCGTAAATCGTGTTGGCCGAGGTATCGATGTAGAAATCGCCCTCGACTCCCAAAGCCGGGGCCGGAACACCGCTACCGCTTAGGACGCTGAGCCCATCGACGCCCGTTGCCCCGGTCGCCCCATTGGCTCCCGCCGCGCCGCCCGCCCCAGTGGCACCCACCGCACCCGGCGTACCGGGCAAACCGGCCGAGCCGGTCGCTCCGGTGCTTCCCGCTATACCGGCCGAACCGGTTGCACCGGTTGCACCGGTAAAACCGGCTGTCCCAGCCGAACCTGTTGCTCCGGTAACACCGGCTACCCCAGCCCCGCCCGTCGACCCTGTCGCACCAGTAGCTCCCGTCGTGCCCGTCGCCCCAGTCCCACCGCCACTCCCGACCCCGGTAGCGCCCGTCGCGCCCGCGGCCCCGGTTGCCCCCGTTGCCCCCGTTGCCCCGGCGAAAGAGCCGGTGACGCACTGACCGAGTAGCCCGGTTCCCGTCTGAAAACAGACGGCACTCGGCTGCGTGGCAGCCGTTACGAGAAACGGAATAGTGACTGCGCCCGAAGAGCCGTCGACCAAAAGACGCACCAGCGCGCCTCCGTTGTCGCGAACCGAGAACCCGCCGCCTGCCGGCGTGCGAATCTCGACGTCGGCTGCGCTCACGCGCTGGGAGCTCGCGGCCATGACCGCCATCAGCGCGATCGCCAGGGGCCGCCTTTTGAATCGTCTCGTATTCATGGTCTGTCCTCATCGCGCGCTGTGTCGGCGCGCACGGCTACCGCCTCTTTGCGACGCGCGGTCGCGCGTCTCACGAACCACAAGCCGCTTCCAGCAAGCAGTGCGGCGAGCGCCAGCAACGCAGCCGCATCGAGCGCAGGGATTGAAGCCGGGGTGGAACCGCCGCCGCCACCGGAACTGCAGATAAACCAGTTCTTGGCGTTGCCGCCACCCCCCTGATTGCTCTGTCCTGGAGCGAGGCATTGCCCGGTTGACCACACATCGGTCACGCCGACGTGCTGGATCTGCTGCGTGCCGCTGTTGACGAGGTCGATGAATGCTACCTGTCCGGGCGTGGCGCTCCTGAACTGGACCGGGTTCGTGGTCGCGCCCGAGATCTCGAGCACGGAGAGAATCTTTTGAGTCGAGCCCGCGCCGAAGGCGTAGTTCTTCGAGGTCGTCGACACGAAGCTCGCGCGGAAGAATGTCGTGTTGCCGCTGATGCTGGCCGCGCTCACCCCGCACAGATCGCGGAAATCGACCTCGCCAGTCCCGGCAACGAAGCTGCCGTTGGCGGTCCAGTTGCCGCCTACCTGTATGACGCCGGAGCCCCCGTCGATCGCGCCACCGCTCTGGATGGTCACGTTGCGTACGTTTCGTACGGCGCCACTCTGGACTTGGACGGTTCCACCGACAACGAGATCGGTGCACGCGAGGTCGACGACGCCGCTGCCCAGACTGGTGGTGGCGCCGACGGGAACGACGAGGTCAGCTTTGGCCTGTCCTGCGACGATGCCGATGAGCAATGCGGCGGTGCATGCGATCAATCGCACGCATGCGTCCGCATCCTCCCTTGCGTCCTCGAACACGATGCTCGGCAAGCTCCCGGTCGAGTGAAATGACACCAGGACTATTCCAGTCCTGCTTGGCCGATCGGAGAGACGGTATCACGGGTGCGGCGAGCGGGTCACGATCGCCCGGGAATTTCCGGACCGGCGGCGGGAAGTTGTTGTAAATAGCCACTCAGTCTCGACGAGGAGGGCGAAGAGCCACCCGTGGGTGTCCGTGTTGACCGCGTCGTCAGGCTGCGCCGTGTGCGACCAGGGAATAGTGCTCGACCGTTGGGAAAGGATCGTAGAAGTGATGAAGCAACTCTTTCCAACGTTGGTACTCGGGTGAGCCGCGGAACCCAATGGCGTGCGCTTCCAGAGACTTCCACTTGACGAGCAACAAGTACCGATTGGAGGTTTCAACACAACGTTGCAGTTGATGTGAAATGTAGCCGGGCATCGAGGCGATGATGGGCGAGGCTTGCGCAAAGGCCGCCTCAAACTCCCGTTCAAGCCCGCCGCGTACGTCCAAAATTGCCACTTCCAAGATCATCGGTGCCCCTAAGCGGTCATCGGTTGCCTTGCTCTACTCTGGAGTTCTCCTTGTCGCCGGGTCGCGCCGCAAGCTCGTGCAGGATCCCGACCAGCTCGGTGTTCGCGAGTGAGCCCCTCTCGCTGATAACCTCGACCGGAACGGCCTGGGTCAGCCGGTTGAGCCGCGTGAGCAGGCGGATACGTTGACGCCTTGTGAGCTTGGCTTCGGACGAATGCCAGCGGAGGAACAATCGGGGCAGCTCGCCGTCGCCGAACAGCGTATTGAGCTCGTGGGCCGTCACGTAGACGAGGAACAGCACCATCAGCCAGATCTGGATCGCCAGAAAGCGCGGCCACGAGAATTGCGAGACGAGGAAGTTCGGGAAGTCGCCCAGAGCTCCGCCGTCGCGCAAGAAATACAGCAGGCCTTCGGCGAGGCGGAACACGAAGACGCACAGCCAGTAGATCGTGGACTTGAAAAGGATAGGCTGGATCAGCGGGGCACCATCGAAGCGGCGCATGAAGGGCAGGTTGTCGACCACCAGCACCGCCTTGCCGACAAGCACCGCGGCGAGCGACGCGGTGAAGAAATTGGTGAACGGGATGCCGTACTCCTGTAGCGTCATCCATCGGGTGAACAGGATCAGGTTGAAGCCGAAGAAGAAGAAGATAGTCGGCGGCAGCACGTGCTTCACCTGGATGAGCCACCAGGCGAAGGCGCGTCGCCAAAGTGGCGCTTGCGCTTCCGAGGCGGCGGGAACGGACGGCGTCATGGCTTCCTCTGGCGATCGCAGGCACGCGTGTTCAAGTTACTACCTACTCCTCAAAGCGACCCGTGGCGTCACGATCTCGCTCATATCGTCTCGTGAGCGGAAACGGAGGCAACCAGGACTCGCGACGAACGATCCAGCTTTCGTACGTTGGCATCAGTTGATCAGGAGCATCCAGGGATCCCAGGTTCACTTCGATTTCGTCTGCGGTGCGCGCGAAAATGGACGAGCCGCAGCGGGGACAGAAAAACCGCCCGGCGTAGTCGCGTGTTTCGCCAGCGATCGTCACCGCATCCTGAGGGAACACCGCGGAAGCATGAAAAAGGGCCCCGTGATGCTTGCGGCAGTCGAGACAGTGACAAAGGCCGACCCGGTACGGGGGTCCCGCCGCCACAAAGCGGACGTTGCCACAAAGGCAACCGCCCGTGAATCGATCCATGCTGCGTCTCCTCTAAAATAAAGCTGAAAGGTCGAGCACACATTTGGAGTCGACCACCTCCACCGCCGTTGAGGCGTCCCGGGATGGGCGAGGCTTAGGCATCTTGGCCGAGCGGATTTTCATCCCGGCTTGCCTCACCTCCAGGCTATGGTTGAAGTACTCTGCAATGGCTTGCAAGGCTTTCCGGATTTCAACTTTACCAACGACATTCATTCCAGGTTTGACGACGAGGACGGCTTCATCGGAATAGATATCCATCAACGTGTCAAAGTCTTCGCAATTGATAGCGCGATCCGCTCTCTCGATTTGGAGTTCGATGGGATGGCGTGTCATTCAGTGTTATCCCAAGGTGCGTGACGAATCAAGCTAACCGGCCGCGAGCGGACGGTGCGGAAAGCGCCGGGCGAGCGGCCCGGTTGGACGAGCGGTTAGCCATGCGCCCGCAGGACAAGCCAGAAGCATGCGCCGGCCACTGCGCCCAGGAAGCT
>Ga0207683_10000774_pt1 | contig 29121 bp, 22 predicted proteins | sample KBSM73metaG_FD_184333 | JGI IMG/M metagenome (GOLD analysis project Ga0207683, IMG submission 184333) | Miscanthus rhizosphere microbial communities from Kellogg Biological Station, Michigan, USA - KBS M7-3 metaG (SPAdes) (version 2) | ecosystem: Host-associated > Plants > Roots > Rhizosphere >... | reverse complement strand
CCGGGCCGCCCGCCGTGTACGGAGAGTACCCGAGCATGGCGAGGTCGTTGATGATAGCCGGGCGCACCCAGGCGACCAGGAACACCGCCACGTTGATCGCGACCAGCGTCCAGGTGACGACCGCGCCGGTGACCGGGCGGCCGCCGAAGGTGGTCCGCGGCTGGCGGGTGCTCCGCGCGCCCTCGCCCACGCAATCCACGCACTGCTGGCCGACCGAGGCCGAGCGCATGCAGTCGGGGCACGCGTGGCGCCCGCACCGGACGCAGGAGACGTACGTTTCCCGGCCGGGGTGCCGGTAACAGGTGGGAACCTCGTCCCCGCCGGTACTGGCATCGCTGGGCGTGCTCACAGCCTGGTCCGATCGTGCTAGGGAGTGCTGGTACCGCGCTCGACCGTGACCGACTCGAGGATCACGTCTTCGACCGGCCGGTCCTGGCTGCCTGTCTTGAGCCGGCTGATCCGGTCGACCACGTCGGCACCGTCGATGACCTCGCCGAAGATGGTGTGCTTGCCGTTCAGCCACGGCGTCGGCACGGTCGTGACGAAGAACTGCGAGCCGTTGGTGCCGGGCCCGGCGTTCGCCATGGCCAGCAGGTACGGGCGGTCGAACACGAGATCCGGGTGGATCTCGTCGCCGAACTTGTAGCCGGGGCCGCCGCGGCCGGTACCGAGCGGGTCGCCGCCCTGGATCATGAAGTCAGGGATGACCCGGTGGAAGATGGTGCCGTCGTACAGCCTGCCCGTGGTGGCCTGCCCGGTTCCCGGGTCCGTCCACTGCCTGCCGCCCTCGGCCAGCTCCACGAAATTGCGTACCGTCTTCGGCGCGTGATCAGGGAAAAGCCGGACGACAATGGTTCCCTGATTGGTGCGCAGCGTCGCGGTCAGCGTGTCTGTCATGCGATTGACTCCCGATCCGGCCAGCCGATCAGCCGGACATTTCGTCGGTGTAAATATCCTTCTGCCATCACCGTACCGGTAGCGCGCGATGGTTGAACCCAGCCAAGGCGGGAAGTCTGTGATAACGGGATCACGCTCGGGAGGTTCATTGTGTCCCTTAATGACAAGACCAACCGCACCACCGAGACGGCAGTTGCGCTCGGCGCGCGCGCGAAGGATCGTGCCAGAGACGCCGCCGCGCAGGCCATCCCGGTCGCGCAGCGCGCGGGAACGACAGCGGCCCAGGGCGTCCGCCAGGGCGTTCAGGACGCCGTGGAGTGGGCGGCGCCCCGCATCGACGACGCCGTTCAGGGTGCCAGGGAATGGGCCGCGCCCCGGATCGAGGACGCGGCGGATGCGGTCGAGACCACCGTTGCCCCGAAGGTGGCGGAGGTGGTCACCGTCACCGTCGCCCCGAAGGTGTCGTCGGCACTGCGGTCGACCGCTCGCCAGGTCCAGCCGGCCGGGACGGGCAAGGCCGGCGTCCGGCGGCTGCTGAACTGGCGCTGGATGCTCGGCGTGGGCGCGGTGGTAGCCGCGGCCGGCGCGGGCGCGGCCGTCGCCATGCGGCGCCGCTACGCCAGCGCCACCGCCGAGGCCAAGAACGCCACTGAGCCGACCGATGAGGACCGGGCGGCGCAGGACGGCGAGCAGGCCGGCGACGCCGCCAGCCGCTCGGACGTGAACGGGCGGGTCACCACGCCCGGCACGTAGCCACCCGCGTCCACGCAACTGACGCCGGAGGCGCCCGCGGCGCGACCATAGCCGCGGGCGCCTGGCGTTAGCGTGCGGGCCGTGCGAGGCCCATCTGATCCGGTACCGTCTAGTGTCGGACCACTATGACCGGCAGACGGGCGATTCGGTGAGTGACGAGGACAGGGGCGCAGCCACCCAGCCTCGGGGGGGTTCGGGGGGGTCGTCCCCCCCGGAGGCAGCAGAGCGCGCGACCTCATCCGGGCTCACCCGCCTGACCGGCTGGCTGGCCACGGCCGCCATCGCCGCCTCGGCGCTGATCATGATCGCGATCTCGGCCGCGGGGCCGAACGTCTCGGTGCCCGCCGCGCCCCGGCCAGGCTACGGTCCCCCCTGGTGGCACCCGCTGCACCTGACGGCCACCTTCGTGACCGTGTCCCTGTGGATCGCGATGGTGCTGGGCTGCGCGGGCGTGATCGCCGGCCTGATCGCGGTGGCCCGGGGCGCCCGCCCGCCGGTGCGGCCCATCCTGGTGGCCGTGTTCGGAGTCGTGGCGGTGCTCACCGTGCTCCCGCCCGCGGGCTCGACGGACTCCATCTCGTACGCCGCCAGCGGCCGGACGGCGGTGATCGGGCACAGCCCGTACGTGATGACCCCCCGGCAGCTACAGCAATCCGGGGACCCGGTAGGCCAGCAGATACCGTCCCGCGAGATCCCGTCCAGCTGGATGAATGCGGTCTCGGTGTACGGCCCGGTGGCCACCGCGGCCGAGTGGAGCGCGGCCGAGCTCGGCGGGACCTCGCTGGCCCGGATCACGTTCTGGCTGAAGCTGGAGGAAGCGATCGCCTTCGGCGCGGTCGTCCTGGCCCTGGACCGGCTGCTGCGCCGCGATCCTGAGATGCGCCTGCGCGCGCACCTGCTGTGGTCGGTGAACCCGCTGCTGCTGTGGGAGATCGTCGCGGGCGGTCACGTCGACGGCCTGGCCGCGGCGTTCGGGCTGTTCGGGATCGTGGCGCTGCGGGTGCGCACCCCGGCCGGGGACAGCACCTCCCGGGCAGCAGGCCGGCCCGGGGCCGGCAGCGCGGCTCTGGCCGGCCTGCTGATCGGGGTGGCGACCGGCCTCAAGCTCGAGTACGCGCTGTTCGGCCTGGCCGTGGCCTGGGCCTGCCGCCGGTCGGTCAGGGCCCTGGCCGGCGCCGCAGCAGGCTTCGCCGTGGTGATCGCCCCGGCCTACCTGGCGGCCGGGTCGGCCGCGGTCAAGGTGCTCGTCGACCGCAGCGGCGGGATCACCTGGGACACCATGTACCAGCTCTTCTGGCGGCCGGTGCTCGGGTACACCCGGTTCGGCGTGTCGGACGTCCCCCCGCATCTCGACCTGGTCGCCTACCTGCTGTTCGCCGGGGTCGCGCTGCTAGCGCTGCTGCGCCTCCCCGACCGGGTACCGGGCCTGCCGGCCGTGGCCCCGGCCCTGGCGCTGAGCCTGGCCTGGCTGTTTGTCACGCCGTTCCAGCGGCCCTGGTACGACGTGATGGCCATCGGCCTGCTCGCCCTGTACCCGGCGTCGTGGCTGGACTGGGTGGTGCTGATCCGGCTGCTCGCGGGCGCGACCGTCTACGCCCAGGCGGTGCAGAGCCCGTCCGAGCCGCACTGGCTCTATGATCTCGGCCAGTTCAACGGCACCTGGCTGACGCCGGGCATCCGCCTGCTCGCGGCGGTCGCGTTCGTCTGGTTCTGCGTCTCCGGCCGCTGGGGCTGGCGATCCCGCTCGGCCGCGGCCTCCGGGCGGCTGCCCGAACTGCTGCCCGCAAGCTGACCGGAAGTTATCCACAGGAGACGCCTGTGGATAACTCTGCGGGTATCGGACCAGTACGCACAGTGCCACTGGCAAGCCGATGCACACTTCTGTGGATTTCGCTGTGGATAACACAGGGCGTCGGGCTAGCCCATTCTCATAACCTGAGCTACCGGCGTTCCGGAGGATCGCCGAGCGGGTCGGCGGTCAGGTACAGCCGCGGCCATTGGCAGTCCACGAACTGATCGAGGTAACCGGTCAGGCGCTCTTCGAAGTCGTCGTCCTCGGCCCGGGCGCCGACCGCCCGCTCGACGGCGGAGTTGCCGTCCACGCCGAACGCCACCGCCCGCACCTCCCAGCCGTCCCGCTGCGCGCTGTCGTACCAGCGCTGCACCGTTCCCACCTGGCGCGCGCAGGTGTCGCCGGTGATCGCCTGCCCGTACGTTCGCTCCCATTCCTGGCTGCGCGGGTGCGGGCCCGCGCCGGGGTTCTTCCGGTCAGCCGACTTGAGCGCGTCGAGGACGAGCGTCCACATATAGGCCGGAGCGAGCCACGTGGGTTCCTCCCGCTGGCACAGCCAGCTGCCCCGCGCTATCCGGGCCCTGATCGCGGTGCTGACGTGGGAGGCGAGGCCGACCGGGCTGACCCGCCCGGCGATCACCGGGACCCGGACCGCCAGGGCCGCGTCCACGCCGTGGGAGAGGGCGCAGTCCCGCAGCCGGGACGGCATCATCTGCAGCAGCGAGAGCAGCGCGGTACGCGGCACCGGCATGGGCCAGCCGGTCAGGTGAGCGAGGACCGACAGTTCGGTCCAGAGCCTGACCGGCGGGTACTCGTCGAGTGCGCGCTGGGCGACCCGCATGTCCCGCAGCGTGCAGGGCCGGCTGGCGCAGTCGGCGCCGCAGGTGATGCTGCGGGGCCGGACCACCCCGGCCGGGGTGGCGGTGGCCGCCTTCCCGGCGGCCTCTCCGGCCGCCTCGCGGGCGGTGCCGTCGGGCATCCGGGTCAGCAGCGGGAAGTCCATGCCGTCGGCGAACACCGCGGCCTCGCCCGGGTTGAGCGTGACCAGGAACCGGTTCTGCGCCTGGGTCATGTTCATCGTCGCGCCCACGGCCTCGCGGTCGTCGGCCGCGGGCAGCCGGTGGGTGATCTTCACCGCCGTGTTCTTGATGACGTCGGGGACGAGACGATCGGGGATCTGCTCGGCGATGACCAGGCCCTCGCCGTAGGCGCGGATCTCGGCCAGCAGCCCAGCGAACATCTCCACCGCATGCGCCGCCGCCCCGGCGGGAGCGCCGGTTTCCTGACGGCGGAGCAGCCGGTGCGCCTCCTCGATGACGGTCAGGTGGCGCAGGCCGGCCAGCCCGGCCAGGCTGGCCGGGCTGGCCCGGTTGGCCATCCGCAGGTGCTCGGCCAGCCGGATCAGCACCGTCCCCATCAGGAACGCCTTGTCGCTGTCGTCACCGACGTCCTCGATCTCCAGCACGGCGTTGCCATCGAGCAGGGCGCCGAAGTCGAGCTGGTGCCCGCCCTCCAGGAACCGGCCGGTGGTCCCGAGGCGCAGGCTGGACAGCCTGACCTTGATGAAGCCGAGCACGTCGTCGGTGATCCGCTGGCTGTAGCCGATCTCCCGGACGACGCTGATCGCGGCCCGCTGCAGGTCGGTCAGGTTCGGGTAGCCGGGGTTGGCGTCCGCCGCGACCGTCTCGCCCAGGGCCAGGTCCCAGCCCGCGTCCTCGTACACCCTGGTCAGTGCCGCGCTCAGTACCTGGGGGAAGGGTTCGTCCGAACGGAAGGACGCGATGAACAGCGCCTTGACCAGGTCCGCGTGTGTCTGCAGCGGGAACCGGCGGCCCGCGCCGTCCGCCGCGGGCTCGAGCGGGTTGAGGCCGGCCGCGATCGCGTCCGACTCGCCTGGGCGGATCCGAACGACCGTGGCCATCGCCGCCCCGGACGCTCCGGGGTCTCCGGTTCCGGCCAGCCGCGCCGCCATCAGCCGGTACTCGGCCTTGGCCGGCTCTACCACCAGCCACGGGATCCCGGCCGCGGTGGCGGCCTCGAGCAGCGCCCGCACGGTCTGTGATTTCCCCGAACCGGTCGCGCCGCTGACGAACACGTGCCGGTTCAGCGAGTCCAGCGGCAGCGTCAGCGGGCCGGCCGGCCGGCGGTTCCGGTCCAGGATCTCGCCGACGGTGATCGCCGCGCGGCCGGGCGCGGTCTCCTGGGTCACGTCGAAATCGGGCCGCAGCGGCAGCCGGATTCCCGGCATCTCGCGCTCAGGCGGCCGGCACAGCGCGGCGACCAGCTCGCTGCTCGCGCAGAACGGGTGGGCCGCCACCGCGTCGCCGCCGGCCGGCGGCTCCGCCGCGTCAGTATCTTCCAGCGCCTCCCGCAGGCCGCGGGCGCTCTGCTGGTTCCGGGGGGGACGAAACCCTGATCCCCCCCGATCCCCCCCGAAGCCCTGGAAAGGCGTGATCGCATAGGGCAGGCCGGACAGGTCGGCGGAGGCGCACACCAGGCCGGCCACCCGGGCGGCGGCCTCGGCGTCGGCGCCGCCCGCGAGCAGCCAGATCCGCCACATGCCCGACGAGACGCCCTTGCGCATCTCGCCGTGCCGCAGGCTCAGCCGGCGCGCCGCCGTGGCGCGCCCGGGAAACCGGTCCGAGTCGCCGGTGGCGTACTGTTCCCGCTGCGCCAGTTCCTCGGCCAGCTTGAAGATCTCGGCCGCGCTCAGCGGTTCGGCGATGAGCAGCCAGCCGAACGGACCCGGCCACGCGGCCAGCAGGCACTCCTCCAGCGAGGGGGCGGGGCGCCCGTCCGGGCGGCGCTCGTCACCGGGGAGGAGCCCGTCGCTGATCCCGCCGATGGCCCGCCACGCGGGCAGCCGTGCCATCAGCCCGGTCAGCGAGCCGCGCCCCAGCGGCCTGGCTCGCGCCCCGGCGGGCAAGGCCAGGAACACCTCCCGGCCCTCGTCGCTGCCGACCAGGCCCGGGCCCGCGGCCAGGAGCTGGACCGGTCCGTCCGTGTCGTGCCTGACCCAGCCGATGGCCACCGCGCCGGAGCCGTTGCCCTTGGCCTCCGTGCCGTTGCCCTTAGCCTCGGCGCCAGCGTGGTACGCCGCGACCAGGGCGGCGAGCCGCTGGATACGGCCTGGATCGTCAGAATCGGCCTGCGCCGGGGCCGGGCCGGGTTCGGGCCGTCGCGGGATCTCGGTGATCCGGTAGGCGTCGAGTCCGCCGAGCGCGTCCCACGCTAACATCGCGCCGCTCCGCCCGTGTCCGCCGCGAGCACCACCCAACGCTGCCTCAGAATGCATCTACCGGATACAAATACCTTAGGCAGGCCAGACCGCGCTTGGGAAGGTGGCCTGCCGCCGGGCGGCGGGCCGGCTCCCCGGCCGCGGCTCAGGACCGCCGGTCGCTGGCCGCCTGGTCCCTGGCGGTCCACGGCGACCGGGCCTGATCGTACAGCGGGTACGGCTCGTATCCGGGCGGATAGCCGTACCGCCAGTCGGGACGGCTGCTCTCCTCGTTGCCGGACGGCTCTCCGGCGTCCCGGCGCTCGGACCGGGACGAGTGGTGATACGTCCGCCAGTCCCACGGGTCGTACCGGAGACGTCCGGCCCTGGCCCGGCGTGATCGCGCCTTGAGCTGCAGAAACGCGTATGCCCCGACAGCGAGCACCGCCACCGCGACCAGCGCGATGCGGCCCGCGGCCGAACCGTTTCCGTCGGTGTAACTCGCCGCCAGCCATGTCGATATCATCTGGCTCCTCGCCCTTCCCCGCACGGGATCGGTACGAACCTTTGCCGACCACGCGGAAAGGCACTGACGTGGCCGGTGCCGCGGTCGCCGTCAGTGATGAAGGCGGTAGTCCCGGCGGCCGCGCGCACTGGCCACTAACCCGGATACGAGGAGCCGGCCGGACCCGTTCGGCCCCGGCGGAGGGCGTAAGTATCTCGTCACAAATCGTGCGGTCCCAGGACCCTGGTCAGGTAGGCGTTGCCGAACCTGCCGTCCGGATCGACCTCGGCGCGGACGCGGCGGAACTCGTCGAAGCGGGGATAGAGCGAGCGGAGCCGTCCGGAGTCGAGCGAATGCAGCTTGCCCCAGTGCGGCCGGCCGTCCACCGCGGCCACGATGGACTCGAACCGGTCGAAGTATTCCTGGTAGGGCAGCCCGGTGTACTGGTGGATGGCGACGTAGGCGGACTCCCGGCCGTAGCCGGTGGAGAGCCAGATGTCGTCGGCCGCCGCCACCCGCACCTCGACCGGGAACATGACCGGATCGTGCAGGCGGGGCACGGCACGGCGCAGTTCGGTGATCACCTGGCCCAGTGATTCACGTGGAACGGCGTACTCGGATTCGGCGAAGCGGACCCGCCGCGGGGTCACGAACACCCGGTGCGAGGTGTCGGTGTAGGTCCGGGTGGACAGCGCGGCCGAGGAGAACCTGTTCAGGGCGGGGATGAGCCGCGGGCGGGCCCGGCCGAGGCGGCACAGCGCACCGAAGCCGACGTTCTCCATCACCTCGAACTCCCAGAACCGGCGCCAGGCCGGCAGCGCCGGCGGAACCGGCGTACCGAGCGCCGCGTCGTGGCCGGTCAGCCGGTTGTTCCGCTTGACCAGGGCCTGGCGGCCGTAGGGGAACCAGTAGAACTCGAAGTGGTCGTTGGCCGCGGCCAGCTCGTCGAATTGCTCGAGCACCTCGTCCACCGGCTGCGGGCGCTCGTCGGCCAGCAGCGTGAACGACGGCACGCAGCGCAGCGTCACGGCGCTGATCACGCCGAGCGCGCCCAGGCCGACCCGTGCGGCCGCGAACAGCTCGGGCCGGCATGAGGCCGAACACGTCACCACCGACCCGTCCGCCAGGACCAGTTCCAATGCCTCGACCTGGGTAGCGAGCCCTCCGAGCCGGGCCCCGGTGCCGTGCGTGCCGGTGCACAGCGCGCCGGCCAGCGTCTGCGCGTCGATGTCGCCGAGGTTGGCCATGGCCAGCCCGAGGCCGCTTAGCTCGGCGTTGAGCGCGCGCAGCGTCGTCCCGGACCGCGCGGTGACCAGGCCGCTCGCGGTGTCCGCGGCGGTGATCCCGGTCCAGCCGGACATGTCCAGCGCCACGCCGGAGGTCGCCGCGGCCGCGGTGAACGAGTGCCCGCTGCCAAGGGCCCGCACCGTCAGCCCGGCCGCGGCCGCGTCCTTGACCGCGGCGCAGATCTCGGCCTCGCTGCGCGGCCGGCTCCACCGGGCCGGGGTCGCCGTCGCGGTCCCGGCCCAGTTGCGCCATACGCGCCGGCCAGCGGACGGCTGGGCGGAAGGCTGGCTCCTCATTACTGGAGAGTATTCATATTTCACCAGCGCTGGTCTACTGTGCGAGCATGTCTGTCGATCAGGGCCGCCGGCTCGCCGGGCGTTCGGCACGGCCTTCCCCTGACGCCGCCCGCGAACGCTACGACCGGGCCACCGCCGACCTCGACCCGCCGCTGGCCCTGGTCGACCTGGGCGCGTTCGACCGGAACGCCGCCGACATGACGCGCCGGGCGGCGCTGGCCGGGAACGGGGGCCACCCGGTCCGGGTGGCGACCAAGTCGCTGCGCTGCCGCTTCCTGATCGAGCGCGCGCTGGCCACCCCGGGCTACCGCGGGGTGATGTGCTATTCGCTGGCCGAAGCCCTCTGGCTGCACGCCACCGGGACCAGCGACGACCTGCTGGTCGCCTACCCCACCGTGGACCGCGGGGCGCTGCGGGCGCTGGCGGCGGACAGCCAGGCCAGGCAGCACGTCACGATCATGACCGACTCGCAGGCGCACCTGGACGTGGTGGACCGCGCGCTGGGCGCCGGCCACCCGGAGATCCGGGTCTGCCTGGACCTGGACGTCTCCTGGCGCCCGCTGGCCCGCCGGCCGGCCGTGCACATCGGCACCCGGCGGTCCCCGCTGCACACCCCGGAGCAGGCGGCGGACTTCGCCCGGGTGATCACCCGGCGGCCCGGCTTCCGCCTGGTCGGCGTGATGGGATACGAGGGCCAGATCGCGGGCCTGGGCGACGCGCCGCCCGGACGTCCGGTCCGGGCCCGGATGATCAGGCTGATCCAGGGCCGCTCGATGCCTGAGCTGGTCCGGCGCCGGACCGAGGCGATCCGCCGGATCCAGGCCGTGACCAGCCTGGAGTTCGTGAACGGGGGCGGCACCGGCAGCCTGGAGTCAACCGCCAGGGACGCCTCGGTGACCGAGCTCACCGCGGGCTCCGGCCTGGTCGGCCCGACCCTGTTCGACGCGTACCGCCGGTTCAGCCCCGAGCCCGCCCTGCTCTTTGCCCTGCCGGTGGTGCGCCGGCCGGGTCCCGGCCTGGCCACGCTGTTCTCCGGCGGCTACGTCGCCTCCGGCACCGGTACCCCGGACCGGCTGCCCCGCCCGTACCTGCCGGCCGGCCTCGGCCTCACCGGGGCCGAGGGCGCGGGCGAGGTGCAGACCCCGGTCCGCGGCCCGGCCGCGGACCAGCTGCAGGCCGGGGACCGGGTCTGGCTGCGCCACGCCAAGGCCGGCGAGCTGGCCGAGCGGTTCCGCGACTACCACGTGCTGCACGAGGACGGCCAGCTCGGCACCGTGCCCACGTACCGGGGCGAGGGCCAGTGTTTCGGCTAAGCTCCGGTGCGCCGGGCTAGCTGGAACGCCATGAAACCCCGGATCCAGTGCGGTCGGCAGCAGCAGCCTGTGTCCCAGGAGGCCGGAGCCAACCGCAATACCGAACGGTCGTATCAATCGCCTCTGGTCACTCTCTGTCCAACCGTGGCGACGCCGTCGCCGTCCTTATTGGTGCCACGGCTCACCGAGCCGCTATTGGACTGTTGAGAGTTGAGGGATTGACGTCATGTTGATTGCGTCTATGTTGTTTGCGCCCGGGCGCCGGGCCCGGCTCGGCTGGGCCCGGCGGGTGGCGGCCGGGGCCGGGATCGCCTGTACTGCCGTGCTGCTTGCCGCTTGTCAAGCCCAGGGCGCCCCGTCCGTGGTGGTGACGGGCGCCCCGAACCCGGGTGTCGCCAGCTCGACCAGCGCCGCGGTCACGGCCAAGACCACGCCGCGCGTCTACCTGGCCGAGGGCCAGGACGTGCGGGGCCGCTTGATGTACCGGCCGGCCTGTAAGTCGGGTTGTCCGCTGTCCGGGGACTCCACCGCGATCCTGGACACGATGACGTGGCCCACCTGGTCGGCCTCGAAGGCCGTCGGGACCGGCCTATACGAGCTGGACGGCTGCAACCCAGACTGCGCCGCCGGGCCGGTCTACAAGGTGCCCGCGGTGGTAACGCTGAGCAAGCCGGTCAAGGTGTGTTCCTCCTCCGGGACCCGCTGGGTCTGGAGCAGGGCCTCGTTCCGGTTCCCCCATGGCCTGCCTAAGGCCCTGCGGGGCAGCAACGCGCCGCTGAACCCATGGGTGTTCTCCTCGGTGAGCGCCGCCGCCCGGCACAGCTGTGCTGGCTAGGCCGGGCTAGCTAGCGATCTGATCGCAGATGGCCTGCATGCCCCGGGCGAGTTCGGCGGCTGAGGGGGCTCGGCCCGGGTCGATCAGCCACTGCACCAGGACGCCGCTGACCAGCGCCTGGTGCAGTGAGCCGATCGCCCGCATCTTTTCCTCGTCGGCGTCGTCCACCCCGTAGAGCAGCCGTGCCCACAGCTTCCTGCCGTCTTCCAGGCCGTCGGCCACGGCGGCGCGCACCTCAGGGTCGCGCTGCGCCACGGTGAAGATGTCGAAGGTGGCAAGCCACACCTGGCTGCTGGCCTGGAACGAGTCGATGACCCGGGTCCAGAACTGCTCGAAACGCTCCAGGGCGTTGGGCCCGGGATCCGGTTCGCCGATCGCCCGCGCCATCTCCGCGCCGAAGTCGTCCATGGCGGTGAGCACCGCCGCGTTGAGCAGCGCCCTGGTCGAGCCGTAGTGGTAGCCGATCGAGGCGAGGTTGGTGCCCGAGGCCGCGACGATGTCCCGGGCGGTGGTGTGCGCGTAGCCCTTTTCCCGCAGACAGCGGACGGCACCGGCGAGCAGGTCTTCACGATGGCCCATGGCATGCATCCTAGCGAGAGATCTATACAAACGTACTATACAAGTGTCTTATACGTTTGTATGATACCAGGCATGACCAACATAGCCACGGGTAACCGAGCCCGGCAGAACCGACGCATCCTGATCTCCGGCGCGAGCGTGGCCGGTCCCTCCCTGGCCTGGTGGCTCGCCCGGCACGGGTTCCGCCCGACCGTGGTGGAACGCGCGCCGCAGCTGCGCGGTGGCGGCTACGCGGTCGACTTCCGCGGCAGCGCCCACCTGTCCGTGCTGACCAAGATGGGCGTCCTGGACCGGATCCGGGATCGGCAGACGCATCTGTCCGCCACCACCTACGTGGATGCGGACGGGCGCCCGGTGGCCAGCATGCCGGCCGGAATCTTCGCGGGCGACGTGGAGATCCTCCGCGGCGACCTGGGCCGCATCCTGTACGAGGCGACCAGGGACAGCACCGAGTACCTGTTCGGCGACTCGATCACCGGCCTGCACCAGGACGCCGGGGGCGTGCACGTCACCTTCCGCCGGGCCGCACCGCAGACCTTCGACCTGGTCATCGGGGCAGACGGACTGCACTCCGCCGTCCGCGAGCTGGCCTTCGGCGGCCGCCAGGACCCGGTCCACGACCTCGGCCTGTACGTCTCGATCTTCGGCGTCCCGGATCGTTACGGCCTGGACCACGAGGGCCTGCTGTACAGCGTGCCCGGCCGGACCGCGGCGATCTTCAGCGCGCCAGGTACCGACGGGGCGATGGCGCAGTTCTTCTTCACCGCCCCGGACGGCAAGGCCATCGAGTACGACTACCACGACACCACCCAGCAGCAGAAGATCCTGGCCGGCGCCTTCGAGGGCGTGGGCTGGCACGTGCCAGACCTACTCGGGCAGATGCCCGCGGCGACCGACTTCTACTTCGACTCGGTGAGCCAGGTGCGGCTGGACCGGTGGTCGTCCGGCCGGGTCGCGCTGATCGGCGACGCGGGCTACGCCGCCGGGCCGGGCGGCAACGGCACCGGGACCGCGGTGGTGGCGGCCTACGTGCTGGCCGGGGAGCTGGCGGCGGCCGGCGGCGACTACCGCGCCGCGTTCGCCCGCTACGAGCACCTGCTCCGCGGCTACGTCGCGCGGGGCCAGAAGCAGGCCCTCGGGGGCCGGGACTTCCTCGCCCCGGCCACCGAGAAGAAGATCAGGCAGCGCGACCGGTTCTTCCGGATGCTGCCCTACCTGCCGGCTAAGGCCCTGATCAGGTACCTGTCCACCCGAACCGCGACCGCCATCAAGCTGCCCGAGTACCTGTAGCGGTGCGGTACTGGCTCGCGGGGGCCTTAGCCCGGTGCGCGCCTAAGCCCGGGTCGGCTCACATCTAAGGCCCTTCCGACCTGCGAATACTAGGCAATCGCCCGATCCGCGGGGCCCCGCCTTAGACGCATCCTCGATATATAGGCACATTCGTCCCGAGGAGACCGCGATGTACCCCAGCACCACCGTCAGCTACGACCTCGCCCAGGCCAGGATCGCCGACCTTCGTCACCAGGCCCGGCGCGATGGTCTCGCCCGCGCCGCCGCGCGCACCACCCGGCCGGACCGGACGCGAGTTCCGGGTCGCCTCCACCGGCCCGTCCGCCGGCACCGGGCCGCCCCCGCCGCTGGCTGACCCAGCTCAGCGAGCTCAGCCAGTTCGGCCACCGAGGAGTCACCATGTCATCCGTGCCGTGTGACCTCAGCGCCAGTGCTCTCAGCGTCAGTGCTCTCAGCACCGGGGCCGCCCGGGCCGATGCGCTGTTCGCATCGGCGCTGCAGCGTTCCGACGAACCCAGCCCCGGGCAGGTCCGGCGGGCGATCGCCGCGGCCGTCGCCGCCTACGGCGGCTCAGGCTGCGCGGCGCGAGTCGCGCAGGCCTTCGGCGAGCACCCCGAGACCGCCGTCACCCGGATGCGCTGGGCGCGCACGCTGGCCGCCCGTGCCATCCCCGCCACCTGCCTCGCCGCCTGAGCCGCCGCGCTCACCACGCGGCGCCTGAACGTCATCACATGGGGCCCGGCGCCGCTCTGGTCTCCACGACGGCGAAGGTGGCAGGGGGCATCGTGACCATGTCCTGCTTGATCGCGACCCCCGCGCTGGACGCGGCGAGGACGCCGGTGCCGCGCTGCCCGAGCGGCAGCCGGACCGCCTTTCCGCCGAGGTTCGCCGCGATCCTCAGCCGGCCCCGCCGGACCAGCAGCCAGCGCGCATCCTCATTGAAGTCCGCCTGCACCCGGTCCAGCCGCGGATCGGTCAGCTCGGGCCGTGCCCGGCGCAGCGCGATCATCTCCCGGTACCAGGCGTGCAGGCCGAGATACGGCTCACGGTGCCGCTGCTCCCAGTTGAGCTTGGAGCGGAGGAAGGTCGCCTCGTCCTGGGGATCGGGCACGTCGGCAGCGGCCCAGCCGTGTGCGGCGAACTCGTTCTTGCGTCCCTCGGCGACGGCCTGGGCCAGCCAGGGCTCGATGTGGTCAGTGAAGTACTGCCACGGGGTGTCCGCTCCCCACTCCTCGCCCATGAAAAGCATCGGGGTATAAGGCGAGGTCAGCACCAGGCCGGCGCCCACCTTGATCAGTTCCGGCGACAGCGAGGCGGCGATCCGGTCGCCGGTGGCCCGGTTGCCGATCTGGTCGTGGTCCTGCAGGTAGCCGAGGAAACGGTGGGCGGGCACGCGGAACACGTCGACCTGCCGCCCGTGCGTGCGGCCGCGGAACGCGGACCAGATGCCATCGTGGAAGAACACCCGGGTATAGGTCTTGGCCAGCGCCGCCAGCGATCCGAAGTCGCAGTAGTAGCCCTGCCGTTCGCCGGTGATCGCGGCGTGCACCGCGTGGTGGAAGTCATCGCTCCACTGCGCGGCCAGGCCGTACCCGCCCGCCTCCCTGGAGGTGACCAGGCGGGGGTCGTTGGTGTCGGACTCGGCGATCAGGATCAGCTCGCGGTTCAGCCGGGCCGCGAGGGCGTGCACCTCGGTGGCGAGCTCTTCGAGGAACACCAGGGCGCGGTGGTCTTCCAGCGCGTGCACCGCGTCCAGTCGCAGCCCGTCCAGGTGGTAGTCGCGCAGCCACATCAGCGCGTTGCCGATCAGGAACGCCCGCACCTCGTCGGATCCGGGCTGGTCCAGGTTGACCGCCGGGCCCCACGGCGTCACGTGCGCCTCGGTGAAGTAGGGTCCGAAGTCGCCCAGCCGGTTGCCGATGCCGACGTGGTTGTACACCACGTCGAGCAGGACGGCCAGGCCGCGGTCGTGGCAGGCGTCCACGAACCGCTTGAGGCCGTCCGGCCCGCCGTACGGCTCGTGCACCGCCCACAGGTTGATCCCGTCGTAGCCCCAGCCGTGCCGCCCGGGGAACGCCGCGACCGGCATCAGCTCCACCGTGTGCACGCCGAGGTCGCGCAGGTGACCGAGCCGTCCGATGGCGGCGTCGAAGGTGCCGTCGGCGGTGAAGGTGCCGACGTGCATCTCGTAGATCACCGAGCCGTGCAGCGGGCCGCCACGCCAGCTACGGTCGGTCCAGCGGAAGGCGGAATGGTCGTAGGTGCGGCTCGGGCCCTTGATGCCGAACGGCTGGCGCGGGGAGCGCGGATCAGGCAGCAGCTCGCCATCATCCAGCCGGAACCCGTAGTCGATGCCGGCCGTCACGTGGGGCACGTCCGCGCTCCACCATCCGGTGCCGCCGTCAGCGCTCTCCTGGCCCATCGGGTAGCGCTGCCCGGCGACCTCGACGTCGATCCGGCCCGCGGCGGGGGCCCAGACGCTGAACGCGGTCACCGGATGCTGCCGTCGGCGCGCTCCTGGAGTTCGGTTGCCCAGACCCGGTCCGGGATGAGCAGTGCCACCGGGAGCAATCTGGTCAGCTCGTCCAGGGGCGGCCGCAGGCCGGCGTGCCTGACCCCGGTGAACACGTCGCGCCAGTGCACTTCGGGCAGCGGCAGCACGGTGTCGGCCCAGCCGCCGCGCCGCCGCAGGCCAGCGGGCAGCCGGGTGACGACGGTGACCGCGTGGCCACCGCGCAGGAAGGCGAACGCGTGCCCGGCGGCCGGTCCCTCGGCGGCCAGCGAGGTGTAGCTGTCGGCGAACCAGTCCGGGTGGTCGCGCCGCAGCCGCAGCGCCCGCGACGTCACCAGCAGCTTTTCCGCGTCCAGGCCGCCGCCGAAGGCCGTCTGGTCCGGGTTGGCGTCGAGCGCGGCCAGCAGCCGCTGGCGGCGCTGGTAGTCGACCGGCCTGCGGTTGTCCGGGTCGACCAGGGACAGGCCGGTCAGCTCACAGCCCTGGTAGACGTCGGCCACGCCCGGCATGGTGAGCTGCACCAGCTTCGCGCCGAGGGTGTTCACCCGAGCGTCCGGCGCGATCCTGGCCACGAAGCCGGCGATCGCCGCGGTCAGTTCCGGGTCGCCGAGCACGGCGCCGGCCAGGCCGAGCACCGCGGACTCGTAGCCCAGCCGGCGCATCGTCCAGGACGTCCGCGTCTTGGCCTCGTGCATGGCCTTGCCGAGATACTCGTCCAGCCGTTCCGGCCCGATCAGCCAGGCGCCCACCAGGGTCTGCCACATCAGGTATTCCAGGTCGGGTTCTGGGGCGCGCTCGGTGACCTCGGCCACGGCACCGTCGGCGAGCCACCGGGTCAGGCCGTGCCATTCGGCCGCGTGGTGACCCCAGTCCTGCGGCCATTCGGCCAGCACCGCCAGCCGGGCCCTGACGTCTTCCTGCCGCTTGGTGTCGTGCGTGGACAGCGTGGTCATGGTGCCCGGCCAGCGCCGGGCCAGCCGCCCGGCGGCGGCGTGGAACTCGGCCGGGCTGACGCCGAAGAGGTCGGGGTCACCGCCGACCTCGTTCAGCGCGGCCAGCCGGGACCAGCGGTAGAACGCGGTGTCCTCCACGCCCTTGGCCAGTACCGGCCCGGTGGTCTGGCCGAACCGGACGATCAGCTCGTCCCGGGCGGCCTGCTGGTCCGGGTCGGCGGTCACCTCGCCCAGGCCGAGGACCGCCGCGCGCACCGCGTCCAGGGCCGGGTGCAGATACTCGGCCAGCCGGTCCCGGGCCGCGGCCGCCGCCGCGGTGACCGCCGCCGCCGCGGCGGTGGACGGCGGCTCGCCCGGGGTCACGTAGGCCCGGTACACGCCGAACTCGGCCAGCACGGCGACCAGCACGTCGTACAGATCGCCGGCCGAGAACCCGTCCAGGGCCGGGTAGCCGGCCCGGGCGAACAGGCGGGTCAGCCGGGCCAGCTCGGCGGCGAAGGTCCCGTTCGCGATGTCGTGCTTGGCGTCCCGCTCTACCTCGGCGAAGCTCTGCTTGCCGCCGGTGAAGCGGATGTACTCTTCGGTCAGCGGCACGTCCCCGGCGGGATCGATGAACAGGCCGCCGACCAGGGACAGGGCGTCGTATCCCGTGGTGCCCGCGCAGGGCCAGTCGGGCAGCTCCTCGCCGTGCGCCAGGATCTTCTCCACCACGATCCAGGCGCCGCCGGTCTTGGCGGACAGCCGGGTCAGGTAGCCGCGCGGGTCGGCCAGCCCGTCGGGGTGGTCGACGCGCAGCCCGTCGATCAGTCCCTCGTGCACCAGGCGCAGCAGCACCCGGTGGGTGGCGTCGAACACGTCCGGGTCCTCGACCCTGAGCGCGATGAGCGAGTCGATGTCGAAGAACCGGCGGTAGTTGAGCTGGGTGGCCGCGTCGTGCCAGTCGGTGAGCCGGTAGTGCTGCTGCGCCAGCAGCACGCCGAGGGGCAGGTCGGCCACGCCGTCCCGGAGCGGGAGCACGTGGTCGAAGTAGCGAAGCACGGGCCCGCGGTGGGCGGCGGCGTTCTCCGGATTGCGGGGCGCGGTGTCGATGATGAGGTCGCCCAGGCTCTCTTCCAGCGGCCCGGCCAGGATGGGCAGCAGCAGCTTGTCTTCCTGCGCCTCCCAGTCGATGTCGAACCAGTGCGCGAACTCCGACTTCCGGCCCTGGTAGAGCACCGACCACAGCTGCCGGTTGAGCGTTTCCGGGGTGGGCCGGGCCATGTGGTTGGGCACCACGTCGACGACCACCCCCAGACGGCGCCGGTGGAACTCGGCCACCATCTCGCGGAACGCGGGCTCCCCGCCGAGGTCCGTCGAGACCAGCGAGTGGTCGATGACGTCGTAACCATGCGGCGAGCCGGGGTTGGCCTGCAAGATCGGCGACAGGTAGACGTGCGTCACGCCCAGCGTGGCCAGGTACCCGGCCTGCTCGGCCGCCTGGCCGAACCCGAAGCTGTCCCTGAGCTGCAGCCGGTAGGTGGACACCGGGTGCTCGCGCCCGGTGAGCGGGCGGCCGGCGTGCCGGCCTGCGGGCTCAGCCACGGCGCAGCAACTGCACGGAGTGGTTGATCACGTTTATCGCGTCTCCCGGTTTGACGGGGTTCTCGTCTTCAAAATCCGTCGCGTGGACCGCCGTGTCCAGCACCTTGGACCAGCGGGGTCCGTAGCGGCGCGGCGGGATGACGAACCGGAGATCTTCCTCGCTGGCGTTGAACAGCAGCAGGAAGGAGTCGTCCTGGACCCGCTCGCCCCGCCGGTCCGGCTCGCTGATCGCCCGGCCGTTCAGGAACACGGTCAGCGACTTGGCGAACCCGGCGTCCCAGTCGTCGCCGGTCATCTCCTCACCGGCCAGGGTGAACCAGGCGATGTCGCCGAGACGGTTGCGGCCGCCGCGGGCCGGCAGGCCGCGGAAGAACCGGCGACGGCGGAACACCGCGTGGTCGGCCCGGAGCCTGATCAGGGCGCGGACGTAGTCGTACAGGGCCTGGTCGTCCTCGGCCCGCACCGCCCAGTCCACCCAGGAGATCTCGTTGTCCTGGCAGTAGGCGTTGTTGTTGCCCCGCTGGGTGCGCCCCATCTCATCGCCGGCCAGCAGCATCGGCACACCCTGCGAGAGCACCAGCGTGACCAGGAAGCTGCGCTTCTGCCTGGCCCGCAGCGCGAGGATGGCCTTGTCGTCGGTGGGGCCCTCGGCGCCGCAGTTCCAGGAGCGGTTGTCGTCGGTGCCGTCCCGGCCGTCCTCGCCGTTGGCCTCATTGTGCTTGTGGTCATAGGAGACCAGGTCGGTCAGGGTGAACCCGTCGTGGCAGGTGACGAAGTTGACCGACGCGACCGGGCGCCTGCTGTCCTGCTGGTACAGGTCGCTGGAGCCGGTCAGCCGGGAGGCGAACTCCGGCAGGGTGGCCGGCTGGCCGCGCCAGAAGTCGCGGATCGTGTCCCGGTACTTGCCGTTCCACTCACTCCACAGCGGCGGGAAGTTGCCAACCTGATAGCCGCCGTCGCCCACGTCCCACGGCTCGGCGATCAGCTTCACCTGGGACACCACGGGATCCTGCTGGACCAGGTCGAAGAACGCGGACAACCGGTCCACCTCGTAGAACTGGCGCGCCAGGGTGGCGGCCAGGTCGAACCTGAAGCCGTCCACGTGCATGTCGAGCACCCAGTAGCGCAATGAGTCCATGATCATCTGGAGCACGTGCGGGTGCCGCATGAGCAGGCTGTTCCCGGTCCCGGTGGTGTCCATGTAGTAGCGCCGGTCGTCGTCCACCAGCCGGTAGTAGCCCGCGTTGTCGATGCCGCGGAAGGACAGCGTGGGCCCCAGGTGGTTGCCCTCGGCGGTGTGGTTGTAGACCACGTCGAGGATCACCTCGATGCCCGCCTGGTGCAGCGCGCGGACCATGGTCTTGAACTCCTGCACCTGCTGGCCGCGGTGGCCGCTGGCCGCGTACGCGTTATGCGGGGCGAAAAAGCCGATGGTGTTGTAGCCCCAGTAGTTGCCCAGGCCTTTTTCCTTCAGGTGGCTGTCGTTGACGAACTGGTGCACCGGCAGCAGCTCGACCGCGGTGACGCCGAGCCCCTTGAGGTGCGAGATCACCGCCGGGTGGGCCAGGCCCAGGTAGGTGCCGCGCTGCTCGTCGGGGATGACCGGATGCATCCTGGTCAGCCCGCGGACGTGCGCCTCGTAGATCACGGTCTCGTAGTAGGGGGTGCGCGGCGGCCGGTCCAGGTTCCAGTCGAAGTACGGGTTCACCACCACCGAGCGCGGGACGTACGGCGCGGAGTCGGCGTTGTTCCGCCGGTCCGGATGCCCGAACTGGTAAGAGAACACGGGCTGGCCCCAGTTGACCTGGCCCTCGATCGCCTTAGCGTACGGGTCGATCAGCAGCTTGTGCGGGTTGCAGCGCTTCCCCTCGGCCGGGTTGTACGGACCATGCACCCGGTACCCGTACCGCTGCCCTGGGCTGACCCCGGGCAGGTACCCATGCCAGACGAACCCGTCCACCTCGTGCAGGTCGACCCGCGTCTCGGTGCCGTCGTCGTCGAACAGGCAGAGCTCGACCCGGTCGGCTACCTCGGAGAACAGCCCGAAGTTGGTCCCGGCTCCGTCATACGTGGCACCCAGCGGGTAGCTGTCGCCCGGCCATACGGCAGTCGCCGCCAAGTGTTTCCCATCCCTCTCGCTGCACGTGCGTTCCGACCTATTCACACTTTCCCACGTCAGCCGCCTCCATGCGCCCACTCCCGCGCTACCTGCACGCTCGTCCGAGCCGCACGGCGAATGCGGGTACCCGGGATTGTTCGTCAGTTTTCGTCGTCAGAGCAGCAAAAACTGACGAACATTCGCCGTCGCGGGGATGGCATCGGGGATTTGTCTGCGGTGGCCAGGGTTAACGGGCGCGCAGCGCCTCGATGAGGGCGGGAATGACCTGGTGCAGGTCGCCGATGACGGCGTAGTCGGCGTGGGCCAGGATGGGGGCGCCCGGGTCGGTGTTGATCGCGATGATGTGCTTGGCGCTGGCGCAGCCGGCGATGTGCTGGATCGCGCCGCTGATGCCGCAGGCGAGGTAGAGCTCCGGGGTGATCTTGGTGCCGGTCTGGCCGACCTGCTGCTTGTGCGGGCGCCAGCCCTCCGAGGTGACCACGCGGGACACCCCGACCACGCCGCCGAGCAGTTCGGCCAGCTCCTCGAGCGGGGCGAAGCCGTCCGGGCCGCCCACGCCGCGGCCACCGCCGACCACGACCCGGGCGGTAGCCAGCGACGCGCCGCCCGCTCCGGCGGGCGACTCGGCCGCCCGCACGACCAGATCGGCCTCGGCCAGCTCGGGCTTGTGCACGTGGAGCTGAAGCGAAGCAGGCGTTTCCGCGGAAACGGCCGCCACCGAGTCGGTGGCCACGGTGAACAGCGCGACCGGGGCCTCCATCACCGCGTCCTCGAGCAGCAGCCCGGCCCAGCGGTGCCGGACCAGCCGGTGCGTCTTGCCCTCGTCCGGGGTGACCAGGGTGCAGTTGGCCGCCATCGGCAGGCCGGTGATCGCGCCCAGGTGCGCCAGCACCTCGTTGCCCCGGTCGGTGCCCGCGGCCAGCACGGCGGTCGCGCCCGTCTCGGCCGCCAGCCCGGCCAGCGTCCGCGCCCAGGCCTGCGGCGCGTACCCCTCGAGTGAGCTGGACTCGACCAGATAGACGTCGGTGACGCCGTAGCCGGCCAGGGCGTTCTGGGGTGCGGCATCGGCGAAGACAACAGCGCGGACATCGCCGATCGACCGGGCGAGGGTCAGCGCCCGCAGCGATGCGTCGGCGGGCTCGCCGCCGTCGAGTTCGACCAGGACCAGCACGCTCACGAGAGCACCCCCCATTCCTCCAGGACGCGGACCAGCGACGGGACCGCATCCACACCCTCACCCAGCACCTCGGCCTGGTGCTGGCCCGACTCGGGCACCCGGAGCGCCGATTTGCGCAGCCCTTCGGCCGCCCACTCGGGCGAGGACCGGTCGACCGCGGCGCGCTTGGCCCGCAGCCGCCCGGGCAGCGACGGGTAACGCGGCAGGTTGATGCCTTCCTTGACCGTGACGACGGCGGGCAGCGGCAGCGAGTACGCCTCCTCCACGCCGCGGTACTCCCGGCGCGCCACGACACCGCCGTCCGCAAGAGACAGGTTCTTGATCCCGGTGGCGACGGGCCAGCCGAGCTCGTGCGCGAGCCGGACGCCGACCTGGTAGTCGCCGGTGTCGGCCGCCTCGTTGCCGAGCAGGACCAGGTCGTAGTTACCCGACCGGACCTCGGCGGCGATGGCGGCCGCGGTCGCGATCGGGCCGAACTCCCGGCCGTCGGTCTCCAGCAGCACCGCCCGGTGCGCGCCGAGGGCCAGCGCGCCGCGCAGCTGCTCGATCGCGGCCTCGGGACCGAGGGTCAGCACGGAGACCGAGCCGCCGTCCCGCTCGGTGATCTGCACCGCCTCCTCGACCGCGCATTCCTCGTGCGGGCTGATCGAGAACCCGGACGCCCGGGTGTCGACCTCCTGCCCGTCCGGGGTCACCGCGATCCGGCCGCCCACGGTGGGGACCCGCTTGATGCAGACGAGTATCTCCATGAAACCTCTAGCTCCTGATCCGCGCGTTCTCCGGGTCGAACAGCGGGGTCGCGCTGGCCCTCGCCACCGTGACCGGGTACTGCTCGCCCATGTACTCCACCTTCAGCGTGGTGCCTTCGACGGCGTACGAAGCGGGCAGGTAGGCCATCAGCAGGTGCCTGCCCACCGACGGGCCCGAGCCGGCGCTGGTCACGTACGACGGCCGTCCCTTCGCGTCCACGAGCCGTTCGCCCGACAAAGACAGGATCGGCTCGCCGCCGAGCATGTACCTCAGGGAGCCGTCAGAAGACTCGTGCGAGTCCACGGTCAGCGTGCACATCACCGCGCACGGCGACTCGGAACGCTGCCGCAGGTACGCGTCCTTGCCGATAAACGACTGCGGCTTCACCTTGGGCCGGGTCATGCCGGCTTCGACCAGGGTGTAGTCCGGGGTCAGCTCGGCGCCGAACGCCCGGTACCCCTTCTCCAGGCGCCCGGTGGTGCCGTACACCCCGATGCCGGCCGCGACCAGGCCGGCCGGCTGCCCGGCCGGCCACAGCGTGTCCCACAGCCGCAGCCCCTGCTCGATCGGCACGTGCAGTTCCCAGCCGAGCTCGCCCACGTAGGAGATCCGCGACGCGAGCACGACGACCCCGCCGACCTCGATCTCGCGGCAGGTGCCGAAGCCGAACCCCTCGTGCGACACGTCGTCGGCGGTCACCGCGGCGAGCACGTCCCTGGCCCGCGGGCCCCACAGCCCGATCGTGGTCCAGGCCGAGGTGAGGTCGGCCAGGAACGCGCCGGGCGGCAGGTGGCGGCGGATCCACGCCGCGTCGGACATGCCGGTCGCGCCGCCGGTCACCACCCGGAAGCGGTCCTCGGCCAGCCGCATGACCGTCAGGTCGGCGCGGAACCCGCCGTTCTCGTCCAGCCACGACGTGTACACCACCCGGCCGACCGGCACGTTCAGCTGCGCCACCGACAGGTTCTGCACCGCGTCCAGCGCGGCGGGGCCGGATATCTCCAGGATCGCGAACGCGGACAGGTCGACCAGGGCGGCCGCGTCCCGCATGGCCAGGTGCTCGGCGTTGATCACCGGCGACCACCAGCGCGACTCCCATTCGGCGGTGCGGTCCATCAGCCGGCCGGCGTACCGGTCCATCAGGCCGGAGTTGGACGCGTACCAGAACGGCCGCTCCCACCCTGCGGTCTCGTAGAAGACTGCTCCCAGCGAACGCTCCCGCTCGTACGCCGGGCCGACCCGGACCGGCCGGCCGGACTCCCACTGCTCGCCCGGGTGCACGATGCCGTACATCTTGTTGAAGCCCTCGCGGGCCCGGCCGCGGACGTGCTCGACGGTCTGCTGGTGCGGGTAGAACCGGGCCGCGTCCGCCTCGTGCACGTCGACGGTGGGGACCTGGCCGGACATCAGCTCGGCCACCGCCCGGCCGCAGCCGGGACCCTCCTTGATCCACGAAGCCGCGGCCGACCACAGCCCGGCGGCCTCGGGCATCTCGCCGAGCAGCGGGTGCCCGTCCGGGGTCATCGAGATCAGCCCGTTGATCGCGTACCTGATCCCGGCCTTCTCGTCGCCGAGCAGTTCGGGCATCAGCTCGAGCGCCTGCTCCAGCTGCGGGTCGAAGTCGTCGGAGGTGAACGGCATCTCGGTGGGCGAGAGCACGGACTCCTCGATGGACGGGATCTCGTCCGGCGGGACGATGATCGGCCGGTGCGCGTACGAGCCGACCTCCATGTCGCCGCCGTGCTGGCGCTCGTACATGTTGGTGTCCACGTCGCGGACGATCGGGTAGGAGATCTCGCCGGGTGTGTCGGCGAACAGCGCGATCGGGCCGACGCTGATCATCTGGTGCACGGTCGGGGTGAGCGCGAGCCGGGCGCCGGCCATCCGGGCGATCCGCGGGGACCACACGCCGCAGCAGATGACCACGTTGTCGGTTGAGATCTCGCCCGCGCTCGTGGACACCGACCGGACCCGCCCGCCATCGACGGCGATGCCGTACACCTCGGTACCCGGCAGCACGGTGAGCGCCCCGGCCTTCTGCGCGCTCTCCCGCATCAGCGTGCCAGCCCGCAGCGAGTCGACCACACCGACGGTGGGGAAGTGCGCGCCGCCCAGGATGACCGACTCGTCCAGGTACGGGACCAGCTTGTTCACCTCGCCCGGGGTGACCAGCTCGGCCGGGATGCCCCAGGCCTTGGCCTGGCTGCACCGCCGCTTCAGCTCGATCATCCGCTCCGGGGTGCGGGCCACCTCGATGCCGCCGCTCTGCGTGAACACGCCGAGCTCTTTGTACTGCGCGGTGCTGTCCTCGGTCAGCTCGAACATCATCTTCGAGTACTCGATCGGGAAGATGAAGTTGGACGCGTGGCCGGTCGAGCCGCCCGGGTTGGGCATCGGGCCCTTGTCCACCAGGACGAGGTCCCGCCAGCCCAGCTGCGCGAGGTGGTGCGCGAGGCTGTTGCCGACGATGCCGGCCCCGATGATGACGGCGCTGGCCCGCGCCGGAGTCTCAGTCATAAATCATCCCGCGAGTCGTGGTTGGTCGATTCCGGTGCGCTCCAGGGCCGCCCGACGCCATCGCTCGGCCGGCTGGAGCTGGTTGAAGGTGAACACGTGCAGCCCGGCCACGACCGCGCCGGGCGCGGTGATGACCGGGGCGGCGCGGTCGAGGAAACGGTCCGGGCTGTACCCGCCGGGCACCCAGAACCGCAGGATCCAGCCGGGGTGCCTGGTGATGAAGCGGGCCGACTCCGAGGCGCCCGCCACCGTGGCCATCCGCAGTAGCCGGGTCCGTTCGGCCGGCCCGGCCAGCCCCACCTGCAGCGGCAGGGTCACGCCGCGCGCCCTGATCCGCTGGATCCAGCGGCCGAGACCGGCCGCGTCGAAGCACACGTTGCTCACGATGTAGCTGGCGTACCTGCGCTTGTCCCACATGGCCTGGACGGTGATGTCGTCGTGGATCTTGGGGTGGCTCTCCGGGTAGCCGGTGATGCCGATCCGGCCGAACGGGCGGCCCATCGCGTCCAGCCGCTCGAGCAGCGGCAGCGCGCCGTCGAACGGCCCGGCCGGGTGGGTCGCGTCGCCGCCGGGCACGAACACGTCGTCCACCCCGCACGCGGTCAGCCGGGCGACGATCTCGGCCAGGTGCGCGTCGCTGGCCACCGAACGGGCGGCCAGGTGCGGCACCACCCGGTACCCGCGCGCGGCCAGCTTCTCGGCCAGCTCGACGGTCGGCTCCAGGCCCTTGACCGGCGACGCGGTGACCGCGACGGTCATCCCGGCCGGCACCCAGTCCGCGACGGCCTGCTCGGTGCCCTTGGCCGGGATCACCTCGTACCGGGGCGCCGACAGCAGCTCGCGCAGGCTGGCCATAACGCGGCTCCCACCAGGCCGGCGAGCGCCTGCTCCAGCCGGGACACCCCGACGTCGACCCGGGTCAGCGGCAGGCCGAACCGCCCGGCCACCCGGTCCGCCTCGGCCGCCAGCGCCGCCGACGGCTCCTGGGCCAGCCAGACCAGCCGGGTGTAGTGCCCGAAGTAGTCGTCCCACAGCTCGGGGTACCGGTCCAGCCCGAGCCCGGCCAGCACGGACCGGTCGAAGCTGCGCAGCAGGAAGTCGGTGAGCACGTAGGTGCCGGGCTCGGCGTCGAACATGGCCGCGATCCGGTCCGCGCCGCCGAACACGTCGTAGCAGTGCAGTCCGGGCAGGCGGCGCACGCCGTACCGGGCGCACAGCTCGTCCAGCGCGCCGTATGTCCCGCAGTCGGCGTAGGCCAGGGCGACGGTCCGGCCCGATGCGAGGGCGGAGACCACGGCCCGTTCGGCGGCTGTGACGATCGTCTGCGGCCGGTTGTGCAGCACGGCGGGCAGCGGGGTTACGGCGGCCGGCCAGCCGCGGCGGGCCACGATCTCGCGCACGTGCCCGGCCAGCGCCCCGCAGGCCACGATCTCAATGGTCAGGGAAGGGTAGCTGCTCGACGAAGCGGTCGTTGAAGTCGGCGCGGTCAGAGAGCTCGACATACCTCACCTCCTCCAGCAGCGCCAGGCCGCCGGCCCGCTCGCGCAGGCTGAGCAGCGCCATCTTCGCCCCCTCGCCCGCCACGTTGCCCGCGGACACCACCCGCATCACCGGCACCTTGGGGACCAGGCCGATCCGGATCGCGCTGGCCGGGGACAGATAGCTGCCGAACGACCCGGCCAGCAGCACCTGCTTGACGTCGGCCGCTTCCAACCCGGCCTCCTCCAGCAGGATCTGCCAGCCGGTGGCGATGGCCGCCTTGGCGAACTGCAGCTCGCGCACATCGCGCTGGGACAGGTAGATGCTGTCCTCTGCCGCGGATTCTTCGGGCCCCCGCCAGTGCAGGACGAACACCCGCTCCTTGCCGATCGTGGTCAGCCGGCCCGCCAGCCCCGGCGCGATCACCGCGGCCCGCTCCTCAGGGACGAACCGGCCGGAGGAATCGAGCAGGCCCAGCTTGACCAGGCCGGTCACCGCGTCCACCAGGCCGGAGCCGCACAGGCCCTGTGGCTCGGCGTCGCCGATCACCTTCAGGGTCAGCTCGTCGGGGGTCATGGTGACCACCTCGATGGCGCCGTCGGCGGCGCGCATCCCGCACCTGATCGCGGCGCCCTCGAACGCGGGCCCGGCCGGCGCGGCCGTGGCCAGCAGCCAGTCCCGGTTGCCCAGCACGATCTCGCAGTTGGTGCCGATGTCGACGAACAGCCGGACCCTGGCGTCCCGGTCCATCCCGCTGGCGAGCAGCCCGGCCGTGATGTCGCCGCCCACGTAGGCGCCGAACGCGGGGAACACCACCGCGCGGGCCCGCGGGTGCACGTTGCCGCCCAGGCCCAGGTCGGCCGCCAGCACCTCGGGATACAGCCGGGTCGCCATGATGAACGGCGCCATGCCGAGCGGCTCGGGGTCGATGCCGAGCACCAGGTGGGTCATGGTGGCGTTGCCCGCCACCGCGACCTCGTACACCTCGTGCGGCTCGACGCCGCCCTGGGCGCAGACCGCCTGGGCCAGCTCGGCCAGGGTTTCCCGGGCCAGGTTCTGCAGCTTGTCCAGGTTGCCCGGGTCCATCATGGTGGCGCTGATCCGGGTGATCACGTCGGCGCCGAACGGCTGCTGGGCGTTCAGCGTGGACTCCACCCCGGCCGGGGTGCCGGTGGACAGGTCGAGCAGGGTGGCCACCACCGTGGTGGTGCCCAGGTCGAAGGCGATGCCGAACCGCCGGGCGGTGGTGTCGCCCGGCTCCACCGCGATCAGCACGTCGTCCACCACCACCGCGGTGACCTTATAGTCGGCCTCGCGCAGCGTCCGGCCGAGGGTCTTCAGCACGGACAGTTCGGCCCGCGGCTCCAGGTCGTCCAGCTGGGCCAGCACCCGCTCCAGGTCGCTGGCCTGATCGGCCAGATTGGGCTCGGCCAGCTCCAGGTACCGCTTCTGCACGGCCGGGCGCAAGATGACCTGGCGGCCGACGCCCACGGTGGCGGCCTTGGGCCGGGTGGTCAGCGGCGGTACCTCGACCGCCGTGTCCCGGACGGCCGTGGTGCGGCAGGCCAGCCGCCAGCCGTCCTTGATCTCCTGCGGCGAATAGGCCCTGATGTCCAGGCTGGACGGCGCGGGCGGGTCCTCGGCGATCCTGATCCGGCACTTCTTGCAGGTGCCGTGGCCGCCGCAGGTCGAGTCGATGGCGATGCCGTTCCAGCTGGCCGCGTCGAACAGGGTCACGCCGTACGGAACCCGCACCGCCCGGTCATTGAAGACCAGATTGACCCGAACGGGCTGGGTGACCTCTTCTTCCGCCGTCGTCACGTGGCTCCCTGGGCCTGCGCTTGGGCTGCCTCCGCGGCCTGCTCTGCCGCCTTTTGGGCGGCCCGGTGCGCGGCGATCCAGCTGGCGCCCCACTCGTCGCGGTTCAGTACCAGGTCGGCGGCCTTGACCGCGCGGACGATCTGCGGCGCGCGGGCGTCCATGATCGCGCTGGTCAGCCCGTGGCTGATGGCGATGGGCAGGAAGGCGGCGGCGATCGAGTGCCGGTCCGGCATGCCGAAGCTCACGTTGGAGGCGCCCAGCGTCATGTTCACGCCGAACTCGGCCTTGATCATCGCGATCGTGTCGATCGTCCGGGTCGGGTGCAGGGTGTCCGCGCCGACCGGCATGGCCAGCGGGTCGATCACGATGTCCTCGATCGGGATCTTGTATGTCTCCGTGGCCGTACCGATGAGCTTGCGGACCAGCTCGAGGCGCCGGGCCGGCTCCTCGGGGATCTCCTCCTCGTCGTTCGGCAGCCCGATCACGGCGGCGCCGTACTTCTTCACGATCGGGAGGATGGCCTCCATCCGCTCGTCCTCGGCCGTCACCGAGTTGACCAGCGCCTTGCCCTGGTAGGCGGCCAGCCCGGCGTCGAGCACCTCGATGATCGAGGAGTCGATGACCAGCGGCAGGTCGGTCAGCCCCTGGATCAGCGGGACGGCCTGGCGCATCAGCTCGGCCTCGTCGGCCAGCGGCGCGCCCATGTTCACGTCGAGCAGCATGGCCCCGCCGGCCACCTGCTCCTTGACGTCGATCTCCACCCGGGACAGGTCGCCCTGGCGCAGCTGTTGCTGGAAGATCTTCCGACCGGTCGGATTAATCCGCTCGCCGATGATCGCGAACGGCTGGTCGTCACCGATCCGCACCGTCTTGGTCGCCGAGGACAGGATGGTGTGCACGGGCTCGTTTCCTCCGGCCGGTTGTGCTCGTTATTTAGGCGTTGACAGGCGCGCGGCGCTGCGCGATGAGTTCCTTGGCCCGGACCACGGCCGCGGAGGCGTCGGCCGCGTACCCGTCGGCGCCCACCACGTCGGCGTACTCCTGGGTGACCGGGGCGCCGCCGACCATGACGATGACCTGGTCCCGCAGGCCGGACTTCTGCAGCGCGTTGATGTTGGCCTTGAACATCGGCATGGTGGTGGTGAGGAAGGCGGAGAACCCGACGATGTCGGGCTGGTGCTCCTTGATGGCGTCGACGAACTTCTCCGGCGCGACCTGGACGCCGAGGTCGATGACCTCGAAGCCGGCGCCCTCGAACATGATGTTGACCAGGTTCTTGCCGATGTCGTGCACGTCACCCTTGACCGTGCCCATCACGATCTTGCCGATCGTCTGGGCCCCTGTTTCCGCCAGCAGCGGGCGCAGGATCTCCAGCGCGCCGGCCATCGCCTTGCCCGCGATAAGCATCTCGGGGACGAAGAAGTCGCCGCGCTCGAACCGGGCGCCCA
>Ga0207683_10000772_pt1 | contig 29159 bp, 25 predicted proteins | sample KBSM73metaG_FD_184333 | JGI IMG/M metagenome (GOLD analysis project Ga0207683, IMG submission 184333) | Miscanthus rhizosphere microbial communities from Kellogg Biological Station, Michigan, USA - KBS M7-3 metaG (SPAdes) (version 2) | ecosystem: Host-associated > Plants > Roots > Rhizosphere >... | reverse complement strand
CCCGGCGCAGGCGAACGTCATCGGCACGGCGATGTTCGTCGTCGCCCTGCTCGTGGTGTTGATCGGCCAGCTGCTGAGCCGCCGCCGGCGTACCGGCGTCTAGTCAACCGGTCGGGCGGTGGCCGCCTCGGCCCGGGCGAGGAACAGGGCGCGCTCGCGCTCGTTCGCGGTCAGCTCGGCCGCCCGGGCGAACTCGGCGGCGGCCTCGGCCGTCCGGCCCAGCTGCTCGAGCAGGTCGGCCCGGACCGCCGGCAGGTGCGGGTAGCGGGCCAGCGCCTTCTCCCCCCGCAGCGCGTCCGCGACGGCGAGGCCGGCGGCCGGCCCGTTCGCCCGGCCGACCGCGACGGCCCGGTTGAGCTCGGCCACCGGCGACGGGGACACCTCGACCAGCACCCGGTAGAGCGCGGCGATCCGGCGCCAGTCGGTCTCGTCCGCGGTCACCGCCTGGGCGTGCGCGGCCGCGATCGCCGCCTGCAGCGCGTACGGGCCGAAGTCGCCGCCGAGGGTGCGCACCCGGTCCAGCGCGGCCAGCCCGCGGCGGACCAGCAGCCGGTCCCAGCGCCGGCGGTCCTGGTCCGGCAGCAGCACGGGTGCGCCGTCCGGGCCGGTCCGGGCCGGCAGCCGGGACGCCTGGATCTCCAGCAGCGCGAGCAGGCCGTGCACCTCGGGCTGGTCCGGCAGCAGGCCGGCCAGCAGCCGGGCCAGCCGCAGCGCGTCCGCGCACAGCTCGGGGCGGGTCCAGTCCGCGCCGGCGGTGGCCGTGTAGCCCTCGTTGAAGACCAGGTAGACGACCTCGAGGACGCTGGCCAGCCGCGCCGGGAGGTCGGCCGGCGGCGGCAGCTCGAACCGGACGTCCTGCTCGCGCAGGGTCCGCTTGGCCCGGGAGATCCGCTGGCCCACGGTCGGCTCCGGGACCAGGAAGGCGCGGGCGATCTCGGCGGTGGACAGGCCGCCGAGCAGCCGCAGTGTCAGCGCCACCCGGCCCTCGGTCCGCAGCACCGGGTGGCAGGCGATGAAGACCAGCCGGAGCAGGTCGTCCGGCAGGTAGTCGTCCGGATCGGGCTCGCCGGACGGCTGGTGCTCGAGCATCCGACCCACCTCCGCGAGCTTGCGCTGGTAGTTCTGGCGGCGGCGGAGCTGGTCGATCGCGCGGTGCTTCGCGGTCGACATCAGCCAGCCGCCCGGGTTGGCCGGCACGCCCTCGGCCGGCCACTGCTCCAGGGCCGCCACGAGCGCGTCCTGGGCGAGCTCCTCGGCCAGGCCCACGTCGCCGACGAACCGGGCCAGCCCGGCGATCAGCCGGGCCGACTCGATCCGCCACACCGCCTCGACGGCCGCGTGCGTGCTCGCCGGTCGCGTCACCGTCGATCCGTCCCGGCCGGAGCGGCGACGCCGGCGCACCCGGCCTCAGCCCGGGTGCGCCGGCCCACCGCCGAGACGGTTCGGGTCACTGCTGGCCCGGGGCTCCGGGCGGCTGGTCGCCGAAGTCCTCGGGGCCGAAGACCCGGCGGATCTCGCAGTCGCCCTCCCAGCCTGCCCAGAGGTCGCGGTGCAGGGTCACGAACCGGGTGGCCCACTCCACCGCCTCCGCCCGGGACCGCAGCTCGTAGACCGCGTAGCTGATGATCTCCTTGGTCTCGGTGAACGGCCCGTCGGTGACCGACAGCCGGCCGCCGGACAGCTCGACCCGCACACCCCCGGCCCCGCTCGGCGCGAGCCCCTGGGTGTCCAGCAGCACGCCGGCCCGGGTCGCCTCCTCGCCGAGCGTCATGATCGCCTCCATCAGGTCCGGCGGCGGCGGCGTGGGCGGCTGGTTGCCGTGCAGCAGCATCAGGTAGCGCATCGCAGGATCCTCTCTCAGCCGGGCGGGGGGTCAGGCGTTGCGGTAGGTGTCGACGGCCAGCGCGGTGAGCCAACCGAAGGACAGGACGACGCCGGCGACGAACGGCAGCGTGGCCGCCGTCGAGCCGGTGGTGATGCCGGCGAACGCGGCCAGGAACGCGACCCCGGTCGCCCGGGACGCCAGCGCCCAGCCGCGCCGCCCGCCGGCGGCGAACCGCCGGCCCAGCACGAGGCAGGCGGCGATCATGGCCAGGAAGCCGATCCCGCCGGCGGCCAGGTGCAGCGTGCCGTGCCAGCTCGGGGCCTGCGCGGGGCCGGCCGGCGTCCCGACCGGGAAGCCCGCCATCGGGTCGGCGGTGAACACGCCGGCCGCGGCCAGCCCCGCGCCGTACAGGGCGAGCAGCCGCGGCGCCCACCGACCGGCACCGGCCCGGGCCAGGCCGACCGCGAACGCGGCGACCATGGCGCCGGTGAGCACGAAGTTGGCGCTCTGGATCCAGCCGAGCGAGCCGTTCTCCAGCAGGCTCCACGGGTGCCGGGTCAGGTCGAAGCCGTCCCGGGTCGACGCCTGGGCCAGCGAGACGGCGACGTAGAACGGCCCGGCCACGGCGCCCCAGCCGAGCAGCGAGCGGGTGACGGCGGTGGCCGGGTCGCAGCCGCGGGTGGTGGTCGGCGTCGTGGTGGTCGGCGTCGTGGTGGTCATCGGGATCTCCTCCGGTAGGGGCCGCCAGCCGGCCCTCTCGACGCGTGCTTCGAACGGGCCGGCCCGACTTCGACAGCGCCGGAGAGACTTCTTCAGGAAATCCGCGATGCTCCCGCGACCCGGCGGAGGGTGACCCGGTCGATCTCCGTGTACGGACCGGGCCGGCCGGGCAGCGCGTCGGCCAGCGTCCGCAGCGTCATCGTGGTCGGCCGGCCGGGCCGGGCCGGCACGACGTCGACGGCGAGGAAGGCGTAGCCGTCGTACCGGACCCGCGACCAGGCGACGGTCTCCGGCTGCCTGGTCCCGTCGGCGACCCAGACGTACGAGTCGACCGGGCCGGCGCCGGCGGGGTGTGCCCGGTATCGCTCGCCGGCCCCGGGCGGGAACGAGTAGCGGGCCCGGCCGCCCGATCCGATGCAGAGGTAGGTGACCCCGTCGGTCGCCGGCTCCACGGTGGACCCGTCCGGGGCGGCCCGGGTCGGCCGGCCGGCCCGGATCGGGTCGGTCCGCTCCATCACGTGGTTGTGGCCCTGCACGGCCAGGTCGACCTGCCAGCGGGTGAACAGCGCGTCGAGCGCGTCGCGCACGCCGCCGTCGGAGGCATGCTGCGCGGTCGTCGAGTAGGCGCAGTGGTGGAAGAACGCGACCACGAAGTCGATCGCCGGGTCCCGCCGCCAGGCCCGCAGCGTCTCCTCCAGCCAGCGCACCTGCGCGCCGCCGGAGTATCCGGTGTTGGTGCGGATCTCGTGGGACAGGTCGTTCGCGTCCAGCGAGACCACCCCGACGTTGGCGTAGGTGAACGAGTAGACCGACGGGCAGCCGGACGGGCCGTTGCGGGGCAGGTCGAGCCGCGCCGCGTGGCCGGCGTAGCCGTGCGAGCCGCCGTGCAGCGGTTCCATGTCGTGGTTCCCGGTCGCGAACAGCCAGGGCACGTACGCGGCCTGGCGGTCGATCTGGGCCAGGAACACGTCCCAGACGTACGGGTCGAAGTCGTCGGCGGGCAGCCCGGTGCCGCCCGCGTCGGCGTAGCAGATGTCGCCGGCGAGCAGCGTGAACGCCGGCCGCTGGGTGGCCATCAGCCCGGTCTGGGTGGCCGCCGGGTGCGGGTCGGTGCCGCCGGTGCCGGCGACCGGGTCGTCCGCCGCGTACCCGTTGCGGAGCGTGCCGTGCGGCGGCGGCGCATTGGTCCCGACGTCCGCGAACGCGGTGAACGTGAACGGTGCCGGCACCGGTCCACCGGCACCGGCCGGGCGGCGGGCCGGCGCGGTGGTGAAGTGCGCGTCGCCGGTGACGGTGCCGTCCGACAGCCGCAGCCGGTAGTGGTACGTGGTCGCCGGGCGCAGCCCGACCAGCGCGGCCTTGACGTAGAACTGGCTGCCGCCACCGCCGACCAGGTGCACGATCCGCGCCGGCACCGGCCGCCCGTATGCGCCGGAGGCGTCGCCGAGGTCGGCGACCGCGGTCAGCCCGGCCGGCACCCGCCCGTCCGGGCCGAGCAGTTGCGCGGTGACCCTGACCCCGGAGCTCGGGTCGGCGCCGCCGTCGGCGACCCAGGACAGGTGCCGGCCGGACAGCACCAGCCCGAGCCGGCCGACCGTGCCGCCGCCGGCCCCGAACACCGCCCGGGCCAGGGGGTAGGCGGCGACCGCGGCGGCCGCCGCGCCGGCCCCGACGAGCAGCCCGCGGCGGGTGACCGCGCGGCGGGCCAGCAGGGCACCGGTCCACTCGGTGACCTCGTCCACCGTCGCCGGGCCCACCGGCCCATCATCCGCCGCCGGCCGCACGGAACCGGACGGGCGCCGGCGGCGAAGACCGGGGCAGCCAGGCCGCCATCCGTCCTAGGGGGGACATGCGCCATGGAACAGCCCAACCGACGAACGTTCCTGATCATCGCCGGCGCGGGTGCCGGCGCCGCCGCCGTCGGCGTCGCGGCGGCGAAGACCGGCATCGCCGGCCCGGACACGCCGTCCGCCGACAGCACCGCCGCGGTGCCCGCCGGCGCCGGACCGCTGGTCGCCTACGTCGAGGACGCCGGCTCCGGCCGCGTCTCGGTGATGACCGGCGACGCCGAGACCGTCGTGCACGACCCCGATCTCGTCGCCCGGCTCACCCGCGCCGCCACCGGGAGGACGGCCTGATGTCCAGCCACCGCGAGGCCCCGGAGATCTCGAAGGACCCGGTCGCCGACAACACCGACGTGTACGCGTTCGTCAGCCCCGACCGGCCCGACACCGTCACGCTCATCGCCAACTTCATCCCGCTGCAGCTCCCGTACGGCGGGCCGAACTTCAACGAGTTCGGCGACGACGTGCGCTACGCGATCCACGTGTCCAACTCGGGCGACGCCCGGGCGGACGTGACGTACCAGTTCCGGTTCACGACCGTGGTGCGCAACAAGAACACGTTCCTCTACAACACCGGCCCGATCGAGAAGATCTCCAGCAAGAACTGGAACCGCCCGCAGTTCTGCACGGTCACCCGGGTCGACCGCCGCGGCCGTTCCACCGTGCTCGGCCGCAACCTGGCGGTGCCGCCGGTCAACGTCGGCATCCGCAGCACACCGCGCTACGACGCGACGTTCACCGCGGCCGCGACGCACCGGCTGCCCGGCGGGCGGATGTTCTTCGCCGGCCAGCGGGCCGAGAGCTTCCACGTGGACCTCGGCAGCATCTTCGACCTCGGCGCGCTGCGCCCGTTCCAGGCCGCGCACCTGATCCCGTCCGCGAACGCGGTCGGCGTCAACGGCACGCAGGGCCTGAACGTGCACACGATCGCGATCCAGGTGCCCAAGGCCGACCTCACCCGCACCGGGACGGTCCCCACCGACGTGATGGACCCGGCCGCGGTCATCGGCGTGTACGCCTCGGCCAGCCGGCAGAAGAGCCGGGTGCTGAACCCGGACACCGGCACGCCGGCCGGGTTCGGCCCGTACGTCCAGGTCTCCCGGCTGGCCAACCCGCTGTTCAACGAGGTCATCGTGCCGATGGCGGCGAAGGACCGGTGGAACGCGACGGATCCCCGCGACGACAAGGAGTTCGCCCGGTACGTGACCAGGCCCGAGCTGGCCGGCCTGCTGCCGGTGCTCTACCCGGGCGTGTTCCCGAAGCTGGCCGCGTATGCCAAGCCGCGCGCGGACCTGGCCGCGATCCTGCTCACCGGGATCCCGGCCGGCGTCGTGCCGGGCTTCCAGAACTTCACCGGCCCGGTGCAGGCCGACCTGCTCCGGCTCAACCTCGCGATCCCGCCGACCCCCGCGCCGAAGGTGCTCGGGCTGATCGCCGGCGACCCGGCCGGCTTCCCGAACGGCCGCCGGCTGCTCGACGACGTGGTCACCATCGAGCTGCGGGCGGTCGCCGGGGCGACGATCCCGCTGGTCGACCCCACGTTCACGCCCGACGCCGCGGCCGCCGCGGTGACCGACGGGACCGGCAACACCAACGCCGGGTTCACCGACCACTTCCCGTACGTCGGCGCGCCGGCCGGTGGGTTCCAGAGCCTGCCCGGCACGCCGGCCGCGTAGCCGTGCACACCCACGGGGAGGACAACGCGCACGCCGGCCGGGGTGCCTCGGTGCTGCTCGACATCGGCGGCGACGTCGGGGCCGCGGTCGTCGCGGTCCCGGCCGCGCTGCTCGGTGCCGAGGTCGAGGCCCGCCCGGTCGGCGCCGGCCACCCGCCGGTGCACGCCGGCGTGGTCGCCCGGCCGCTGCCCGGCGGCGAGCCGCGGCCCTCGGTGGTCCTCGGGGAGCTGCCGGCCGGCACGTACGAGCTCTGCGTCCGGCCGGACGGCCCGGTCCGGCTGCGGCTGACCGTCACCGGCGGAGCGGTCGCCGAGGCGACCTGGCCGGGCGCCGGCTGAGCCGGGGGACGGCCGGCCGTGCCTCCCGGCCGGCCGTCCCTCACCGGGCCGCGTTCGCTGGCATGCTGGCAGGCATGACCGACGACCTGCTCGCCCGGCACCGGGCGGTGCTCCCGAACTGGATGACGCTCTACTACGAGCAGCCGCTGGAGATCGTCGGCGGCTCCGGCCGGCGGCTGCGCGGCGGCGACGGCCGGGACTACCTCGACTTCTTCGCCGGCATCCTCACCAACATGCTCGGCTACGACGTGCCGGAGGTGCGGGCCGCGATCGACCGGGTCCTCGATCGCGGCGTCGTGCACACCTCGACGCTCTACCTGATCCGGGACCAGGTCGAGCTGGCCGAGCGGATCGCGAAGCTGTCCGGCATCCCGGACGCGAAGGTGTTCTTCTGCTCCTCGGGCACCGAGGCCAACGAGATGGCGCTGCTGCTGGCCACCCAGGCGCGCCGCTCGGCCCAGGTGCTGGCGCTGCGCAACAGCTACCACGGGCGCTCGTTCGCGGCGATGGGCATCACCGGCATCCGTGGCTGGTCGGCGTCCGCGCTGTCCCCGGTCCAGGTCTCGTACGTGCACGGCGGCTACCGCTACCGGTCGCCGTTCCGCGACCTGCCCGACGCCGAGTACAACGCGGCCTGCGCGGCCGACCTGCGGGACGTGATCGAGTCCACCACCGCCGGCGACGTGGCCTGCATGATCGCCGAGCCGGTGCAGGGCGTCGGCGGGTTCATCGTCCCGCCAGACGGCATGCTCGGCGCGATGAAGCCGATCCTCGACGAGTACGGGATCCTGCTGATCTCCGACGAGGTGCAGACCGGCTGGGGCCGGACCGGCGAGCACTTCTGGGGCATCGAGGCGCACGGCGTGACGCCGGACATCATGACCTTCGCCAAGGGCGTCGGGAACGGCATGGCCATCGGCGGCGTGGTCGCCCGGGCCGAGCTGATGGACAACCTGCCGGCCAACTCGATCTCGACGTTCGGCGGCAACCCGCTGGCCACCGCCGCCGCGGCCGCCACGATCGACTACCTGCTCGAGCACGACCTGCAGGCCAACGCGCTCAAGGTCGGCAACCAGCTGCTGCGCGGGCTGCGCGACCTCGGCGAGGACACCGACGCCGTCGGCGACGTGCGCGGCAAGGGGCTGATGGCGGCGATCGAGCTGGTCCGGCCGGGCACCGACACCCCGGACGTGGCCGCGGCCTCGAAGCTGATGGAGGAGACCAGGGCCCGCGGGCTGCTGATCGGCAAGGGCGGCAAGCACGGCAACGTGATCCGGATCGCCCCGCCCCTGACGCTCACCGAGGCCGAGGCCGACGAGGGTCTGGGGATCCTGGCCGACTCGTTGCACGCCCTCGACTGACTTCGCCGGTCGGCGCCGTGAACCGATCGAGCTCCGAATCCGAACTACTGGATGTCGAGCACGGACTTGGGGGGATCGTGCTAGGCCACCCGCGACTCGCGGACTGAGGGAAGCCCGCGAGCAGCGGACCGACCGGCCCCGCCCGCGGTGCGGGCGGGGCCGTTAGGGTGGCCCACCAGTGGATCTGCTCACCTACGCCCTGGTCCCCGTCATCACGGCGCTGACCGTGCTGGCGCTGGCCGGGGTCGCCCGGCGGCTGCTCGGGCTGCGGTTCGGGATCGTCCGCACGCTGCTGGCCGGCATCATCGCGTTCGTCCTGTCCGGCCCGCTGTTCTCGGCGATGCACGGCGCGAGCAACCCGGACACCGGCTCGGCCGGCCAGTTCGGCCTGTTCGTGCTGGCGATCACGATCGCCCTGCTGGCCGCGATGGTCTTCCTGGTGCTGGCCGAGGTGCTGGTCCCGGCCGGCTCGGTGCCGCCGCCGTACGAGTGGTGGCCGCTGGTCAAAGCGCGCGCGGCCCGCACCCGGCGGTACGGCCAGATCGTCCGGATCGCGATGCGGCACGGCCTCGGCCGGGCGCTGCGCGGGCGGTGGCGGGCCGGTGCCGATCCGGCCCGGCGGCAGCAGCTGGCCAGCTCGCTCACCGCCGCGCTCGACGAGGGCGGGGTCACCTTCGTCAAGCTCGGCCAGCTGCTGTCCACCCGGCGCGACCTGCTGCCGGCCGAGTTCGTCGCCGAGCTGGGCCGGCTGCAGGACCGGGCCGCGCCGGCGCCCTGGGCCGAGGTCGAGGCGACCCTGGTGGCCGAGCTCGGCAGGCCGGTCGAGGAGGTGTTCGCGGCCGTCTCGGCGCAGCCGCTGGCGGCGGCCAGCGTGGCCCAGGTGCACGCAGCGACGCTCGCCTCCGGCGAGCAGGTGGTGCTGAAGGTGCAGCGGGCCGGCATCGGTCCGGTGGTCGAGCGCGACCTCGACATCGTCGACCGGCTCGCCGGCACGCTGGTCACGACCACGTCCTGGGCGCGGGCGATGGGCGTGCGCGAGCTGGCCGACGGCTTCGCGCTGGCGCTGCGGGAGGAGCTGGACTTCCGGGTCGAGGCGGCGAACATGGCGGCGGTCGGCGCGACCGCCCGCGACGTGGTGATCCCGGTGGCGCACCGCGACCTGTGCACCCGCCGGCTGCTGGTCATGCAGCGGCTGGACGGGGTGCCGCTGACCGCGGCCGGCCCGGAGGTCGCCGCCCGCGGCCTCGACCCGTACGCGCTGGCCCGTACGCTGCTGGACACCCTGCTGCGGCAGGTGGTGCTGGACGGCGTCTTCCACGCCGACCCGCACCCGGGCAACGTGCTGCTGCTCGCCGACGGGCGGCTCGGCCTGCTCGACTTCGGCTCGGTCGGCCGGCTCGACCTGGCCGTGCGGGCGGCGCTGCAGCAGCTGCTGCTCGCGGTGGACCGGGGCGACCCGGTGGCGGTCAGCGACGCGTTGCTGGAGATCGTGCCCCGGCCGGACGAGATCGACGCGGCGGCCCTGGAGCGGGCCGTCGGCGTGGTGCTGGCCCGCCACCTCGGGCCGGGCGGGTCGGCCGGGATGCGGATGTTCGCCGACCTGGTCCGGATCGTGGCCGGGTTCGGGCTCGCGGTGCCGCCGGCGGTGGCGGCGGTGTTCCGGGCGCTGGCCACCGGGGAGGGCACGCTGACCGCGCTGGCGCCCGGGTTCGACGTGGTGGCCGAGGCACGCCGGTTCGCGACCGAGCGGCTGGCCGAGCAGTGGCGGACCGCCTCGCCGCGCCGGCTGGCCACCGACGAGCTGGTCACGCTGCTGCCGATGCTGCGCCGGGTGCCGCGCCGGCTGGACCGGATCCTGGCCGCGGCCGAGGGCGGCCGGCTCGCGCTGAACGTCCGGCTGTTCGCCGACGAGCGGGACCGCCGGTATGCGACCGGGCTGGTGCAGCAGCTGCTGCTGACCGTGCTCGGGGCGACCGCCGGGCTGATGGCCGTGCTGCTGCTCGGCGCCCCCGGCGGCCCGGTGGTCACCCCCCGGCTCGGGCTCTACCAGCTGCTCGGCTACTTCCTGCTGGTCATCAGCTCGGTGCTGGTGCTGCGGGTGCTCGTGCTGATCTTCCGCAGAGGTTCTTGATCCATCCGCGTCATACCCGCCCGGTTGCCGCGTCATCAGACGGCACACCACACCCAAGGGGGGTCGAATGTCAGCGCGTGCGCGCATCGGCTTGCGGGCCGCGACGGTCGCCGCAGGACTCGCGTCCGTCGCACTGCTTGCCACACCGGCCTGGGCCGGTCCGGCCGGTGCACCGGGTAACAACGGGACGGTCAAGATCCATGACGGCGCGGGCGAGCCCTCCCCGGAGCCGCAGAACGAGCCGCACGTGTGCACGTTCCACGTGCACGCGCTGCACTTCGACAGCGGTCAGGTGCTCACTTTCACGGTGCAGTCCTGGGAGCCGACCGGCGACCGTTCGGTCGTGCTCACCGGGTCAATCACGGCGGACGCCGCCGGCGCGGGCCGGTCTCCGGAAACGGGGGCGTACGGGCTGCCGGACGGGCACTACCGGCTGACGGTCGACACCGGGAACGGGACGTCGACCCAGGACAAGCACAAGATGTTCTGGGTGCGGTGCGCGCCGGCGACCACCCCGCCGCCGGCGACCTCGCCGCCGCCGACGTCTCCGCCGTCCTCACCGCCGTCCTCGCCGCCGTCCTCGCCGGGTTCTCCGACCTCACCGGGCTCCTCGCCGACCTCGCCGTCCGGGCCGGGTACGCCGACCTCCGGCGCGCCGTCGTCGTCGGGTGCACCGACAACACCGTCTGCCGGCGGGATCCCGCCGGTGCCGCCCGGTACGCCGCCGTCTGCGGGGGGCCTGGCCTCCACCGGCTCGGCCACCGCCGCGATCACGGGCATCGGCCTGGCGCTCCTGCTCGCGGGCTTCGTCCTGCTTCGGATCCCCGCGACGCGGCGGCGGCTGCTCGGCGACTGACGCACCGGTCACCGAGGCCCGGCTGCCGGCGGCCTCCTCGCCGGCCGGGAGCTCGGACGGCGCGAGCCCGGTCCCCCGTGCGGGGAACCGGGCTCGCGTCTGTCCGTTCAGCCGGTCAGGCGGCCTCGACCTCGGAGGTCTCGGGCGCGGCCTCGACGGCCGGGGTGCCGGTGGTGATCTCCACCTTGCGCGCCTCGGTGCCGGCGTACGCACCGGCGACCCGGATGCTCAGCACACCCGCGTCGTACGAGGCGGACACGGCCTCGGCGGTCACACCCTCCGGAAGCCGGAAGCTGCGCCGGAACGCGCCGTAGCGCACCTCGCGCAGGCTGCGACCGTTCTGCTCCTCGCTCCGCTCGTCACGGCGCTCGCCGCGGACGACCAGGCGGCCGCGGTCGACCTCGACCGTCACGTCCTTGGCCACGTCCAGGCCCGGGACCTCGACCTTGACCACCGCGTCGGTGCCGTCGCGGACGATCTCGGCGGCGGGGGTGAAACCGAACTGCCGGGCCGGCAGCGCCGGCCGCAGGTACAGAGTGCTCATCTCGTGCGTCTCCCTCAGGTTCGCTGACGCCGGCTACAGCCGGCTCGACTGTCATAACCTGAGTGAGGTCGACTCAATTCCTGCGGACGGCGATTCCGGACAGCGCCTCCAGCACGACCCGGTTCGCGAGGAATGCGGTGATCTCCGCGTGGTCGTGCGCGGGCGCCACCTCCACCACGTCGAGGCCGGCGACCGGCAGCTCGAGCGCGCACCGGCGGACCGCGTCGAGCAGCTGCCGGCCGGTGAGCCCGCCCGGCTCCGGGGTCCCGGTGCCCGGCGCCATCCCCGGGTCGACCACGTCGATGTCGATCGACAGGAACACCCCGTCGCAGGCGTCGGTCGCGATGGCGAACGCCTCGGTCAAGCACTCGTCCAGGCCGCGGGCGACCACCTCGGTCATCTCGTACGACCGGAAGCCCTGCTCGTCCATCCAGGCCAGCGTCTCCGGCCCGGGCCAGTAGCCGCGCAGCCCGATCTGCAGGAACCGGTCGCCGCGGACCGCGCCGGACTCCACCAGCCGGCGCATCGGGGTGCCGTGCCCGTACAGCGAGCCGGACTGGGTGTCGCCGGTGTCGGCGTGCGCGTCGAAGTGCACCACCGAGACCCGGCCCCAGCCGACGTGCTCGGCCACGCCCTGCACGTCCGGCAGCGCGATCGAGTGGTCGCCGCCGAGGATCACCGGGATCGTCCCGGTGCCGGCGACCTGTGCGACGGCGGCGCGCAGCGCCTGCAACGATCCCTCGATGTCGCCCGGCGGCATCGGCACGTCGCCGGCGTCCCGGACCCGCAGGTCCTGCAGCGGGTCGACGCGCAGCGCCAGGTGCGGCCGGCTGGCGTCGTGCGGCAGGTAGTCGGTGCCCCGGATCGCCTGCGGGCCGAACCGCGCCCCCGGCCGGTGGCTGGTGCCGCCGTCGAACGGCGCGCCCACGATCACCGCCGCGGAGTCCGCGTACGACGGCGGGTCGGTGAGGTCGCACGGCGGCACGCCGAGGAACGTCACGTCCGGTCCGTACATGGGTCCATACCGCGGCATGCCCGCAGCGTACGGTCGGCCCGTGACGTCCTACGCGGGTGTGAGCCTCTGGATGGAGCAGGTCGGCGGGCTGGTGCCGCGGCCGGCGCTGGGCGGCGACGTGGACGTCGACGTGGCGGTCGTCGGTGCCGGCTACACCGGCCTCTGGACCGCCTACTACCTGGCCCTGGCCGAGCCGTCGCTGCGGATCGCGGTGGTCGAGCGGGAGATCGCCGGGTTCGGCGCGTCCGGGCGCAACGGCGGCTGGTGCTCCGCGCTGTTCGCCGCGTCCCGCGAGAAGGTGGCGAAGGCGGCCGGTGGCGGCGGGTCCGGGCGGACGGCGGCGCTCGACCTGCAGGCGGCGATGGGCGAGACCGTCGACGAGGTCGGCCGGGTGGTCGCGGCCGAGGGGATCGACTGCGGCTACGCCAAGGGCGGCACGCTGACGCTGGCCACCTCGCCCGCGCAGGAGGCCAGGGTCCGCGCGGAGGTCGCCGCCGACCACGAGTGGGGGCTGGCCGACACCCGGTGGCTGTCGCCGGCCGAGGTGAAGGAGCGGATCGACGCGTCCGGCGTGCTCGGCGCGGCGTTCACCCCACACTGCGCCCGGGTGCAGCCGGCCGCGCTGGTGCGCGGCCTGGCGCAGGCGGTCGAGGCGCGCGGCGTGCAGGTGTACGAGCGGACCGCGGCCACCGCGCTGCGGCCCGGGGTGGTGGAGACCGACCGGGGCGAGGTGCGGGCGCCCGTCGTGGTGCGGGCCACCGAGGCGTACACGCCGGAGCTGGCCGGGCTGCGCCGGGCGGTGCTGCCGATCTACTCGCTGATCGTGGCGACCGCGCCGCTGCCGCCGGACGCCTGGGCCGAGGTGGGCTGGGACGGCTGCGAGACGCTCACCGACGGGCGGCACCTGCTGATCTACGCGCAGCGCACCGCGGACGGGCGGGTCGCGTTCGGCGGCCGGGGCGCGCCCTACCACCTCCGTTCGGCCACCGAACCCGCCTACGACCGGGACGAGCGGGTGTTCGCCGAGCTGGAGCGGACCATGCGGGCGCTGCTGCCGGGGATCGGCGACGTGCCGGTCACCCACCGGTGGGGCGGTCCGCTCGGCGCGCACCGGGACTGGTTCCCGTCCGTCGGCATCGACCGCGGCACCGGGCTGGCCTGGGGCGGCGGGTACGTCGGGGACGGCGTCGGCACGGCCAACCTCGCCGGCCGCACGCTGGCCGACCTGATCCTGCGCCGGGACACCGCGCTGACCCGGCTGCCGTGGGTCGGCCACCGGTCCCGGCGCTGGGAGCCGGAGCCGCTGCGCTGGGCCGGCGCGACCGCGGTCCGGCGGCTGGCCACGTCGGCCGACGCGGCCGAGACCCGCACCGGCACCCCGTCCACCCGCCGGGCCGCGCTCCTCTCGCGCTACACCGGCGGCTGAGCACCCGGCCGGCGGCCGGGTGGAGGGCAGGCGGCTGAGCAGCCGGGCGGCAGCGGGGATATGGGGGGCGGCTGAGCAGCCGGGCGGTGGCCGGGTGTGGGCTCCCGGCTGAGCGGGGCCGGCGGCCGAGGCAGCCGTTCCGGCGGCTGGGGAGGCCGGCGGCTGAGCGGGGCCGGGGGCTGGGAGGCGGGCGGCTGGGGAGGCCGGGGGCTGGGGTCGGCGTCAGGCGGTGAGGTCGGCCGCGGCGGCGGCGAACGCCTCGGTGTGCCGGTCGACGTCCGCCTCGGTCGTGGCCGGGCACATCAGCGCCATGTTGTGGAACGGGGTGAGCAGCACGCCCCGGTTCAGCGCGTGCAGGTGCAGGAACGTCTGCAGGCCGAAGTCGTCGGCCGCCGCCGCGGTCGCGCCGTCCCGCGGCGGCTCGGCCGCGAACCCGTACTCGGCCCGGCAACCGAGCCGGGTCACGTGCCAGGGCAGCCTGTTGTCCGCGAGCACGCCGGCGACGCCGGCCTCCCAGCGCCGGCCCAGCACCGTCATCCGCGCGAACGCCGCGTCGGTCAGCACCTCGGCCAGCGTCGCCCGGGTCGCCGCCAGCGAGAGCGGGTTGCCGGCCAGCGTGCCGCCGATGCCGCCGAGGTCCACGTCCTCCAGCTCGACCGAGGCCGGGATCGCGGCGGCGAGCTCGGCGGTCATGCCGAACGCGCCGATCGGCACGCCGCCGCCGATCGCCTTGCCGATCACGAGCAGGTCCGGGCGGAGGCCGTCGGCGCCGGTCGCGCCGCCCGGCCCGGCGCAGAGCGTGTGCGTCTCGTCCAGCACCAGCAGCGTGCCCGCCGCGCGGGTCAGCTCGCGGGCAGCGGCGTGCCAGCCTGGCTCGGGCAGCACGATCCCGATGTTCGTCATCGCCGGCTCGGCCAGCAGGCAGGCCACGTCGCCCCCGGCCAGCGCCCGCTCCAGCGCGTCCACGTCGTTGAACGGCACGACGACCGTGGTCTCGGCCGGTGGCACCGGGGGTCCGAGGTTGCCGCGGCGGGCGACCACCCGACCGCCCTCCAGCGTCGCGAACGCCTCGTCGACCGAGCCGTGGTAGCAGTAGTCGATCACCGCGACCCGCGGGCGGCCGGTCAGGTGCCGGGCGTAGCGCAGCACGTGCCGGTTGGCGTCCGTCGCGGTCAGCGTGAACTGCCAGGCCGGCAGCCCGAACCGGCGGGCGAGCTCCTCGGCGACCGCGGCGGCGTCCGCGCCCGGCAGCATCGTGGTGATCCCGCGCGCCGCCTGCTCCGCCACCGCCCGCACGGTCGGGGCGGGGGAGTGGCCGGCCATCGCCCCGGTGTCGCCGAGGCAGAGGTCGACGTGGTCGATCCCGTCCAGGCAGCGCACGTGCGCCCCGGCGGCCTCGGCGGCCGCGATCGGGAACCCGCCGGCCCACTTCGCCATCCAGCTCATCGGCACGCCGGCCGGCATGGTCCGGCGGGACCGCTCGTGCACCGCGGCGCAGCGCGGATGCGCGGCCGCGAACCGCGCCGTCTCGCCCGCAACCAGCTCGGCCAGCCGGTCGCGGTCCACGGTCCGGTCCGAGCCGGCCGCCACCCCGGTCATGCCAGCGCGGCCGCGACCGCCGCGTCGAGTACGTCCAGCCCGTCGGCCAGCAGGTCCTCGCCCATCACCAGCGGCGGCAGCAGCCGCAGCACGTTCCCGTACGTCCCGGCGGTGAGCACGACCACGCCCTCGGCCGCGCACCGGCGGACGACGTCCGCCAGCAGCGCCGGGTCCGGCGTGCGGCCGTCGGGGCGGACCAGCTCGACCGCGAGCATCGCGCCGCGCCCGCGCGGGTCCGCGACCGCCGGGTGACGCTCGGCCAGCGCCCGCAGCCGCGGCAGCGCCAGCTCGCCGATCCGCCGCGCCCGGCCGACCAGGTCCTCGGCCTCGATCATGTCGATGGCCGCGAGCGCGGCCGCACAGGCCACCGGGTTGCCGCCGAAGGTGCCGCCGAGACCGGACACGTGCACCGCATCCATCAGCTCGGCCCGCCCCGTCACCCCGCCCAGCGGCAGCCCGCCGGCGATGCCCTTGGCCGTCGTGACCAGGTCCGGCTCGATCCCCTCGAACGTCGAGGCGAACCAGTCGCCGGTCCGGCCGAACCCGGTCTGCACCTCGTCGGCGACCAGCAGGATTCCGTGCGCGGCGCAGAAGTCCGCGACCCGGCGCAGGAAGCCCGGCGCCGGCACCACGAAGCCGCCCTCGCCCTGGATCGGCTCGACCACCACGCAGGCCACCCGGTCGGCCCCGACCTGGGTGGTGACCAGGTCCACGAACCGCTCGTACGCCTCGTCCGCGCACCGGTCGGCGCCGCCTGGCCAGCGGAACGGGTAGGCCATCGGCGCCCGGTAGACCTCCGGCGCGTACGGTCCGAAGCCCGCCTTGTACGGGCGGTACTTCGCGGTCAGCGTCATCGTCAGCAGCGTCCGCCCGTGGTAGCCGTGGTCGAAGACCACCACCGCCGGGCGTCCGGTCGCCGCCCTGGCCACCTTGACCGCGTTCTCCACCGCCTCGGCGCCGGAGTTCACCAGCATCGACCGCTTCTCGAAACCGCCGGGGGTGAGCCGGTTGAGCCGCTCGCACACCTGCACGTACCCCTCGTACGGGGTGATCATGAAGCAGGTGTGGGTGAACCGGGCGGTCTGCTCGGCCACCGCGGCGACCACCGCCGGTGCGGCGTTGCCGACCGAGGTGACCGCGATTCCGGAGCCGAAGTCGATCAGCGAGTTGCCGTCCACGTCGACGAGCACGCCGCCGCCGGCCCGCTCGACGAAGACCGGCAGCGCGGTGCCGACGCCGGGCGGCACGGCCGCGCTGCGCCGGGCCATCAGTTCCTGCGACCTCGGGCCGGGAACCGCGGTGACGAGCCGGCGGCGCTGCGGGACGTCGGTGCCGGGCCGGTCGGCACCCGGGAGGGTCTGCACCACGGCGCACCCCTTGGCTAGTGATTCGAGCGGTGCACCCGACCGTACTGTGCTTGATCCGTCGCGAACCAGGGGTTCGGCGAGGGAATCCGTCGCTAGGGTGCGGTCGACCGGCCGAAGCCGAGCTTGACCGCGAGGTCGCGCAGCTCGGCCTCGAACAGGGGCTCGGCATCCGGCAGCGCGAACTGCACGTGGCCGAAGACCTCCAGCGCGACCATCCCGTACAGCCGGATCCAGCAGGACAGGAACACCTGCCCGGCGCCGACCGGCAGTTCGACCGGCAGGGCGGAGCACCAGTCCCGCAGCTGCCGGCGCAGCTCCGGGTCCATCTCGTCCTCGGCCGGCACCGGGAACGGGCTGGCCAGATAGATGCGCGCCACCAGGTCGCCGAACACCTGGCCGAACCGCTCCGAGGCCAGGCCGGCCGGGCTGTCGTCGGAGTGCGCGTCGATGCCGGGGATGGGGCTGCCGAACAGCAGCCCGAACTCGCGCGGATGCGCCAGCGCCCACGCCCGGAACGCCCGGCTCGCCGCCGTGATCCCCGCGCGCGGATCACCCCCGGCCGTCTCCCCGGCCGCTGCGCCCCCGCCAACGCCACGGGCCGTCCCGCGCGCCGGGTTTCCGGCCGCGCCCCGGGTCGCGGCTCCGGCGATCCGGCCGGCCGCGTCCCCGGCCGTCCCGCGCGCCGGGTTTCCGGCCGCGCCCCGGGTCGCGGCTCCGGCGATCCGGCCGGCCGCGTCCCCGGCCGCCCCGCGCGCCGGGTCTCCGGCCGCGCCCCGGGTCGCGGCCCCGGCGATCCGGCCGGCCGCGTCCCCGGCCGCCCCGGCGGCGGTGGAGATGGCGGCGGTGAGCTCGTCGTACAGGTCGGCGATGAGCGCGCCGATGAGGTCCTCGCGGCTGGGAAAGTAGCGGTAGAGCGCCGGCGCGGTCATCCCCATCTCCCGGGCGATCGCGCGCAGCGACAGCCCGTCCGGCCCCTCGGCGACCAGGATGCGGCGCGCCGTGTCCTTGATCTCCGTCACGGTCGCCGCGCGGACGCGGTCCCGCCGGCTCAGCGTCGTCGCCACGACAACCTCCTAAACGCCCTTGACTTCAGTAAACGCTGTACGCATCCTAGACCTGCTCCGAGATAAACGGTGTTCACATCAGTGAGCGAGTCTAGTCCAGGAGGACCGTGATGACCGAGAAGCTGGGCCGGTTCGCGTACCGGCGGCGCTGGCTGGTGCTGGCCGCCGCGATGGCGTTCCTGGCCGTGGCCGTGGGCTGGGGGACCGGCGTGTTCGGCCGGCTCACCAGCGGCGGGTTCGAGGACCCCGGCAGCGAGAGCGCCCGGGCCGCCGCCGTCGCGGCAGCCGACCTCGGCCGGGACGACGCCGACGTGGTCGTGCTCTACCGCAGCCAGGACCGCACGGTCGACGACCCGGCCTACCGGCAGGCCGTCACCGGCACGCTGGAGGCGCTGCCGAGCGACGCGGTCGCCCGCACCGTCAGCTGGTTCGACACCCGTGCGCCCGGGCTGGTCAGCGCCGACCGGCACGCGACGTACGCGGTGCTGACCCTGCGCGGCGACGAGCAGCAGCGCACCGACGCCCTGGAGCGGATCGAGGACCGGCTGGCGGCGCCCGGGCTGCAGACCGAGGTCGGCGGCGCGACGACGGTCGGCCGCGACATCGGCGAGCAGGTCAGCAAGGACATCGCGCGGGCCGAGACGCTGTCGATGCCGGTGCTGCTGGTGCTGCTCGTGCTCGTGTTCGGCACGGTCGCCGCGGCCAGCCTGCCGCTGGTGATCGGCGTCGTCGCGATCCTCGGCGCGTTCACCGCGCTGCACGTGCTCTCGCTGGTCACCGAGGTGTCGGTGTTCTCGGTCAACGTGGTGACGATCCTCGGGCTCGGGCTGGCGATCGACTACGGCCTGTTCGTCGTGGGGCGCTACCGGGAGGAGCTGGCCCGCGGGCTGGACACCGAGGCGGCGATCGTCGCCACGATGGCGACCGCCGGCCGCACGGTCGCCGTCTCCGGGCTGACCGTGGCCGCGTCGCTGGCCGGGCTGCTGATCTTCCCGCAGGTGTTCCTCCGGTCGATGGGCGCGGGCGGCATCGCGGCCGTGCTGGTCGCCGTGGCCGCCGCGCTGACCGTGCTGCCGGCGCTGCTCGCGGTGCTCGGGCCGCGGGTCGAGGCCTTGCCGGTGCGCCGGCGCCGTCCCCGGCTGCACGCCGACACCGGCGCCTTTGCCCGGCTGGCCCGCAGCGTGATGCGCCGCCCGGTGCTCTACGCGGTCGGCGTCGTCGCGGTGCTGCTGGTGCTCGGCCTGCCGTTCCTGCGGGTCACGTTCGGCGGGATCGACGCCCGGGCGCTGCCGGCCGGCACCGGGAGCCGGCAGGTCGCCGAGACGCTGGAGCGCGACTTCCCGGCCAACGCGACCAGCCCGATCCGTGCCGTCGTCACCGTGCCGGCGGGTGACCCGGCCGGGCTGCCGGCCTGGCTCGACGCAGCGCGGACGGTGCCCGGGATCACCGCGGCCACCGTGGTGGGCGAGCGGGACGGCACCGCCGAGGTCGACCTCGGCTTCGCCGGCGACCCCATGTCGGCCGGCGCTCGGGCGGTCGTCGACCGGGTGCGGGCGCTGCCGCCGCCGCCCGGCGGCACCGTGCTCGTCGGCGGCGAGACCGCGGTGCTCTCCGACCTGCTCGGCAGCCTCGGCCGGCTGCTGCCGTACATGGCGCTGACCGTCGCCGGCGCGACCGTGCTGCTGCTGTTGTTCGCCTTCGGCTCGGTGGTGCTGCCGGTCAAGGCGCTGCTGATGAGCGTGCTGTCGCTGACCGCGTCGTTCGGCGCGATCGTGTGGATCTTCCAGGACGGGCACCTGTCCGGCCTGCTCGACTTCACCCCGACCGGGACGTTGGAGGCGACCCAGCCGATCCTCGTGCTGGCGGTCGTGTTCGGGCTGTCGATGGACTACGAGGTCTTCCTCATGTCCCGGATCCGCGAGCACTACCTGCGCACCGGCGACAACACCGCGGCGGTCGCCGCCGGGCTGCAGCGCACCGGCGCCATGATCACCACCGCGGCGCTGCTGCTGGTCGTCGTCATCGGCGCGTTCTCGCTGTCCGGCATCACGTTCATCAAGCTGATCGGCGTCGCGATGGCGATCGCGATCGTCGTGGACGCGACCGTGGTCCGGGCGCTGCTGGTGCCGGCGAGCATGCGGCTGCTGGGCCGGTGGAACTGGTGGGCCCCGGCGCCGCTGCGCCGGCTGCACGACCGGATCGGGTTCGGCGAATCGGACCCGGCGATCGGATCGGACCGCGACGGTACGCTCGATGTGCCGGTCGGCGGCGCCGGGAACCGACGCAACGGCGCAGAAGTTGTCCAGTAGGCGCGGCGGATGGCGGGCGGAGGGCTCGAGCGGATGGCATACGGCATCGGGGTGGTGATCTTCGCCCTCGGCCTGCTGTTGTCGGTGTGCCTGCACGAGGCCGGTCACATGGGCGTGGCCAAGGCGCTGGGCATGCGGGTCAGCCGCTACTTCGTGGGCTTCGGCCCGACGATCTTCTCGTTCCGCCGTGGCGAGACCGAATACGGCCTCAAGGCCATCCCGGCCGGCGGGTTCGTCAGCATCGACGGGATGTCCCCACACGTGCTGGACATCCCGCCCGAGCAGGAGCGGCAGGCGTTCTGGCGGGCGTCACCGTGGAAGCGCACCGCGGTCATGCTCGCCGGCTCGGCCACCCACGTCCTGCTGGCGATAGCGCTGCTGTGGCTGGCGCTGTCCGCGTTCGGCGTCGAGCGCTCGGTCAACCCGGCCAGCACCCCGGCCAGGCTGGCCTCGATCTCCGACTGCGTGGTGGTCGGCAACGACACGCTCTCCGACGGTGCGCTGCGGCCGTGCCGGGCCGGTGACCCGCCGGCTCCGGCGGCGACCGCCGGGCTGCGGGCCGGCGACGTCATCACCGCGGTCAACGGCACGCCGACCCCCGACCTCGCCTCGTTCCAGGACACGTTGCGCAAGGTCGACGGCAGCAAGCCGGTGCAGCTGGCCTACACCCGGGACGGCGTGACGGCGACCGCGACGCTGCAGCCGGTGCTGGCCCAGCGGCCGCCACCGGGCGCGACCGACTCCTCGACGCTGGTGCCGACACCGACCATCGGCGTGGTCGGCGACCTGCCGAGCACCGTGCAGCGGGAGGGGCCGGTCAGCGGCCTCGGCACCGCGTTCAGCACGACCGGGTCGATGATCGGCGCGACGTTCAAGGCGCTCGGGTCGATCCCGTCCAAGGTGCCGGCGCTGATCGACGCGGTCTCCGGCGGCCAGCGCGACCCCGACTCGCCGGTCAGCGTGGTCGGCGCCAGCCGGGCCGGCGGCGAGATCCTCGGCCACCAGGGCGTCGGCGGCATCGCGTTCTTCCTCGCCCTGCTGGCCGGGGTCAACATCTTCCTCGCCGTGTTCAACCTGCTGCCGCTGCCGCCACTGGACGGCGGGCACATCGCGGTCATGTGGTTCGAGCGGATCCGCCGCCGGATCGCGCTGTCCCGCGGCCGGCCAGATCCCGGCTTCGTCCGGCCGGAACGGATCGCGCCGGTGGTGATGGCGTTCGTGGCGATCTTCGGCACGTTCGCGCTGCTCGCCGTCGTGGCCGACGTGGTCAACCCGGTCCAGCTGTTCTGAGCCGGGCCGCGGTCCGACCCGGTCCAGCTGTTCCGAGCCCGGCCGCGGTCCGACCCGGAGCGGTCAGCCGAGCGAGGTCAGGAACGCGCGGGCGACCGGGACCGCCGTCGTGCCGGACGACTGCCCGTCCTGGACGAACACCGCGAACGCGAGGTCGCCCCGGAACCCGGTGAACCACGCGTGCGAGCGCGGCGGCACCTCCGTGCCGTACTCGGCGGTGCCGGTCTTGCCGGACACCGGGCCGCCCGGCACGTCCCGCAGTGCGGTGGCGGTGCCCTCGGTGACCACCGCCCGCATCATGTCCCGCAGCGCCGGCAGCACCGCGGCCGGCGGCCCGGCCGGCGCCGGACCGGTGTCCGGCGCACCCGCGAGGAGCGACGGCACGACCGGGCCACCCTTGGCCACCTGCGCCGAGATCAGCGCCATCGTCAGCGGGCTGACCTCGACCCGGCCCTGGCCGATCGCCTCGGCCGCCTTCTCCGTGTCGTCCTTGGGCACCGGCACCGACCCGCCGAACGAGCTCGCAGTCAGCTTCCAGTCGGTGCCGACGCCGTAGAGCGCCGCGGCCTGGCGCAGCGCGGCCGGGTCGAGCTGCTGGGACAGGCCGGTGAAGGTCGTGTTGCAGGAGTGCGCGAACGCCTCCCGCAGCGCGATCCGGCCGAGGTCGAACTTGTCCTCGTTCTCGAACTCCTTGCCGTACACGACGGTGGTCCCGGGGCAGTCGACCGTCGAGGCCGGCCGCACGACCTTGGCCTGCAGCAGCGCGGTCGAGGTGAGGATCTTGAACGTGGAGCCGGCCGGGAACCGGCCGCCCAGCCCGATCTCGAACGGGACCTTCGCGTTGTCGGCGACGGCGAGGATCGCGCCGGTGGACGGCCGGATCGCGACCAGCGCCGCCGGCTTCGGCACGGTCGCGACCGCGCTGTCGGCGGCGGTCTGCACGGAGCGGTCGAGGGTGGTGCGCACGGCACTGCCGGCCTGGCCGGGCTGCTCGGTCAGCACGCCGGTGGAGGTCGAGATGCGCAGCCCCGGCTTGCCGGTGAGCCGGTCGTTCAGCGCCCGCTGCAGGCCGGACACGCCGAGCTGGTCGGTGGCGTCGTAGCCGGCGCCGACCTCCTTGAGCACGTCCGCGGTGGCCGGGCCGATCCGGCCGAGCAGCGGCTGGGCGAACGTCCGGCTCGGCGCCAGCAGCTGCTGGCCCTCCTGGAAGACCGTGCCGGGCAGCTCGTGGATCTGCGCGCGGACCTGCTCGTAGTCCGACCGGCGCAGCGTGATCACGGTCACGAACGCGTTCGGGGACGCCTTCTTCACGTCGGCGACGATGTCCGCCGCGTCGATCTTGAGCACCGCGGCGAGCTTGGCGGCGAGTCCGGGCAGGTCGGTCACCTTGCTGGGCTGCACGCCGACGGTGACCACGTCGGTCTTCGCGAACAGCGGCGCCCCGGCGGCGTCCTGCAGCGCGGCCCGCTCCGGCAGCACGTGCTCGACCTTGAGCGAGGCGAGCCCCGCGGCGGTCAGCTTCGGGTGCAGGTCCGCCGGCTTCCACTGCACGCCCCAGGTGTCCTGGGTGCGCACCAGCGGCAGCGTGCCGTCGTACCGCCACGGTGCGCCGACCCCGGGCAGCTGCCAGCTGGCCGTGTACGCAGCGCTGGCGTGGTCGTCGTCCTGCTTGGTCACCGCGCCGACGGTGGCGGTCAGCTTCGCGCCCTCGCCCAGCGCCTTGGCCAGCCGCTGCAGCGCGGCGGCCGCGGCGGCGCTGTCGTCCGTGCGCCCGGCCGTGGTGGCAACGTCGCCGCTCGACCAGCTGTCCAGGAACGCGCTCGCGGCGTCCTCCGGCCCGGGCTTGTCCTTGCCGAGGAAGCAGCCCGAGGCCAGCAGGGCAACGACGGCGAGCAGCGCGGCGAGCGTCGGCGGTCGGCGGCGCACGAGATCCCCCTGGGAAGAAGCGGTGGTCGGGACTCAGAACAGGACGCTGGCGAAGGTACCGACGTTGCTCAACCCGACCCGCTCGTAGGCCCGCCGGGCCGCGTGGTTGAAGTCGTTGACGTACAGGCTGACCGTCGGGGCCACGGTCCGCAGTGCCTCGGCGACGACCGCGGCGGTGCCGGCCGTGCCGAGCCCCTGGCCCCGCTGCGCCGGGTCGACCCAGACGCCCTGGATCTGCGCGACCCGGTCGCTGACCGCGCCAAGCTCCGCCTTGAACAGCACCCGGCCGTTCTCGATCCGGGCGAACGCCCGGCCGGCGAGCACGAGGTCGCGGACCCTGGCCCGGTACGCCGCACCGTTGTCGTTCGCCAGCGGCGACGTGCCCACCTCCTCGGTGAACATCGCGACGCAGGCCGGCATCAGGATCTCGAGCTCCTCGAGCGTGACCCGGCGCACCGCGGGGTCGCCGGCCACCAGCGGCGCGGTCGAGATGGCCAGCAGCGGCTGGGTCGCCCGCACCTCGCGGGCCGGTCCCCAGTACGGCTCCAGCCGCTCCCAGAGCGCGCCGACCGCGTGCGCCGGGCCGACGATCGAGGAGCAGCGCCGGCCCTGCCGGCGGGCGCGGTCGGCGAACGCGGCGAGCGCGGCCGGCGCGTCACCGACCGGGACCAGGTTCGCCCCGGAGAAGCAGGCCGCCTCGAGCCTCGGCGTGCCGTAGCCCCACAGCTCGGCGCCCAGCCGCCACGGGTCGACGCCGGCCGCCTCGACCCGGGACGCGACGAAGCAGTGCGCCACCGGGTCACGGTCCAGCAGGGGGCGCAGGGCGGGTAGGTCGGCGCCGGTCAGCAGGCGGGCCGCACCACCGAGCCTCAGCACGGCCCAAGCGTATTCCCGTCCCCCTCGGGTCGGGTGCCGGGGCGGGCGGCGGGCTGGGAGGATCGGCCCGTGGACGGGCCGGCGGAGGGACGGGTGACCGTCCGGGACCGCACTCCCGCCGACCAGGCCGCTGTGGCCCGGCTGCTCGCCGCCACCGCCGACCGGGTCGCCGCGCTCGGCCCGGCCCGGCTGGGCCGCCGGCCAGGTGCCGGCGCGGCGCTGGTCGCGGTCGGCGAAGACGGCACCGTTTGCGGGCACGTCCGGCCGGTCGAGCACGTCCTCGCCGAAGAAGACCCGGAGCGGACGTACGCCCCGGATCGGTCGGTGGCCTGGAGCGACGCCGCCTTCGCCGGTCCCGACCCCCTCGCCGCCGTGCTCGCGGTCGCGGCCAGGGTGCGGGCGAACGGGACCGGCGCGCAGGCCGACGGAGTGCTCTGGCCGTACGGGGACGAGCCGGCCGAGCGGTGGTGGGCGGCAGCCGGCTTCAGCCGGAGCGGGAACTACTGCCTGCGCCCGCCGCGGCCGCTGCCCGGCCCGCTGCCGGCCGGGACGACCGCGCGGGCCGCGACACCGGCCGACCTGGACCAGGTGGTCGCGCTGCACCGGGAGGCGGTGCGGTTCCAGGCCGCGGCGAACCCGTCGGTGCGGCTGCTGCCGGCCGCGGACGCGGGCTTCGTCGACCGGCTGCGTTCCGGCCGATCCGCCTCCAGCGTGGTGGCCGAGGGCGGGCGCCTGCTCGCGGTCTGCGAGTGGTGGCCGGTGGACGGCGGCGGCGAGCAGGACCGGCCGGCGCTGCTCCCGCCCGGTCGGTACACCTATCTCAACTCGGTCGCCGTGACCGAGGACGCGCGCGGCCGGGGTCTCGGCCGGGCGGTGGTCGCGGCCGCGCTGGCCGCCGCGGGGGGCGGTCCGGCCGGCAGCGCGCTCTGGTTCTCCCCGCCGAATCCGATCGCCAGCAGGGTCTGGCCGCACCTAGGGTGGCGGCCGATCTGGTCCGCCTGGGAACGCCGGAGCTGAGCCGAGTGCCCGACCTGATGTCCAGCTGGTTCGTCCGGACCCTGCGCGAGGAGCCGGCCGAGGCCGAGGTGCCCAGCCACCGGCTGCTGCTGCGGGCCGGCTACGTCCGCCGGGTCGCCGCGGGTGGGTACGCCTGGCTGCCGCTCGGGCTGCGGGTGCTGCGCAACGTCGAGCGGGTCGTCCGGGAGGAGATGGACCGGATCGGCGCGCACGAGGTGCTGTTCCCGGCCCTGCTGCCGCGCGAGCCGTACGAGGCGACCGGCCGGTGGACGGCGTACGGGCCGGACGTGTTCCGGGTGGTCGACCGGCGCGGCGCCGACCACCTGCTGGCGCCGACCCACGAGGAGATGTTCGCGCTGCTGGCCAAGGCCGAGCTGACCTCGTACAAAGACCTGCCCCTGTCGGTCTACCAGGTGCAGACGAAGTTCCGGGACGAGCCGCGGCCGCGCTCCGGGCTGCTGCGCACCCGCGAGTTCGTGATGAAGGACTCGTACTCGTTCGACCTCACCGACGACGGCCTCAAGGCCTCGTACGCCGCCCACCGGGAGGCGTACCTGCGCATCTTCGCCCGGCTCGGGCTCGACGTCCGGATCGTCTCGGCGGTGTCGGGGGCGATGGGCGGGTCGGAGTCGGAGGAGTTCCTCGCGCCGACGCCGGTCGGCGAGGACACCTTCGCCTCCTGCGCGCGATGTGGCTACGCCGCCAACACCGAGGCGGTGCCCTCGCCGCTACGGACCGCGCCGATCGCCGAGCCCGGTCCGGTCGAGGAGCTGGACACCCCGGACACGCCGACGATCGAGACGCTGGCCGCCCACCTCGGCGTGCCCGCGTCGGCGACGCTGAAGAACCTGCTGGTGATCGCCGGCGAGCCGGGCGAGGTCGTCGCGATCGGCGTACCGGGCGACCGCGAGGTCGACCTGCGCCGGGTCGAGGAACTGCTCGGACCGGTGCGGATCTTCGAGGCGGCCGACTTCGCCGCCCACCCCGAGCTCGTCCGCGGGTACGTCGGCCCGCAGGGCCTGGCCGGCCGGGCCTTCCGGTACGTCGCCGACCGGCGGGTCGCGCCCGGCACCAGCTGGGTCACCGGCGCCAACCGGCCCGACACGCACGCCCGAAACGTGGTCGCCGGCCGCGACTTCACCGTCTCCGAGTACGCCGACGTGGTCACCGTGGTCGACGGCGACCCGTGCCCGCGCTGCGGTGGGCCGCTGACCCTCGCCCGCGGCGTCGAGGTCGGGCACGTCTTCCAGCTCGGCCGCAAGTACGCCGACGCGTTCGGGCTGGACGTGCCCGGCCCGGACGGGGCGCCGGTCCGGCTGACCATGGGCTCGTACGGGATCGGGGTGTCCCGGGCGGTCGCGGTGATCGCCGAGCAGCACCACGACGAGCGCGGGCTGGTCTGGCCGCGCGAGGTCGCCCCGTACGACGTCGAGGTGGTCCCGGTCGGCCGCGGCGACCAGCCGGCGCACGCCCGCGACCTGGCCGAGCGGCTGGCCGACACCGGGCTGCGGGTGCTCGTCGACGACCGGGAGGCGACGGCCGGGGTCAAGCTCACCGACGCCGAGCTGATCGGGGTGCCGTGGACGGTCGTGGTCGGGCGGCGGGCCGACGAGGGCGTGGTCGAGGTGCGCGACCGGGCCCGCGGCGGGACGAGCGAGGTGAGGATGGACGACGTGGTCTGGGCGGTGACGCGGTGACGGTCGCGGCGGTGGTGTTCGACTGGGGCGGCACGCTCACGCCCTGGCACACGATCGAGCTGGCCGAGGCGTGGCGGGCGCTGCGGCTCGGCGACGACGCGGCCGAGCGGCTCCTCGCGGCCGAGGAGACGGTGTGGGCACGGGCGCGGCAGACCCAGCGCAGCGGGACGATGGACGAGGTGTTCGCCGCCGCCGGCGTGACCGCCGGACCGCAGGAGATCGCCGAGTACTACGCCTGGTGGGAGGAGCACAGCTACACCGACCCGGACGTGCGGCCGCTGTGGGGGCAGCTGCGCTCGCGCGGGATCCGGATCGGGGTGCTGTCCAACACGCTGTGGCCGCGCACCGAGCACGATCGGGTGTTCCGCCGCGACGGGGTGGCCGACCTCATCGACGCGGCCGTCTACACCAGCGAGATCGAGTGGACCAAGCCGCACCCGGCCGCGTTCCACGCCGTGCTCGACGCGCTCGGCGGGATCGCGCCGGAGGACGCGGTGTTCGTCGGCGACCGGCCGTGGGACGACATCGCCGGGGCCAAGGGCGTCGGCATGCGCGCGGTCCTGCTGCCGCACAGCGAGATCCCCGCATACCAGGAGGGCCCGGTCCGCGGCGAGCCGGACGCGGTGGTGACGCGGCTGGCCGACGTGCTCCCCCTGGTCGACTCCTGGCGCTAGTGCTCCTCACGACGCTGCGCCCGCGACGAGCAGCGCGCCCCGGACGACCAGCACGACGCCGACGGTGAACGAGGCGCCCAGCAGGAGCGTGCGCGAGTGCCGCCCGGTCCAGCGCTGCACCCGCACGACGGCCTCGCGGGCCGCGAGGGGATTGACGATGCACGTCGCCAGGGCGGCGATCGGCAGCGCGAACCAGGCGGCGTTGTAGATCAGCACCGCCACCAGACCGCCGGGCACCCGCGGTTCCTGGGCGACGATGACGTTCAGCGCGATCAGGTAGAAGAGGCCGGGGATGTGGGTGAGCGGGCCCGCGATGGCGGCGGTGGGAACGGTGAGCCGCCGGTCGAGGCGGGCCTTCCAGGCGCCTGCCGCCGGCGCGTCGCGGGTCACCCGCCGTGGCACGAGGCCGGCGAGAACCGCGCAGCCGAGCAGCAGCGCGACCGCGCCGCCGACGATCCCGGCGATGCCTTTCGCCCGGTCGTCGGCCGCCCCGACGTGGATGCCGTGGAACGCGCCGACCACGAGAACGCCGAAGGCGATCGTGAAGGCGAGCCCGCCGACGACGTACGCGAGCAGGAGGCGGCGTGGGGACGCGTGCGAGAGGAACGCGGAGACGGCCGCCAGGCTCGTCGGCCGCACGGTGCTCGCCAGCCCGAGCAGGACCAGCTCGACGATCAACGGAGCGTCTCGGCGGTGAGTGCGGTGTGCCTGGCCGCCGCCCGGCCGGGCACCTGAGCTCGCACCGACGCGGCGGTCTCCCGCCGCTGCTGCGGCGCCGCGGCGAGCGCGAGGCACGGCGCCGGGAGGAGCGGGGGCAGCGCTGTCACGGCGATCTCACCCCCTCGGCCCGGGACCCTGCTGACGGCGCCGGCACCGCCACGATCACCGCAGACTCGTCCGTCGACGCCGCGACGGCATCCCCCACGGAGGAGGAGGGCACTCAGTCGCCGGGGAACGGGACGGTCGCCGGGCTTGTGTGCAGGGCGAGGCGCCAGCGGGTGGCCCGGACGGCGGCGTCGGAGAGCGCGACGAGGGCGGCGCGGCGGACCGCGACGTCGTCGGTGGCCGCCACCGCGTACCGCCAGGCCGCGGCGGCGCCCTCCTCGAGGTGCACGGCCAGCCGGAGCGCGGAACCCCGATCGGTGACCGGGAACGGCAGGGCGTACTCGGGCTCGGTCGCGACCGGCGTGCCGCCGTACCGGGCGACCAGCGCGACCGTGTCGTCCCGCAGCGTGCGGTGGGCGTCGTCGGCGTCCCGGACCTGGGGCAGCAGCGCGTCGCCGGCGTGCGCGCCGACCACCCCGTAGCCCCAGATGACCGCGTGCTCGGCGGCCAGCCCCGCCTGCAGGGCCGGCACCTGGCCGGTGCCGCTCGGGGTCGGGCTCGGGGTCGCGGTGGGCGTCCCGGGGCCGGTCGGGGTCGGGGCCGGCGCGGTCACGCCAGCACCGCCACGTGGCTGGCCTCCGAGGCGGAGATGCCGGCGAGCAACCGGGCCCGGTCCGGCGTCGCGGTCAGCGCGGCCGTCCCGCGCGCCGACGCGGCGGCCCGCTCCGCCGCCCGCAGCGCGGCCACCGCCGCCGCCGGCGTCACCGGCACCCGGGTGC
>Ga0207683_10000770_pt1 | contig 29174 bp, 25 predicted proteins | sample KBSM73metaG_FD_184333 | JGI IMG/M metagenome (GOLD analysis project Ga0207683, IMG submission 184333) | Miscanthus rhizosphere microbial communities from Kellogg Biological Station, Michigan, USA - KBS M7-3 metaG (SPAdes) (version 2) | ecosystem: Host-associated > Plants > Roots > Rhizosphere >... | reverse complement strand
GCGCTGGCCGACAAGAGCCGCACGATCCGCCTGCCCGTGCACGTGGTCGAGCGCCTCCAGAAGGTCAACCGCGCAGAGCGCACGCTCATGCTGCGCCTGGCCCGCGAGCCCTCCAACGAGGAGATCGCGGACGAGGCCAAGCTGCCGCTCTACCAGGTGCTCGAAGTGCGTTCGGCGGCTCGCTCGCCGATCTCGCTGGAGGAGCCGGTCGGCGACGAGGGCGAGTCCTCGTTCTCCGACTTCCTGGCCGACACGGACGCGATCGATCCGAGCGACGCCGTCGCCGACCGCCTGCGCCACGAGACGCTGCAGCTCGGTCTGGAGACCCTGCACGAGCGCAACCGGCGCGTGCTGGAGCTGCGCTACGGCCTCGACGGCCGCGACCCCCGGACGCTCGACGAGATCGGCCGCGAGTTCGGCCTCACGCGCGAGCGGATCCGTCAGATCGAGGTCGAGGCACTGCGGGACCTCGCCCAGATGGGCGATCTGCAGGGCCTGCGCGCACTGATCTCCTGACACCGTAGGCAGCTCGAACGTATCGTCCCGGTAGGCGCGCGGCACTCGCGCACCTGCCGGGACGAACTGCTTTTCGCCATGCACCCTGAGGCCATCCTGGAATCGGCGCTCTACGTGACGGATCTCGGCGCGGCCAGGTCCTTCTATGCCGGCGTCCTCGGCCTCGAGCAGATCTCCGAAGTCGAGGGCCGGCACGTCTTCTTCCGCTGCGGCGACGGCGTGCTGCTGCTCTTCGACGCGGAAGCGACCCGCCGGCCCCCTGCCCCGGACGGGGCGCTCCCGGTGCCACCCCACGGCACGACCGGCGAAGGCCACCTGTGCTTCGCCGCCGGCGCCGAGCAGATCACGAGGTGGAAAGCGGCCCTGGAAGCAAACGGTGTCACGATCGAAGCGGACTTCGTGTGGCCGTCAGGCGGCCGCTCGATCTACTTCCGGGACCCCTCGGGCAATTCCCTCGAATTCGCAGAGCCGAAGCTCTGGGGACTCGAGTAGCTGCAGGACCGCTTACCGGGGAGCTTCGCGGCCGGTGACCCTCTTGTAGACCTTGCGCGCCATCCAGAGGTCGAAGAGCACGAACAGCGGGATGAACGGGAGCAGCTCCACCAGCGTGACGAGAGGCGACGGGGAATCCTTGCCGCGCGAGGTCACGAACACGATCACGAGCAGGAAGAGGCCCATGATCGCGCCCTTGCGGGCGGAGCGCTTGAGGGAGGGCACCGCCGGCTCGCGGCGCCCCGAGCGCTGCGTGCGCCCTGCGGGCGCCTCGTCGCGCGGCGGCTTGCGGCCGGTCGGCGGCGCGCCGACGGCGTCCGCACTGGGGCCGTGCACGCGCAGCTTGCGGCGGCGCTTCTCCTGCTTGCGGGTCGGCATTCCTCAGCCCTCCAGGGCCCACACGCCCTCGACGATCACATGCTTGACGCCTTCGCTACCGAGACGGTAGGCGAGGTACCGCCAGTCTGGCACGTCCAGCAGCGCGATGTCAGCCCGCTGCCCGACGCGCAGCCGCCCAGCGCGGTCGCCGATGCCGAGCACGTGCGCCGCATTCACGGTCACGGCGGAGAGCGCCTCCGCGGGCGTGATGTGGCACTGCGTGCAGGCCAGGTGCATCACGGCGGGCAGCGAATCGCACGGGCTGGAGCCGGGATTGAAGTCGGTCGCGAGCGCCAGCAGCCCGCCCGCGTCGACGAGCGCACGCGCGGGCGGCAGCGGGCGCCCGAGCGTCAGGGCGGCCGTGGGCAGCGCGACGCCGACGACGTCGGAGGCCGCCAGCCTGGCGATGCCCTCGGCACCCGTCGCCTCGAGATGGTCGATCGAGCGGGCTCCGAGCTCGATCGCCAGATCGAGCGCGCCGATCTCGGCGAACTGGTCGCCGTGCAGGCGCAGCGTGAGGCCGTGCTCCCGCGCGGCCTCGAGATAGCGCCGCGACTGCTCCACGTCGAACGTGCCGCGCTCGCAGAACACGTCGGCTGCCTCGGCCAGCCCCCACTCCGCCACCTGCGGCAGGATCTCCTCGACGCAGAGCGTGATGTAGGCATCGGCGCTCTCGGCATCCTCGGGCACGGCGTGCGCGGCCAGGCAGGTCGCGACGATGTGCGCGGCCGATTCGTAGCCCGCCTCCTGGATCGCCCGCAGCATGAGCTGCTCGGTCTCGGAGTCGAGGCCGTATCCCGACTTGACCTCGACGGTCGTGGCGCCGTGCTCGAGCATGCCTGCGAGGTGCCGCCGGAGGTCCGTGACGAGGTCGGGCTGCGAGGCCTCGCGCGTCGCCCGTACCGTCGACAGGATGCCGCCGCCGCTCGCCTGGATCTCCTCGTAGGAGGCTCCGCGGCTGCGCAGCTCGAACTCGTCGACGCGATCGCCGGCGTAGCAGGCATGCGTGTGGCAGTCGATCAGTCCGGGGACGGCGACCATGCCCGCGGCGTCGATGATGATCGCGCCGTCATCGAGGTCGAGGAGCTCGCGCACCTCGTAGCCATGGCCGACGGCTGTGATCTCGCCCGCGTAGGCGGCGATCCACATGTCGCCCGAGTGAACCTCGACATTGGCGAGGTCGGCGCCGCGCAGCGGCTCGCCCGTCTCGCCACCGGGCGTTGCGAGCTGCGCCAGGCGGCAGACGACGAGGTCGGCGGTGATGCGTTCTTGGGTGCTCACTGGGCGCGTAGCATAGGCGCGGATGGCTGCCCATCCCGCCGCTCGCGTCCGCACGCTCGCGGAGCTGCACGCTGCCATCGCCGGGTGCCGCATGTGCCCTCGCGTGACCCCGCCGCCGATCCTCTGGGCGCGCGAGGGCCAGCGCGCGCTGATCGTCGGCCAGGCGCCCGGCATCACCGAGCCGGTTCGCCGCCTTCCCTTCGCGGGCGCCGCCGGCCGCAAGCTCGTGACCTGGCTGGCGCCGCTCGGAATCACCGATCACGAGCAGATGCTCGAGCGCTTCGCGTTCGCGGCCGTCGCGAAGTGCTACCCCGGCCGCCTGCCAGGTGGCCGCGGCGATCGAGCTCCCGACCGCGGCGAGCGGGAGCGCTGCCTGCCCTGGACGGACGCGCTCGTGCGCCTGTGCGATCCCACGGTGGTCGTGCCGGTGGGCCGCCTGGCGATCGACGACTGGCTCGGCCGCGCGCCGCTGAGTGAGGTCGTGGGCCGGCGCTTCGAGCGCGACGGCCGGGTGATCGTGCCGCTCCCCCACCCCTCCGGAGCAAGCTCCTGGCTGAACGACGCGGGCAACCGCCTGCTCGTCGAGCACGCCGTCGCACAGCTACGCGACACGCTCCCCTGACGGCCCGCCACGGACGCGTCACGCGCGCCGGACCTAGCGTCCGTGGCCGTGGAACGCGGTCAGGCGACAGTGGAGACGGCAGCGCTGTGGGGGCTCCTCGTGCTGCTGCTGCTGATCCTGGCGGCTCTGCTCGGTCCCGGCCTGGCCGACACGATCGTCCGCGCGCTCTCCGGCGATCTGCCGCATGCGCGGAACGCCGCTCGCTCGACGCCCGACGAGCGCGCTCTGCGCAACCCGAGACTGCGGGCGCTGATCGATCGCGCCCTCCCCCGCCTCGTGCTCGAGCGCGACGACACCGGCGACGACGACGAGGTGCCGGTCTGGACCCGCTGCCGCCATGCCGTCTGCGCGCGCGCCGGCCGGGCGCAGCCCGTGTTGCACGTCCACGTGGTGCACACCGCCTCGGGTCCCGTCGTGGAGCTCTGGACGTTCTACCCCGACTCGCAGACCAGCCACCTGCCCATCGCCGCCCTGCGCGGCCGGCACCGCGACGACTGGGAGGGGCTGCTCGTCGCGTTTGCGCCCGACGGCTCGCTGCGCGGCGCGCGCGCCTCCGCGCACAGCGGCTTCAACGGGTCGGCTCCCTGGTGGCAGCAGGCGGCCGACGACTGGGCTCCCTATGCCGGAGTGGCCTATCGCGCGAGTGGATCCCACGCGCTCGGTTTTCGCCGCGGCGACCTCGACCTCGCAGGCGACGCCTGGAATGGCGACCTCGCGACCGTCGAGCCGGGCGCCTTCCGGCTCGTCGCGGCCGATCGCGTCGCGTTGCGCGGCCTCAGCTTCGACCCCGAGGTCGCGCCGCCCTGGGACAAGGCCGCCTGGCGCAACCCGGGCACGCGCCACACGAGCACGGCCGGCGCCGGCTCGAGCCGGATGGCCGCCGCTGCGCGCGTGTGGGCGGAGGCGTACGCGCTGGGCGCCTGGTGAAGCGCCCAGCGCGTACGGGTGGTGGCTAGCGGTTCGTGCGGAGGCGGAGCATGAGCTGAGCCACGCCGGCGTGGGACGACTGCAGGGCCGAGGTCGCCGCTGCCGGTTCCGGCGGCGGAACGAACGGCAGGTCCTGCTGGCAGATCGTGCCCGCATCGGGCAGCGTGAGCGTCTCGATCTGCGCGACGACGGCGGTGTCGACGCAGGTGGGCGAGCCGTTGAGGTATGCGGTGTGCCCATCGCCCACCATCGTCAGGAAGCGCACGTTGCCGAGCTGCGTGGCCAGGCGCTTGGCGCCGCGGAACGGCGTGGCCGGGTCATACGTCGTCGCGATCTCGAGGATCGTCGGCGCCGACTTGGAGGCCCTGAATGGACCGTAGAACGCGTCCTTGGCATGGATCGGCCAGAGGGCGTAGTTGATCTCCGGATAGCCGGTGTTCCAGTACGTGTAGTTGAACACGCCCCAGGCGTTGTCACCGGCGTCGAGGAACGTCTGGACGTCGTGCACGTACTTCTGCTCGACCGCGGTGATCGTGAAGTAGCGGTCGCCGCCCGGATCGAAGGTGCCGTCCTCGTTGTTGCCCCAGAATTGGTCCGCGAGATTGCGCACGCCCGTGCCATCGCCGTGCGACGCGGCAGACAGCGCCTGCGCCAGCTCGGGCCAGAGTTGCTTGGCATACATGCCCAGAGCGAGCGCACCGAGCAGGTCGTCGCCGTTGACCGCGGCCCGGCCGTCGGGCACCGGGATCGGCAGCAGATTCGCCTGGTCGACGAGTGCATCGAAGGCTGCCTGCGGATCGGTCCCGCCGAAGTTGCAGAAGCTCTGGTAGACGGCGCAGGCGGTGAAGAACCGGCCGATCGCGCGCTCGAAGCCGGCCGACTGCTCACGCAGATCGGCCGACGGCGTGTTGATGTAGCTGTTGGCGTCGACCGGGCCGTCGAGCACGAGCGCCCGGTAGTTCTTCGGGAAGAGGCTCGCATAGGTCGCGCCCAGGAACGTCCCGTACGAGAAGCCGAAGTAGTTCAGCTTCTTGTCGCCCATGGCCGCTCGGATGCCGTCCATGTCGCGTGCGACGTTGGCGGTCGAGACGTACGGCAGGATGCCCTTGTTCAGGCTCACACAGCGCTTCACGTAGGCGGAGTCCTTTGCGAGCACGGCCTTGACGTCGAGGTTCTCGGGAGTGATGAAGGGCTTCGAGTAGAGGCCGTCCGTCTCCTGATTCACCTTGCAGTCGATCGACGGCGAGCTCTGACCGACGCCGCGCGGATCGAAGGCGACGAGATCGAAGTGGTCGTTGACCGCACCGAACAGGTCGACGCCGATCGCCTGAGTCGTGGCGACGGCGTCGCCGCCGGGCCCGCCGTAATTGATGAACAGCGCGCCGACGCGGTTCGCCTGATCCTGCGCGGGCAGGCGCGTGACCGCGATCTTGACGCTGCCCGCGCCTGGATCGCCGTAGTCCTTCGGCGCCTTGAACGTGGCGCACTGCCACCCCGCCGCCGCCGCATCAGGGTCTGCGCAGGCCCCCCAGGTCAGTCCGCCGGGCGGCGATCCGGCGAGCGCGGGGACCGCCATCGCGAGTAGCACGAACACGGCCACGGCCGCGATCAGTGCGCGTGGAAACACACGACGCTTCATGGTGCCCTCCTTCGGGTGCCGGACACCCCTCCGGTGCCCCGACAACACCCTCAGCGCGCGTTATTCACGCTATGCGCGACACGAAACGTTCCTCGCTCGCCGGGCAGCGTGCAATCAGCCGAAGTGTGATGCAACCGACCGAAGCCGGTGCGCTTCCCGGGCGGTCGCCGGGGGGCGCCGCAGCTGCGCGACGCCCCCCGGATCGCCGTTCCTACACGGACTCGTTGACGAAGCGGCCCATGAGGGCGTACTTCTCGGGATCGCGTGCGCGAATCAGGTACGCGTACCCCAACGATGCCAACGGCACGAGGACGCCGATGATGCCGAGCCACGAGACCGGCACCGAGAACGTCCCGGAGCCGACCGTGAAGAGCTCCTTGACGTAGAGGGCGCTGCCGAATGCCACGAACGTCTCGTAGTGGTAGAAGAGCGCGAGCACGGCGATCTGGCCGGCGAAGCCGAGCCACGCGCAGACGGTCGTCTTCCACGACTGGTCTTCGGGGTGCACGCGCCGGAAGTAGAAGAACACCGACAGTGCGGTCAGTGCCTGCACCAGCACGATCCAGATCACGCCCTGCGGCGAGAACCAGAAATACGCGTCCAGCCCCGTGTGGTTCGTGAGCCGGAAGAGCACGAAGAGCACGACGGCCACGACGCCCCACGTCAGCACTGCGGTGTACGGCGACTTGTGCACCGGGTGCGTCTTGCCGAGGTAGCGCGGCATCAGGCCCTCGCGACCCATCGCGTACATGTAGCGCAGGCCCGCGTTGGTGAGCGCCGCGGCGCACGCCAGCGAGCCCGTGATGATGAGATAGCTCAGCGCATCGCGCCAGAACTCACCGGCAGCTGCGGAGACCGGCCCGAGCACGAAGTTGTTGTAGTCGGCCGGCACGGTCTTACCGTTGATGACGGCGGTGCTGCCCGTGTTCGCGATCTTCGTCCAGTCGACGTTCGTGCCGTACACCGAGACGAGCGCCCAGGACATGATCGTGTAGAGCGTGCCGACGGCGACGCACGAGAAGATCAGCGCGACCGGAATCACCCGGATCGGGTCCTTGGCCTCCTCGGCGTAGTTCGGCGCCGCCTCGAAGCCCACCCACGACCAGAAGGCGAAGAACACCGCCACGCCGGGCGCGACGCCCGAGTTGAGGCCGTTCCAGGGCAGGATCGGGCTGATCGCGACGTTGTGCGCATGCACGAAGAAGAAGATCGACGCGATGCCGATGATGAGGACCTCGCTGATCAGTGCGACCCCCAGCACACGCGCCGAGATCTCGACGTCGAAGTAGGCCAGGCAGACGACCAGCGCGACGCCTATGAGCGCCAGCCAGAGCCAGTTCACGTGCACGTCGTACTGGAGGAGCTTGGCCTGGAGGAACGACGAGAACCCGCCCAGCAGCGCCACGCCGAAGATCGCGTAGCCGATCATCAGCGAGTAGCCGGCCATCAGCCCCCAGGATTGACCGAGGCCATGGCTGACGTACGTGTACATACCGCCGGCCGCGCGCACCTTCTTCGCCATCTCGGCGTACGCGATCGAGAAGATCGTGAGCACGATCGTGGCGAAGAAGAAGGTGGCCGGGCCGTTGCTGCCCGAGCCGTACGGCATCGTGAACGGCGTGTTGTAGATGAAGACCGCGAGCGGGGCCGACCCCGTCACGCAGAGGAAGAGAATGCTGTACAGCCCGACTGCGTTCCCCTTGAGTTTGTCGACATCGGCACGTGTTGTGACGTCGACGTCTCCTGCGCTCATAGACATGCCTCCTGCTCGAAATGTCCCCACCACGACCCGCGGCTCACCGCCCCGGGGGTCGCGCAATGGTGCACTTTGCAGCGGGCGTTGTCCAGTCCAGGTCGTTATGCACGGAATGCAGGGACGTTTCCGGCCGTTGTAGTAGTGGGCGGGTGCTAACTGCCCCGTCCTATCCTCTGACTGTTTGACGCCCACTCCGACATCCCCAAGCACGTTCCGCCGCCTGCTCGGTTTCGCCGCGGCGCATCGACGGCTACTCGTGTGGTCGATCGTCCTGGCGCTGACCGCGCAGGCCTTTGCGCTCGCGATCCCGAGCCTCACCGGACGAGCGATCGACGAGGCCATCCGGCCGCACGACCGCGCGGACCTGTGGCTCTGGGTCTGGCTGATCATCGGCGCGGGCCTGACGAGCGGCTCGCTCATGGTCGCGCGGCGGCTGATCGCCGGCCGTCTCTCGCTCAACGTCGAGTTCGACCTGCGCCAGTCGCTCTACACGCACCTCCAGGGCATGTCCTTCGGCTTCTACGACAAGCACCAGACGGGCCAGCTGCTCTCGCGCGCGACGAGCGACGTGAGCGCCGTGCGCATGTTCCTCGGCTACGGGCTCGTGTTCATCTCGCAGTACGCCGCGTCGCTGGTCGCAGCCTCGGTCCTGCTCGTGATCACGAGCTGGCAGCTCGCCCTGATCACGTTCGTGCTGCTCCCGCCCATCGCGATCGTGGCGACGCGCTATTCGCGGCGATCCCACCCCGTGCTGCGCGACATCCAGCAGCGCATCGCCGACGTCACGACGCAGGCGGAGGAGTCGATCGTGGGAGTGCGCGTCGTGAAGGCCTTCGCGCAGGAGGACGCCGAGGGTGACCGCTTCGCCCTGCGCAACGAGCGGGTGTTCGAGCGCGAGCTCGACTCCGCGCGCATCCAGGCTCGCTACAGCCCGCTGCTCGACCTCCTGCCGCAGCTCGCCTTCGCGGTGATCATCCTCGTCGGGGGCCTGCTCGTGATCGACGGCAATCTCTCGCTGGGCGGCTTCATCACCTACAACCTCTACCTCGCGATCCTGATCTGGCCGCTGCGCATGATCGGCATGTGGATCGGGCAGTACCAGCGCGCGGTCGCCTCCGGCGAGCGCATCTTCCAGGTCCTCGACGAGCATTCCGACGTCACGGATCCGCCTGCGCCCGTGGCACTTCCGGCCGGCGGCGGCGACCTGCGCTTCGAGGGAGTGACGTTCGGCTACGACGCGGATCGCCCCGTGCTGCACGACCTGAATCTCGACGTCTCCGCCGGCACCACCATCGCCGTGATCGGTCGCACGGGGTCGGGCAAGACCACGCTCACGTCGCTCGTGCCTCGCTACTACGATCCGCAGGCCGGACGCGTCGTGCTCGACGGCGTCGACGTGCGCGAGCTCGGGCTCGCCGATCTGCGCGGCGCCATCGCGACCGTCGCCGAGGACACCTTCCTCTTCTCGACCACCGTCGCCGCCAACATCGCCTACGGCGCCCCCGGAGCGACGCGCGAGGAGGTCGTCGAGGCGGCGCGCAGGGCGCAGGCGCACGAGTTCATCGAGGCGCTGCCCCACGGCTACGACACCCTGGTGGGCGAGCGCGGCCTGACGCTCTCGGGCGGTCAGCGGCAGCGGTTGTCCATCGCACGCGCACTGCTCGTCGACCCGCGCGTCCTGATCCTCGACGACGCCACTGCCTCGGTCGACGCCACCACCGAGGCGCGCATCCGCAAGGCGCTCGAGACGGTGATGGAGGGGCGCACGACGATCATCGTCGCGCACCGGCTCTCGACGATCGCCCTGGCCGACGAGATCGTCGTGCTGGAGAACGGCCGGGTCGCGGCCCGAGGTCGGCACGACGACCTGGTCGACACGAACCCCGTCTATGCGGAGATCTGGCGCCACGGCCTCGTCGACCGCACGTTCGTCTCGCTCGACGAGGACGCACCCGCGGAGGCCGTCTCGTGAGCGTCCGCATGCGTCCCATCGGCGCGCTCGCGCCCGAGGGCACCAAGTTCTCGTGGCGGCGCACCTTCGCCCGCCTGCGCCGACTCTTCACGCTCGTGCGCCCCTACCGCGCGAAGGCCATCCTGTCTGCCGTCTCCCTGCTCGTCGGCACCGCGCTCGGGCTGGCCTCGCCGCTCGCGTCCAAGTTCGCGATCGATCACGGCATCGTGCGCGGCGACCGCCAGGCGCTCGTCTTCTGGACGCTCGCGTTCGTGGCGGCGGCGCTGCTCGGCTGGGTCGCCTCCATCGCCCAGACGTACCTTTCCGCGTGGGTGGGGCAGCGCGTGCTCGCCGATCTGCGGCGAGACCTCTTCTCGCACATCCAGACGCTCGAGCTCGGCTACTTCGAGCGCAACCGCGCCGGCTGGCTGATCTCGCGCCTGACGAACGACGTCTCCGCGCTCGAGGAGCTCGTGACCGACGGGCTCTACTCGAGCGTCCAGAACACGCTGATGCTGTTCGGCACGGCCGGCGTGCTGCTCTACCTGGACTGGCGGCTCGCGCTCGCGACGCTCACGGTGTTCCCGCTCATGGCGATCGCGACGACGCTCTTCCGCGTCTACTCGGCGCGCGCCTATCGTCGCATGCGCGAGCGGCTGGCCGATGTGACGGCGACGCTGGCCGAGGACCTCGCGGGCGCGCGCGTCGTGCAGTCGTTCCGGCGCGAGCGGAGCAACGCCGGCGCCTTCGGCGAGATCAGCGACTCCTACCGCAAGGCCAACTACCGCACGGTGCAACTCAACGCCTGGTACTTCCCGTTCGTCGGCCTGCTCGGCTCGGTCGCCACGGCGATCGTGCTGGCCTATGGCGGCCTCCTCTACTTCGACGATGCGATCACGATCGGCACGCTCTTCGCGTTCATGCTCTTCCTGGCGAACTTCTTCGACCCGATCCAGGCGCTCTCGCAGCTCTTCAACACGTTCCTCGCCGCCAGCGCGGCCCTCGACAAGATCTTCGACGTGATGGACACCGCGCCCGAGCTGCGCGACGCCGAGGGCGCCCGGCCGCTGCCGCAGATCGAGGGCGCCGTCGAGCTGAGCGACGTGCATTTCCGCTACGGGGAGGGCGCCGAGGTGCTGCACGGCATCGACCTCAGCGTCGCCGCCGGCCAGACCGTGGCCCTCGTCGGCCACACCGGCGCGGGCAAGTCGACGCTCGTGAAGCTGCTCGCGCGCTTCTACGATCCCACGGAGGGCACGATCCGCATCGACGGCCACGACCTGCGCGACGTGCAGGTGCGCTCGCTGCGCCACCAGCTCGGGATCGTGCCGCAGGAGGGCTTCCTGTTCGCGGTTTCGATCCGCGACAACATCGCCTTCGGCCGTCCCGATGCGAGCTTCGAGGAAGTGCGCGACGCCGCTCGGGCAGTGGGAGCCGACGAGTTCATCGAGGCGCTCCCCGAGGGCTACGAGACATCGGTCGCCGAGCGCGGAGCGGCGCTCTCGATCGGTCAGCGCCAGCTGATCGCGTTCGCGCGCGCACTGCTCGCCGATCCCCGCCTGCTGATCCTCGACGAGGCGACCTCGAGCGTCGACATCGCCAGCGAGGCCGTAATCGAGGAGGCGCTCGCGCGCCTGCTCGCCGGTCGCACGGCCTTCGTGGTCGCCCACCGGCTCTCGACCATCCGCCGCGCCGACCTGATCGTGGTGCTCGAGCACGGCCAGGTGATCGAGCAAGGCACGCACGACGAGCTGATGGCCATGCGCGGGCGCTACTGCGCGCTCTACGACGACTGGGCCGAACCGGCCGCGTAGCGGGACCCTGGAGGGACCGTCATCTATACTCCGGGTCGTCCTTGCGGGATCGTCTAAAGGTAGGACGGCGGGTTCTGGCCCCGTTAATCTAGGTTCGAATCCTAGTCCCGCAGCCTCATCGCAGCCTCATGAATCCACTGGAATCCCGCGCTCCCAGCCATCCCCTCGTCGAGCCGCTCGACGACTGGGTGCTGGTCCAGCCGACCATGGAGGAAGAGGCGGTCGGGCGAATCGTGCTGCCCGCCAACATGACCGAAGGGCGCCTCGAGCGCTCCATCGTGCTGGCCGTCGGCTCGGAGGTCACCGACCTCCACCCCGGCGACGTCGTGCTGGTCGTCTCGGCCAAGACGGTCGAGCTGCGCGACGGCTCGAAGCTCGTGCGGCGGCAACATGCCGTCGCCCGCGTGCGCGACGCCTGACCTGGCGCCCGTCAGCTGACGGTGAAGGCCCTGGTCATGCCGAAGGCGGCGTGGATCGTGCACACGAGCTGGTAGTTGCCCGGTGGCAGGTTGGTGACCGTGAACGTGGCGGCCTGGCCGACGCCGAGGTTGTTCGTGCCGCACAGCTTGGTCGAGCCCGCGCCGAGCAGCGCCAGGTTGTGGATGTCGCCGCCTGCCGGGTAGGTACCCCGGAAGGTGAGACTGGGCGCTGCGGCGACCGAGGCTGCGGACAGGGCGATCGCGTAGTCGCTGAGGGTTCCCGTGACGTTCGCACCCGGGACGTCGCCCGCGACGGTGCAGCCGACCGTGGGAGCCGGTGGTGGAGGAGGCGGCTGCGCACCCGGGGGCGGCGGCGCGGCCGGCGGAGAGGTGCCCGGTACGGAGGGGTCCGTGGGGTTGGTGGGTTCGGGCTTGCCGGGCGCCGGTGGCACCGAGGTACCGGTGTCATCGCCCGCGGGCGGCGGGGGCACGTGCAGGCGGTGGATGCGCACATCCGTTCCCGCCCCTACCGCGACGGCTGCAGCAGCAAGCACCACAGCGATCGCCCCGCAGATCGCAGCACGTCTCATCCATCACGACCTACGCGCGCGTCGCGGCCCCGGTTTGGCGAGCGCTCAGCCCGCGTCGATGGCAGCGAAGAGCCGGTCGAGCTCGTCCGGAGACCCCACGCTGATGCGCACCGAGGCGGGGTCGCCGAACGGCCCGAGCGGTCGCACGATCACGCCCTCACGCTCGAGCCGGGAGGCGAACGCAGCGGCGTCGCCGACATCGGCGCAGACGAAGTTCGCGACGCTCGGAAGCGGTGCGAACCCACGTTCCCGCAGCCCGGCCGCCAGTCGCTCCCGCCCCAGGCTCGTCTCGGTGCGCCGGCGCGCGACCTCCTCCTGCGCATCCAGGCTCGCGAGCGCCGCGTCGAGTGCCGACTGCGTCACGTCGAACGCATTCTTGACCTTGAGACAGGCGGCGGCGATATCGGGCGGGCAGAGCCCGTAGCCGACCCGGAAGCCGGCCAGCCCGTAGATCTTCGAGAACGTGCGCAGCACCACGCAGCGCCTGCCGCGTGCCAGGTGCTCGCTCGCTCCATCCGGGTAGTCGGGGTCGTCGACGTACTCGAAGTAGGCCTCGTCGAGCACCGGCAGCACGTGCTCCGGCAGGCCGTCCAGGAAGCGCTCGAGCGCGGCGCGCGTGATCATGCCGCCGGTCGGGTTGTTGGGGTTCGTGACGTACACGAGCTTCGTGCGCTCCCCCACGCCGGCGGCCAGCGCGTCGAGGTCGTAGCTCGAGCCCGCCAGCGGCGCTCGTACGGCCACGGCACCCATCTTGGCGGCGTTGATCGGATAGACCGGAAACGACGGCCAGCAGAACGCGACCTCGTCGCCCGGCTCGAGCAATGCGAGCGCCAGGTAGTTGAGCACGGCGTCGGCGCCGTTGCCGACCACGACCTGGCCGAACGCGACGCCGTGCCGCTCCGCCAGCGCCGAGCGCAACGCGTAGCACCCGCCGTCGGGGTAGCGATTGCCGCCCCGTGCGGCGCTCATGATCGCCTCGAGCGCGGCCGGCACAGGCCCCCAGGGGCCCTCGTTGGACGCGAGCTTGACGATCGGGCCGGCGATGCCGAGCTCGCGCTGCACGATCTCCGCCGGGCGGCCCGGCTCGTACGGCACGAGGCCGTCGAGCTCGGGCCTGAAGGGAGCTGTCACCCGGCGATCTCGGCCAACCCGCCCGCGAGCGCCTCGGCGAGCTCGTCGACCTGCGAGCGGTCGCTGATGAGCGGCGGCGAGATGGCGAGGCACGGGTTGGCGCGCACGTCGGTGCGCACGATCACGCCGCGCGTGCGGGTGGCCGCGCGCACGCGGTCGACGAGCGCGGCATCGACGAGCTCGAGCGAGCGGAAGAATCCGCAGCCGCGAGCCTCGACGGCGATCGGCGACGACGCCGCGACCTCGTTGAGCACACTCTCGAGGTAGGGCTCGACGTCGAGCACGTTCGGCAGGGCGCCCACGCGTTCCATGACCGCGAGGTTCGCGAGCGCGACGGCGCACGACACGGGGTGGCCGCCGAACGTGTAGCCGTGCGCGTAGAGCCCCTCGCTCTCGAGCAGGGGCGCGGCCACGGCCTCGGTGAAGATCACGCCGCCGAGCGGCGCGTAGCCCGAGGTGACGCCCTTTGCGAACGTGATCAGATCCGGCGTGAAGCCGAGCCGCTCGGAGCCGAACCAGTGCCCGAGGCGGCCGAACGCGCAGATGACCTCGTCGCAGCACAGGAGCACGCCGTGGCGGTCGCAGATCTCACGCACGCGCTGCGCGTAGCCCGGCGGCGGTACGAGCGTGCCGCCGGCGTTCTGCACGGGCTCGAGGATGACCATGCAGACGTTCTCGGGCCCTTCGGCCAGGATCGCCTGCTCGATCGCGTCGGCGGCCGCCAGCGGGTCGCCCGAAGGATTCTGGCGAGGGTCCGTGTTGAGCACGTGGCGCGTGTCGGGCACGAGCGGCTCGAAGGGCGCCTTGGCGGCCGGGATGCCCGTGATCGAGAGGGCGCCGAGCGAGCAGCCGTGGTAGGAGCCGTGGCGCGAGATGACGATCCGGCGCGAGCTCTCGCCGAGCGCGTTGAAGTGCTGGCGCGCCAGCTTCCAGGCGGACTCGACCGACTCGGAGCCGCCCGAGGTGAAGAACACGCGTGCCATCTGCGGCGGCGCGAGCGAGAGCACGCGCTCGGTCAGCGCCAACGTCGCCGGGTTGGTCGCCGCCCAGTTCGGGTAGTAGGCGAGGCGCTCCATCTGGGCCGCGGCCGCGGCCCCGATCTCGGCTCCGTGCGAGTAACCGATCTGCGTCGTGAAGAGGCCGGACATCGCGTCCAGCAGGCGCGTGCCGTCGGCCTCGATGACATACGGCCCATCGCCGCCGATGAGCACGGGCGGAGCTTCGCGCTCGACGTCCGCCATCTTCGTCCACGACAGCCACTCGTGGCGGGCCGAGCTCTCGACGTCGAGTGCTCCCAGCGGGCTTTCGACCTGGCTCATGCGCGTCCTTTCAGCTGATCCCGTCGGCGGACGGGCTCAGGTACGAATCCGATCTACCCAGGGTATCGGCTCGACCGCATCTGCGTGCCCGTCGAGACGGCGTATCCTGCGCGGAGAGAAGACTTAGAGCGGAGGATCGGATGAGCACTGCGATGCCCACGCGGACGGCGGACGCCACCGACGTCCGCACGCTGCGCAACTACGTCGGCGGCCAGTTCGTCGAAGCCGCCACCAGCGAGCACCTCGACGTCACCGAGCCCGCGACGGGCGCGCTGCTCGCGCGCGTGCCCCTCTCGTCGGCCGCCGACCTCGATGCGGCCGTGCGCGCCGCGCAGGAGGCCTTCCCGGCCTGGCGCCGCACACCCACGATCGAGCGCGCGCGGCGCATGTTCACGCTGCGCCAGGCGCTGGTCGAGAACCAGGAGCAGATCGCCCGCCTGATCACGCAGGACATGGGCAAGACGCTGCCCGACGCATTCGCCGAGGTCGGCCGCGCGATCGAGATGGTCGAGTGCGCCTCCGCCGTGCCGACGACGATGCAGGGCCGCAACCTCGAGAACGTCGCGACCAACGTCGACTGCGAGACCTACCGCCAGCCGATCGGCGTGTTCGGCGCGATCTGCCCGTTCAACTTCCCGGCCATGGTGCCCATGTGGTTCCTGCCGTTCGCGGTGGCCTGCGGCAACACGTTCGTGCTCAAGCCCTCCGAGCAGGTCCCGCTCGCGCAGGAGGCGATCTTCAAGCTCATCCACGACCTCGAGCTGCTGCCGCCCGGCGTGATCAACCTCGTGCATGGCGGCCGCGAGGTCGTCGAGGGCATCTGCGATCACCCGGGCATCGCCGGCGTGTCCTTCGTCGGCTCGGCCACGGTCGCAAAGCTCGTGTACGAGCGCTCGGCGCGCGCCGGCAAGCGCGTCCAGGCGCTCGGCGGCGCCAAGAACCACATGGTCGTGATGCCCGACGCGGTCATCGACAAGACGGTCGAGAACATCATCGGCTCGTCCTTCGGCGCCGCAGGCCAGCGCTGCATGGCGGGCTCCGTCCTCGTCACGGTCGGCAGCGCGCACGAGCGCGTCGTGCCCGCCCTGATCGCGGCGGCCGAGAAGCTGCGCGTCGGCAACGGCCTCGAGAAGGGCGTCGGGGTCGGTCCGCTCGTCTCCAGCGAGCGCCGCGACATCGTGCGCTCCTGGATCGACAAGGGCGCGGCCGAGGGCGCGAACGTCGTGCTCGACGGCCGCGAGGAGAGCGGCGACAACGCCGCCGGGGCCTTCGTGGGGCCGACCATCATGGACGACGTGACGCCCGACATGGAGGTCGCGCGCGAGGAGATCTTCGGCCCGGTGCTCTCGGTCGTGAAGGTCGACACGTTGGAGGAGGCGATCGCGCTCGTCAACAGCTCGCGCTACGGCAACGGCTCGTCGATCTTCACCGAGTCCGGGGCCGTCGCCCGCCGCTACCGCCACGATTGCGACGCCGGCATGATCGGCGTCAACATCGGTGTCGCGGCGCCCGTGGCCTTCTTCCCGTTCTCGGGCTGGAAGGACTCCTTCCTCGGCGATCTGCACGCCCACGGTGGCGATGCGATCGATTTCTACACGCGCAAGACGACAGTCACCTCGCGCTGGTACTCCGACGGCGAGACGGGCAAGTTCTTCGTCGAGTGAGGGCAGGCGCGCGATTCGATAGAATGGTCCGTGCCCCGGGTACGTGCCGCGTTCGTCTAGGGGCCTAGGACGCTGGCCTCTCACGCCGGTAACACGGGTTCGAATCCCGTACGCGGTACCTCGCACGGCCCCCGCACGCGCGGGGGCCGTTCGCGTTTCCAGGTCGAGGCGATGGTTCCCGGCGACTGGCCGGCCGTCGCCGCGATCTACGCCGAGGGCATTGCGACCGGCATCGCGACGCTCGAGACCGCGGTGCCGGACTATGAGGCCTGGGACGCGGCGCGTCTCGCGGATCCCCGCCTCGTGGCCCGGTCCGACGGCATGGTCGTCGGCTGGATCGCCCTGGTGCCGTATTCACGGCGCGAGGTCTACCGCGGCGTTGCGGAGGAGATGATCTACGTGGCGGAGAGCGCGCGCGGCCAAGGCGTCGGCGAAGGTCTGCTGCGCAGCATGATCGAGGAGGCCGAGCGCGCCGGCATCTGGACGCTCCAGGCCAGCATCTTTCCCGAGAACAGGGCCAGCATCGCCTTGCACGAGCGCTGCGGCTTCCGCGTCGTCGGCACGCGCGAGCGACTGGGCAAGCTCGGCGAGACGTGGCGAGATGTCATCCTGATGGAGCGGCGGAGCGCGGTGGTCGGATGAGCGAGCCCTCCACCCCGGCTTTCGCGTAGTGTCCGGCGCCATGCAGGATCTCGCCCGCGCGACGCGCATCGCCCCCGGCTCGAAGGTCGACCTCGACGCCCATCCGCCCGGCGCCCGCCTCGGGCTGCGCGGCGAGAAGACTGCGCGCGAGCGCATCGCCAAGCGAGCAGGGCGCATGGCCGACCTCGCGACGATGCTGATGGCCGAGCGCAAGCGCGCCGTGCTCGTCGTGCTGCAGGGCATGGACGCCTCGGGCAAGGACGGCACCGTCAAGCACTGCCTCGGCGGCCTCAACCCGATGAGCGTGCGCGTCGCCGGCTTCAAGGCGCCGAACTCGACCGAGCTCGCGCACGACTTCCTCTGGCGCATCCATCAGGTGCTCCCGCAACGCGGCGAAATCGGCATCTTCAACCGCTCGCACTACGAGGACGTGCTCGTCGTGCGTGTCGAGGAACTCGTGCCCAAGCAGATCTGGAAGAAGCGCTACGCGGCCATCAACGAGTTCGAGGAGCACCTCGCCAACGAGGGCACGACCGTCGTCAAGCTGTTCCTCAACATCTCGGAGGAGGAGCAGGCGAAGCGCTTCCGCGAGCGCATCGCAGATCGCACGAAGAACTGGAAGTTCTCGCCCGACGACCTCGCCAAGCGCACGCGCTGGGACGACTACATGACTGCCTACCGCGCGATGCTCGAGCGCACCTCGACCGACGCGGCGCCGTGGCACATCGTGCCCGCCGACCACAAGTGGGTGCGCGACGCCGTGGTCACCGAGGTGCTGACGCAGACGCTCGAGGGGCTGGATCTGAAGTGGCCCGAGCTCGCTCCCCAGCTCAAGGCGCTGGTCGTCACCTGACCTGAGAGGCCGTCAGCGCGCGTCGATCGTCGCGATGCCGAGCCCGCCCGGCACGCGGAAGAGGAAGCGCGCAGGGCTGCCGTTGCGGCTCACCCAGACCTGACCGAGGCGCTTGCCGCGCAGGATGATGACCTCGCCGCCCGCACCCCAGTACGCGCCGGCGCCCTTCGTGCCCAACCCGTGCACCTGGCCGCCGTCGGCCGGAACGGTCACGACCTCGCCATAGGCCCGTGCGAGCGCCAGCTTGCGCGAGTCCGGCGACCAGGCCGGGGCCTGATCGAAGACGACGCCGACGTCCATCGCGTGCACGGCACCGCTGCGCAGGTGCACGACGCGGATGAGGTTGCTGCGGCCGTCGCTGCTCGGCGTCATGTACGCGATCGCCCGCCCGTTCGGAGAGAGCGACGGAGACGAGCCCTTGTAGAACGGATCCGGGAACCGGTATGCGACGCGCGCGTGGCTGCCGTCCGCGGCCGCCACGCGCAGGTCGAGCCTGCAGCACCCCGCGTGTCCGAGTGTCCCGCTGCTGCGCTCGTAGACCAGTGACTTCCCGTCGGGCAGCCACCCGACCACGAAGTAGTTGGTGGCACGGCTCGCCGGCGCGACCTCGACGCGCTTGCCTCCGCGCGCCGCCACGACGACCAGGTGGTTCGTGTCGACGCCTGCGCCGCCGATCGCGAGCGAGCGGCTGTCGGGCGACCAGGCGAACGAGAAACCCGTGCAGACGTCGCTACACCGCTTCGACGCGGGCGCGAGCACCGATTTGCCGCTGCCGTCCGCCCGCTCGACCACGACGCCCTGATGTCCGATCCAGGCGAGCATCGAGCCGTCCGGAGACCAGCGGGCCGCCTGCGACCGCGCATGCCCGGGATGCGCGACGACGCGCTCGACCTGCCCGGACTGATCGAGGATCTCGACCAGCGGCGGCTCGGAGCCCGTCCCGAAGGCCGTGACGAGATAGCGATGCGCCGCCGGCGCGCTGCCGGAAGCGGGTGTCGCCGTGAGCGCGACGGCAGTCAGGACGAGGCAGATGAGTGCAAGGCGCATTGCGGAAAGGATATGCGCCTGGGACCGCGCACACGCTCGTCCCGCGAAGCAGCCCGAAAACGACGCTGGGGCCGGGCTCTCGCCCGGCCCCCTGCGTCCGTCGCGGCTGTGAGCGGTACGAGCGCCTCAGCGCCCGCCGCAGGTCTGGTGGCTCAGAAGTGCCAGTGCTTGCTGACGCCGTGCAGGTTGCCGCAGGCGACGACGTCGTCGGTCGCGGTCGAGCCGCCGGCGGCGTGCACGTCGAGCGAGTAGCCGTCGACTGCGACCGGGATGGTCGAGGTCGAGGCGATCTTCATGCTGGCCTTGCCGTCGGGACCGGCGGTCACGTCGCCGAGGCTGACGGTGATCGCGCCGGGCGCGGCGCCGGGGGCCGGGCAGGCACCTGCGTGGATGTGGACGGAATGCGCGCCCGGGGTCAGGCCGCTGACGCTGATCCACACGGTCACGTCGCTGCCCTTCTGGATGACTTCCGCGCGGCCGTGGGCGGTCGAGCCCTTGAGCCACGTCACGGCGGCGGACTTCTGGGGCTTGACGCTGATGTCGCCGCACGCGATCACCGCAGACGCCGGTCCGGTGGACGGGCCCGCGTGAACGTCGACGTAGAAGTTCGGAGCCACGAAGTTGGCCCCTGCGGCCGTCGGCACGGTGGTGACGAGCCTGGCCACACCGTGCTCATCCGCGTAGAGGTCGGGGAACGTCACCGCTGCGGGTGTGGTGGGCTGTGCGGCGGCGCAGGTGCCGGCGTGCAGATGGCTCGCATAGAAGGCGCCAGGCGTGAGCCCGCCGACACGAACCTCGACGCTCAGCGCACCGTCGCGCTGCTTGAGCTCGACCTTGCCAAAGGCCTTCTGACCGGCGGTCGGTGCGAGGCGCACGACGGTCGAGTTCCCGTGCTTGTCCTTGCCGGGATGACCGTGGAACGGATGACCCTTGTGCGCGGCGGCGACTGCCGGGAGCGCCGCAGCACATGCCACGGCTGCGAGCGCGACGACGAAACGACTGTTTCTCATGCGAGCCCCTCCCTGGGGAACGAACTGGACGAACGCGAACGGACGAACGCGAACTGCTCCACTCGTTGTAGGCCAGGCGTTTGGGCAGGGCGTTGGGAGGGTGTAAGGAAGCTGTTCGGACTACTCGGATCTGTTATGTCACCTCGAGCGCATTTCAGCACGCTCTCACAGATATCTGTTGCGGCGCAGCCACCTGATGGCGAACCAGCCCCAGATCGGCGGCAGGTAGAAGGTCGAGATCCGGTACAGCAGGACCGCCGCGAAGGCGGCCGACTGGTCCATCCCGACCGACGAGAGCCCGACCACGAGGCCGCCCTCGACGACGCCGATGCCCCCGGGCACCGGGATCAGCGACGAGAAGAGCGACGTGCTCAGGTTGATGACGAGCAGATCGGCGAGTGAGACCGGAAAGCCGAGCGCGCGTGCGAACAGGCCCAGCGCGGTCGCGAACAGCACCTCGGTCGCGATGTTGCCGAGCACCAGCTGCCCGAGCTTGTTCGAGGCACGCAGTGCCGTGAAGGCGCCGCGCACCTCGGGCCACCAGTGGCTCAGGTGCTCGCGCACGGCGGCGCGCGCCCGGCCCGCGTAGCCCAGCACGACGAGCAGGACGGCTGCGGCGATCAGGAGCCCGAGCAGGAGGAAGAGGATGTGCGTGGCGCCCGAGGCGCTCGGCGTGCCGATCTCGAGGTTCAGCGTGGCGCTCGAGAACAGGAGGAGCGCCGCGAGCATCGCCCCCTGCACGATGTTGTTGGCGAGCGTGTTGATCGTGCCGGAGGTCACTGCGGCGGCCAGTGGCACGCCCTGGCGCTGCATGAAGCGCACGCCGACGGCGATGCTCGCGAAGCTCGTCGGCACTGCGAGGTTCATGTAGCTGTTGGCGAGCTGGAGGATGTAGACCGGGCCGAGAGGCACCTCCACCGGCACGGACGCGCGCGTTGCGATCGCCTGACTCACGCGGGGGAGCTGAGCGACGATCACACCGGCTGCGATCCAGCCCCAGGAGGCGTCGCGCAGCGCCTGCTTGAACTGGTCGAAGTCCACACCGCCGACGAACGACAGCACCGCGATTGCGGCCAGCGCGAGCAGACCTGCCTGCAGGCAGGTCTCCCAGGAGACGCGCCGCAGCTTCGCGAGCTCCGGCGGCTCGCTCCCGGCGGCAGCGGCGGCGGCTTCGCGCAGCTCGTCGGCGTCGATCCCGGCGGTCTTCAGCGCCCGGCGCAGCGGCTGCCCGAAGGCCGCCTGCTGCAGGTACGGCAGGAGGGCAGTCACCTCGTCCCGGCCGATCGCCGCGAGCGCGGCCGAGACCGCGCGGTCCGTTCCGGCGGCCGCCGCTGTCGTCGCCAGCAGCTGCGCGCGGTCGGTCAGCCGGTCGTTCTGATCGGGCGCGACCGTGCCGCCTCCGAGGTCGACGAACGACACCTCCCCCGAGCCTCGCTCGATGCGCACGGCGGCGGGGCTGATGCGACCGTGGGCGATGTTCGCCTCTCCCAGCCGCTCGACGGTCGCCCAGCTCTCGCGCAGCGCGGCGTCGTCGATCTGCTCGGGAGGGATCGACTCGAGCGAGGTGCCCGAGACGCGCAGCACGACGAGCGAGTCGCCGCGCGTCGTCGCCCCCGCCGTCACGACCTCGGCGGTCGGGGCGCCGGCATTGCGGGCGAGGAGTGTCACGAGTGCCTCACGCTCCGCGCCCTGCGAGCGATTGAGGCCGCTGACGGACGATCCGCCGTCGCGATACCAGATCGTCCGCCACAGCTTCTCGAGCCTCTGATTGTCGTAGGCATCCCGGCCATAGACCTTGATCGCGAGCGCGCTCCCACCCGGCTCCCTCGCGTGGACGAGGAAGACTCCCGCCGTCTGGCGCTCGGGCACCTGGAAGTCCGCCGCACGGACGCCGAGATCGGCGAGCGCGCCTGCGACGTCTGCGATCGTGGGGAGCCCTGCCGACGTGCCGAGCGCCAGCCGTACGGCCGCTCCCGCCGCGACGCCGACCAGGAGAGCGGCCGCGGTTCCTCCGACCGTCGTGCTGCCCTGCAGCAGCGCGCCGGCGGCGCCGAGAGCGAGTATCCGCCGTCCCGTGGAGGCGAGCGGCCTGGTCAGGTGCGCATTGACGACGAAGATCAAGGCAGCCGCCATGGCCAGCCGGATGCCGGGGAAGTGCAGGCGCGTGGACAGGCCGCTGATCGCCTGGCCGCCGGGCCAGTCCCCGGTGGCGACGCGCGCGGCCAGCATCGCGAGCAGGCCGGCGAGCACGACCGCCAGCAGCGCCTCCACGACGATGCGCGGGCGGCCCGAGAAGAGCGGCACCACGACCAGCACCACGACCCACGCGATCAGCAGGCCGATGAGAGAGGCCCAGACGGGCCCGAGCCACGTCGGGAAGGCCCGCAGGAAGCGCAGGAACGAGCGTTCGAGCGATCCTGGCGGTTGCGCCGCCACGATGCCTGCGAGCGCCAGCAGCGAGGCTACGAGGCCGAGGATGTCGGTCGCGCGCCGCACGCGCGGCTGATCGGGCGGCCCTGCATAGAACCCGCGGTTGATCCGCAGGAGACCGCGCGGGCCGGCCGACCGCACCTGTTCGGGAAGCGAGGCCATGCGACGCGGCGAGTCTAAAGGGATCGGGCGAGGGGTATGTCCGCGCGATGGCGGCACGCATCGTCTCGGCCGTGAAGCCCTATGCCGGCCGCCTGGCGGCGGTCGTGCTGGTCGTCGGCGTGTTCGCCTTCGTGCTGCCGCGCGTCGCGGACTACAGCAAGGTGTGGGATGCCATCACGGAGCTGAGCACGCTCGGCGTCATCAGTCTCATCGCGGCTGCGATCCTCAACCTCGCCACGTTCGGCCCGCCCTGGATGGCGGCCTTTCCGGGCCTGTCGTTCGGGCACTCGCTCGTGCTCTCGCAATCCTCGACGGCCGCCGCGAGCGTGCTGCCCGCCGGCGATGCCGTCGGCATCGCGATCTCGTACTCGATGCTCCGGCGCTGGGGCTTCACGGTCGAGCAGGTCACCGTGGGCAGCGCGGCAACGACGGTCTGGAACGCCTTCGCGAACGTGATCTTCTCGGTCGCGGCGGTGGTCTTCCTCGCGATCGGAGGCGAATCGCATCCGCTGCTGACCACGGCCGCCGTGGTCGGGGGCGCTGCGGTCGCCGTGGCCATCGCGCTGTTCGCCCTGGCGCTCAACTCCGACGACAACGCGCGCCTCGTCGGAACGTTCGCCGAGCGGCTCTGGAACCGTTTTGCACGGCTGATCCGCCGCAAGCCCGTCGGCAACTGGGACGAGCGGCTCGTCGGCTTCCGGCGCGAGGCCGTGGGCCTGCTGCGGCGCCGCTGGCCCGCTCTGACCCTCACGACGCTGGCCGGCCACCTCACCGTCTTCCTCGTGCTGCTCGTGGCGCTGCGAGCAGTCGGCGTGCCGCGCACGGACGTGAGCCTGGCGGAGGTGTTCGCCGCCTGGGCCCTGGTCCGCGTCATCACCACGATCCCGATCACGCCCGGCGGGATCGGCGTCGTCGAGCTCGGCCTGACGGGCGCGCTCGTGTCCTTCGGCGGCGAGCGAGCGCCCGTCGTCGCAGCCGTGTTGCTCTGCCGCGTGCTGACCTACGTGCCGCCGATCGCGATCGGCGGCGTCTGCCTGCTCTTCTGGCGGCGCCTCGGCGTCCAGCACGTCGAGCCGGAGCCCGGTCTTCCTGAAGGAACCTGACAAGCGGATGAAGGGGCTCGAACCCTCGACCTTCGCCATGGCAAGGCGACGCTCTAGCCAACTGAGCTACATCCGCAGAGTGCCCCAGCATAGCGCAGCGGGTCATGGCACGATCACGTCGTCCGGCCACCGCCGGCGCTCTTACGGAGGATCCCATGCACGTCATCGACGACATCCTGGCCCGCCTCGGAATCGATCGCGCCCTGCTCGCAGACGGCGATCTCGAAGTCCGCACGCCCATCACCGGCGAGGTCCTCGCTCACCTTCACCGCACCAACGCGGCCGGCACCGACGCCGCCGTCGCTCGCGCCGCCGAGGCCTTCGAGACCTGGCGCGACGTGCCCGCACCGCGGCGAGGCGAGCTCATTCGCCTGCTGGGCGAGGAGTTGCGGCGCGAGAAGCACGCGCTGGGCGAGCTCGTCACGCTCGAGACCGGCAAGATCGCGCAGGAGGGCCTCGGCGAGGTCCAGGAGATGATCGACATCTGCGATCTCGCCGTGGGGCTCTCACGTCAGCTCTTCGGCCGCACGATCGCCTCCGAGCGGCCCGGTCACCGCATGCTCGAGACCTGGCACCCGCTCGGCCCCGTCGGAGTGATCACCGCATTCAACTTCCCGGTCGCGGTCTGGAGCTGGAACTCCGCGCTGGCACTCGTGTGCGGCGACCCCATCGTCTGGAAGCCGAGCGAGCGCACACCGCTCACGGCAGTGGCGTGCCAGGCGCTCTTCCGCCGCGCTGCGGCCGAGTTCGGGGATGCGCCGGACGGACTGCTCGAAGTCGTGATCGGGGGCGCAGACCGCGCACGCCAGCTCGCGGAGGATCCCCGCCTGCCGCTCGTCTCGGCGACCGGCTCGACGGTCATGGGCAAGGCGGTCTCGCCCCTGATCGCAGCGAGGCTCGGACGTGCGCTGCTCGAGCTCGGCGGCAACAACGCCATGGTCGTCGCGCCGAGCGCCGACCTCGATCTGGCCGTGCGGGCGGTCGTCTTCAGTGCCGTCGGCACCGCCGGCCAGCGCTGCACGAGCCTGCGCCGTCTGATCGTGCACGAGAGCGTCGCCGACGAGCTCATCGGCCGCCTCGAGCGCGCATACGCGACGGTGCCCGTGGGCGACCCGCGCGAGCCCGGCACGCTCTGCGGCCCGCTCATCTCGGAGGACTCGTTTCGCCACCAGCAGGAGGCGCTCGACCGCGCGCGCAGCGACGGCGGCACCGTGAGCGGCGGCGAGCGGGTGCTGAGCGACGAGCATCCCGATGCCTTCTACGTCCGCCCGGCCGTGGTGCGCATGCCGGCACAGACCGAGGTCGTGCGCACCGAGACCTTCGCGCCCATCCTCTACGCGCTGACCTACAGCGACCTGGACGAGGCCGTCGAGCTCCACAACGACGTCCCGCAGGGCCTCTCGTCGTGCATCTTCACGACCGATCTGCGCGAGGCGGAGCGCTTCCTCGCCGCGGCCGGCAGCGACTGCGGCATCGCCAACGTCAACATCGGCCCGAGCGGCGCCGAGATCGGGGGAGCTTTCGGCGGCGAGAAGGACACGGGCGGCGGGCGCGAGTCAGGCTCGGATGCCTGGCGCGCCTACATGCGCCGGCAGACCGCCACGATCAACGGCTCGAGCGAGCTGCCGCTCGCCCAGGGCATCGTCTTCGACGTGGGCTGACGCCGCACCTAGTCGAGCCAGCGCGTGAACTCGGCCGCGCTGCGCTCGGGCTGCTCCGGAAAGGGCTCGCCGGGCCAGCCGAGGTGCACGACGCCGATCAGGCGCACCTTGCCGGGGACTTTCAGGATCTTCGCGACAGCAGGCCGCGAGAGCACTCCCGGGGTGCGCCAGAAGCTGGCGAGGCCGCGACCGCGTGCGGCCAGCATGAGGTTCTCGATCGCGCAGGCGGTCGCGGCGTAGTCCTCCTCCGCGACCTGCGCATCGTGGTCGCGCTTGACGCCGACCACGATGGCGGTGTGCGAGCGCAGCAGCTTGCGGTCGCCGGTCGCCTCGGTCAGCGCCTTCAGCGTCTCGCGCCCGACCACCCAGAAGCGCCACGGCTCGGTCTCGTGATGATTGGGGGCGAGCACGGCCAGGTCGAGCAGCTCGCCGACGAGCTCCCGGTCGATCGGCTCGTCCGTGTACGCCTTGAGCGTGCGGCGCGAGCGAATGGCCTCATCGACGTCCATGAGGGCAGCCTAAGTGGTGCGCGAGCTCAGCGGTCGAGCTTCTCGCGCTGCTTGGGGTCGAGCCGCCGCAGCTGCCCGAGCAGCAGCGCCACGTGCTGCTTGCGCTCGTCGAGAATGCGCGCGACGGTCTCGCGGGCGTCCTCGTCGGTGATCGTGAACGTCTGCTGCTCGTAGCGGTTGATCGCGAGCAGCTCGTCGGCGATGTCCGTGCGCAGCGCTTCGAGGTCGGACGCCAGCTCGGTCAGTCGCATGACGGCATCCTAATCTGTCAGACCAGCGTCAGCTGGCCGTCGTCGGCCACCTGGGCGTTCCAGTCGCGCCAGCGCTGGTCGATCACGCCGGGGTCGTCACCGCGATCCTCGAGCCGCACGTGGCCCCCATGCTCGGCCTCGACCCGGTACTGGTACCAGGAGAGCTCCCAGGCCACCGTGACGATGGCGTCGGGCCGGTTGCCTGAGAGCACGACCACGGACGCGCGCGGCACGCCGAAGCTCTTCGCGATGCTGGCCACCGTGCGACGGTAGGCGCTCGCGTTGAACGCGTCGACACCGCGCTCGAGCGCACGCGCAGCCGGCACCGGCAGCGAGCGATCAGGCTCCGGCTCGGGCTCTTCGACGACCGCCGGGCCGCGGCGGCGGCGCAGCCAGCCGCGCTTCTCCCCCGCCTCCGGCGAGTCCTCCTCGACCGGCGGCGGCGCCGGCGCGCCCGCGCGCAACCAGCCGCGCGCCGTGGCCTCGGACAGACAGAGCGTGCACACCGAGACGCGGCGGACGCCGTTGGTGAAGTCCTCGACCTGCTCACCCAGCAACAGCGTGCGGCCGCACACGCCGCACTGGCGTGTGATGCCGATCTTGCCGATCTGGGTCACGCCTTGGCCGCTTCGCGCTCCCGTTGCAGATCGGCGATGAGGCGCTGCGAGACATGGGCCGGCACTTCTTCGTAACGTGCCAGCGACATCGCGTAGTCGCCCCGCCCGCCCGTCAGCGACGTCAGGTCGGGAGCGTAGGAGAGCATCTCGGACATCGGCACCTCGGCGCGGATCACGGTGTTCGTCCCGACGGGATCCATCCCGAGCGGGCGCCCGCGGCGCGAGTTGAGATCGCCGATGACATCGCCGACCGTTTCGGAGGGCGAGGTGATCTCGACGGACATGATGGGTTCGAGGAGCACGGGGTCAGCCTCAGAGTAGGCCTTCTTGAAGGCCATCGATCCCGCGATGCGGAATGCCATCTCGGACGAGTCGACGGAGTGATAGGAGCCGTCGACGAGGGTCACCCGCACGCCGATCACGGGATAGCCGGCGAGATCGCCCGCGTGCATCGTCTCCTGGATGCCCTTGTCCACCGCGGGCCGGAAGCCCTGCGGGATGACGCCGCCGACGATCTTGTCGATGAACTCGTAGCCCTCGTGCGCCGGCAGCGGCTCCACCTCGATGTGGCAGTCGCCGAACTGCCCGCGCCCGCCGGTCTGCTTCTTGTAGCGCGCGTGTGCGCGGGTCTTCTTGCGGATGGCCTCGAAGTACGGCACGCGCGGGGGATGCGTGACGATCTCGACACCGAAGCGCCGCTTGACGCGCTCGACCGTGACCTCGATGTGCATCTGGGAGAGGCCGCTGACCAGCAGCTCGCTCGTGCGCTCGTCGCGGCTCACGCGCAGCGTCGGATCCTCCTCGGCCAGGCGCCGCAGGGCCGTCGCCATCTTCTCGTCCTCGCCGCGCACCTTCGGCTCGACCGCGACGGACACGATCGGTGCGGGCAGCGGCGCGCCCTGCACGATCATCGCGCGCTCGGCGAGCACGTCGCCGGCCAGCACGTCCTTGAGCTTGGGCACCGCGCCGATGTCGCCGGGGCCGAGCTCGCTGACCGGATGGTGCTCCTTGCCCTGCACCTCCAGCACCTGGCCGATGCGCTCCTTGGTGCCCGTCCGGCCGTTGACGAGCTGCACGTCGGCATGCAGCGTGCCCGAGAACACGCGCACGAAGTTGATGCGGCCGACGTGAGCGTCGGCGACCGTCTTGAAGGCGTAGACCGCGGTCGAGCTCTCGCTCGCCGAGAGCACGACGTCCTCGTCGCCCGCACGCGCAGCGATGAAGTTCTCCGACGGCGCCGGCACGCCCTCGACGATCAGGTCGAGGAGCGCGTGCGTGCCCTCGTTCTTCGTGGCCGAGCCGCAGGCGACGGGGAACAACTCGCCGCGCAGGACCTCGGCGTGCAGCGCCTCGCGCAGCTCGTCCGCCGTGATCTCCTCGCCGTCGAGGTACTTCACCGTGAGATCGTCGGACACCTCGACGACCGCCTCCACGAGGCGCTCGCGCCAGGTCGCGGCCTCGTCGACCATGTCGGCCGGAATCGGCCCGGGCTCCGCCTCGCGCGAGCCGTCGCCCGCGTCCTCGTAGGCCACCATGTGAAGCACGTCCACGACGCCGCGGAAGTCCTTCTCGCTGCCGATCGGGATCGCGATCGCGACGCAGCGCGGCGAGAGCTGCTGCTGGATCGACTCGAGTGCCGCGGCGAAGTCGGCGCGGTCGCGGTCGAGGTGGTTGATGAAGACGACGCGCGACTGCTCGAGCTCGTCGCAGCGGCGCCACAGTCGCGAGGTCATGACCTCGACGCCCGTCACGCCCGAGACCGTGAAGAGCGCGCCCTCGACGACGCGCAGCGCGCCCAGGGCGTCCGCCACGAAGCTCGGGTCGCCGGGCGCGTCGAAGATGTTGAGCTTGTGGCCCTCGTGCTCGGCGTGCAGCAAGGATCCCGAGATCGACATCGTGCGCCGTTTCTCGTCGTCGTCATGGTCCGAAACCGTGCTGCCGTCCGCCACGGAGCCCAGGCGCGTGACCGCGCCCGCCTGGAAGAGCAGCGCCTCCGCGAGCGACGTCTTGCCGCTTCCGCGGTGGCCGACGAACGCGACGTTGCGGATCTTCTCGGGCGCGAACGGCATGCGGTGCCTCCTGCCGGATCAATGGGGGTTTGTGATGATATCGCGCTCTCGCGATTCACCGGGCCCCCCGACAGCAGCCCGCTTCACGGGCGACGTCAGCGCGTGGCAGACGGTCGAGGCCGCGAGCGACTTCGACGCGGCAGCGGCGCTCGCGTTCGCACTCCTCGCAACGCCGTAAAACCCTCGCTCAGGCGGCGTGGTCGAGCGAGCCCTGCAGGCGCACGCGCAGGCGCAGGATGGCCTTGGTGTGCAGCTGGGACACGCGCGACTCGGTGACGCTCAGAACTTCGCCGATCTCGCGCAGGGTGAGCTCTTCGTAGT
>Ga0207683_10000768_pt1 | contig 29179 bp, 28 predicted proteins | sample KBSM73metaG_FD_184333 | JGI IMG/M metagenome (GOLD analysis project Ga0207683, IMG submission 184333) | Miscanthus rhizosphere microbial communities from Kellogg Biological Station, Michigan, USA - KBS M7-3 metaG (SPAdes) (version 2) | ecosystem: Host-associated > Plants > Roots > Rhizosphere >... | reverse complement strand
GCTGCGGTGCCGACGTTCGTCACGATCGTCGGCCTGTTCGTCGATCCGCAGCCCGCCGCGGTGCGCGCGGCCGTCGACGCGGCGGCGCTCGACGTCCTGCAATTCCACGGCGATGAGCCGCAGGCGCTGTGCGCATCGTTCGCACAGCCTTACATCAAGGCGGTTCCGGTGCGGCAGGACGTCGATTTGCTACAATACGCTTCGCGTTATCCCGATGCGCGGGGCCTGTTGTTCGACGCATTCGTTGCCGGCGGCATGCCGGGCGGTACCGGCCGGACCTTCGATTGGCAGGCCTTGGCGACGCAGCTCGATGCGGGGCTCGCGCGACCGCTGATTCTGTCCGGTGGGCTCACGCCGCACAACGTCGGCGCCGCGATCCGGGCATTGCGCCCGTGGGCGGTCGACGTATCGAGCGGCGTAGAGACGACCGGCGACGACGGCAGACCGCACAAAGGCATCAAGGACCCGGCGAAGATCGCCGCGTTCATCCGAGGAGTGCGTGATGCAGATGGCTGACATACCGTACGCGCTTCCCGACGAGCGCGGTCACTTCGGACCGTACGGCGGCGTGTTCGTCGCCGAGACGTTGATTCATGCCCTCGACGAGCTGCGCGAGCAGTATGCGCGCTATCGAACCGATCCGGAGTTCGTCGCCGAATTCGAGTACGAGCTCAAGCACTACGTCGGCCGGCCGAGCCCGGTCTACCACGCCAGCAGATGGTCGGAAAGACTCGGCGGCGCGCAACTGTATTTCAAGCGCGAGGACCTCAACCACACCGGCGCGCACAAGATCAACAACTGCATCGGACAGGCGCTCTTGGCGCGGCGCATGGGCAAGCGGCGCGTGATCGCGGAGACCGGCGCGGGCCAGCACGGTGTCGCTGCCGCGACCGTCGCCGCGCGCTTCGGCATGGATTGCGTCGTATATATGGGATCCGAGGACGTCAGGCGCCAAGCGCAGAACGTGTTCCGCATGAAGCTGCTGGGCGCCGAGTTGGTGCCGGTCGAATCGGGCTCGAAGACGCTGAAGGACGCGCTGAACGAGGCCATGCGCGACTGGGTGACGCACGTCGAAGATACGTTTTACATCATCGGCACCGTCGCCGGACCGCATCCCTATCCGATGATGGTGCGCGATTTCCAGACGGTGATCGGCCGCGAATGCCTGGCTCAGATGCCGGAGATGACCGGTCGGCAACCCGATGCGGTGATCGCCTGCGTCGGTGGCGGGTCGAATGCGATCGGAATCTTCCACCCGTATATTCCGTACGACAAGGTGAAGCTGATCGGCGTCGAGGCAGCCGGCGACGGAATGGCAACGGGCCGGCACGCGGCCTCGCTGACCGCCGGACGGCCCGGCGTGCTGCACGGCAATCGCACTTATCTTCTGCAGGACGCGAACGGTCAGATCGTAGAAACGCATTCGGTATCAGCCGGTCTCGACTATCCTGGCGTGGGGCCCGAGCACGCGTGGCTCAAGGACAGCGGCCGCGCCGAATACGTGACGGTGACCGATGACGAAGCGCTGGCGGCGTTTCACGACTGCTGCCGCATCGAGGGCATCATTCCCGCGCTCGAATCGTGCCACGCGCTCGCGCATGCCGCGCGGCTGGCGGTGACCCTGCCGCGCGACAAGCTGCTGCTGGTCAATCTCTCGGGCCGCGGCGACAAGGACATGAACACCGTTGCCGAGCGCGCGGGCCTGCACTTCCATTGCCGGCCCGAATGCGATCCGTCGCGGTGAGGCGAGCCGACGGCCAAGCCTTGCCGGTGAACCGCATCGACGCGACTTTCGCGAAACTTCGCGCGGCCGGCCGCACCGCGCTGATTCCGTATGTGACCGCAGGCGATCCGTCGCCGGCGGTGACGCCGTCGCTGCTGCACGCGCTGGTGCGCGCAGGCGCCGATGTGCTCGAGCTGGGTGTGCCGTTCTCCGATCCGATGGCCGACGGCCCGGTGGTCCAGCGCGCGTCGGAGCGCGCGCTCGCGCAGGGCGTGGGACTCGCCGACGTCCTTGCGATGGTCGCCGCGTTCCGCCAGCGCGACGCGACGACGCCCATCGTGCTGATGGGCTATGTCAATCCGATCGAGGCTATGGGCGCCGAAGAATTCGCCGTGCGGGCGAACGAGGCCGGCGTCGATGGCGTCATCGTCGTCGATTATCCGCCCGAGGAAGCGCGCGAGTTCGCAGCGCTCGTCGTCGCGCGCGGGCTGGCGCCGATCTTCCTGCTGTCGCCGACCACCCCGATCGCGCGCATGTCCCTCGTCGCCGCCCTGGCGCGGGGCTACGTCTACTATGTCTCGCTGAAGGGTGTCACCGGCGCCGGTCATCTCGACACCGGCGAGGTTGCCGCGCGACTCGCGGAAATTCGAAGGCACGTCAGCCTTCCGGTCGGCGTCGGCTTCGGCATCCGCGACGCGGCGAGCGCGCGGGCGATCGCCGCGCATGCCGATGCCGTGGTGATCGGCAGCCGTATCATCGAAGAGATCGAGCGCGGGCCGGCGGACGAGGCGCCGGCGCGCGTGGGCGCCTGGTTGGCTACAATACGCGCGGCTGTCGACCAAGTCGCCAAACGAGCCGCCTGAGGGACCGGGGGAGACTGTATGAGTTGGTTGCAGAAGCTCTTGCCGCCGCGCATCAAGGCGTCGCCCGGAACGGGCAGGAAGTCGATGCCCGAAGGGCTGTGGGTCAAATGCCAGTCCTGCGAAGCCGTGCTGTATCGAACCGATCTCGAGAAGAATCTCAACGTCTGCCCCAAGTGCAACCATCATGCGCGCCTGACCGCGCGCGAGCGCGTCGACCAGCTCCTCGATGCGGAGGGGCGCTACGAGATCGGGTCGGAAGTGCTCCCGATCGACAGCTTGAAATTCAAGGACACGCGCAAGTATCCGGAGCGCCTGTCGGCGGCGCTCGAGGAAACCGGCGAAACCGACGCGTTGGTCGTGATGCAAGGCAGCATCAAGTCGACGCCGCTGGTGCTGGCAGCGTTCGAGTTCGAGTTCATGGGTGGCTCGATGGGCTCGGTCGTCGGCGAGCGTTTCGTCCGCGGCGTGCGTGTTGCGTACGACAATCGCGTACCGTTCGTCTGCATCACGTCGAGTGGCGGAGCGCGCATGCAGGAAGGTGTCAGCTCGCTGTTCCAGATGGCCAAGACGACAGCGGTGTTGCAGGAGTTGTCGAAGGCGCGGCTGCCGTTCGTTTCGATACTGACGGATCCGACGATGGGCGGCGTGTCGGCGAGCTTCGCGATGATCGGCGATGTGGTCATCGCCGAGCCTGGCGCGCTGATCGGCTTTGCGGGCCCGCGCGTGATCGAGCAGACGGTCCGCGAAAAGCTTCCGGAAGGATTCCAGCGCGCCGAGTTTCTGCTGGAAAAAGGCGCGATCGACATGATCGTCGACCGGCGCCAGCTCAAGGACGAACTGCCGAGACTGCTGACCTTGTTGCAGCGGCAGCCGCTGCCGACCGGCTGACGCGCCATCCCCGGCGCATCCCGCGCCGCCGCCCTGTGAGTCCGCCCTCCACCCTTGCCGAGTGGCTCGCATATCTCGAAACACTGCACCCGAAGGCGATCGCGCTGGGACTGGACCGCGTCGAAATCGTCGCCGCTCGGCTCGACGTGGTGCCGGCATGTCCAGTGATCACCGTTGCCGGGACCAACGGCAAGGGCTCGACCTGCGCACTGCTGGAGCAGATGCTGCTCGCCGACGGTTACCACGTCGCGATGTACACGTCGCCGCACCTGTTGCGCTACAACGAGCGCGTGCGCATCGATGGCGTCGAGGCGAGCGATGACGCGCTGTGCGATGCTTTCGCCGCGGTCGAGGCCGCGCGCGCCGGCACGCTGCTCACGTATTTCGAATTCGGTACGCTTGGCGCGCTGTGGCTGTTCGCCCGGCAAAAGCTCGACGCGCTGATCCTCGAAGTCGGCCTCGGCGGGCGTCTGGATGCGGTCAATATCGTCGATCCCGACGTGGCGGTGGTCACCACGGTCGCCATCGACCATGTCGATTATCTCGGCGCCACGCGGGAGGACATCGGCCGTGAAAAGGCCGGCATTTTCCGACCTGCCAGGCCGGCGATCTGCGCCGACCACGACCCGCCGGCGTCGCTGATCGCGCACGCTGCGGCGATAGGCGCGACGCTGGTGCGCATCGGCCGCGACTACGGCTACAACGCACAAAGCGCGCAATGGGATTATTGGGGCCCGGGCGGAGCGCGGCATGGCCTGCCTTATCCTGCGCTGCGCGGCAACTATCAGCTGGCCAATGCGTCGACCGCGCTCTGCGCGGCCGATGCCTTGCGCAATCGGATTCCGTTGTCGATGGGCGCGGTGCGCGCCGCGCTGGTCGGAATCGAATGGCCGGGCCGCTTCCAGGTCCTTCCCGGCCGCCCGGTGACCGTGCTCGACGTCGCGCACAATCCGCAGGCGGCGCATGCGTTTGCCGACAATCTCGGGGGGATGGGGTTTCATCCGCGGACGATCGCCGTTTTCGGCATCATGTCGGACAAGGACATCGATGCGGTGATCGCGCCGCTGATTGGGCGCGTCGATCGCTGGGAGGTCGCGACGCTTCCGCCGCCGCGAGGTTCGAGCGCCGAAGTGTTGAGACAGCGGCTGCAAGATGCCGGCGTCGCGCCGGGCGCGGTGCGTGAGTACGCAGATCCTGCGGCCGCTTACCGCGCGGCGCGCGAGGAGGCGGCAGAAGCTGATAGAATTATCGTTTTTGGCTCGTTTCTCACCGTTGCCGCGGTGCTGGCGGCGAAGCAGCGAAGCGGTCCGGCCGGGGAACCTGCACGATGAATCGCCGTCTCCAACCAACGCTCGAAGTGCCTGCCTTACGCCGGCAGGGCGCTTGCCGATTCTGCTTGATTCGACACCGTCCAACCCCAACTGAATCGAATGGCGACCCGTCCCGAGATTGCCGATCCCGCAGTCGATGAACTCAAGCGGCGCGCACGCCGCCGGCTCGTGGGGGCGGTCGTACTCGCGCTGGCGGCGGCGGTGATGCTGCCGATGCTGCTGGAAAGCGATCCCAAGCCGCTGGGCAACGACGTATCTATCCAGATCCCACCGATCGACCAGGGCAAATTCGTCACGCCCTTGTCGTCCGACAAGGGCGCCGGGAACAAAGCCGCGCCCGGGCCATCGGCTGCCGCGTCGACGGCGAGCGCCGGCGGGACCGCGCCGGCGCCCGAGCGCACGCTGGCGGCAGCCGAGCAACGCGTGCTCGGCCAGTCCGGTGCGAACCGCACACCGGCGATCATGTCGTCGGCTCCCGACGCGATGCGGCCGCAGACACCCGCGAGTGCGCCTGCGAGCGTCGCGCCGGCCGTCAAAGCCGGAGCCGAGCCTGCGCCAGCGAGCGGCGGCGCACTGTTCGTGCAAGTGGCGGCGCTGGCTGATAGTCAGGCGGCGGCCGATTTGGCCGCCAGGCTGCTGGCGTCCGGTTTCCCGGCTCGCGTCGAGCCGGTCACTACCCGCCAGGGACCGGTGCAGCGCGTGCGCGTCGGCGGTTATTCGTCACGCGAAGCAGCCGATATCGCGCTCGCCAACATCAAGGCCGCGGGCTATGGCAATGCGATCATCACGCCATGACCGCATTCGACTTCGTCGTCATCGGGATCATCGGTCTGTCGACCGTATTCGCCTTCGCGCGCGGGTTCGTGCGCGTGGTGATCTCGCTGGTGGCATGGGTCGTCTCGCTGGTCGCCGCATTCCAGTATGCCGATGCGCTCGCCGCGTGGCTGCCGGCGCTTGGCGACGCGCCGCGCGTACGGTACATCGGCGCCTTTGTGCTGATCGTCGTCGTCGTGCTGCTCGTTGGCGCGCTGCTCGGCTGGTTGCTGTCGCGCCTGGTCCGCGCGGTTGGTCTAGGCTTCGTCGACAGGGCGCTGGGCGCGGTACTGGGTGTCGCTCGCGGACTGCTGATCGTCGTCATCGGCGTGCTGATCGCGGGCCTGACGACCTTTCCTCAGCAGGACTGGTGGCGCCATGCAATGTTCGCGCCCGCGCTGGTCGATGCGGCGCTCAGTTTGAGGCCCTGGCTGCCGCAGGGATGGGCCCAGCAGCTGGCCTATCCGAAGCCCGAAAAGAGGTCAACCAAGCAGGTCCTCCAGGCGGGAGCGACCTAGTGGCTATCTGCGGGGCAGGATACTGACATGTGCGGAATCATCGGCGCCGTTACTCATACGCCCGTCAACCAGCTGCTCTACGATGGGCTGCTGCTGCTGCAGCATCGCGGCCAGGACGCGGCCGGCATCGTGACCAGCGAAGGCCCGGTTTTCCACATGTACAAGGGGCCGGGCTACGTGCGCGACGTGTTTCGCACGCGCAACATGCGCGAGCTCATGGGCAATACCGGCATCGGCCATTGCCGCTACCCGACGGCCGGATCCGCCTCTTCCGACCTCGAATCGCAGCCGTTCTACGTCAACTCGCCGTTCGGCATCACGCTCGCGCACAACGGCAACCTGACCAACAGTGAGGCGCTGAAGCGCGAGCTGTTTCAGCTCGATTTTCGCCACGTCAACACCAACTCCGATTCGGAGGTTCTGCTCAACGTGCTGGCACTCGAGCTCGAGCGTGCCGCGCATCATGCCAAGCTCGACGCCAACGCGATCTTCGCCGCGGTCGCGGCGGTGCACAAGCGCTGCCGCGGCGCGTATGCGATTGTCGCGATGATCGCCGGCTACGGTTTGCTCGCCTTTCGCGATCCGTTCGGCATCCGGCCGTTGATCATCGGCGTCAACGAATCGATGGGCGGCACCGAATACGTCGTCGGCAGCGAATCGGTCGCGCTCGAGGCGCTGGGCTTTTCGGTGCTGCGCGACGTGGCGCCGGGCGAAGCGATCTACGTCGACCAGACCGGAAAGTTTCACGCCCGGCAATGTGCGGAGAATCCGCAGCTGATGCCTTGCATTTTCGAGTTCGTCTACCTCGCCCGGCCGGACTCGGTGATCGACGGCGCGTCGGTCTACGAATCGCGGCTGCGAATGGGGGGGGAGCTGGCCAAGAAGATCCGCGGCATGCCCGAGGCGCAGGATATCGACGTCGTCATTCCGATTCCCGACTCCAGCCGGCCGTCGGCGCTGGAGCTCGCCAACTCGCTGGGCCTCAAATACCGCGAGGGCTTCGTCAAGAATCGCTATATCGGCCGCACCTTCATCATGCCCGGGCAGGCGATCCGCCGTAAGTCGGTGCGCCAGAAATTGAATCCGATGGGCATCGAATTCAAGGACAAGGTCGTGCTGCTGGTCGACGACTCGATCGTGCGCGGGACGACCAGCCGGGAGATCGTGCAGATGGCGCGCGAGGCCGGCGCGCGCAAGGTCTATTTCGCGTCGGCCAGCCCGCCGGTGCGCTATCCGAACGTCTATGGAATCGACATGCCTACCGCGCGGGAGCTGGTCGCGACCGGGCGCACCGAAGCCGAGATCGCGAACGAGATCGGCGCCGATCTCCTGATCTACCAGGATCTCGAGGCGCTGAAGCGCGCGGTGCGTGGCGCCAATCCGCGCCTGAAGGAATTCGAGGCCTCGTGCTTCGATGGCTACTACGTCACTGGCGACGTCACCGCAGATTACCTGTCGCATCTCGCGCGCGAGCGCGACGAGACGCGGGGCGAAAGCGAGGAATCGCTGCTTGCCGCCGGCTGAAGCAGCCATTGACTGATTCGCGGTTTGCGGCGATACTTCGAACCAGAGCGCCGATTTGAATCGGAGTTGCCGGCAACGGCGGCTTCACAGCTTGCGGGCGCTATACAAATTCAGCTAAAGCGAGGCGACGAATCGATCCGGGGCCCGTTTAGCGCAAGCTGACGGGCCTTTTTGCTGGAGCGATCCGATGTCGCGCAAGACCGGATTCACCACCTCGATTCTGCACGCCGACCGCGAGGCCGCCGTCGAGCACGGCGCTCTGCACAAGCCGCTGCACCTGTCGGTCGCCTATGGCTATCGCGACGCGCGCGAGCTGGCCGCGGTATTCCAGGGCCGTGCGCAGGGCTACGTTTACGGCAGGCAGGGCAACCCGACCACCGCCGCGCTCGAGGAAAAGATCAGCCGCATGGAGGAGGGGGTCGCAACCGTGTGCTTCGGCACCGGCATGGCCGCGATCGGCGCCATCCTGCTCGCGCTGCTGCGCGAGGACGATCACGTCGTCTCCAGCGCGTTCCTGTTCGGCAACACCAACAGCATGTTCAACACCCTGGCCACGCACGGCGACCGGGTGAGTTTCGTCGATGCGACCAGCGCCGACGCCGTCGAGGCGGCGCTGACGCCGCAAACGCGCATCGTCTTCGTCGAGACGATCGCCAATCCGCGCACTCAGATCGCCGACCTGGCGCGGATCGGCGACCTCTGTGCGGCGCGCGGCATCGTCTACGTCGTCGACAATACGATGACTTCGCCGTACCTGTTTCGTCCGAAGACGGTCAAGGCCGCGCTGGTCGTCAACGCGCTGACCAAGTACATCGGTGGTCATGGCAATGCGTTGGGCGGCAGCATCACCGACACCGGCGGCTTCGACTGGACGCGCTATCCGAACATCTACGACGACTACAAGGGCCCGAAGCGCGAGCTCTGGGGCATTACGCAGATCAGGAAAAAGGGGCTTCGCGACTGGGGCGGCACGTTAGCCGCCGAGCCGGCGCACCACCTCGCTGTCGGCGCGGAGACGCTGGCGTTGCGCATGCAGAGGCAATGTGCGAACGCGCTTGCATTGGCGCGCTTCCTCGAGGCGCGGTCAGAGGTGCGCGCCGTCTACTATCCGGGATTGGCCTCGCATCCGCAGCACCGGCTGGCGGGCGAACTGTTCTCCGATTACGGCGCACTGCTGTCGTTCGAGCTCGATCCGGCGCTCGACTGCTTCGATTTTCTCAATCGCCTGCGCTGTGTCGTGCTTTCGTCCAACCTCGGCGACAACCGGACCCTGGCGATTCCGGTCGCGCATACGATATTCCACGAAATGGGTCCGGAGCGGCGCGCGAGCATGGGCATCGCCGACTCGCTTATCCGCCTTTCCGTCGGCATCGAGGATTGCGACGACCTGATCGCCGACTTCGCGCAGGCGCTGGGCTGATGCCACCGCGCCGTCAGCCGCCGCCCTCGTACCCCCGCGCCTCGGCACCCTGTTCGTCGACGCGCAGATAACTGGCGCGGTCGTACCAGTCAGCGAGCACCAGGCGCTCGCGCCGCACATCGTCGACGACGTGCTCGTGTCGAGCCGGCCGATGCGTATGGCCGTGAATCAGGCGCGACACGCGATGCTCGCGCAGCGCCGCGACGACGGCGTCGTTGCTGACATCCATGATCGTCTCCGTCTTGCCACGGTTGGCTCGACTGCTGGCGCCGCGCAGCAATGTGCCGATGCCGCGGCGCGCGAACCAGGGCAGCGCCAGGAAGCGGCGCCGGTGCGCGGGATCCGCCCACCACGCGCGGTAGCGCTGGTATTTCAAGTCGTCGGTGCAAAGCTGATCGCCGTGCATCAGCAGCGTCGGCGTGCCGTGCAACGGATGAACGATCGCGTCGGGCAGCAGGGTGGCGCCGGCGGCTCGCGCGAAACGCTCGCCCAGCAGGAAGTCCCGGTTTCCGTGCTGCAGATAGACGCGAACGCCGGCGTCCGCGCTCGCCGCCAGGGCGGCGGCAACATCGGCCGCCAGCGGGTCTCGCAGCTGGTCATCGCCGAGCCAGATGTCGAACAGGTCGCCCAGCACGTACAGCGCAGCAGCCTGGCGCACTGGGCCGGCGAGCAAGGCCTGGAACGCCTCGACCAGCGCGGGGCGCTCGCGCGACAGGTGGAGGTCGGAGACGAACAGCGTCGGCGCCATCGGCGGCTATCGGCCTGGACGCTCGTCGGCGCTGGGCGGCCCTAGCTCTCGACGACTTCCGCGCGCTCGATCACCACATCCTCGGTCGGCACGTCGTCGTGACCGCCCCGCCGGCCGGTGGCAACGCCCTTGATCCGATCGACGACGTCCTTGCCCGAGACCACGCGCCCGAACACGCAATATCCCCAGCCGTTCGCGTCCGGCGAGCGATGATTGAGAAAGGCGTTGTCCGCGACGTTGATGAAGAATTGCGCGGTCGCCGAATGCGGATCCGATGTGCGCGCCATCGCGACGGTGTAACGGTCGTTCTTCAGCCCGTTCTTGGCCTCGTTCTCGACCGGCGGCTTGGTCGGCTTCTGCTTGAAGTCGGTGCCGAAGCCGCCGCCCTGGATCATGAACCCGTCGATCACGCGGTGAAAAATCGTATGGTCGAAGTGTCCGGCGCGCGCATACGCCAGGAAGTTGGCCACGCTTTTCGGCGCGTGCGCCTGATCAAGCTCGATCGTGATCGCGCCGTGGCTGGTGTGCAGGATGGTCGTGGTCATTGCTAGGGCGTCACGACGGTCGCGCTGTTGATGATCACGCGCTCGGCTGGCACGTCCCCCGGGAACGGCCCGCCGCTGCCGGTCGCCGTCGTCGCGATCTTGTTGACCACGTCCATGCCCTGTACCACCTTGCCGAACACCACGTACCCGTAGCCCTGCGGCGTCGCTTCGCGGAAATTTAGCGACTTGTTGTCGTTGACGTTGATGAAAAACTGCGCCGTCGCCGAGTTCGGGTCGGACGTGCGCGCCATCGCAATGGTTCCGGGGACGTTGGTCAGTCCAGCCTTGCTGCTCTGCTCGGCCTCGTTCTTGACCGGCGGCCGGGTCGGCTTCTGCTTGAAGTCGGCAGTGAATCCGCCGCCCTGGATCATGAAGCCCTTTATCACCCGGTGGAATTGCGTGCCGTCGTAGAACTTGGCGTTGACGTAGGCTAGGAAATTCTCCACCGTCTTCGGCGCTGCCGCCGGGTCGAGCTCGATGCGGATCTTGCCCGCCGTCGTTTCCAGGTCGACCTGCGGGTTGGCGGCCTGCGTCTGAGGGCCGGCAGCGAGGCCGATTGCCGCGATGGCGATTGTGATGAGGTGACGAAACATCGGTGACTCCTTCGTTAGGATTTCGATGGCCGCCGCGCACTATGCGCGACGGGACGAGCTACTTCTTCGGCTTGGGCTTGGCCGCGGGCTTCGGGACAACCGGCTTGGGCGGGGTTTCCGACGGCGGCACGGTGAACAGCTCGCGTACCAGCTTTAGCTTCGCCTGCGCGCTCTTGTTGCCCTTGTCGAGCGTGGTCGCCTGCTCGAATTCGGCGACGGCGAGCCGCGAATAGACGTCGCCCAGATTCTCGTGCGCGATCGCATAGTCCGGATTGATCACAAGAGCGGCCTGGAGTTCAATTCGCGCCTTGTCGTAGCTGCCGCGCTTTGCCCAGATCACCGCCAGATTATTGTGCGGCTCGGGAAGCTCCGGATAATCCTCGGTCAGGCCCTGGAATGTGGCGAGTGCCTCGTCGCCGTCGCCCTCGTCCGTTTCGATGACTCCGCGGATGAAGCGCGCCTGCGGATTCTTCGCATCGCCGGCAAGGACGGCGTCGACCTTGGACCGCGCTTCATCGTATTGACCTTCGCGGACCAGCTTTGCAGCGGCAGCGAGTTCGACCGACAAGCCGGGCGGCGGCGCGGGCTGCGTGATCGACGAGCCGGGTGGTGGCGGCGGCGCCTGCTGGGCGAGTGCCGCGCTGCAGAAGGCGACTCCGGCGATGGCGAGCCACGGGCGTGCGGACATGGATTAGGACTGCCTGGGACCGGATGGAACGCGCAATTCTAGCAGAGCCCCGCTGGGTGCTTCAGCGGCGCAAAAGAGCCTCCTGGTCGCGCGCCTGCCGCAGTCGCTCGATCGTCGCATCGATGAGCTTGCGCGAAACGCTGATCGGCGAGGGCAGCTGGGGCAGCGCGTCGATCGAGAACCATTTCGCATCGGCGATCTCGGCGTCGCAGGGACGCATGTCGCCGCCAGCATATTCGGCGGTGTAGGCGATCATCAGCGAGTGCGGGAACGGCCACGCCTGGCTGGTGAAATAGCGCAGGTCGCGGACCTCGATGCCGACCTCCTCGAGCACCTCGCGATGTATGCAGTCCTCGATCGACTCGCCGGCCTCGACGAATCCGGCCAGCGCGCTGTACATCGCCCCGGGGAAGCGATTGGCGCGCGCCAGCAGCAGGTCGAAGCCGCGCGTGACCAGGACCATCATCGCCGGCGAAATGCGTGGATAGGCGACGTGGCCGCAAGCCGTGCATTCCTTCGCGCGCTCACCCGGCTTGTCGCGCATCGCCGCGCCGCAGCGGCCGCAGAAGCGGTGGCTGCGATCCCACTCGGAGATCTGGAACGACCGGCCCGCCAGCGCGAGCTCCGCCTCCGGCAATTGCAGGAACAGCGAGCGCAATCCGCGCCATTGCCAGCCGTCGATGTCCGGCGAGTCGCCGGCGACGTGGAAGGCGATGCAGTCGGTGCCGCGGTATCGGCCCAGATAGTGGCGAACGCCGTCGATGCCCAGCCGGGCGACATCGGCCAGCGTCGGCAAGGTCGGGGGCTCGGCCGCCCGGGCAAGGATCCGATCGTCGCGCCAGACGAAGCAAATCGCGTTATCCGCGAGTCCGGCCGGCATCACGACGCCGGGCTCGAACCCGGCGGGTGTATTCATCAGGGACCGGGCCTCAACGGAGGAACCGCTCGTCCTTCCCGATGACCGTCAGCTCGACGAATTTCGAGCCGTTGTGGCTGGTCGGCGTGAACGTGATCCAGTAGCCGCCGAGGTCGAAGTCGCGCAGCGTTTCCATCGCGTTGATGAATCGCTCGCGCGTCAGGTCGCCGCCGGTGCGGCGAAGGCCTTCGACCAGCGTCTTGGCGGCGATGAATCCTTCCAGGCTGGTGAACGAATACTCCTGCTTCTTGGTCGAGGCCTCGAACAGCTGCTGGTACTCCTTGACCACCGGGGCGGAGAAATTCCACGGGAAGGGCACGACCTGCGATATGCCGACGCCGCGTCCTTCGACGCCAGTCTCGTGGGCCAGCGCCTTGCTGCCGACGAACGATACGTTCATGAATTGCGGGTTGAAGCCCGCTGCCCGCATCGCCTTGATGAACGCGGCGCAGGATTTGTACGCCGAGATCATGATGATCGCCTGCGGTTCGACCTTGGAGATCGATTTCACGGCGGCGGTGACATCGACGGTGTTGCGTTCGACGGTGCCGGTCGCGACGATCTTCAGGTTGCGCTTGTCCATCGCGCGCTGAACGCCGGCAAGACCGGCCTTGCCGTAATCGTCGTTCTGGTAGAACACGGCGATCTTGTCGAGCGTCTGCCCAGTCATCTGCGCGACGATCTTGTCGGTCTCGTCGAAATAGCTGGCACGGACGTTGAATATGTAGCGGTTCAGCGGGTTGCGCAGCGATTCGGCGCCGGTGAACGGGCCGACGAACGGAACGCGCGACGCGGTGAAAATCGGCTTCGACGCATTGGATGTCGGCGTGCCGACGTAGCCGAACAGCAGGAACACGCCGTCGTCGATCAGCTTCTTGGTATTGGCGGCGGCCCGGTCGGGCTCGTAGCCATCGTCGAGCGAGCGCAACTCGATCTTGCGCCCGTTGATGCCGCCGGCGGCGTTGATCGCCTGGAAGTAGGCCAGCGCACCGGCGCGCATTTCGTTGCCGAGCTCCATCGCCGGCCCCGAGAACGCCGCCGACTGCCCGATCAGGATCGAGGTCGACGTGATGCCCGGATCGGCGGCCCGTGCCTGATGAACACCCGCGACCAGCGCCAGCGCGAACAGTAATTTGAACAGCTTGTTCATCTTCCTCCTCATCGGCCCTCGATCGAACCGCATCGACGGAGCCAGTCGACACAAGCCTCGCCTTATCATAGGGGATTCCTGCGAACATGGGAAACGCCAGGGCCCCTTTCGCGCCAGGAGCCGGCGCGGCGGCGGGTATAATCGCAACAATCGATACCGGATCTGAAGAAAAGAGCGCCAATGGAAGCCGAACGCCTGAATCAAATCGCCAACCAGCTCGCCGATCTGCAGCATCGCGCCACCGATCTGCGGAGGTATCTTTGACTTCGATGTGAAGGCATCGCGCTTCGAGGAAGTGGCGAGGGAGCTCGAAGACCCGCACATCTGGGAAACACCCGAGCGCGCGCAGCAGCTCGGCAAGGAAAAAAAACAGCTGGAGATGGTCGTCGACAGCCTTCGCCGGATCGACCGGACGCTCAAGGACACTACCGAGCTGTTCGAGCTGGCCCGGGGCGAGGAGGATGACGCGACCCTCGACGCCCTGGAACGCGACGCCGCTGGCGTCGCCGCAACGGTCGAGGACCTCGAGTTCCGCCGGATGTTCCACAATCCGATGGACCCGAATTCCTGTTTTATCGACATCCAGGCAGGCAGCGGAGGCACCGAGGCGCAGGATTGGGCGGCAATGCTGCTGCGCATGTACCTGCGTTACTGCGAGCGTCGCGGCTACAAGACCGAGATCCTCGAAGAGTCGCCGGGCGAGGTCGCGGGCATCAAGAGCGCCAGCGTCAAGGTGACCGGCGACTACGCTTTCGGCTATCTCCGCACCGAGACCGGCGTCCACCGGCTCGTGCGCAAGAGCCCGTTCGATTCGAACGCGCGCCGCCATACGTCATTCGCCAGCGTGTTCGTCTACCCCGAAGTCGACGAGACGATCGAGGTCGAGATCAATCCGGCCGACATACGCATCGACACGTTCCGCGCGTCGGGCGCCGGCGGCCAGCACATCAACAAGACCGACTCTGCGGTGCGAATCACGCATCTGCCGACCAACATCGTCGTGCAGTGCCAGAACGACCGCTCGCAGCATCGCAACCGCGCCGAGGCGATGGCGATGCTCAAGTCGCGCCTGTACGAGCTCGAGCTGCGCAACCGTCAGGCCGAGCAGCAGAAACTCGAGGACGCCAAGACCGACATCGGCTGGGGTCACCAGATCCGAAGTTACGTGCTCGACCAGTCACGCATCAAGGATCTGCGCACCAACGTCGAAGTCGGCAACACGCAGGCGGTGCTCGACGGCAATCTCGATCCGTTCATCGCGGCGAGCCTGAAGCAGGGGGTGTGAGGTGAGCGAGAAGAGCGACGCGTCGGGTCCGCCGGTGGACGAGAACCAGATCATTGCCGAGCGGCGCGGCAAGCTCAATGCGTTGCGCACGCGCGGCAACGCCTATCCAAACGATTTCGATCGCGATGCGCTCGCCGGCGAGCTGCATGACGCGCATGGCCAAAAAACGCACGAGGAGCTCGATCGACAGACCCTGACGGTATCGGTTGCGGGGCGGATGCTGCTCAAGCGGGTGATGGGCAAGGCAAGTTTCGCCACGCTGCAGGACATGAGCGGCCGCATCCAGCTGTACATTACGACCGATGCTCTGGGCGCCGAGGCACACGACGCCTTCAAGCACTGGGATCTGGGCGATATCGTCGGCGCGCGCGGAGCGCTGTTCAAGACCAAGACCGGCGAGCTGACGGTCAAGGTGACCGAGCTGCGCCTGCTGGCCAAGGCCCTGCGGCCGCTGCCGGAGAAATTCCATGGCCTCACCGACCAGGAGCAGAAGTACCGGCAGCGCTATGTCGACCTGATAACGAGTCCGGAATCGCGGCGCGTGTTCATCGCGCGCTCGGCGATCGTGCAGGCGATGCGCGAATTCTTCGTCGCGCGCGGTTATCTCGAAGTCGAAACCCCGATGATGCATCCGATCCCCGGCGGCGCGGCGGCGCGGCCTTTCATCACCCACCATAACGCGCTGGACACCGATCTCTACCTGAGGATCGCGCCCGAGCTGTACCTGAAGAAGCTCGTCGTCGGCGGCCTGGAGAAAGTGTTCGAGATCAACCGCAATTTCCGCAACGAGGGGATTTCGACCCGGCACAACCCCGAGTTCACGATGCTCGAGTTCTACGAGGCATTCCGCGACTATCGCTACCTGATGGACCTGACCGAGTCGCTGCTGCGCGAAGTGGCGCAGAAGGTGTGCGGCGCGACGACGATCAAATATCAGGATGCGTCGATCGACCTGGGCAAGCCGTTCGATCGACTGACGATGGCCGATGCGATCGCCAAGTACGACCCGCAGCATGCGCTGGCCGATCTGGGACGGCCCGACTACCTGAAGGCCGCGCTGGCGAAGGTCGGCGTCGAGGTGCTCGCCAGCGACGGCCTCGGCGTGCTCCAGCTCAAGCTCTTCGAGGCGACGACCGAGGACAAGCTCGTGCAGCCGACTTTCATCGTCGCGCATCCCACCGACGTCTCGCCGCTCGCGCGCGCCAGCGACGCGAATCCGTCGGTGACCGATCGCTTCGAGCTGTTCATCACCGGCCGCGAGATTGCCAACGGTTTTTCCGAGCTCAACGACCCGGAGGACCAGGCGGCACGCTTCGTCGCGCAGGTCGAGGCGAAGGAAGCGGGCGACGCCGAGGCGATGCATTACGACGCCGACTACATTCGCGCGCTCGAATACGGCCTGCCGCCGACGGCGGGCGAGGGTATCGGCGTCGACCGGCTCGTGATGCTGCTGACCGACAGTCCGTCGATACGCGATGTCATCCTGTTCCCCCAGCTCAAGCGCGAAGGCTGAAGCAGCGAAGGCCCGCCCGGGGCGGGTCCGATCGGTCTGGTGTCAGGCTCGTCCGATTTCCTGATCACCGCGTTCGAGCGCCCACAGGGCGGCACGCGCAACGATTCGCCGGTGAACCGGATGATCGAACGCGCCGGTGTCATGGCCCAGCGTGTCGACGGCGACGCGCCCCCGTCCCTTCTCCCGTGTCCACAGCGCCGGCTGCCAGTCGCCGGTGGCTGCGCGAGCATGCATCAGTGGCCGTACGTCGGCGTGCAGGTCCAGGTCTCCATAGGCCTCGTCGCGCAGATCGAAGGCGTTCAGGCCGCGCACCAGCGGATGGTCGGTGCCGTCGAACCGGACCTGCACTTCGCCGTACGGGGGATGACTGGAACGTCCCCAGCGCCAGACGCCGCCAAGTATGTCCTTCCACGCCGGCCAGTCGTCAAAGCATATGAGCGCCGTGTGCAGCGCGAGCAAGCCGCCGCCGCGCGCGAGGTGGGATTCGATCGAGGCTCGTCCATCGGCGGACAGCGTGAACGCCCAGCGCGCGCGGTGCTGCGCGTATTTGTCGCCCGTAGCCATAGTCCATCGCAACGCGTAAACGGTGAGCAGATCGGGGCCGGACTCGCCGAGGGTCGCCAGTCCCGTTTCGATGTCGTCGGTGACGCGGGATTCGATCCCTTGTTCACCGAGCAGGGAAGCGAGCGCCGGTGCGGCGACATCGAACCGGTGCGTGTGACCGCCGGTCAGGATCAGGTTCGTCGGCATGTTACGGACGACTGGCGCCTTGGCGCTCGATCAGTGTCGCGCGGCGCCGCCGCGAGCTGGTAATCGCAATGACGATCATCAAGACGATGCCGATGCCGTCCGACACCAATCCGGGAAACACGAGCAGAGCGCCGCCTGCGAGGGCCAGTGCCCGCTCCCACATGCGCAGCGGACCGATCCAGTAGCCGATCAGTGCCACCGACATCGACAGGAGTCCAAGCAGCGCCGGAACGCTGGCGAGGATCACATCGACGAACGTGCCCTTGAGCAGCAAAGCGGGCGAATAGACGAACATGAAAGGGACGATCAGGGCGGGCAAGGCGACACGGGTCGCCGAGAATGCGACGCGCATGCCGGATTCTCCGGCGATCGCTCCGGCTACATAGCACGATACCGCCGTCGGTGGAGTCAGGTCGGAGACGACGCCGAAATAGAAGACGAACAGATGCGCAGTCAGCAGCGGTACGCCCATTTTCGAAAGCGCCGGTGCGACGAGAATGGCGCAGATAAGATAGGTCGCAGTCGTCGGCAGCCCGGTGCCGAGCAGAATCGCCGCAACGGCGGTCAGCGCCAGCAGCATGATCAACGAGCCGTTGGAGTAGCCGAGGATGAGCGAGGTGAACTTCAGGCCGAGCCCCGTCAGGTCGGTGACATTCATGACGATGCCTACGATCGCGCAGGCGACCGCGATCATGACGGCCGAGCGGGACGATTCGTCCAGTGCTGCGATCACCTCCTTCACGTTGATCCGCCGCCGCGCGTAAAGCTCGCGGGCCAGCCAGATCGGAACGAAGGACACGGTCGCCCATGCGCCGGCGCGTCCTGGCGAAACCTGTGCTATCGCCAGGAAATAGATCAGAACTGCGACGGGGACGAGAAAATGCCAGCCCTCGAGCAGCGTCGTGCGCAGCGACGGCAGATCGGCGCGCCGCATGCCTTTCAAGCCGTGGCGAGCCGCCTCGAGATCTGCGGTCACGAACAGCGACACGAAATAAAGGGTGGCCGGGAGGAGGGCGGCCATCGCGATTTCGTAATAGGGGACGCCGAGAAGGTCTGCCATGATGAATGCGGACGCACCCATGATCGGTGGGGTGATCTGTCCGCCGACCGAGGCAGCCGCCTCCAGCGCCGCCGCCATGCGCGGGAGGTAACCGTTGCGGATCATCGTCGGGATCGTAACGATGCCGACGGCGGCGACGTTCGACGGGCCGGTGCCCGTGATCGTGGCAAACAGCGCGCTGGCGAAAATCGAGACCTTGCCCGCCGAGCCTCGCGTGGTGCCGACAAGGGCCTGGGCAAGCTTGATGAAAAAATCGCCGCCGCCCATGCGCATCATGAAAGCGCCGAACAGGATGAACACGTATACGTAGGTGGCGCTGGCGCCGAGCGCGGTCCCGAAAATCCCCTCCAGCCGGACGTACATCGACGAGATCACCTCCGAGTAGCTGAAGCCGGGATGACCGAGCAGGCCCGGCAGCCACGGACCGATGAAGGCATAGGCGAAGAAGCACATCGCAATGATCGCGAGAGAAGCCCCTGCGGTGCGGCGAGTTGCCTCGGTGAGCAGGACCACCAGGAGCGAGCCGAACACTATGTCGGAGGTCGTCGGATCGATCGCCCGGAAGATGCCGGGATTGGTGAATTCGATCGCGGCGTAGAGGGTTACCACGATGCTCGCGAAGGCGGCCACGCATCGGGCGACCAGGTCACGACGCCCCGAGTCGGGCCGCGTCGGAGTGACAAGGAAAAGGAGGCTGAGTGCGAAGGCGAGATGGACACTGCGCTGGACCATCGGCGAGAAATTGACAGTGATGGCCGTGAATAGCTGGAAGCCGGCCATGGCGAGCGCGATCGCCTTGGCGACCGCGCTTACACCGCGCTCGAAACCGGTGCGCCCTCCAGGCGCGCCGTCGGTTGGCAACAAGCCCTCGTTCAGGTCGATGCAGCGCTCCGCGTCACTTGATCAGGCCTTTTTCCCGCAGATAACGCGCGGTCCCGGGGTGAAGCTTGAAGCCCGGAAATTTCGCGGTGTTCTCCGCAGTGGATGAATTGGCAGCCTTGAAAGCGGCTGCCAGCTCGTCGTGCTTGTCGCCAAGGACTTTCGCAATTTGATATGCCGTTTCCTCCGGAAAGTCATCGCGCGTCGCGACATAGATCCACTCGGTGAACGTGCGGGTATCTTTCGCCTCGTCTTTCATCGCATTGGTGTACCAGCTCTTTTCTATCGTATAGGGGCTGTACCACTCGTACTTGGCGCGAATCTTCGCGATCTCTTCATCCGAGAAAGGCACCAGCCGAACGCCGCGCGGGTGGGTCGCGAGCTCGGTGACGACAGGGCAGGGCAGCGGGCAGAGAAACGTCAGCGCATCGACGGCGCCGTCCTTGTAAGCGTTCGTGCCCTCGCCCTTGCCGAGAAATTCGAGGTGGAAGTCGCTCTCCTTCATCCCATACAGCTCGATGAGCCGGAGAAAAAGATTGGCCTCGCCGCCGGCACGGATGCCGACCGATACCCGCTTGCCCTTAAGGTCGGCGAACGACCGGATGGGTGAATCCTTCGGCACGACAATATGGAATGGAATGTGGAACATCGCGAACAGCGTACGTATCCTGGTCTTCTCGAGCCCTTCCTTGCCGAGAACCGCCTGCGCATCACCCGGGCCGGCGACGGCGATCTGGACGCCGCCGCGCTCGAGCAGCGCGATGTTCTCCACCGCGCCGCCGGTGCGCGCGCTCGCTTCCATGCCTGGAATGTACTTGTTGAGCATCGGCGCAAGCGAGGCGAAATACAGATGGGCCGTGCCGCCGGAGGACGACCCAGCCATCACGATTCGTGTCTGCGCAGCGGCGTGCTGAGAGAGGGTTGTCGCCAGGAAAATGCTGGCCGCGGCCAGAAGCATGAATCTACCGATTCTCATCGATGTGTCCTCCAGGTCATTTCAAGCGCCGCGCCGGACGATTCCGGATCGACAATACATTCGGACATGAACGGCGACGCATCGGGCGGTCGGCCGTTCGAGCTCGGAATCCAGTGCGGTTCTCGTCGGGATCAGTCAGGGAGCAGCGCTACCCTTGACCACCAGGCGCAACAACACGCGCCTGCTCGCGGCCATGTCGTAGTTGGCCACCGCGCGGTGCAGCAGGCAGCGATTGTCCCAGATGACCAGGTCGCCCGGACTCCAGCGATGCGTATAGACAAACTCCTGTTGCGTAGCATGCGCCAGCAGCTGATCGAGCAGCGCGCGGCCTGCGGAACCGCCCATGCCGACGATGTGGGAACAGTACATGCCGACAAAAAGACTCTTCTCACCCGTTTCAGGATGCGTTCTGACCAGCGGATGCACAACCGGCGGTGCGGCTCGCCTCTCCTCATCGGTCGGCGCGCGGTCGCCGGTGCTGACCCGCATATATTCGAGACTGTGGACGGCCCGAAGCCCGGAGATCTGCTGCCTGACCTCGTCGCTCAGAGATGAATGGGCCCGGATCATATCGGCAAACTGCGTGTCTCCCCCCGAGGGCGGCAATTCGACGGCGTGAAGCATCGTCAGCAGCGCGGGCACCGGGAGGTAGGCCTTGTCGCTGTGCCAGAAGTAATTCGACTTGAGATACGGATTTTCAGCGGGCCTGCCCGTCGCGTCGAGGTTGGAGATCTGATGGATGGCTTCCAGCGTCGACCCGTCGGGATTGCGGAACACATTGCCTTCGACTTCGCCAAACATCGCCGCGATTTCTCCCATGCGATCCTTGCCGAGTTTCTGGCCGCGAAAAATCAGCAGATGATGGAGCGCGAATGCTGCGAGAATCTGCTCCCGCAAAGATTCCGATATCGGTTGGCGGAGATCGACGCTGCTGATTTCGGCGCCGACACCGCCATCGAGTGCCGTAGCTATTCTTTCCGGACGCGTTCGCTCCGGTCGCGGTTCGAAAACATCCAATGGCATCGTCTGGTCGTTAGCGCTGGGTTTCATGCGATTCAAAGCGCCGTTTCAAGCGCATTCACGAGGATATTTTGGCGACATCGTTGATAAATATACTCTTTAACTCTACACTACGGCGAGGTCAAGACGATGCAGATGAAAACGGCGCTCGTCACCGGCGCAGGCCACGGGATCGGAGCTGCGATCGCCCAGCGCCTTGCGCGCGATGGCTACCGTATCGCCGCGATCGACACCGACATCGAGAGTGCCGAAACTCAGGCCCGAGCGCTGCCGGAGGCCGTGGCGTACGCGACCGACATCACCGACGAGCGCGCGGTCGAAGCGATGCTCGATGCGCTTGGCGATGCTCCCGACGTGCTCGTCAACAACGCGGGCATCGTTCGATTCGGTCCCTTGCTCGAGCACAGTGTTGCGGACTTTCGCAAGGTTATCGACGTCAACCTTGTAGGAACTTTCATCATGTCGCGTGCGGTCGGACGTCGCATGATCGGGCGCCGATCGGGCGCGATGGTCAATATCACTTCGATCAACGCTGTCGTGCCCAGCCCCGACGCCGGCGCGTACCCGGCGTCGAAGGCCGCGGTCGTGTTGCTGACGCAGCATTTCGCGCTGGTACTCGGCCCGCACGGTATCCGGGTCAATGCCGTGGCTCCCGGCTTCATCGACGCCGGCATGGGAGCGGCGATCTACGCCGATCGTGAAGTGCGTGAATCGCGAAGCAAGAGCGTACCGATGGGCTCGCTCGGGACGGCCGAAGACGTTGCCGAAGCGGTCGCTTTTCTGGTTTCCGACAAAGCCCGCTACACCACCGGGCATCAACTGATGGTGGACGGCGGAATCTCGTTCAGCCTGAAAAATCACCTGCCGCGCAAACCGCCGCCGGTGCGCACGTAATCGACGTCGGGCGCGTCAGGAACCGCAGGAACATGACGGCATTCTGTGATAACTGGCGGGACGGATAACCATGACTGCGACAGCGCCGACTTCGACCGTTCGCGATTGCGCACAGGCGATCGCGGCTGCCATTGCCCGGCACGGCGGCGACGGCGAAAAACTGGGAGCGTCCATCAAGGCGTCGCTGCGCGACCTGGTGGCGATGCCGAACCTGCTTGAGCTCGGCATCCCGCGCGAGGGTAACAACGTCGCGTTCTCGCAGTATCTCTATTTCGACGGCGAGCTTTCCATCATCATTTTCGAAGTTCCCAACGGAAAGACCATACCGCCGCACGACCACGGCATCTGGGAGACGCTGTCGGTGTATCGCGGACGGATTCGACACGTCGTCTACCAGCGCGTCGACGACCAGACGGTACCGGGAGCCGCCGAGCTTCGGGTAGCGGACGACCGTGAGTTGGAGCCCGGCGACTTCGCGATCGTCTGCCCGCCGGCGGATATCCACAGCTTCACGGCGCTCAGCGACGGGACCTACGGCATCACCGTCGTCAGCGGAGCTTACAAGCGCGATCGTCACTACTATCAACCGGAAAAGAACACCTATGTGATCAGACAGGGACGCAATGCCCGCTGACGAGCATCGTGGCGCCCCAATCGCGAGCCGGTCGCCGGGAATCGGCAGCGCTGCGGTCATCGACGTTCACGCCCATGTGCGGCTGCAGGCGACCACAGGCGCCGCCGGCCGCCATGGACCGGAGTTCGGGACCGACGAGAATGGCAAGCCGTGGTATCGCGTCGGCAACTACAAGCTCGTGGGCGTCAAGCACACCGGCAGCCCGTTCACCGACCCTGACCTGCGTCTTAAGTCGATGCAGGAGGCACAGATCGACTTTCAGGTCCTGTCGCCGAGTCCGCTGACTTATTTTCACCATATCGAGCTGGCGGAAGCGCTGGCGTTTTGCCGGCGCCATAACGACGCGATGGCGGCGTTGGTGCGAACTTATCCCGACAAGCTCGGCGGCCTCGCGGCCGTGCCGATGCAGGACCCCATTGCCGCGCGCGAAGAACTGATTCGCGCCGTTCGCGAGCTCGGACTGTGGGGCGCGGCGATAGGCACCGAGTTCAAGGAGCCATTGCACAGCCCGGCCCTCGACCCGTTCTACCAGACCCTGGTCGAGCTCGACGTGCCGCTTTTCATCCACCCTGCTCCTGCAGGCATCGACGGGCCGCCGGGGGATCCGAATCTCAAGCGCTTCGACCTGGACATCATCGTCGGCTTCGGCGCACAGGAGGCTATCGCGGTTTCGACGCTGATATTCGGCGGCGTGCTCGACCGTCATCCGAAGCTCGATGTCTGGATCAGCCACGGCGGCGGCTCGATTCCGGTCATGGTAGGGCGGCTGGCGCAAGCTGCGATCAAGCGGCCCTGGGCGTCGGCCGCGTACAAGAAGGACGGGGCATTCGAGTCGCTGCTTTCGCGCCTGTGGTTCGATACTCATGTGAGCGACGAACGCGTGCTCGCTCTGCTGACCCAGGTCGTCGGTACCGATCGCCTGGTTTTCGGCACCAATTTCGCCGGCTGGGACCAGTCGGGCGGCGGCCACCACGGTCCCGTCGATCCGCGCTTCGCGACGAATGCGCGCCGCTTGCTGCGCAAGGGACCGGGACTCGCGCGGCAATGACCGCAGACCCAAAGACGATTCCGCTATCGCTGTCGTACTACACCGTCCCCGAGCTCTCGCCGCCGCAGATGGTGAGGGAGGCCGCCGCGGCCGGATTTGACTTCGTTGGCGCCAGGCTCCTCAACGGGCAGCCGGGGCGCGATCCGGCCCCGCTGATGGCAAGCTCGGCGCTGCGGCGCGAGACCATCGCCTGCCTGCGCGACGCGGGCATGGGGGTTCTCGACGCGAGCGGCGCGCGATTGCGACCGGAAACGGACATGCCCGCGTTCGCGCCATTCATCGACGCGGCGGCCGAGCTGGGTGCGAGACACATTCTCGCCAGCGGCGATGATCCGGACGAGCCCCGCCTCGCCGCCCGATTCGCCGAGCTGTGCGAGCTTGCCGGACGATCGGGGTTGACCGTGGATCTGGAATTCGTTCCGTGGATGAGCGTCGCCGATCTCACGCTGGCCGCACGCATGGTGCGCACTGTTGCGCGCGCGAATTTCGGCATTGCCGTCGACGCGCTGCATTTCGAGCGTTCGAGCAGCCGGCTTTCCGATCTTTCCGCATTGCCGAGGACCTGGTTTCGCTACGTGCAGCTTTGCGACGCGCCCCGCGCTTGGGCGTCCGATCGCGAGTCGTTGATCCACGAGGCGGTGAGCGAGCGACTGTTCCCCGGCGAGGGCGCGATCGATCTCGCGGGCCTCCTGCGCGCGCTGCCGTCCGGAATCCCGATCGCACTGGAGGTGCCCACCGCGACGTTGGCGCGAACCACACCGGCCGCCGAACGCCTGCAGCGCGCCGTTGCGGCGACTCGAAAGCTCCTAGTCGACGTCTACGGCTGACGCCGGCCCCCGGCCGCAGGCGGCACACCGCCATACTGGGCCCAGGTCGATGCCACGTCCCATCCCGCATCGACGACCAGGTTGACACCGGTGATCGCGGAGGCGCGGCTGGAGGCGAGGAATTCGATCGCTTCGGCGACTTCGTTCGGTCGGACCATGCGGCCCAGCGCGGTGAACTCGCCGGGATCTGCCGCATAGCGGCCGGAGCGGATCCGCTCCTCGACACGAGGCACCAGCGTCGAGCCCGGCGAGACGGCGTTGACGCGGACGCCGGCGCGACCCCACTCGCTTGCCAGGTTCCTGGTTAGCGCTACGACCGCTGCCTTGCTGGTGCCGTAGGCATGGACGGGCATCGAGGCGATGGCTGCGATCGAGGCGATATTCACGATGCTGCCACCGCCGGCCGCGGCCATGCGGGTACCGAAAGCGCGGTTCGCGAGATAGGTGCCGGTCAGGTTGACTTGCATCGTGCGCTCCCACACGTCCATCGGCAGTTGCGCCGGCGGCAAAACGTCCTGGAACATGGCTGCTGCGACCACGAGGGCCGCGACCGGACCCCTTGCCGCTTCGATGTCGGAGGCCACGCGCTCGACATCGGCGGCGACGGCGATATCCAAAGCGACTGCATGTCGGCCTGTATCGCTCGCCACGCGCTCAGCCGCGCGGCTGTCCTTGTCGGCGACCACGACCTGCCATCCGCGCTCGTGCATCAAACGGCACGTCGCCTCCCCGATGCCGTTGCCTCCGCCGATGACTACTGCAACTCTTGCTGCATCTGGCATAGACTGCTCCTTGCGCTAGCCGCGGAAGGCTTGCCTTGAACTATGACGGCGGCCGACCACGGCGTGTCATCGTACAGGCAACGCGCACACCGGGAGGATCTCCATGCGGGTCGGCTTTGTTGGCTTGGGGCGGATGGGATTGCCGATGGCGCGCAATCTCCTTGGCGCCGGACACGAGCTCGTGATCCATAGTCGTGACGCCAAAGCCGTCGACCAGCTGACGCGCGACGGCGCGCGCTCCGCCGGTTCGCCGCGCGATGTCGCCTCCGTCGTCGATGTCTTCTGCTCCTGTCGCGTTTCGCCCGAACATTCGGTCGAGGTCTTTCTGGGCGCCGACGGGGCGGTGGCCGCAGCGCGGGCCGGCCTGTTGTGCATCGACTTCGCGACGATCGATCCGGTGACCTCGCGCCGCATCGGCGCCGGGCTGGCTGAGCATGATATCGGCTTCCTCGACGCGCCGGTCAGCGGCGGTCCCGGCGGCGCGGCGTCAGCCAGCCTGAGCATCATGGTCGGCGGCAGCGAAGGAGACCTTGCTCGCGGCCGACCCGTTCTCGAATCGGTGGGCAAAACCATTTTCCATCTCGGCGCCGTCGGCAGCGGGGTTTCGGCGAAGCTCTGCAACAACGTGATCACAGGAACGCTGCATGTGCTTATTGCCGAGGCGATGGTGCTGGGAACCAAGCTGGGAATCGAGCCAACGTTGCTCTACGAAGTGTTGCGCTCGAGCTCTGCGCGCAGCAACACGCTCGAGCGCGTCGTGCCGAACCATTTTCTGCCGGGCAACTACGAACCGGCATCCGCGCTGGCGATGATGATCAAGGACCTCGAATGCGTGACCGCGACAGCCAAGTCCGTCGGTGTGCGGATGCTGTTGCCGGCGGTAGCGCAACAATGCTATGTCGAAGCGGCAGGGCTGGGTCACGGGGAAAAAGATCTTGCCGCGGTCATCCTGCCGATGGAAGAGATCGCGCAAGTCAAGGTCGGACGAGCCCGAGCCACGTCTTGAACGACGTCCGTAACGGAGGCACCCGAATGCCCGAACCCTATCGCTCGTTCCGCGAGTTCTATCCGTTCTATCTTTCCGAGCACCGCGATCGGACCTGTCGCCGCCTGCACGTCGTCGGCTCCGCGCTCGTGCTGGCTTGCCTTGCTCTGGCGCTGTTCACGTTAAACGCCTGGTGGCTTCTGGGCGCGGTGCTGGCCGGGTACGGCTTCGCATGGGTCGGACACTTCTTTTTCGAGCACAACCGGCCCGCGACTTTCGCTCATCCGATTTACAGTCTGATCGGCGACTGGGCGATGTTCCGCGACGTGGTGATCGGCAGGATTCGCTTCTAGCAAACGGCGCCTCGGCCGGTGCGTTGACATATACCCACCTAGGGTATATATTCGACCAATGGACGCTACGCTTGCCGCCGCGCCGCTCGAATCGAAACGCAGAATCGAGCTCGGCCTCGAAGGCATGACCTGCGCCGCCTGCGCGGCGCGCATCGAAAAGGCACTGCGCCGCATTCCGGGCGTCGAAGCCAGCGTCAATTTCGCTACCGAGAGCGCGTCGGCTACGCTGGCCGCTGCCGTCGAGCCGGGTCAGCTGCTTGCCGCGGTCGAGCGCGCCGGCTATCACGCGGTCCTGCGCCGCGACGCCGCCGCCGAACGCGCGGCGGATCGCGCGCGCAAGGCCGCTGCGTACGCCGAGCTGCGCCGCGAAACCTGGATAGCCGCGGCACTGACGCTTCCGCTGCTCGCGCAAATGATTCCGATGCTCGCGACCGGCGACTGGCTGGGCAGCGCGCGCGCTCACGCCGAGTGGCTGCCGCGCTGGCTGCAGCTGGCTCTGGCCACGCCGGTGCAATTCTGGATCGGCCGCCGCTTTTACCTCGGCGCTTGGCATGCGCTGCGCGGCGGCGGCGCCAACATGGACGTGCTGATCGCGCTCGGCACCACGATGGCGTGGGGCTTGAGCGCCGTCGTCACGGTGCTCGGGCTGGAAAGTCGCCACGTGTACTTCGAAGCCGGCGCCGCGGTAATCACGCTGGTCTTGCTGGGGAGGCTGCTGGAAGCGCGTGCACGCTCCGGCATGTCGTCCGCCCTCGAGGGACTCTCGCGCCTGCAGCCTGCGACGGCCCGTATTCGTCGCGGCGGCGCCACGGTGGAGGTTCCGCTCGCCGATGTCGCTCCCGGCGATCGGCTGATCGTGCGCGCCGGCGAGCGTATGCCGGTCGACGGCATCGTCCGCGAGGGCACGTCGAGCGTCGATGAGAGCATGGTGACCGGCGAAAGCCGTGCGGTCGCCAAGGCTGCCGGATCGACGGTATTCGCCGGCACGCTGAACCAGGAAGGTCTGATCGAATGCGAGGCGACCGGCGTCGGCAGCGCAACCCTGCTCGCGGGCATCGTGCGTCTGGTCGCCGAAGCGCAGGGATCGAAGGCGCCGATCCAGCGTCTGGCCGACCGCGTCGCCGGCGTGTTCGTCCCGGTCGTGGTCGTCATCGCGGCCGCGACGTGGGGATTCGGCTACTGGCTCGGCGGCGACCCGAGCGCAGCGCTGATCAATGCCGTGACCGTGCTGGTTATCGCGTGCCCGTGCGCGCTGGGTCTGGCGACGCCGACGGCGATCGTCGTGGGTACCGGCCGCGGCGCGCAACTCGGCGTGCTGATCCGCAACGCCGCGGCGCTCGAGCAGGCAGGACGGCTCTCCGCGCTGGTCGTCGACAAGACCGGTACCCTGACCGAAGGCAAGCCCGTGGTCGCCGGTGTAATCGCGCTCGACGGAGCGACGCGTTCGCAGGTGCTGGAGCTTGCGGCCAGCGTCGAGCAAGGATCGACCCATCCGCTGGCCAATGCGATACGCGATGCGGCGACCCGCGACGGTATTGTGCCGCGGCCGCTGCGCGCGTTCGAGTCGGTCCCTGGCAAGGGAGCGCGCGGCAACGTCGACGTCGACGGGCACGAGATCGTCGTGATCGCGGGCACGCTCGCCTTCCTGGCCGAGCAGGGCATCGCCGCACCGGATGCCGGAGCGCTGCACAGCATCGGCAATACTCTGGTCGGCGTCGCAGCCGACGGCCGGGTCGTCGGAATGATCGCGCTGGCCGATCGCGTTCGTCCCACCTCGGCGCAGGCGATCGCGCGTGCGAAGGCGGCCGGCATCGATGTGCTGATGCTGACCGGCGACAACCACCAAGTCGCGGCGGTCGTCGCGGCGGAGGTCGGCATCGATGATTTTCGCGCCGGCGTATTGCCGGCGGAAAAGGCCGCGACCGTCCGCGCGCTGGCGGCGCGAGGCAAGGTAACCGGCATGATCGGCGACGGCGTCAACGACGCGCCCGCGCTCGCCGCCGCCGACGTCAGCTTCGCCATCGGCACCGGATCCGACGTCGCGGTCGAGGCTGCGGACATCACCGTGGTCCGCAACGATCTGAACGCCGTCGTCGACGCCATACTGCTTTCCCGCGCGACCCTGGCCAAGATCCGGCAGAACCTTTTCTTTGCCTTCGTCTACAACGTGCTGGGCATTCCGCTCGCTGCGCTCGGCATGTTGAATCCGGTATTCGCTGGCGCCGCGATGGCGGCGAGCTCGGTATCGGTGGTCGGCAACGCACTGTTGTTGCGCCGCTGGCGCCCGCAGCAATGAATCCAACGAGGAGCAATCGATGACCACGGTTACGCTCAAGGTAGAAGGCATGAGCTGCGGCGGTTGCGTCGCCAGCGTCACCCGCGTGCTGACCGCGCTTCCGGGTGTGTCCGATGCGACGGTCAGCCTGCAGGGCGGAACGGCGCAGGTGAGCTTC
>Ga0207683_10000767_pt1 | contig 29194 bp, 28 predicted proteins | sample KBSM73metaG_FD_184333 | JGI IMG/M metagenome (GOLD analysis project Ga0207683, IMG submission 184333) | Miscanthus rhizosphere microbial communities from Kellogg Biological Station, Michigan, USA - KBS M7-3 metaG (SPAdes) (version 2) | ecosystem: Host-associated > Plants > Roots > Rhizosphere >... | reverse complement strand
ACCTCCTGGCGCTCGGGCGCACCCATGCGCTGGCCCTGCACATCCGGCGCTCGCCCACGGACATCCGCGAGCTCGTGACGGATGCCGTGGCTGCCGCCCGGTCGCGCGCCGGCCAGACGCGTGTCCTCCTGCTTGCGCCTTCCGCCGCGGTGCCGGCCCTCGTCGACGCCCAGCGGCTGAGGCAGGCGCTCGACAACCTGCTCGACAACGCCGTGCGCCACGCACGCAGCGAGGTGCGTGTGGAGCTCGCGTGCGAGGCCGGGTGCGAGCTCGTGCTCGGTGTGGAGGACGACGGTCCCGGCATCGACCGCAAGCTCCTGCCCCGCCTCTTCGACGCGTTCGCCCAGGGCTCCGGCGGTGTCGGCGCCTCGGGCATGGGACTCTCGACCGTGCGCGCCGTGGCGGAGGCGCACGGCGGCGGTGTGACAGTCGGCGCTGCTCGGCTCCACGGTGCGCGCTTCACGGTTCGACTGCCACTGGCACCTGCCGGAACAGTCGTCTCGTGATCCGCTTCGGATTGCTCGACCGCTTGCGTGAACGATGGCTCGCGGCGACCGGGCTCGCACTCGCGCTGGTGGCCCTCGCTCTTGCAGTCCTCCCCGGCGGCGGGGAGCCCGAGACAGCGGTGCTGGCGTTGCGGCACTCGCTCGCGGCGGGGGCCATCGTGCGACCCGGCGATGTCGTCGTCGTGCCAATTGCCGCCGCGGATCGCACGCCATCGATGATCGGCAAGCTCGGCACACTCGCCGGCCGTCGCACGCTCATCGGCCTCGCAGGCGGCGACTTCCTCGTACGCGGTGCTCTGCGCACGGGTGACGCGCCGTCGCTGCTCCGGCGTGGCGAGCGGGCGGTCGCGCTCGACCTCGCCTCCGGCTCGGCCCCGGACACGCGGCTGCTGCAGCGCGGGCGATTCGTCGACGTCGTGATCCTCGGCCCTGGCGGCTCGCGGGTCGCCGCTCGCGGTCTTGAATTGCTTTCGCCCGCCAGCGAGCGCTCGGGCGGCATCTCGGTCACTCTGCGTGCACCGTCCGCGGTCGCACTTGCCCTTGCGACCGGCCGGGCAGGACGCGAAGTGCGTCTGCTCTTGCGCGGCGACCGGCCGTGATCGTCCGCCTCGCGCTGCTCGGGGGTGATGCGATGCTGGCCGAGGAGCTCCGCGCCGCGCTCGCCGGCCTGCCGGAGATCGCCCTGCTCGCGGCGGCTCACGCGGCCGATGCCGACATGCTGCTGGCCGCCGATTCCTCGGGTGCGGCGGCCGGTGACCTCGTGCGCGGCGAGCGTTCGCGGCGCGCCGACGCGCGCATCCTCCTGGTCGCCCCGGAAGGCTCCGAGAGCGCTGCGCAGCAGGCGCTCGATTGTGGCGCGGTCGGGATCGTGGAACGGCCTATCGACGCTTCGGGCTTGCGTCACGCACTGACCGCCGCGGGTGCATTCGACTCTCGCAGCTCGACGCCGGGCCTCGGTGACGAGGGTCACGTCGCTCTCATCGGCGCCGGTGGTGGCATGGGCACCACGACCTGCGCGGTCGCCTTCGCTGCCGCCGACGAGCGTGCCTTCGTGCTCGATCTGGCGCTGGCGACGGGGGATGCCGCCGAGGTGGCAGCGGCGCACGTGGCCGTGCCGGATGCGCTCCTGCGGATCGCCTGCGGGCCCGTCGCGGCTCCGGCTGAGCTCACGGCCGGGCTGGCGCACGGCGGGGCATGCCGCGTGCTGCCAGCACCGGCCCTGCCCGAGCACGCCGATCTGATCGACGAGAGGGGCATCGCGCGCGTCCTCGACCTTGCCGTCGCGAGCGGGTTGCGAGCGATCGTCGACTGCGGTGCCCGGATCGGCGTCGAGACCATCCCGGTGCTCGAGCGCGCGAGCTGCGTGGTCATCGTCGCGAGCGCGGATGCGCGTGGAGCCCGTGGCGCGCGACGCGCATCGCTGCTGATCGCGAGGCTGGGCCTCTCGGCGCGCCTGGCCGGCATCGTCGCCACGGGCTCGCACAAGTCGCAGGCCGCGCAGGCACTCGCCGCGCAGACCGGATTGCCGCTGCTCGCGGCAGTGAAGCCGGACGCACGCGTGCCGCGTGCGCGCGAGCGCGGCCTGGCGCCACCGGGCGCGGCGTTCGCCGCCCTTGCTGCGCTGGCCTTGCTCCGATGAGCCTCTGGGAACGGGCGCAGCTGAGCGCCGCCGCGGCACTCGAGAGCCCGGCCGCCGCCGACTCTGTCGCCGTCCGCCCCGATCCGCTGGCGGCCCTGCTGAACGATTCGAGCGTCACGGAGGTGATCGCCAACGGACCCGCGGAGATCTGGATCGAGCGGCGCGGCCGGCTGCAACGCGCGGCCTTCCGCTTCGACGACGCGAGTGCCCTGCGCGACGCCTGCGTGCGTCTGGCCGCTCGTGCGGGGCGCCGGCTCGACGATGCCCAGCCGATGGTCGACGCCCGCCTCGCCGACGGCTCACGGCTCAATGTCGTGCTTCCGCCGCTCGCACCGGACGGGCCGCTGCTCACCCTGCGCCGTTTCGCGCCGCGTCCGTTCACGCTGAGCGAGCTGGTCGAGCTCGGCTCGCTCTCCGAGGCCGATGCCGATCTGCTCGAGCGCTGCGTGCGCTCGCGCCTCTCGATCGTGATCAGCGGCGGCACGTCGAGCGGCAAGACCTCGCTGCTGGGCGCGCTGGCCGCCTGCATCGACGCCAGTGAGCGGATCGTCACGGTCGAGGATGCCGCCGAGTTGCGCATCGACCGCCCGCACGTGGCGCGGCTCGAGGCGCGCGGCGCGAGCCTGGAGGGCACCGGCGAGGTCGGAATCCGCGATCTCGTGCGTAACGCCCTGCGCATGCGGCCCGATCGGCTCGTCGTGGGCGAGGTGCGCGGCGGCGAGGCGCTGGACATGCTGCAGGCGATGACGACGGGCCACGACGGGTCGCTCACCACGGTGCACGCCAAGGGGCCCGAGGATGCGCTCAGGCGCATCGAGCTGCTCGCGCTGATGGCAGGGCTCGAGTTGCCGCATGCAGCCGTGCGTGAGCAGGTCGCATCGGCCTTCGACGTCGTCGTGCAGGTCGTCCGCCGCAGCGACGGGGAGCGCCGGCTGGTGTCGATCAGCGGCGTCGAGCGTCATGGCCGAGCCTGGCACCTCGTGCCGAGGCCGTCGGTCGAGGCACGCTGCGCCGCGGGCCTGCCGGCGTGATCGTCGTCCTGCTCGGAAGCCTGTCGGCACTGGCCTGCCTGGCGAGCGGCGCGCACGCAGAGGCCGTGCCGGCTGCGCTCACGCGGCGCTTCCACACCGTCCGCGGCGAACGAGCGCTCGAGCGCGACCTGCCCGATGCGCTGCGGCGGGTCGCTGCGGAGCTTGGTGCTGGTCGTACTGCGGACCGCGCTCTCGTCGCCGCGGGCACCGCCGGGGGTGCAGCAGGCGAGGCGTTCGCGCTCGCGGGCCGGCGCGCCGCAGCCGGCGAGGACATCGCGACCGCGCTGGCGGCCGCACTCGGCCAGCGTGCGCGATTCGCGGCTGCGGCGATCTCGCTGCAGCTGCGCGCGGGAGGGGATCTGCCGGCGCTGCTGCGGTCGCTTGCGCGGCGTCTCGACGAGCGGCGCGGAGTCAATGCGGAGATCCGTGCGCTGACTGCTCAGGCGAGACTGTCCGCGCGGGTCGTGCCGCTCCTGCCGGTGGCGGGCCTGGCCGTCGCCGCCCTGCTCGACGCCGGGGCCGTGCGATTGCTCCTGACCACGGCGCCCGGTCTCGCCATCGTCGCCGTGGGCGCTGCGCTCGATCTCGTGGGGCTGCTCGCGATCCGCGCGATCGCTCGGGGCATCGGATGAGTGCCGCACTCGCCGCGCTGGCCGCGGTCGTGGCCCTGGCGGCGCTGCGGCGGCGCGGCCACATGCTCCTGTGCCTCGCGTTCCTGGCGGCCTGCGCAGTCACGTGGCGTCAGCTCGGCGGCTCGGCCGCGGTCGTGGAGTGCGCGTCGGTCGGTGCGGGCGTGCTGGCCCTTCGACGTCGCGAGCTGGTCGGAAAGGCACGTGTCGATGCGGAGCTGGCAGGAGCCCTGCCCGACGCGCTCGACCTGCTTGCGGCCTGTGTCGAGGGCGGCGCGACGCTCGACCATGCGCTCGAGGCCGTCGCGCCGCATGTCGACGGCAGGCTCGGCCTGCGGCTCGGCGTGTGCGCCGCGGACCTGCGCTCGACCCGCCCGCGCCGCGACGCCCTCCACGCGCTCGGTGGCGAGCCGGTGCGTGCGCTCGAACGGGCAGGGCATGCGCTCGCGTCGGCCGACGAGCTCGGATCACCGCTGGCCTCGACCCTGACCGAGCAGGCTGCCATGCAGCGCGAGCTGACCCGCCTCGGTGTACGGGAGCGCGCCGCCGCGGCCGGACCCAAGATCGCACTCGTCGTGGCGGTGACGCTCGTGCCCTCGGCCCTCGTGCTCGTGCTCGGCTCGCAGGCGCTCTCGCTACTCGCCGGCGTCTAGCGCAGGCTGAGCACCGGAGATGCGAACCAGTCACGCGGGACGTGGATCATCCTGCGCCACTCGGCCTCGAGCGCCGCAAGTTCGTCTCCGGCATCCGCCGGCCCCGAGCCTGTGAGAGCTTCTTCCCAGGCGGCGATGGGCGGCTGCTCACCCTCGAAGCCGTGCGCCGACGGCCAATCCGGGCAATCCAGCCACTCGGCGTGGGAGAGGAGCACCGTCAGGACGTACGTGTACCCGCACATCCTCCTGCCGGCATGCGCCGCGGCCTCCTCCGAGAACACCTGGCCCAGAACGCATTGGCCTCCGTTCGAGAGGTCCAACGTCCCCAGCTCCAGAGAGTCGCGCCAGCCGGGCCGGACATGATCCAGCCACTGCGTGCCGCGAACCACCCGCTCCTGAACGCTCATGCTGCGCCTCCGAGTCGAGGCTTGCAGCGTACGACACATATGCCATACGGCCAAAGGCTGTCGTCCTAGCGCTGCTCGCCGAACCGCCGCCCGCGGATGACCTGCGTCTGGCCGCCGCGGCGCATCTGCAGGTCGACGACGTCGCCCTTGTTGTAGACGCCGACGCCGAGCGACAGCAGCACCTTGCCGACCAGTGAGACGGACGTGCGCTTGCGCACGGGGCTGGCCAGGTGGATGCGGTCGGTCAGCACCTCGTAGTCCTGGCCCTCGACGAGCGGCACGCCATTCACGAACACGCCGAGCACCTCGGCGCCGGGAGGTCGCGCAAGCTCGTCATAGGTCTCCAGCTCGGCCATCCCTGGGCGATGGTAGCCGTAGCCGCGAACCTGCCCTAGGCTGCGGCGAGCAATGGCGATCGACGTCGACGAGGCAGGGTTCGAGCAGGCGGTCATCGAGCGCTCGCGCAGCGTTCCGGTGCTGGTCGACTTCTGGGCCGAGTGGTGCGGCCCCTGCCACATGCTCGCACCGGTGATCGAGCGAGCCGTGGCGGCCACCGACGGGGACGTCGAGCTGGTCAAGATCGACATCGACGCGAATCCGGGCATCGCGCGCCGCTACGGCATCCAGGGCATCCCGAACGTCAAGGCCTTCCGCGACGGCGAGCTGGTGGACGAGTTCACCGGGGCACAACCGCCCGCCGTGGTCGAGCGCTTCGTCGAGGGGCTGCGGCCGAAGCCGTCCGACGCGCTGCTGGCAGCCGGCGACGAGCAGTCGCTGCGCGAGGCGATCGAGCTCGATCCGACGCGCGCCGACGTGCGCGTACAGCTCGCCCGCATCCTCCTGGCCGAGGGCCGTGAGGACGACGCGCTCGAGCTGCTGCGCCCGGTGGAGCACGACCGCGAGGCCGACGGCCTGATCGCCCGCAGCGAGCTTGCGGCGGATCCCGAGGCGCCCGCCGTGGCCCGGCTCGGGCTCGAGGCGCTGGCACGCGGTGAGCACGAGGCAGGCCTGCGCGCGCTGCTCGAGGCCGTCGCCGAGGCCTCGGGAGACACGCGCGACCGCATCCGCCGGACGATGATCGGGACGTTCGCCGAGCTCGGTGACACCGATCCGCTGGCGGCTGCAATACGCAAACGGCTCGCCGCGTCGCTCTACTAACCCTTCTGGGGCGAAATCCGCCACACTGCGGCCTCGTGAGCACCAATAGTCCCGACGCGCCGACGGCGCACTTCGACCTGCTCGCTATCGGCGGCGGCCCGGCCGGCCAGAAGGCTGCGATCCAGGCGGCCAAGCTCGGGCGACGCAGCGCGATCGTGGAGGGGACCCAGCTCGGCGGCTGCAGCGTCTTCACCGGGACGATCCCGTCCAAGACACTGCGCGAGGCCGTGCTCTACCTGACCGGCTTCATGCAGCGTTCGATCTACGGCCAGAGCTTTCGCGTCAAGGACGACATCACGATGGACGACCTGCGCGCACGCTCGGCAGCGGTGAGCGTCCGCGAGACCGACGTCATCCGCGACCAGCTCGCCCGCAATCACGTCACGGTCTTCGAAGGGGTGGCGAGCTTCGTCGACAGGGACACGGTCGTGATCGCGTTCGCGGACGGCCGCAGGCAGGTCGTCGACGCAGGCGCCATCGTCATCGCCACGGGCAGCCGGCCCGTGCGGCCCCCGGCCATCGAGTTCGACGAGGAGTCGATCCTCGACTCGGACGGGATCCTCAACCTCAAGCAGATCCCGCAGTCGCTCGTCGTCGTCGGCGCCGGCGTGATCGGCCTCGAGTATGCCTCGATGTTCGCGGCCGTCGGCACAAAGGTCACGGTCGTCGACGCGCGGCGCGAGCTGCTGCCGTTCTGCGATTCCGAGATCGTGCGCGCACTGCAGCTGTCGCTGCGCGACCTCGGCGTGATCTTCCGCCTGGGCGAGACGGTCGAGGCGGTCGAGCGCCACGAGAGCGGCGCGCTGATCATGCTCAAGAGCGGCAAGCGCATTGCTGGGCAGACCGTGCTCTACTCGGCCGGCCGCCAGGGCGCCACGGCCAGCCTCGGCCTCGAGTCGATCGGCGTCGAGACCGACCAGCGCGGCCAGATCCACGTCAATCAGCTCTACCGCACCGCGGCCGAGGGCGTCTACGCCGTGGGCGACGTGATCGGCTTCCCGGCGCTCGCGGCGACGGCCATGGAGCAGGGCCGGATCGCCGCGCTCGCTGCGCTCGGCCGGCCGGCCGACGCGATGGCGGAGAACCTCCCGATCGGCATCTACTCGATTCCGGAGATCTCGTTCGTCGGCAAGACCGAGGAGGAGCTGACCGAGGCCGGCGTGCCCTACGAGGTCGGCATCTCGCGCTACCGCGAGCTCGCACGCGGGGAGATCCTCGGCGACCACCACGGCATGCTCAAGCTGCTCGTCTCCCTCGACGACCGCACGCTCCTCGGCGTGCACGTCCTGGGCACGGGCGCGACCGAGCTCGTGCACATCGGCCAGGTGGCGATGGGCCTCGGCGCGACCGTCGACTACCTCGTGGGCACGGTCTTCAACTACCCGACGCTCGCGGAGGCCTACAAGGTCGCCGCGCTGGACGCCCAGAACCGCCTGCAGGCCCTGACCGACGTCGGCCCGCTGCGCTCCGCGACCTAGCCGAGGAACTCCCGCACGATCGGGTTGACCAGGTCGGGCCGGGTCAGCGGCGCCATGTGGCCGCCCTCCGGCAGGGACCGAAACGACCACGAGGGACAGCCCTCGGCGAGGATCTCGACGATCTCGCGGATGGGGCGGCGCGTGTCGGGATCGCTGACCACGAGCGTGCGTGCCGCGATCTCCGAATACTCCTCGACGCGGGCCTCCTCGTTCATGACCGACTCCCACTCGTACGGGTTCTGCCTCAGTGCCTCTGCGAAGGCCGCGCGGCGCCCCTCGGGCATCGCGTCCCACGTTCCCCCACCCAGCCAGTAGTCGGCGAAGAGCTGTGAGGCTCCGGGCCAGTCGTCCTCGGCGATTCGGCCCGTGACGGCCTCGCGCAGGCCGTGGATCTCCTCCCAAGCCTCCCGATGCTCGAGCTGAAGCAGCCGGAACGGATTGGGCTCGAGCAGCACCAGGTCGGACGCGCGCTCACCCAGCTGCAGCGCGGCGGTGAGCGCGACCGAGCCGCCGAACGAATGGCCGACGAGCCGGACGGGCTCGCCGGCCTCCTCGCACAGAGCCAGCACCAACCGGGCCTGATCGGCGAGCGACTGCGGCGGGCCGCCGGGCCAGGGCGTGGTCTCGCCGTAGCCGTAGAGGTTGGGCGCGAGCACGCGGTAGCGGTCGCGCAGGGCCTCGGTGAGCGCCCGCCACTGGCGGTTCCCGCTGACCGAGCTGTGGATCAGCACGACGGGCGGGCCGGAGCCCTCGTCCGCGTAGTCGATCCGCAGGTTCGCCTTCGACAGGACCGGCACGCCGAGAGCCTATTCGCGGTGGGGCGAACATCGCATCTCGGTGTTGCAATGTGGGGGGTAGTGGGGTAAAGTGGTGCGCACTGGGAGATGAGGCGCCATCTGGGGCGCGGAATGGGGTCACGTGTGCTCCTCGGCGAGTTCGAGCAACGGCTGGATGACAAGAACCGCGTCACGCTGCCCGCGCGCCTCCGGGAGCATTTCGCGGACGGTGTCGTCTGCGCCCGCGGCTTCGACGGCTGCATCGCGGTCTGGCCGCGCGCCGATTGGGATTCCTACGTCACGGAACAGAACGCACGGCTCGACGGTTTCTCGAGGGAGGGCCGTCTGATGCAGCGCTACCTCTTCGGCGGAGCGCAGCCGGGCGAGCTCGACAAGCAAGGGCGCGTCGCACTGCCGGCGCCGCTGCTGCAGCACGCGCACCTGAGCAAGGACATCGTCATCGCCGGCCTGCAGGACCGGCTCGAGATCTGGGACCGCGAGGCCTGGCGCCGCCAGCTCGCCGAGGTCGAAGGGAGCGCCGAGAGTGTTGCCGAACGTCTTGCCCAGCCCAAGCCCTGACGCGCATGTACCGGTGCTGGCGAGCGAGGTCGCCACGCTGCTCGACGTGCATCCCGGCGAGCTGATCGTCGACTGCACCTTCGGTGCGGGGGGCCACTCGCGCCTGCTCGCCCGCGGCCTCGAAGGCAACGGCCAGCTCGTGGCCATCGATCGCGACCCGACCACGCAGCCGTTCGTCGACGCGCTGCGCGCGACGGTGGGAACCGGCGTGCAGGTCCGCCCGATGCACGGCCCCTTCGCGAGTTGCCTGCGGCGCCTGCTCGAGGAGGACGCCCACGCCGGGGCAGTGTTGATGGATCTCGGCATGTCCTCCATGCAGGTCGACGCGCCGGCGCGCGGCTTCAGCTACATGCACGACGCGCCGCTCGACATGCGCATGGACCCGAGCGACGAGCTGACCGCGGCAACCATCGTCAACGAGTGGGACGAGCGGCAGCTCTCGCAGATCTTCCAGCGCTACGGCGAGGAGCGCTTCTCGCGCCAGATCGCCCGGGCGATCGTGCGGGAGCGCGCGCACGAGCCGTTCGAGAGCACCCTCCAGCTCGTGGCCACGATCAAGCGGGCCATTCCGACGCCCTCGCGCTTCGGTCACGGCCACCCGGCGAAGCACGTCTTCCAGGCGCTGCGGATCGCAGTCAACGACGAGCTCGGCCAGCTCGAGGACGGCCTCGAGAGCGCGCTCGAGCTGTGCGAGCCCGGCGGCCGGCTGGCGGTCATCGCCTTCCATTCGCTCGAGGACCGCATGGTCAAGCAGCGCTTCGCGAAGGCCGCCAAGGGCTGCATCTGCCCGCCCGACCTGCCCGTCTGCGGCTGCGGCCGCACGCCCGAGTTCCGGCTGGTGACCAGCAAGGCCGTGCGCCCGGGCGCCGACGAGGTCGCAGCCAATCCGCGCTCGGCCTCGGCGCGCCTGCGCGTGGTACAGCGGGAGGTGACGGCGTGAGCGCCGTCGCGGCACCGCGCAGCACCACACGGGCGCGTCCCGTGCGGCGCGCGCCCGCTCGCGTCGGCGTCACCTCGGCGCTCCTGATCGTGGCCTGCGCGGCCGTGCTGATCGGCATCGTGACGCTGCAGGTGTCCGTGCTTCGACTCAACAGCGAGCGCGGCGACCTGCAGGCCAAGCGCGACCAGCTGATCAGCTCGAACAGCGAGCTCGTCGGGCGCCTGGGCGGCCGCTTCGCGCCGGGCGTGCTGGCCGCGAAGGCCGAGAAGCAAGGGCTCGTGCTGGCGCCCGTCGACCTGACCACCACCGGCTCGCTTGGCAGGTAGCTCCGGCACGGCGCGCCGCCCGCGCGGTCCCTCCGGGCCACGCCGCTCGGACAAGCGCATCCGCCTGATGCTGGCATGCGTCTGCGTGGCCATCGCCGCGCTCGCGGTGCGCACGGTGCAGGTGCAGGTGCTCGACGGTGCGGCGCTCGCTCGCGCCGCCGAGTCGCAGCAGCGCGTCAGCGTGCCCCTGTGGGCACCGCGCGGTCCCATCGTCGACCGCACGGGACAGACGCTCGCTCTCTCGTTCCGCGCCGTCACCGTCGGTGCATGGCCGTCGAGGATCGACGACCGCACAGCCTTCGCGCAGGCGCTCTCGACGTACACCAAGATCACGCCCGAAACGATCGAGCAGCGCATGGGGGGCACCGCCCAGTACGTGTTCGTCGCGCGCCGCCTCGACCCGTCGACGTGGACGCGCATCAAGGCCGACCCCGTGCTCGGCCCGCTCGTGAAGTCGCGCGCGATCGAGCCCGAGCAGGAGCCCCGGCGCATCTACCCCAACGGCGGCCTGGCCGCACAGGTCGTCGGCAGCGACGGCGCCGGCCTCTCCGGGGTGGAGCTCTCGCGCAACGACGTGCTCAGCGCCCGGCCTGGCCTGGCCTCCGTCTCGAAGGTCAACGACCGGCCCACGGGCGATGCCCACTGGGCGCGAGTCCTGCACGTGCGCGAGCCCCAGCCGGGCAAGACGGTGCAACTCACGCTCGACACGCGCATCCAGCGGCTCGTCCAGCAGGCGATCGCGGCGACCCGGGCCAGGTGGCATGCGAAGGCAGTCACGGCCGTCGTGCTCGACACGCACACCGGCGGCATCCTCGCGATGGCGGCGGCACCTGGCGTGCCGCCTGCGGGCTACCGCGCCGGTAATCCCGAGGAATGGCGCCTGCGCGCCATCACCGACCTCTACGAGCCGGGCTCGACGTTCAAGCTCGTGACCTTCATGGCCGCCCTCCAGGAGGGCGCGATCCTGCCGAGCACGCCGTTCCTCGTGCATGACACGTACACGAAGACCTTCGAGCATGCACCCACGCGCACCATCGAGGACGCGCATCCGCACGATCCCGAGCACTGGACCGCGCGCGAGATCCTCGCGCACTCGTCCAACGTCGGCACCATCACGATCGCCGAGCAGCGCCTGGGCCAGTCGAGGCTCCAGAAGTGGATCAAGGACATCGGCTTCGACAAGGTCACCGGCGTCGATCTGCCCGGGGAGCAACACGGCGTTCCGCTGCCCGACGACAAGTGGTACGGCACCGGCATCCTCAACGTCCCGATCGGCGAGAGCATCGCCGTCACGCCGTTGCAGATGGCGGCGCTGTACGCCTCGGTCGCCAATGGTGGCACGTGGATCCAGCCGCACGTCACCGCCGCGATCGGCTCCAAGCCGATCACCAGCTGGCGCAAGCGCCAGCTCGTCACGCCGCACGTCGCCCGCGAGCTGCGCGGCATGCTCACCGACGTCGTGGACTACGGCACCGGCACGCTGGCGAAGATCCCGGGCTACAGCGTGGCCGGCAAGACCGGCACGACCCCGAAGTACGACGCCAAGCACGGGAGCTACTGCGACCCCTACAAGGGCCATTGCGAGTACCAGACGTCGTTCGTCGGTTTCGCGCCCGCCAAGCACCCGCGCTTCGTCGCGCTCGTCATGGTCGACGAGCCGCAGTCGAAGAACCCCTACGACATCGAGGGCGGCTACGTCGCGGCGCCGGCATTCAAGAGCATCGCCCAGGGCATCCTGCAGGTCATGCAGATCAAGCCCGATCGCCCCGGGCAGCTCTGAGAACCCCACCGTCTAGACTTCAGCCCCCGTGGAGCTTGCCGCGCTGTGCACGGATGCGGGCGTCGCCTCGCGTGTGACCGGCGCGACGGCAGGCGTCGACGTCGTCGACATCGCCTACCGCTCGGAGCGCTGCGGGCCCGGGTCGCTGTTCTGCTGCCTGCCGGGAGGCAGCGCCGACGGCCACGACTTCGCACCCGCCGCGGTCGCGAACGGGGCCGTGGCGCTGCTCGTCGAGCGGGACCTGCCCGACCTCGGCGTCCCGCAGATTCGCTGCGACGACGCGCGCGAGGGCATGGCGCGGCTGGCTGCCTCGCTCTACGGCCACCCCAGCCGCGAGCTCGACGTCGTCGGGGTCACGGGCACGAACGGCAAGACCACGACGACGCTCCTGCTGGCCGCCATCCTGGATGCAGCACAGCGGCCGTGCGGGCTGCTCGGTACCGTCGAGCGTCGCATCGGCGGGCGGCGCGAGGCCGCCGGGCTGACGACGCCGGAGGCGCCCGACCTCCAGCGCTCGCTGCGCTCGATGATCGAGGCCGGCGACCAGGCGTGCGCGATGGAGGCGTCCTCGATCGCGATCGCCCAGCGCCGGCTCGTGGCGACCGAGTTCGCGGCCGTCGGCTTCACCAACCTCAGTCAGGACCACCTCGACTTCCACCGCGATCTGGAGGACTACTTCGCGGCCAAGGCGTCGCTCTTCGACGGGCGCTTCCCGCGCGCCGTCAACGCCGACGACGCGTACGGCGCGCGCCTCGGGGCGGAGCTGCGCTTCGGCGTGGAATCGCCCTCGGCCGACGTGCGCTGCGAGGCCTACGAGCTGCGGCCCGATCGCACCGAACTGTTCGTGCGCACGCCGCAGGGCGCGCTCTCCCTCGAGCCTCGCCTGCGCGGGCGGTTCAACGTCGACAACGTGCTCTGCGCGGTCACGCTCGCGCTGCTGCTGGAGCTCCCCCTGGGCGCGATCGAGCATGCCGTGGCCGCAACGGGCGCGCCGCCCGGTCGCTTCGAGCCGGTCGAGACCGGTCAGGGCTTCGGCGTGATCGTCGACTACGCCCATACGCCCGCCGGCATCGCAGCGGTGCTCGCCTCGGCCCGGCCCCTCACGGGCGGGCGGTTGCTGTGCGTCTTCGGGGCCGGCGGCGATCGCGACCACGCCAAGCGGCCGCTGATGGGCGCCGCTGCCGAGGCCGGCGCCGACCGCCTCTACGTCACGAGCGACAACTCCCGCTCCGAGTCCACCGACGTCATCGTCGAGCAGATCCTGGAGGGGCTCGAGCGCGCTTCCGATGCGCTCGTCGAGCACGATCGCAGGCGCGCCATCGCGCGCGCGCTGGCCGATGCCGAGGAGGGCGATCTCGTGCTGATCCTCGGCAAGGGCCACGAGCAGGGCCAGGACATCGGCGGTGTCGTGGAGCCCTTCGACGACCGCACGGTCGCGCAGGAGCTGCTGGGGTGATCCCGCTCGCGGCGGGCGAGCTCGACGGAACACGACTGCTGAGCGGCGATCCGGCAACTCGCATCGAGAGTGTCGTCAGCGACTCGCGCGCCGCGGGCCCGGGGGCGCTGTTCTGCGCGCTCGAGGGCGAGCGGGCCGACGGGCACGACTTTCTCGAGGCGGTCGCGGCCGCCGGCGCGGTCGCCGTGCTCTGCCGGACGGGACGCTCGCGGCCGCTTCCGGGGGTCTGCGTCCTGGAGGCCGGCGAGCCGCTCACGGCGCTCGGCGCCATCGCCCGCCAGGTGCGGCGTGCCTGGGGCGGGAAGGTGATCGGCATCGCCGGATCGAATGGCAAGACGTCCACCAAGGACATGCTCGCCGCGCTCTGCGCCCCGCACGTGCCGACACTCGCCACCCATCGCAATCACAACAACCGCCTTGGCCTGCCGCTGACGCTGTTCCGGCTCGAGCGGGGGCACGCGCTCTGCATCTGCGAGCTGGGCACGAGCGAGATCGGCGAGCTGGCCGATCTGGCTGCCATCGCGGAGCCCGAGACCGGCCTGGTCACGAACATCGCGCCCGAGCATCTGGAGTTCCTGGGCGATCTCGAGGGCGTCGCGCGCGAGGAGGCGGCGCTCCTGGCCGCGCTGCCGGCGCACGGCGAGGCCGTCGTGCCCGCCCACGAGCCGCTGCTCGCGCCGTACCTGCGCGACGATCTGCGGGCGACGACGTTCGGCGAGCCGGGAGGCGACGTCCGCTGCCTGGTGTGGGAGCCGGGCGCTGACGGGACGCGTGCAGTGCTCGACGTCATGGGCGAGCGCGTGGAGCTGACCGTGCCGCTGCGCGCGCCGCACCATGCGGCGAACCTGGCTGCCGCGGCGGCGGCGTACGTCCGCGCGGGCCTGCCGCTCGCGGGCCTGCCCGAAGGCGCGGCCGCGATCGAGCTCTCCCCGTTCCGCGGCCAGGAGCTGGCGCGGCACGGCGGCGGCGTGCTCGTCAACGACGCCTACAACGCCAACCCGGTCTCGGTCGAGAGCGCGCTGGCAGCGCTCGTCGAGCGCGCCGAAGGCGCCCGCACGGTGGCGGTGCTCGGCACGATGGCCGAGCTCGGCCCCGATGCGCCCCGCTGGCATGCCGAGGCCGGCCGCGCCTGCGCGCGGCTCGGCATCGACGTCGTGATCGGGGTCGGCGAACTTGCCGCCGGTTACGCGACCGCCTCCGAGCGCTGCGAATGGCACTGGGCGGCCGACGTGCCCGAGGCAGCCGACCTGCTGCCCCGCGTGCTGCGGCCGGGCGATGTGGTGCTGCTCAAGGGCTCCCGCTCGGCCGGCGTCGAGCGACTCGCGGAGGCCGCGCTGTGACGCACGTGCTCGGGGCGGGAGTGCTGGCCACGTTCCTGACGGTGCTCTGTGGCGGCGCGTTCATCGCATTCCTGCGGGAGCGCTCGCTCGGCCAGAACATCCGCGAGGAGGGGCCGGCGGGCCATCGTGTCAAGCAGGGCACTCCCACCATGGGCGGCCTGTTGATCCTGACGATGGCGACGCTCTCGTTCCTGATCTTCACCGAGCGCACCGCGCAGGCCCTGACGGTGCTCGGCGTGACGCTGGCCTGCGCGGCCATCGGCTTCGTCGACGACTACGCAAAGATCGCCAACAAGCGCTCGCTCGGCCTCTCGGGCCGCTACAAGCTCGCCCTGCTCGTGCCCGTGGCCGCGGTGCTCGGCTACGTCGCGCATCACGAGGGCCTCTCGACACGCCTCTACCTGCCGCTGATCGACACGCACATCGATCTCGGGTGGGGCTGGTACATCCTCGTCTTCCTGGTGCTGGCGGGCTCGACCAGCGCCGTCAACCTGACGGACGGGCTCGACGGTCTGGCAGCCGGCACCAGTGCCATCGCATTCCTGGCCTACACGGCGCTCGCGACGATCGGCTGGCAGCTCTCGCGCACGCCCTGCGTGCAGGACACCTCCAGCTGCCTCTATGTCGGCGCGCGCGGAGATTCGGCGCGGCTCGACCTGGCCGTGTTCGCAGCCGCGATGCTCGGCTGCTGCATCGGATTCCTCTGGTACAACAGCTTCCCGGCGCAGGTCTTCATGGGAGATACGGGCTCGCTCGGCCTGGGCGGCGCGCTGGGCGCGCTCGCGGTGCTGACGAAGACCGAGTTGCTGCTGCCGATCATCGCCGGCGTCTTCGTCGTCGAGGCGCTCTCGGTGATCATCCAGGTCGTGTCGTTCCGCCGCTATGGTCGGCGCATCTTCCTGATGGCGCCGATCCATCACCACTTCGAGATGAAGGCGTGGTCAGAGACCACGATCATCGTGCGCTTCTGGATCATCGCGGCGCTGCTCGCCGGGTCGGCGTTCGTGCTCGCCTACCTGCGCTTCGACCAGTACTCCTGATGGACGCCGTGCTGGCCGGCGCGCGGCGCGCCGTCGTGCTCGGGGCGGTGCGCTCCGGCATCGCGGCGGCCGAGGCGCTGCTGCGCTGTGCTCCGCACGTGCACGTCGTGCTCGCCGATCGCCGTCCGGATGCAGGGGAGGCCCCGCAGGGCGTCGAAGCGGTGCCCGGCCGCGACGATCCCGAGCTGCTGACCGGTGCCGACCTGCTCGTCAAGAGCCCGGGCGTCCCGGAAGGAGCCGCGATCGTGCGCGCCGCACGCTCGGCCGGTATCCCCGTGTGGGCCGAGGTGGAGCTCGCGTACCGCCTGCTCGAGGAGCGCAATCCGATCGTCGGCATCACCGGAACCAACGGCAAGACCACGACCACGCTGCTGACGGCCGCCATGCTCGAGCGCGGCGGCGTGCCCTGCGCCAGCGCCGGCAACGTCGGCACTGCGCTCTCGACGCTGGCGGGGCGCATCGAGCCGGGCCGGCCGATCGTGTGTGAGCTCTCCAGCTTCCAGCTCGAGGGTGTCGAGGAGTTTCGCTCCGACGTCGCCGTCCTACTGAACGTCACCCCCGATCACCTCGACCGCCATGGCTCGTTCGAGCCCTACGCGGCCGCCAAGCTGCGCGTGTTCGAGCGCCAGCGCGAGAGCGACACGGCGATCTTGTGCGTGGACGACGCCTACGTTGCGGCCTTGGATGACGCCGATCTGCCCGGTCATGGTCGGCGGGTGCGCGTCTCGGGAACGGAGCTGGGGGCGTTCGAGGCGGCCTTCGAGGCCTCGCACCTGCGCGGCCCCCACAACCGCGCCAACACGGCCTGCGCGATCGCCGTGGTGCGAGCGCTGGGGGCGGACGAGAGCGGCGCAGCCGCTGCGCTGCGCGAGTTCGCGGCACCGCCGCACCGGCTCGAGCAGGTACGCGAGCTGCGCGGCGTCCGGTACGTCAACGACTCCAAGGCGACCAACGTCGAGGCCACGCTGCAGGCGCTCGCATCGTTCGACGCGCCGCTGCACGTGATCCTCGGAGGCTCGCTCAAGGGAGCCGGCTTCGCACCGCTGGCCGCCCCGCTGGCTCACGGGGCCTCGGCCGTGTACCTGATCGGCGAGGCTGCCCCCGAGCTGCGGCGCGCGTTCACGGGCCGTGGCATCGAGCTCGTCGACAGCGGGACGCTGGAGCGCGCCGTGCGGATCGCAGCCTCGGTGGCGGCCGAGGGCGACGTGGTACTGCTCTCGCCGGCCTGCGCGTCCTACGACCAGTTCCGCGACTACGAGGCGCGCGGCGAGCGCTTCCGCGAGCTCGTGGAGGGACTGGCGTGAGCCGTTCCCGGCCCGAGGCGCGCGGCGCCGAGCAGTTGCTCGTGATCGTCGCCATGGGGCTCGTGGCCTTCGGCGTCGTCATGGTCTACTCGGCCTCGGCCTCGCTGACGCTGCTCGAGCACCACGCCGTCTATGCGGCGATCGGCCTCGCGGCCCTGTGGCTGCTGGCACGCAAGGACTACCGGCACATCGCCTCTCTGGCGCCCAGCATGCTGATGGTTGCCGCACTGCTGCTCGTGCTCGTGCTGGCGACCGGGGTCGAGCGCAACGGCGCGCAGCGCTGGCTGAGCCTGCCCGGCGGCTTCACGCTCCAGCCCTCGGAGCTGGCCAAGGTCGCGCTCTGCGTCTTCGGAGCCGCCGCCCTCGCCGGCCGGCGGCAGGCGCCTCGCGACTGGCGGGAGGCCATGCGCCCCGTCGGCGCCGCCGCCGCCGTGCTCTGCGGCCTGGTCGTCGTCACCGATCTCGGCTCGGCCATCGCCGTCGGCCTGGCAGCTGCAGCCGTGCTGATCGCGAGCGGCGCGGCAGCCGGCGCACTCGCGCGGCTCGGACTCGCCGCCGCTGCCCTGGCCGGTGGCATGATCGCCGCGGAGCCCTACCGCACACAGCGTCTGACCGCCTTCCTGCACCCGAGCGACGTGACGGTCGCCGCGGGCTACCAGTTGCACGAGGCCCAGCTCGCGTTCGGCACCGGCGGGCTGTTCGGCGTCGGACTGGGCCAGAGCGTGACGAAGCTCAGCTACCTGCCCGAGGCGCACACCGACATGATCGTCCCGATCGTCGGCGAGGAGCTCGGGGTGATCGGCGTGTTCGGGCTGCTGATCGCGTTCGGCCTGCTGGCCTGGTGCGGCTACAGCGTCGCGCTGCGCGCCAAGGACCCGTTCGGGAAGCTGCTTGCTGCCGGCCTCACCACGCTGATCGTCGGACAGGCGCTGCTCAACATCGGCGGGACGCTCGGCGTGTTGCCGTTCACGGGCGTGCCGGTGCCGCTGATCTCCTACGGCGGCACCAGCCTGATCGCGACGCTCGCGGCCATCGGGCTCGTGCTCTCGGTGGGCACCTACGGCACGCAGCCGCTCGCGGCTCCCGAGCGCGTCAAGTCGCGCAAGCCCGCTGCCCGCCGGCGCACCACGGCGCGGCCGCAGGCGGCTGCGCGACCGGCCCAGGCGGGCGCTGTGCGCGCGCGGCGGCGCCGGGCGATGTGACCCGGGTGCTGGTTGCGGCCGGCGGCACCGCCGGCCATGTGATGCCGGCGCTGGCCGTCGCCGAGGAGCTCGTGCGCGCCGGAGCCGAGGTGACGTTCGCAGGCACTCCCGAGCGCGCCGAGGCGCAGCTCGTGCCCGCCGCCGGGTATGCCTTCGATCCGTTCGAGGTGAAGGGCCTGCCGCGTTCGCCTTCGCTGCGGCTTGCGCGGGCGCTCGTCATCGACGCGGCCGCACCGGTCGCCTGCGCGCGCATCCTGCGCCGGCGCCGGCCACACGCCGTGCTGGGCGGTGGCGGGTACGTGGCGGGACCGATGCTGCTGGCCGCGCGCGCACTCGGCATCCCGCGCGTGCTCACGGAGGCCGATGCGCACCTCGGCCTCGCCAATCGCTGGGCGGCGCCGCTCGCCGACCGCGTCTTCCTCGCCTACGCGCTCCCGGGCAAGAAGCCGCCGCGCTACGAGGTCGTCGGGCGCCCCGTCGCCCGCGCCTACTTCGAGACGACCCGCGCCGATGCGCGCGCAGAGCTCGGCCTGGCCCAGGACGGCTTCGTGCTGGCCGTGTTCGGCGCACTGGCCGGCGCGCGCCGCATCAACGACGCCAGCGTGGCTGCCTTCGGGGCCACGGGCCTCGATGACGGAGTCGTCGTGCACGTCACCGGCACGCGCGATCACGCCGCCGTCCTCGCGGCCGTGACCGCTCCACCGGAGCGCTACCGGGTGCTGGAGACGACTGACCGCTTCTGGAACGTGCTGGCGGCCGCCGACCTGGGCGTGAGCCGGGCCGGGGGCACCGTCTGGGAGCTCGCAGCGGCCGGCCTGCCCGCCCTGCTCGTACCCTATCCCCATGCCACGGGCGACCATCAGCGCGCGAACGCCGAGCACTTCGCCGGGGCCGGCGGAGCGGTGATCGTCGACGACGCGGCGCTCGACGGCGAGCTCCTCGAGACGCGCGTGGCAGACCTGCGCGGCGCGCCGAGCCGGCTCGCCGCCATGCGCAGCGGCATGCTCAGCTGCGCGAGACCCGATGCCGCCTCCGCCGTGGCGCGCGAGCTCCTGCGCCTCGCGGGAACGCGCACGTGAAGGCGGTGCACCTCATGGGCGTCGGCGGCGCCGGCATGTCGGGCATCGCCCGCGTGCTCCAGGGCCACGGCCGCACCGTCTCGGGATGCGACCGCTCCCCCTCCGCGATCGAGGAGCTGCGCGCCGAGGGCATCGACGTGAAGCTCGGGCACGATCCCGCTCACTTGCACGGGGATATGGAGGTCATCGTCTCGAGCGCGGTCTCCGACGACGAGCCTGAGCTGGCTGCCGCCCGCCGGCGCGGGTTGCGCGTGCGTCACCGGGCCGACGTCCTGGCCGACATCGTCGCCTCGGCCGACGGCATCTGCGTGGCGGGAGCGCACGGCAAGACGAGCACGAGCGCGCTGATCGCCTTCGTCCTGGCGGAGTGCGGCGAGGAGCCGACGTTCCTGATCGGAGGCACGGTTCCCCAACTCGGCACGAACGCGCGCGTCGGCCGCGGCAGATTCGTCGTGGCGGAGGCCGACGAGTCGGACGGCTCGCTGGCCCGCCTGCGTCCACGCGCTGCCGTTGTGCTCAACGCCGAGCTCGACCACCACGATCACTTCGGCTCGCTCGACGACCTTCACGCGCTCTTCCGCGAATGGGTCGCCGAGCTGCCCCACGAGGGTGCGCTCGTCCTGCACGACTCGCTCGACTACCCGAGCCCTGCGCAGCTGCGCCGCTTCGGCGCGGGGCCGGGGGAGGGGTGGCGCGCGCTCGACGCCGCTCCTGACGGCGAGGGCACGCGCTTCACGCTGGCCGTCCCCGGCCGTGCCGAGCTGCCCCTGCGCATCGGCGTCCCGGGCGCCCACAACGCGCTCAACGCGACCGCTGCGCTGGCGATGCTGGACTGGGCCGGCATCAGCCCCGAGCGCGCCGCAGCACCGCTCGCAGCGTTCCGCGGTGCCTCCCGCCGGTACGAGCGCAGGGGAGAGGTCTCGGGCATCCGCCTCGTCGACGACTACGCCCACCACCCGAGTGAGCTCGCCGCGACCCTCGCGGCAGCGCGCGGCGAGGCGGCTCCTGGGCGGCTCCTGGCCTGCTTCCAGCCGCACATGCCGTGGCGCACGCGCATGTTCGCGGACGGCTTCGCCGAGGCACTGCGTCTGGCGGACGCCGCCTGCGTGTGCGACGTCTACGTGGCGCGCGGAGCGGCCGATCCCGACGTCTCGGGCGAGCTCGTCGTGCAGAGCGCTCACGGCCAGGATCCGGCCTTCCCGATCGCCTGGACGCCGACCTACGAGGACGCGGGCGAGTGGGTCGCGCGCACTGCGCGGCCCGGCGACCTCGTGCTGACCCTGGGGGCCGGGCCCGTGGACGGCGTTCTCGAGTTGGTGCGCGAGCGCCTCAAGTGAGCGCGCCACCGCCCGGAGTCGAGGCCGACGCGCCGCTGGCGCGGCTGACGACGATCGGAACGGGCGGCCCGGCGCGCTTCCTGGCGCGACCGACCACTGCGCCGGAGTTGACGGCGATTCTCGCCTGGGCCGAGAGCGAGGCGCTGCCCGTGGCCGTGATCGGCCTGGGCTCCAACCTGCTCGTCGCCGACGAGGGCTACGACGGCGTCGCAGTGCGACTCGAAGGTGAGCTGGCCGCGATCGAGATCGACGGCACCGACGTGCGCTGCGGGGGCGGCGCATCGCTCGCGGCCGTCGTGCGCCGCTGCACGGAGGCCGCGCTTTCCGGCATCGAATTCGGCTGCGCCATCCCGGGCACCGTGGGCGGCGCGGTGCGCATGAATGCGGGCGCCTACGGCAACGAGATCCGCGACGTCCTGGCCTCCGCCGACGTCGTCTCGGCGGACGGCGTGCGCCACGGCGGCCCGCGCGAGCTCGAGCTGAGCTACCGGCACTCAAACGTGCGCTCGTCGGAGGTCGTCGCCGCGGCCGTGCTGCACCTCGCGCACGGAGCCCGCGACGAGATACGGGCGCGCGTGCGAGACATGCAGCGCCGCCGCAGCGAGAGCCAGCCGCGCAAGGCGCGCACCTTCGGCTCGGTCTTCAAGAACCCGGACGAGGGCCCTGGCGCCGGCGCGCTGATCGAGGCCTGCGGCCTGAAGGGCCACGTGATCGGCGGCGCCTGCATCTCCGGCGTGCACGCCAACTTCATCGAGAACGGCGGCAGTGCCACCTCGGCCGACGTCGCGGCCCTGGTCTCGCTCGCCCGGCGCTGCGTGCGGGAGCGCTTCGAGGTCGATCTGGAGCACGAAGTGGAGCTGCTCGGGCCCATCACCCTGGCCTGAGCCCACCCATTTGGGTGGCAGGAGGCGCAGCGGGGGCGCCGAAACGGGGCGCGTGCAGCATGTATTCCTACGCCGTCGCGCCGCCGCACTGATTGCTGCCGCGGTGGTCTGTGCCGCCGCAGCCGGCGTCGTCGAGCTCAGCTACCTGTGGCTCAAGGGCTCGAGCATGTTCCAGTTGCGCTCCGTGGCCGTGCGCGGCGGAACGGAGAGCGAGCGCGTGGCCGTGCGTGACGCGGTTGCGCGCGCTGCCGCGGGTCGCTCGCTGCTCACGATCTCGCCGACGAGGGTCGCCGGCGACATCCAGCAGGTGCCGACGATCCGGCTCGCCAGCGTCGATCGCGACTTTCCGCACACGCTGAGGATCCACATCGTCCCCGAACGGGCCGTGGCGCTCGCTCAGGGCGCAGGCCACTATCGCAGCCTGGTTGCCGCCAGTGGCCGCGTGTTGCGCGTCTTCGAGCCCCAGGACGTCGTGCCGGCGCTTCCGCGCATCTGGACGAACCGCGAGCGCCCGATCCCGGGAGGCGCGATCCGGGCCACCCCGGCGCTGGCCGCGCTCGACGCCCTGGCTGCGCGCCCGCCCGATTTCAGCGCCCACGTTGCGAACGTCAAGATGGATCCCGATCGCGGAATCGTGATGAGACTGCGCGGCGGCCTCGACATCGTGCTCGGCCCGCCGCTGCAGCTGCAGCAGAAGCTCCTGGCCGCCGCCTGGGTGCTCCACCGCTACCCGACGAGCGCCGACCGGGCCCAGCTGGTGTACGCCGACGTCTCGGCCCCGGCGCGGCCCGCGGTCATGCCGCGTGGCGGATATGCGGCCACGGCCGGGCTCGGCGTGCACGAGAAACCCGGCAACAGTGGCTCCCAAACCGCTCAGAATGGCGCATGATGTCCTGTATCGTGAACAACGGACTCGTCGCCCTCGACGCGGCGTCGCCGTCTGAGTTGTCCGAGAGAGGGTGAATCGGTGTCGATGAAGGAGACCGGCGGGTCGTATCTCGCGGTCATCAAAGTTGTCGGAGTCGGCGGTGGTGGTACCAACGCCGTCAACCGCATGGTCGACAGCGGTCTGCGCGGCGTGGAGTTCATCGCCGTCAATACCGACGCCCAGGCGCTCCTGATGACGGACGCCGACGTCAAGATCGCGGTCGGGCAGAAGGTCACGCGCGGTCTCGGAGCGGGCGCCAACCCCGAGGTGGGGCGCGAGGCCGCGATCGAGAGCCGTGACCAGCTCAAGGAAGCGCTCAAGGGCGCGGACATGGTGTTCGTCACGGCGGGCGAGGGCGGCGGCACCGGCACCGGCGCCGCTCCCGTGATTGCGGAGCTCGCCCGTGAGCTCGGCGCGCTGACGGTCGGCGTCGTCACACGGCCGTTCGGATTCGAGGGCAAGAAGCGCCAGGAGCAGGCCGAGCTGGGCATCGAGGAGCTGTCGGCCAAGGTCGACACGCTGCTCGTGATCCCGAACGACCGCCTGCTGCAGGTCGTGAGCCCGTCGACGCCGATCATGGAGGCGTTCCGCGTCGCCGACGACGTGCTGCGCCAGGGCGTACAGGGCATCACCGACCTGATCACGGTGCCCGGCCTGATCAATCTCGACTTCGCCGACGTGCGCACCGTCATGCGCAATACCGGCACGGCCCTGATGGGCATCGGTGCCGCGGCGGGCGAGAACCGGGCCGCCGAGGCCGCCCGCGCAGCGATCTCCTCGCCGCTCCTCGAATCGAGCGTCGAGGGCGCGAAGGGCATGCTCCTCAACATCACCGGTCCCAGCGATCTCGGCCTGTTCGAGGTCGACGAGGCGGCCAAGATCGTGCAGGGCGCGGCCGACCAGAACGCCAACATCATCTTCGGCGCCGTCGTGGACGACGCGATGGGCGAGCACGTGCGTGTGACGGTGATCGCGACCGGCTTCGAGCGCGGTGCGCCTACCGTGACGCGGCGAGAGCGCCCGAGTGAGCGCGAGGAAGCCGGATCTCAGCTGTTCGACGTCCCGTCGGACATCCTCGACGTGCCGTCCTTCCTGCGCGAGGACTGATTCCTAGTCCTCGCGGCCGCGCCAGTTGGGCGTGCGCTTGCCGAGGAACGCGTCGATGCCCTCGCGTCCGTCAGGGGCCACGACGTTGGCCGCCATGACCTCGGTCGTGTGGTCGTAGGCCTCGGCCAGCCCGAGGTGGATCTGCGCATAGAAGGCCGTCTTGCCGACCGCGAGCGCGTGCGAGCTCGCCGTGGCGATGCGCGTGGCCAGGTCGATCGTCTCCTCCGCGAGGCGCTCACGCGGTACGACGCGGTTGACGAGGCCCCAGTCTGCCGCGGTCTGCGCGTCGATCATGTCGCCGGTCAGCAACATCTCGAGCGCCCGCTTGCGACCGACGGCCCGTGACACCTCGACCATCGGCGTGGAGCAGAAGAGGCCGTAGCGCACGCCGGAGGTCGCGAAGCGCGCATCCTCGCTCGCGATCGCGAGATCGCAGGCCGCGACGAGCTGGCAGCCGGCCGCGGTTGCGATGCCGTGCACCTGTGCGATCACGGGCTGCGGCAGCCGGTGGATCGCCATCATCATCTCACTGCACGTCTCGAAGAGGCTGCGCGCGCTCGGCAGGGAGCAGCCCGCCATCTCGGAGAGATCGTGTCCGGCGCAGAAGCCCGGACCCTCGCCGCGCAGGATGACCGCGTGGACGGACGTATCGGCCGCGGTCTCGGCGAGAGCGGCGATGAGATCGTTGAGGAGCGCGTGCGAGAGCGCATTGCGACGCTCCGGGCGGTTGAGCACGAGCGTGCGCAGACCGGCTGCGTCCTCGATCAGGAGCGGGGAAGCGGAGACGGTGGCCATGTCCCGAGGATACCGCCTTACACGGCTTCTTCGGCTTGGGGTGTCGGGTCGAAGCGGTAGCCGACCGCGTACTGGGTCTGGATGTAGGAGTAGGCGGAGCGGCGGTCGAGCTTCTCGCGCAGCTTGCGCACGCAGACGTCGACCGAGCGGTCGCGGGAGCGGTAGGGGACGTTCCACACCCTCTGTTGAAGCTCGTCGCGGTCGAGCACCCGGCCTGGCTGGCGAGCGAGCGTGAGCAGCAGGCGGAACTCGGTAGGTGTGAGCTCGGCGTCGAGCTTGCTTCCGTCCTCATGCAGCAGGAAGGCCCGGCGCCCGGCCGGGTCGATCAGCAACCCGGGGGCGCGGATCTCGTCGAGCGACTCGCCCTGCTCGGGCGTGCGCGCCCGTCGCAGCAGCGCCTGCACGCGGGCGACGAGCTCGCGCATGCCGAACGGCTTGGCCAGGTAGTCGTCGGCGCCGATCTCGAGCGCGTGCACCTTGTCGTGCTCGGAGCTGCGCGCCGAGACGATCAGGATGGGCGTGGCGATGCCCTCGCGCCGTGCCTCCTGCGTCAGTGCCCAGCCGTCCAGCCCCGGCAGCATGAGGTCGACGACGGCGACGTCGTGCTGCTCGTAGCGCAGCTTGCGAAGGCCCTTGTCGCCATCCTCCGCGACCACGACGTCGAGGCCGGCGTGCCGCAGATGCGCCGCGATGGCACGTGCGATCACGCCGTCGTCCTCGACCACGAGCACGCTCGGCATGCTCGAAGCGTGCCACGCTGGCCGGTCGGCGGGCGCGGCCCGTGCGGGCCGTCAACTACACTGGTTCGAGTCGGGGCCTTGCGACGCGGCCCGCGACACGTGGTGAGAGTAGCTCAGTCGGTTAGAGCCCCCGGTTGTGGTCCGGGAGGTCGCGGGTTCGAATCCCGTCTCTCACCCTTGGGGGCAAGCGTCCCCTGGTGCACATGGAGCGGCCCGCGGTTCTCGACACGGGTAAGCGGAGTGATGGCTGGTCCAGGGTCTAGCTGTCGGTGATCGCCGGAAACGTCCATGTGCCGTCGAGCACTTCGGCGCGGGGGCGGTAGAGGCGGATGGTGTAGTTCCAGCCTTCCGTGATCGGCAGGCAGTTGGGGCGTTCGTCCCCGCAGCCGCCGAAGTTGACCGTGATGGAACCGTCGTCGTTCGGGGTGGCGGTGATGTTGTTGACGCTGTAGGCGTTGCGGTCGTTGGCCTCGAAGTACCCGTCGGCGTTGTAGACCGAGATCGACCAGAAGCCGTCAACGGGAACGTCTCGGACCGTGAGGGAGTATTGGCCTACGGACTTGCCCGGGGCGACACCGATGTACGAGGCCTCTTCGTCGGGGAGGCCTCCCCACCCTGCGGCAGTGCCGAGCAAATGGCGCACGGGATCGACAGCGTCCTTGGCTCCGAAGGCGTGGTCGAACGCCGGGCCGAGGCTCGCGAGTTCGAGCAGCGCCTTGCGGGTCGCGTCGAGGCTGGCCGCGTCGTAGTCGGCCGGCGCGAACGGCTTTGCAGACGTTGCTGCAATCGCGAACTGATCCTGGAGCGCGTTGGCTTCGGCGACATCCCTCGGATCGGCAGGGTCGACGAGCGTCCTGACCGCCACGGTCACCCACGGCGTGTCGAATTCCTCAACGCTCAGCGCGTGCTCGCCGGGCTGGTGGAAGACGCGATTGATGTAGTGGTCTTGGTTGACGATCATCACCGACACGTAGCGATCCCCGGCGTCCGGGATCAGGAGTGTGGCGCCCTCGGAGATGTCCACGACCGCGAAGCTGTAGAGCGTGTCGCGATTCATGCGGATCACCGGCTGCTGGTCGATCGCGGTAGGTACGCGGCTGTGACTCAGGCGATTCACGCCACCGGCGTTGGTCTGCAGCGACGCCATCATCCGTTCCGTCTCCGCCCGCGCGAAGTTGTCGGTGTTCACTCGTACGGCCATTCTCTGCTCCACGCTCGGGGACGACGATCACTGCGCGCAAAGTCGCCGCTGGGCGACCAGCAGACTTCACCCGGGGTGGGTGAACTCGTTTCCGAGAACCGGCGTTGCGGTTCTCAGACACCGTGATGCGAGCGAACACGGAGCACGTCGATGACTGCACCGAGTGAGATCGCGCCGCGGCACCGTCGGCACGGCCGGTTGTGGTCCGGGAGGTCGCGGGTTCGAATCCCGTCTCTCACCCTTTACCCATGCGGAACGGCGAGGCTCTTCCGCTGACTGGTACCGCCATCGCCGCGTTGAAAGCGGGCAGTCTCGACAACGATCCGGCCTTTGTAGCTCGCGAGCGCCTCTGGCGCATCAGCGAGATGACATCGCGACCCGCTCGAGCGACTGCGCCCCGGCCCAGTCGCGCGGCCGGGGCGCTGGCGACGATCGTCTTGCAGGCGTGACGTCAGCGGACGACCTTGAGTCTTCGCGTGATGACGAGCGACTGCAGGCCCTGTGGGTCGCGGGCGCTGATGCGCAGGGTGTAGGTGCGCCTCGCGAGGTGTTTGAGGGACAGGAGCGCGGTGAATGTCCCCGCCTTGTGGCGGTTGATAGTCAGGCCGCGCACGGCCTTCAGCTTCTTGCCGGCGAGCAGGCGAATGGTGACAGTGGCCGGCTCCGAGAGCTTGAGCTGCAGTTTGAGCAGGCGTTTCTTGCCGAGGTGGCGCAAGGACACCTGGTGCGGGATCCTGAGCACGGTCAGTTTCGGCCGCACGTTGGGCGGCGGCGGCGGACTCGTCGTCGTGAAGGTCTGGTCGGCGCCGGTGATCGGGGCGAAGTCGCTCGAGGCGACGGCGCGGTAGTGGACTGTGGTGCCCGCGGGCAGGCCCGTCAGGGCTGCGCTGAACGCGGTCGACGCGGTACCGACCGGGATCACCTGATCCGGAGTGCTCGAGCCGTAGGCTGTCGTGGGTCCGAAATCGAAATGCACCTTGATGCGGGCGCCACCCGGGTTCACTGCGCCGGCGACCGTCGCGCTGCTCGCATTCACAGCCGAGGCCGCGCCGGTAGCGACGTCACTGGGTGCGTACGCGTCGGCAAATAGGTGCTGCGCGCCGATTGCGCCGTCGGCGAAGAGGAAGAACGGCGTGCCGAGTGCGGCAGCCTGACAGGTGCTGCCGTCGGCGTTCGTCGGGTTGGTCGTGCAGGTCGACGAGACCGGCGGGCGCAGGTCGACGGTGCCCGCGCGGGCGATGCCCGTTGGCGTGTCGAGCTTGAAGACGGGAGCGACCGCGCCGCCCTCGAAATGACCGCTGAAGGTGCGGAATTGGCCGGCGACGTTCTCCTGCCAGGTGATGTACGGCGTGTTGCCGGAGAACGCGATGTCCGGGCGCGTCGCATCGTTCAGCGTGTTCGAGATCGGCTGGCCCTGGTTGAACAGCTCGAAGTGGTCGCCGCCGACCAGGCGCGAGACGAAGATCCCGTGACGTCCGGCGCCGATCGTCTCTGACCAGGCCACCCAGGGCACCGTGGTGCCACCGGGCGTGAGCGTGCCGGCGGCGACGCGCGGATCCTCGGCGTCGACGGTCGCGTCCTTGTTGAGCGAGCATGCGCGCTCCTGGGCGGCACTGGCGGCGCAGGAGCCGAACAGGTTGGCGCCCGTGGTGTCGAGCACGTTGGTCTGCCCGGCCGTGCCGTTGCCGACCGCGACCCAGTGGAAGCCGCCGTCGGCGACTGCATCGGGCACGGCCTTGGCAGCGAACACCAGCTCGTTGGTGATGCCGTTGAGACCGGCGTTCTGCTCGTACCAGACGACCCACGGTACGGTGTCGGAGGGACCCGTGAAGGCGTCATCGGGCTCGATCGCGTCGCGTGTCGGGTCGACACTCAGCGTCGGATCGCCGGCTGCCGAGGATGCGCCGGTCAAGGGGTTCAGGCGGTCGAGGCCGACCTGCAGCCAGCAGAAACCGTTGATGTTGAGGTTCGTTCCCGTCGTGGGCTTGCCGACGCACGCCGTCCCCGCAGCCGGCTGCTTGACGGCACGTGAGACGAAGATCTGGTTCTTGCCGGCAGCGGCGCCATCGAGCTCCTGCCAGGCCACCCAGGGAACCGGATCGTTGCCGGCGACGGCGGCTCCGCCCGTGACGGCCGGATTCTCTGCGTCGCGCGTGGTATTGATGTTGAGCGACGGCAGGGCGTGGCCGGGCGCGCGCTCCTGGCCCGAAGGCAGCCAGACGTTCGCCGCAGCCGAGAAGCGGCTCGCGAAGATCTGCTTCTTGTTGCCGAGATTTGCGTTGGGCTCATACCACGCCACCCACGGCACCGTGCGACCGGCGCCGGCGAAGTCGATCGACGGAGCCTCGGCCACGACCGTCGGGTCGAGGTTGAGCGAGGCCGGGAACCCCTGCGTCACCCACGCTCCGCCTTTGAAGGCGCGCACGAAGATTTGCTTCGACGAACCGCTCTTCTGCTCGAACACAGCCCACGGCACCTGCAAGTTGCCGGCGACCACGGTGCCGCCCTGAACGTCGGAGACGCCGGCATCCTGGTTGGGGTCGATGCCGTTTGCGGGATCGTTGTTGACCTGCGAGCCGTCGGCGGGCAGGCCGACCAGCGCTGCGGCAGCCGTCCCGGCCAAGACGAGCGTTGCCACCGTCGCGACCGCTGCAAGGCGGCCGTGCCGTCTGATGCTCATGGTGCCTCCCTGTATGGCGTCTGGTGCAACCCACAGGCCCGCCCTCTCGCGCTCATGGGAATGCACCGCTAAGTCAGGGAAGTGCACAACGAGGCGCGTCCAAACCTGCAGATCTCGTGCCGTGCGATTGTACGAGCCGCATGACTGCAATTACAACCTGACGCGGCGTGAGGGCTGAGATCACCGAGATCGTGGACCT
>Ga0207683_10000766_pt1 | contig 29197 bp, 27 predicted proteins | sample KBSM73metaG_FD_184333 | JGI IMG/M metagenome (GOLD analysis project Ga0207683, IMG submission 184333) | Miscanthus rhizosphere microbial communities from Kellogg Biological Station, Michigan, USA - KBS M7-3 metaG (SPAdes) (version 2) | ecosystem: Host-associated > Plants > Roots > Rhizosphere >... | reverse complement strand
AACTCCCGCAACATCGCGGTGGCCGTCTCGAGATCACGTTCGCCCATCTGGGCAACGGCTCCCGCCCAGAACACCTTGCCGACCACGGCGGCGTCTGCCAGCAGCGACTTCGCCTCCGGCTCCAACGTGTCGAGCCGCGCCGCAATCAGCGCCTGCACCGAGTCGGGGAACGGCACCTCCGCACCCGCCTTCAACTCCCAGCTCGAGCCGGCCTCGACGAGCAGCTCGCGATCCTTCAGCAGCCGCACGAACTCCTCGGCGTAGAGCGGATTGCCGTCCGCGCGCTCGAGGATCGGCTGCTGCACCTCGACCGGCAGCACGGTCGCGTCCAGCAGCGCCGATACAAGCCGCGCGGTCTCCTCCTGCGACAACGGCGCCAGGTTGATCGGCGTTGCGTTGCGGAGCCTGATTGCGTAATCCGGATGGCGCTCGTAGAGCTCGGGCCGGGCGGTCGTCACCAGGAGCAGCGGCACGCCCTCGGCGAAATCGGCGAGGTGCTCGAGGAACGCGAGCATGGCCTCGTCCGCCCAGTGCAGGTCCTCGAACACAAGCACCGTCGGGCGCTCGTCGGCCATACGCTCGAGGAACCTGCGCCAGGCCGTGAACAGCTCCTCGCGTTCGGCCGACGATGTCGCCTCGATCCCGAGCAACGGCAACAGGCGCTGCCGGAACCACTCGCGCTCCGACCCTTCCGGCAACACGCGATCCAGCTTCACGCGCGCGACATCCGGTGGGTCGGACTCCAGGATCCCCGTGTGCGCCTTCAGGATCTCGCCAAGCGCCCAGAAGGTGATTCCCTCCCCGTACGGCAGACAACGGCCCTGGCGCCAGGTCACGAGATCGGGCCGCGCATCCACGTAGTCTCCGAGCTCGGCCACGAGCCGGCTCTTCCCGAGCCCCGGCTCGCCGATCACCGTCACCAGCTGAACGGAACTCGCCGCGACGGTCTTGTCGAAGACGCCCTTGAGAATCGCCAGGTCGATCTCGCGGCCGACGAATGGGCTGTCGTGGGTCCGCGTCACGTCGGTGCCGAAGCGTGCCCTGGGCGCCTTCGCATGGAACACCCTGACCGGATCCGACTTCCCCTTCAGCGCCGCGGGCTCCAGTTCCTCGTAGTCGAACACGAGCTCTGTCGCCTCGTACGTCGCCAGGCCGACCGCCACGCCCATCTCCGGCGCGACCGACTGGATCCGCGCAGCGGTGTTGACCGAATCCCCGGTCAGGAAGCCCTCGCCGGAGGCCGGCGCCACGCCCAGCCGGACGAGCGCCTCTCCCGTGTTGATCCCCACCCGCAACCGCAGCGGAGCGCCACCGACACCCGCGAGCTGCTCCACCTGCTCGACGATCCGAAGCCCCGCACGGACTGCACGCTCCGGGTCGTCCTCGTGCACGGCCGGCACACCGAACACCCCGACCACCGCATCGCCGATGAACTTCTCGACCACCCCGCCATGTCCCTCGACATGCGCGCGCACAACGCCGAAGTAGGCGGCCAGCATCCGGTCGAGATCCTCCGGGTCCGCCGCCTCGGACGACGCTGTGAACCCGACGAGATCGCAGATCAGCGAGGTGACGACCTTCCGCTCCTCACGCGTCGAGCCAGAGGACTGAACTGCCAGAGGCGCCCCGCAGAAGCCGCAGAACGCGAACCCCTCAGGGTTCTCCCTCCCGCAGTCCGGGCAGGCATTCACGCGCCGAGTCTACGAGGTGGCGGCGCTGAGCGAACTGCGGAGAGCGCCTCCCGTAGAACGAGCGTCAGGTCTGCGCGAGCACGAGCACGACGGTCATCACGGCGAGCGCGACGCCGCCCGCGGTGAACAGCCCGACGGTTCGGAACCGCAGTGGTGCGTGGCCACCGGTTCGCAGCGCGTTCTCCAACTCGCGCTGGCGTTGTGCGCCGACCAGCAACAGCCCGACCGCGAGGGACGCGTAGCCGCAGCCGAGCAGAATGTACGGCCACGCGGCCACGTCGAGCAGTTGGGGGGCGAACCGGCCGATCGCGAGCGACCCCGCCGTGGCGCCCAGCGCGGTGCGCCACCACGCCAGCCAGGTGCGCTCCGCAGCCATCGACGTACGGCGCGCCTGGTCCAGCTCGGACGGCGACATCGGAGCTGGAGCCGCTTCGTCTGCGGCGTCCATGTGCTCTGAACCCGGCGGCTGGGCCATGGCGACATCTAACACGGTTCGCCAAGCCCCCGCACGGCTGACGCGGGACTAGATGTGGAGAGCCTTCTCGACCACGGCCTCGGTGGCCTTCGCAATTCGCTCGTGCCCGGCCTCGTTCGGGTGATCGCCGTCATTGGAGAGGTAGTGCGTCTCGTCGTAGCTGTAGTCGGGGCCTTTGAACGCCGCGCGCAGGTCGACGTACGACGAGCCCGTGGCGGCCGCCGTCGACTTGATGACGGTGTTGACCTGGTCCGTCATCTCCTCCGCCGCGGCGACGTAGGCGTTGCCCTTCGCCGCTGCGTACTTGCCGCCGAGCCAGACGCTCCAGTAGTCGACGAGCACGATCAGCGCGTGATGGCGGGTGGTGAGCCCGTGGACGCGGCTGACGATCGCCGCGAGATTCTTCTGGATCCCCGGTACCCGTGGCGCGTAGCAGGCAGCCTTGGTGCCGCATGACTGCGAATACGCGACGTCGTTGGCTCCGATCTCGATCTCCACGACGTGCGCCGCCCGCAGGTGACGGATCACGCCCCGCTTCGCGAGTTGCCCGAGCACCGAGGAGGTGGTCGCACCGGCGACCGAGTCGTTGGTCGCCTCGACCGCGTGATCCGTGCGCTTCGCGAACGTCGCGGCCGTGAGAGGCGGGTACGGCTCGCAATCGCAGTTGGTGCCACGTGGCACCGAGTCACCCAGGGCTACCACCGACCACGTCCGCGACGCCGACGACCCGGAGCTCATCCTGGCGGAAGCCGGGCAGGCGGCCACCAGCGAGCTCAGGGCGATCAGCGCGACGACGACCCCGCGTGGTCGGCGAATGCTCATCCTCCCCGGAGCGTATCGGCTACACGAGCCGTGCGACCACGAGGCCGATCATGAAGCCACGGTGGGTCACCGAGTGCGTGCAGCGCATGGCGGAGAGGTAGGCGCGGCAGAAGTACACGAGCTTGTCCGCGGGTACGTGAATCGCCAGGCGCGTGCCCGCGGGCACGTTCCGGCTCTTCGCCGAGGCCGCCACCTCGAACGGCCAGAACGCTCCGCTCCCGCTCCAGCTGAGCATCACACCGCGGCGGCCGTTGAAGCAATTGACGCCCGTGCCACTCGCGCCGGCATTCAGCTCGCATCGGATCTGACCGTCCGCCGTGTGGAAGCGGTAGGGCGCGCCCTTCAGCGCCGGCGTCACGTGGTGCGTCGGCACTGCGGCGTGCGCCGTCGCGCCGAACGACATGGTGACGAGGAAGGCAAGCAGGAGGAGGCGGGCTCGGCTCCCGGCGCGCACTGGCACAGGCATCCCTCCGACGGTTGTGGCCATCGTCAGAGGATACGCAGCGGCGGCTCGGCATGATTCTCCTAGTACGCCTGTGCCCACGCCGTCCAGTGCGGGGCCTCCCGGCCACAGCAGAGGCAGTTGCTGGACAGACCCTCGGGCGCCTGCAGCGGCAGGCAGCGGATGGTGGCCGTGCTCTCGTCCTTGACGCGCGCCTCGCATTCAGCGCTGCCGCACCACGATGTGAAGACGAAGCCCCGCGCCTCGCGCAGGTACTCGATCATCTCCGCATAGCTGCCGGGGTCGGTGAGTGTTCGCCGCTCGCGCTCTTCGAGGGCGGCTCGGAACAGCGATGCCTGGATGGCGATCAGGAGCTCCTGGACCCTGGCGACCGCCCGCGCGAGCGGGACGAGCTGCTTCTCACCCGTGTCTCGGCGAGCGACCGTGACCGACCCTGCCGCGAGATCGCGGCTGCCGACCTCGAGCCGGACCGGCACCCCCTTCAGCTCCCACTCGTTGAACTTGAAGCCCGGCCGGTACCCGGCGCGGTCGTCGAGCCGGACCCGCACACCGGCAGCCTTCAGCTCGTCGCGGATCGCAGCCGCCGCCTGGTTGACCTCGGACTGGTCGGTCTCGCGGGAGATCGGCACGATCACGACCTGCTGCGGGGCGACGAGCGGCGGCAGGCGCAGTCCCCGGTCGTCGCCATGCGCCATGACGAGCGCGCCGACGAGCCGCGTGGTGGCTCCCCAGGAGGTTGCATAGGGATGGTGCTCGGCCCCGTCGCGGCCCGTGTAGCGGACGTCGTAGGTGCGAGCGAAACCCTGGCCGAGGTAGTGCGATGTGGCCGCCTGGAGCGCCTTGCCATCGCGCATCAGCGCCTCCAGCGTGTAGGTCTCGACGGCGCCCGGAAAGCGCTCGCTCTCGCTCTTCCTCCCGCGCAGCACGGGAATGGCGAGGAGGTTCTCGATCGTGTCGGCGTAGACCTCGTGGAGGATCGTCAGCGTCTCGGCCACCGCCTCCTCCTCGCTCTCGTGCGCCGTGTGACCTTCCTGCCACAGGAATTCGGTCGTGCGCAGGAACAGGCGGGGCCGGAGCTCCCAGCGGACGACGTTCGCCCACTGGTTGTAGAGCAACGGCAGGTCGCGGTAGGACTGCACCCAGCGGGCGTAGGTCGACCAGATCAGCGCCTCCGAGGTCGGGCGCACGGCCAGCGGCTCTTCGAGACGCTTCCCGCCCGCCTCGGTCACGAGCGCGACCTCGGGCGCGAACCCTTCGATGAGCTTGCCCTCCTGGGCAAGCACCGACGCCGGCACGAGCAGCGGGAAGTAGAGGTTCTCGTGGCCCGTCGCCTTGATGCGGTCGTCCAGCGCGCGCTGGATCGCCTCCCAGATCGCGTATCCGTGCGGCTTGATCACCATCGCGCCACGGACTGCGGAGTTCTCGGCCAGACCGGCCCGGCGAACCACCTCGCCGTACCAGCCGGGAAAGTCGGCCGACTGCGTGGGCAATGCGCGTGTGCTCATCGGGGCGCCCCCGCGAGCGGGCGTGCAGCGAACATCGAAGTCTCCTTCGTCGACGTCGAACCGGCGTTGAACGGGTCGGTTCCGGCGCCCCAGGCCGAAGTGGCTGGAGCGCCTACGCCGGGACGTGCACGAGCGGCGGCCGCGGAGCGATCGCCGGAACCGGCGGGAGCGCGTCGACGCGAGGCTGCAGCAACGTCATGCACCGGAGGATAGCGGCGGGGAGCCCCTCGTTCCATCCCGAGCACGCCCGGCTCGCTCAGCGGGCGCTAACCCGGCGGGGCGCCCCGCGTCTGAAGGGGCGGGAGGAAGCTCGCCGGCGGCTCGGCTCGTCGCCGCCACTCCCAGGGCGTATCCTCCCCGCTCCCCCCGGTGCGACCCGCTCCGGCCGCCTTCCCGTATTGCAGGAGACCGCATGAACGCTCGCAGGCTGCTCTGTCTCATCGCTCTCGCACTCGCGGCGGTCGCCACCGCGGCGCCGGCCTCCCCGGCGGCGTCCGAGAAGGCGGTCAAGGACGGCGGCATCGTCCGCATGGGCACCACGGAGCCCTTCGACTCGATGAACCCGTTCGTCGCCTTCCAGGCGATCTCGTACGAGGTCTTCACGAACGTCTATCCCGTGCTGGTGCAGTACGACACGCACTTCAAGCTGATCGGGGATTGGGCGAAGTCCTGGACGACCTCGAAGGACGGTCTGACCTGGACGTTCAAGGTCAAGCCGGGCAAGTGGTCCGACGGCAAGCCGCTGACGGCGGACGACGCGGCCTGGACGGGCAACACCATCCTCAAGTTCAAGAAGGGCGCGGCAGCCTCGCTCGCGCCCTTCATCTCGCACGCGACCAAGCTGTCGGCGCCGGACCCGACGACGCTCGTCATCAAATACGACAAGGCCGTCGCCAACGTGCTGCCGCAGCTGGAGCAGTTCTTCATCCTGCCGCGCCACGTCTGGGAGCCGATCGTCGGCAGCGCGGCCAAGGGCCTCAAGGACTACGACCCGGGCGCGCACCTCCCGATCGTGGGCGGCGGCTCCTTCTACGTCACCAAGTACGACAAGAAGGGCACCACGATCCTCACCCGCAACCCGGGCTACTACGGCACGCGGCCGCACCTCGACGCCGTCGGCATCAGCTGGTTCGCGAACTCCGACGCCATGATCGCCGCGCTCAAGAGCAACGACCTCGATTACGTCGACTCGGTGCCGCAGACCGTCGCCACGACGCTGGGCAAGTCGGGCGACATCCAGGTCATCCCTGGTCCGGGCATCGAAGTGCGCGACTTCGGCTTCAACTCGAGCCCGAAGAAGAAGAAGAATCGCGAGCTGCTCGACCCCAAGCTGCGCGCCGCCCTCTCGCACGCGTTCGACCGCAAGCAGATGATCGACGTCGTCTGGCGCGGGCTCGCCCAGCCGCGCGCGACGCTCGTGACGCCACTCTCGAGCCCCTACATGAACACGAAGCTGCAGCCCGAGAAGTACGACCTTGCGCTCGCCAACAGCATGCTCGACAAGCTCGGCTACAAGCGCGGCTCCGACGGCATCCGCCGCACCCCGGGCGCCAACTCGCACCCGATGTCCTACGGCGTGATCACGCCCACGAGCGTGCAGGGCATCAACCGCGAGTTCGCGATCGTGCGCGACTCGTTCCAGAAGATCGGCGTCAAGCTCACGCAGCGCTCCTACGACGCCACGACGGCCTTCACCGAGATCACGAAGCCGAACAACAAGTACCTCGACTTCGACATGATGATGTGGGACTGGCTGGGGTATTTCGACCCCGACTACATCCTCTCGGTGGTCGGCTGCGACCAGTACGGCGGCTGGAGCGACACGGCCTACTGCAACCCGGCCTACGACAAGCTCTACCAGCAGCAGGGCGTCACGCTCGACCCCGAGAAGCGGCAGCAGATCGTCTGGAAGATGCAGGAGATCCTCTACCGCGACAAGCCGTACATCCAGCTCGCGCAGCTGAAGCTGGTGTACGCCTTCCGCAACGGCTGGACGGGCATCGCGCCGCCGATCCTGAACGCCTCCAGCAAGCTCCCCTGGCTGAACCTGCAGAAGACCAGCTAACTCGGCGTGCGCAGTACCGAGTACGTCGTCCGGCGCATCGCGTTCGCCTTCGCGACGATCTTCGTCGCGGCGACGCTCAACTTCGTGATCTTCCGCGCCGCGCCGGGCGACGCGACCACGGCCATGCGCTGCCTCTCGTGCACGGATGAGGTGCGTGCCCAGCTGCGCCAGGAGCTCGGGCTGGACAAGTCCAAGTTCCAGCAGTACGTCATCTATCTCAAGGACCTCGCGCACGGCGACCTCGGGCGCTCGTTCCAGAACCGGCAGCCGGTGCTCCCGCAGCTCTGGCAGCCGCTCAAGAACACGCTGCCCATGCTCCTGCTCGGCACGTTCTTCTCGATCCTCTTCGGCCTGATCACGGGGGTGGTCGCCGCCTGGCGGCGCGGGACGCTCCCGGAGCGCTTATCGGTCTGGACCGGGCTTGCGTTCTTCTCGCTGCCGACGCAGTGGCTCGGGATCATGCTGATCCTGTACCTGGCCGACCCGCTCGGGCTGCCGACGAACGGCATCAGCGACCCGTACCTGTCGTTCAGCAACCCGAGCCTCTGGGCCGAGTTCACGGACCGGCTCAGCCACATGGTGCTGCCGTCGCTGACGCTCGGGCTCGTGCTCTTCGGCGAGTACACGCTGATCACGCGCTCGGCCCTGCTCGAGACGTTCGGCGAGGATTACGTGCTGACGGCTCGCGCCAAGGGCCTGACGACGTGGCAGGTCGTGCGCACGCACGCCTTCCGCAACTCACTCCTGCCGATCACGACGCTGATCTTCATCTCACTCGGCTTCATCACCGCCGGTTCGATCCTGATCGAGGCGGTCTTCAACTACCCGGGCATCGGCCTGCTCACCTATCAGAGCGTGTTCCAGAAGGACTACCCGATGCTGCAGGGGGCGTTCCTCGTGATCACCGCCTCGGTCGTGATCGCCAACCTGATCGCCGACCTGCTCTACATCAAGCTCGACCCGAGGATCGTCGAATGAGCGCGCAGGCCGAAGGTCTCGTCGTGGCGCCACGCCGGCGCCTCCGCGACAACGCCGTCGTCGTCGCGCTGCGGGGCTCCCATCAGGCGATCTTCGGTGGCGCCGTGCTCAGCGTCGTCATCCTGATCGCCCTGCTCGCCCCCTGGATCGCCCCCTACGGCGAGCACGAGCGCGTCGGCGAGGTGTTCGAGCCGCCATCGTCCGCGCACTGGCTCGGGCTGGACGACGGCGGCTTCGACATGGTCAGCCTGATGATGTTCGGCACCCGCGTGTCGCTGATCGTCGGCTTCTCGGCGGCGCTCGTGGCCATGCTGATCGGCGGGTCGGTCGGGATCATCGCCGGATTCTTCGGCGGCCGCACCGACACGCTGCTGATGCGCATCACCGACTACTTCATCTCGATCCCCGACCTGCCGCTGATGATCGTCGTGGCCGCCGTCTGGGGCCGCAGCCTGCGGAACATCATCCTGATCATCGGCGTCATCTACTGGACCAGCACGGCGCGCGTCGTGAGGGCCCAGGTCAAGAGCGTCCGCGAGCGCGGCTACATCAGACGCACGCGCGTGCTCGGAGCATCCAACATGCGGCTGATCGTGCGCCACGTGCTGCCGCAGGTCGCGCCGCTGCTCGTCGCGACCTCGGTGCTGATGGTGGCCTACGCGATCTTCGCCGAGACGGCCATCGCGTTCCTCGGCCTCGGCGACCCGAGCGCGACCTCGTGGGGCCTGCTGATCGAGAACGCCTTCGCGCGCGATGCGATCACCGTGGGCGCGTGGTGGGCGATCGTGCCGCCCGGGATCGCGGTTGCGATCGTCGTGGTCGCCCTGACGATGCTCGGCACGGCGATCGAGGATGCGCTCAACCCGCGCCTGCGCGTGAGCCACGTCTCGGTGCGGCGCTTCAAGCTGCGGGCCGCGCCTCCGCGCCCCGAGGACGAGACGTGAGCGCGGCGCCCGTGCTGGAGGTGCAGGACCTGCATGTCTGGTTCGACCTCGGACACGGCCGCGAGCTGAACGCGGTGCAGGGAGCGAGCCTCACGCTCGCGCGCGGCGAGCGCATGGGCCTCGTGGGCGAGTCCGGGTGCGGCAAGACCACGCTCAGCCTGGCGCTGATGGGCCTGCTGCCGCCCAACGCCAGCGTCGCGGGCCACGTGCTCCTCGACGGCGTCGACATCCTCGCCGGTGGCGAGGACTCGCTCCGTCCGCACCGCTGGCGCGACATCGCGATGGTCTTCCAGGGCGCAATGAACGCGTTCAACCCGGTCAAGCGCATCGGCAGCCAGATCGTCGAGGCGATGGAGCTCCACGACGTCGCGAGCGGTCGCGCCGCTCAGGCCCGCTGCGGCGAGCTGCTCGAGCTGGTCGGCATCCGCGCCGAGCGCGCGAACCGCTTCCCGCACGAGTTCTCGGGCGGCATGCGGCAGCGTGCCGCAATCGCGATGGCGCTCTCCTGCCAGCCGCGCGTGCTGCTCGCGGACGAGCCGACGACCGCGCTCGACGTGATGGTGCAGGCGCAGATCCTGCAGCTCCTCACGCGCCTCTCCGACGAGCTCGGCCTCGCCATCATCCTCGTCACCCACGACCTCCCGGTCGTCGCGCAGACGTGCCAGACGGCCGCCGTGATGTATGCCGGCCGGGTCGCCGAGCTCGGCCCGACGGTCGCGCTCTACGACGCGCCTCGGCATCCGTACACCCGCATGCTGTTCGCGGCCACGCCCGATCTCACCGGCACCGCGGGTGTCGCGTCGATTCCGGGCGCCCCGCCACGGCTCGACCGGCCGCTCGTGGCCTGCCCCTTCGCGCCGCGCTGCGACTCGGTCTTCGGGACCTGCCGCGAGCGCCGCCCGCCCTTGCTCACGGTGGGCGAAGGCCACCTGGCGGCCTGCCATCTGGCAGGCTCGGTGGCATGAGCGCCGCCCCGCTGCTGGCCGTACGCGACCTCGTCGTCCACTACCCGATGGCACGCGGGATCGTGGGCACGGTCGGGCGGAAGGAAGAGCGCGTCGTGCGCGCCGTCGACGGCGTCTCGCTGACGGTCGCGTCCGGCGAGCTCGTGGCGCTCGTGGGCGAATCGGGCTGCGGCAAGACCACCACGGCGCACGCGGTCATGCGCATGCTCGTGCCGCGCTCGGGATCGGTTGAGATCTCGGGACGCGACATCGCCCCGCTCTCGGAGCGCGCACTGCGCCCGCTCCGGCGCGAGGCGCAGATCGTGTTCCAGGACCCCTACGAATCGCTCGACCCGCGCTATCGCGTGCGCGACACCGTGACCGAGCCGCTCGTGATCCACGGCATGGGCAACAAGGAGGAGCGCACCGAGCGCGTGCGCCTCGCGCTCGAGCATGCCGGGCTCTCGCCGGCCGAGCTGTTCCTCGATCGCTACCCGCACGAGCTCTCGGGCGGCCAGCGACAGCGCGTCGCCATCGCGTCGGCGCTCGTGCTCGAGCCCAAGCTGCTGGTCGCGGACGAGCCCGTCTCGATGCTCGACGTGTCCGTGCGTGCAGGCATCCTCGACCTGCTCGACGGCCTCCGGCGCACCGGCCTCGGCATCCTGATGATCACGCACGACCTCTCGACCGCCGCCCACTACGCCGACCGCATCCTCGTCATGTACCTCGGCCGCATCGTCGAGGAGGGCCCGGCGCGCGCCGTCGTGAACGATCCGCAGCACCCCTACACACGGGCACTCATCTCCGTCGTGCCGCGTCGCGACCCGAACGACAAGCACCGCGAGCAGATCCTGCAGGGAGAGACGCCGAATCCGGTCGACATCCCGGACGGCTGCCGCTTCCACCCGCGCTGCCCGATCGGGGATGAGAGTTGCCTGGCAGTCGACCCTCAGCTCATGGGAGAGGGCGCGCACCGCGCCGCCTGCATCAAGCTGTGAGCCCTGCGCTCGACGACTGGCTACCGCAGTCGCGGCTCGTGCTGCCCAGCACGGACGTGCCGCTGCCACTGGTGCCCGCAGTCGACGCGCACAACCACCTCGGGCGCTGGCTCGGTCTCTGGGACGACTGGCTCGCGCTCGACCCGGCCGAGCTCGTGCGCGGGGCCGAGCGGCCCTGGTCGGTCGCCGACGTCGGCGCCCTGATCGCGTCGCTCGACGAGGTGGGAGTCGAGGCGATCGTGAACCTGGACGGGCTCTGGGGCGACGAGCTCGAACGCAACCTCGACCGCTACGACCGGGCCCACCCCGACCGCTTCGTCACGTTCTGCCACGTGGATCTGCGCGCGATCGGCCGCCCGGGCTTCGACGGCGATGCCCTGGTCGAGAGCCTGAGGCGATCGCGCGACGCAGGGGCGCGGGGACTGAAGATCTGGAAGGACCTCGGACTCGGGATCCGCGACGAGAGCGGCCGCCTGGTGCTGCCCGACGACGAGCGTCTCGCCCCGGTGTTCGCCGCCGCGGGCGAGCTCGGGCTGCCCGTGCTCATCCACACGGGAGACCCGGTCGCCTTCTTCGAGCCGGTCGACGGGCGCAACGAGCGGCTGGAGGAGTTGCTCGAGAAGCCCGAGTGGTCGTTCTGCAGCGGCGACTTCCCGAGTTTCGCACGCCTCATGCAGTCGCTCGAGGCACTGCTCGCGGCTCACCCCGGCACGACCTTCATCGTCGCGCACGTGGGCTGCCATCCCGAGAACCTGCACTGGGTCGATCGGATGCTCACGACCTACGCGAACATGGTCATCGACGTGTCCGGGCGCATGGCCGAGCTCGGCCGCCAACCGCGCGCTGCCGCGCGGCTGATCTCGAAGCACCGCGACCGCGTGCTCTTCGGCATCGACAACTTTCCGCCCCCGCCGCCGCTCTATCGCCACTGGTACCGATTCCTCGAGTCCGACGACGAGCACTTCCCGTACTCCCCGGACGACGGCCCGCCCTCGCAGGGCCGCTGGGCGGTCTCGGCGCTCAACCTGCCGGCCGACGTGCTCGAGCCCGTCTACCGCACGAACGCCCGTCGCGTCCTCGGCCTGAGCTGAGATGCAACGGTCGGGGTCTGGCCCCTGCCGTTGCGGACTCGCCGCGAGAGCGGTGCTGCGCATCCGGTGTGCGCGTACGGGCACCATTGCCCGATGGCCGCGGCGACCACGACCAGCCCCTGGCGCGCGGCCTTCATGCTCGCCGCCACCACCGGCGTGATCGCGCTCTCGTTCGGCGTGCTCGCGCGCACGAGCGGGCTCTCGCTCGTGATGACCTGCGCCATGTCGCTGATCGTGTTCGCCGGCGGCTCCCAGTTCCTGGCCGTGGCGACGATCGCCTCGGGTGGCTCGCCACTGGCGGCCGTGCTCGGCGGGATCGTCCTGAACGCCCGCCACCTGCCCTACGGCTTCGCGATCGCGCCACTCCTGCGCGGACCGCTGTGGAAACGGGCGCTCTCGAGCCACATCGTGCTGGACGAGTCGACCGCCCTCGCGCTCGCGCAGCCCACGCCCGAGCTCGGCCGCCTGGCGTTCTACGCCTGCGGCTGCATGCTGTTCGCGTTCTGGAACGTCGGCACGCTGGTCGGGGCGCTCGCCGGCGGCGCCATCGCCGACCCCTCCGCGCTCGGGTTGGATGCCGCGTTCCCGGCCAGCATGCTTGCGCTGCTCGCCCCGCTGCTCCGGCGCCGCGACATGCGCACGGCCGCGCTCGCCGGGGCCGCCGTCGCGCTCGCGGCCACGCCCTTCACGGCCCCTGGGATCCCGATCCTGCTGGCCGCCGCCGGCGTGCTGGCCGCGCGGTTCATCCGGGAGGAGACGGAGTGACGTGGTGGGCCGTCCTCGCCCTGGCTGCGGGCACCTACGTCCTCAAGGCCGCGGGACCGCTCGCGCTCGGCTCGCGCACGGTGCCTCCGCACCTGCAGCGCTCGCTCAACCTGGTCTCGGTCACGCTGCTCGCTGCCCTGATCGCGATCAGCACGTTCGCCGAGGGCCGCAGCCTCGTGCTCGACGCGCGTGCAGCCGGGCTCGGGGTCGCGCTCGTGGCCGTGTGGCTGCGTGCGCCGTTCGTCGTCGTGGTCGTCGCCGCGACGCTCACCGCCGCCGGTCTGCGCGCTCTGGGCATCGGTTAGCGGTGGCTCCCGGGCCGCCCGTCTTAGCCGTTTCACAACAGTGCGACGGGCAGGCGCGCGCCGAGCATCAACTAGTCTGAAGTCCGATGAGCGACAATGTAGTGGCGCCGGGCGCGCCCGAGCGCCCTCAGAGCGCGCTCACGGCGATCCGCAAGAACCCGGTCGTCGACCTCATATTGACAGTCGCCATGGCCGTGGCGATCGCGTACGCCGTGCAGCTGTGGTTCGTGAAGCCCTATCGCGTGCCGAGCCAGTCGATGGAGCAGACGCTCCACGTCGGCGATCGCATCCTGGCGGCCCGCTTCCTCTACCACTTCGTCGACCCGAGTCGCGGCGACATCATCGTCTTCCACCCGAACGGGCGCGGCTCCGACGTCTTCCAGACCGACCACGCCTCGGGCCAGAACTACGTCAAACGGCTGATCGGCCTGCCCAACGAGTGGGTCGGATCGTCCGGTGGCAAGGTCTACATCTGCGAGAAGACGGCGCCGAAGAGCAGCCTCTCGCCCGCGGCCACCCCCGGCTGCCGGTTCCTCAAGGAGTCGTACACGACGTCGCCGACCGGTCAGTGCAGCAGTACGACCGGCGACTTCGGCCCGCGCCACCTCGGCCCCGACCAGTATCTGATGCTCGGCGACAACCGCCAGTTCTCCGAGGACTCGCGCTGCTGGGGCGTGATCCACCGCTCGCAGATCATCGGGCGCGCGTTCGCGATCTACTGGCCGCCGACGCGCATCCAGGGGCTCTAGTCTCGCTGCTCGCCTCGGCCCGGCACGTGCGGGATGCCGTCGCGGCAGATCTCGATCTCGTGCTGGGCGACCTCGCCCGCTGGGTCGCCCACGACTCGCCGAGCGGCGCCGGCGCCGAGCTCGACGCGCTCGCGGCCGAGCTCGCCTCGACGCTCTCGGGCTACGGGCTCGCGTGCGAGCTCGTGCCCTCGCCCGCCGGCCTGCACCTGCACGCGTCGCTGGAGGGCACCGGGCGGGCGCGCGTCGCCCTGCTCTGCCATCACGACACCGTCTTCCCGCTCGGCACCGCCGCCCGGCGGCCGCTGCGACGCGAGGGCGACCGCCTGATCGGGCCCGGCGTCGCGGACATGAAGGGCGGGCTGGCCGTGGCGGCGCACGCCGCGCGCGTGCTTGCGGCCGGTGAGCGGCCCTTCGCCCGGCTGGAGGTCGTCAGCGTGCCGGACGAGGAGGTCCGCTCCGAGCCGATCGCCACGCAGGCGCGCCTGACCGGCTTCGACGCCGTGCTCTGCATGGAGTGCGGCCGGCCCGGCGGGGCCGTCGTGGCCGCGCGCAAGGGCGGCCGGTGGCTCGACGTCGTCGCGCTCGGACGCTCGGCGCATGCCGGCTCGGAGCCCGAGCACGGCCGCAACGCCGTGCTGGCGCTGGCGCGGGAGCTGCCTCGCATCGCCGCGCTGGACGGTGCGCGGCCGGGGCTCACGCTCCACGTCACGCGCATGCGCGGCGGAGACGTGCTCAACTCGATCCCCGGCGAGGCGCGCGCGACGATCGACATGCGCGGTTGGCACGACGCCGATCTCGAGTGGGCCGAGGCGCAGCTGCTGCGTGTCGATCCGCACCGCGACGTGACGTTCTCGGCCGATCAGCGCCTGGTGACGCCGCCGCTCGAGCGGACCGCCGCGGTCGCAGCGCTCGCAGAACAGGCGGCGGCGCTGGGCGACGCACTCGGGTCGCCCGTGCCGGAGACCTCCACGGGCGGCGTCTCCGACGGCTGCTGGACGGCAGGCGCGGGCCTGCCGACGCTGGACGGCCTCGGCCCCGTGGGCGCGCTCGACCACTCGCCCGACGAGTACATCGAGGTGCCGTCGCTGGCGCTGCGCTGCGGGTTGGTGGCCGGCCTCGTGGCCGCGGTCGACGCAGGCCTGCTGCGCGTCTGAGGGGCGAAATGCCCTCCGCGGCGCGGATTGCCAGCTTAAGTCTATAGAGATAGATTTGGCGCATGCCACGCAACCGCCCGCCTTCGCCGCAGACGAGCTCGGTGCTCAGAGCCCTCGTGGCCGATCCGGACGCGTGGCGCTACGGCTACGAGCTCGGCCGGGAGGTGGGCCTCAAGGCCGGCTCGCTCTATCCGATTCTCATCCGCCTCGCCGAGCGCGAGCTGCTCGAGGCGCGCTGGGAAGACCAGTCCGAGGCCTCCGGCGGTCGCCCGCCGCGGCACCTCTATCGGCTCACCGGCGCCGGGCGTGAGCTGGCGAGCACACTCGCTCCGGTGGCTTCGCGCACATCGGCCCAGCCGCGCGGCCGTCACGAATTGCGGAACGCGTGATGCGCGGCCCCGGCCTGGTCGATCGCTATCTCGCTGTCGTCGAACGGCTGCTGCCGGCTGCGCGCCGCGACTGGGGTCGGGCCATGCGAGCCGAGCTGGCGACGCTCGACGGCGCCGCCGAACGCTGGCGCTTCGCCCTCGGCTGCACCCGCGCGGCGATGCTGCCGGGTCCGACCGGCCGAGCTGCAGGCCGGTCGTTGGCCCTGGTGGGAGCAGGGGCCCTCGTCCTCGGCGGCGAGATCGTCCTCGCGGGCGTGATCGGGGAGTTCACGCCGCTCCTCCTCGCGCTCGCGCTGCTGGCCTGGCTCGGACGACGCCCGAGCTACTTCGGCCCGGTGCGCCCGGACCGGGCCGCGCGGATCGCGCGTTCGTGTGGGTACTGCCTCGCGGCCGCGTGCCTCGTCGCTCTCGTTGTCGCCGAGGGCCTTCCGGGCCTCTTCCGTCCCGGCTCCCTGCGCTCGGGCACGCTGTTCGCCCTCGTCCTGACGATGGTCGTCGCAGCCTTCCTCGCCATGACCGCGCGCACCACCCGCCTCGGTGGCACGGCCATGATCAGCGGCATCGGAGCAGGGCTCGTCGCCGGGGCGGCCGGCTTCGTCGTCCTGCCGTTCGAGCGAATCGGCACACCCCTTGCGCACGGCCTCCCCTGGCAGGGGACGGGACTTGCTGCGCTCCCGTTCGCGGCGCCGGCGGTTGCGGCGCTCGTGACCGGCTGGCGTGCCCGCAGATCGGACCAGGCGGTCATGGCAGCGCTCTGCGCGGCCGCCCTCGGCGCGCTGCTGATCGCGCTGGCCGGATTGAGCGCGATCGTCTTCCTGCCCGAGAGGGTGCCCGACATCGTCGGCCCCGTGATGATCCCCGGGGCGACGGCCGCGCAACGGCAACTCGAGAACTCCATCGAGGCGTCCGATCCGTACTTCGGCCTGCTCGTGTTCGGGGCGCTGCTCGCCGCCCTGCTCTGGGCGATGGCACGACCACCCGCCCGTGCCGGGGCCACGATCGCGCTCGTGCTCCTGCTGGGCGTTCCGCCGATCGTCCTCGCGGGAACCGCACGCGACTTTCCGGGCACGACCGGAATCGCCACGGCCGCAGTCGCCGTGCTGATCGGCGCGATGGTGACAGCACGTCCCGCGCGGCCTGCCTGACGCATTCGCGCCTGGAGGCGCACCGCTACCCGGAATGTCGCTAGCCTCGCGGTGATGGTCGACCTCTCCGACGCGCCCGTCATCGACACCCATCTCCACGGCTGGCGGACGTCGGAGCTGCTCGACGCGCCGGCGGCCGGCTTCGCCGATCGGGTCACGATGCTCGGCATGTGCGTCCTGACCTCGGGCGGCGATCCGGCCGAGTTCTCGGACGTGCTCGCGCGTGCGACGGCCACCACCCCGCTTGCGCTCGCACTGCTCGCGCGCCTCGGCGAGCAACTGGGCTGCGAGCCCACCAACGAGGCGGTCGGCGCTGCGCGACTCGAGCGGCTGCGAGCGGATGCCACCGGCTACCTGCAGGAGCTCTGGCGCGACGCGCGCATCGAGGGCCTCGTCGTGGACGAGGGCTTCCCGCTGCCGATCATCCCGAGCGCCGAGCTCGAGCGCGAGGCCGGCATCCCCGTTCACCGCGTGGTGCGCATCGAGCCCTGGATCGCCGAGCAGCGCGATGCGGCAGAGGGCTACGACGAGCTGGAGGACGCGCTCAGCGCGCACCTCGAGGCGGCAGCCGCGGAGGGTGCCGTGGCTTTCAAGTCGGTGATCGCCTACCGCACGGGCCTCGACATCACGCACCCGAGCCCGGCCGACGCGAGAGGAGCGTTCACACGCTGGCGCCAGGACAGCTTCCGCGAGACGCGAGGGCACGCCAAGCCCGTGCGCGACCGGCTGCTGGAGCGCACGCTCGAGGTGGCCTCGGCCAGCGGCGTGCCGGTGCACATCCACTCCGGCGGCGGCGACCCCGACAGCCTCGTCCCGCACGCCCGCCCCGCGGGCCTGTTCGACCTGCTCAAGCGCCACCCCCACCAGCCCGTGCTGCTGATCCACGCGGGCTGGCCGTGGACGGACGAGGCGGCCTTCATGGCCTCGATCCTCCCCCACGTCTACCTCGACCTCTCGATCGGCATCCCGTGGGGATCGCTCGCGATCGACCGGCTGATCGAGACGGCGCTCGGCCTCGCCCCGCCCTCGAAGGTGCTGTACGGGTCCGACGAGGCCAGCGAGCCCGAGGTTGCCTGGTTCGCGGCGCACGTCGCGCGCGAGGCACTCGAGCGCGTGCTCGCCACCGGCGTCGAGCGCCGCTGGCTCACGCCGGCGCAGGCAACGGTCATCGGAACCGACGTGCTCGCGGGAAACTGCCGGCGCCTGCACGGGATCGCCGCGTGACGGCGGGCCCCGAGGCGCTGCTCGACCTGATCGACGCGCCCGACGGCGCGCTCGCGCTGGTCGAGCCCGCGAGCGGGGAGCGCACGACCTACGGCGAGCTGCGCGCGACCGCCGAACGGCTGGCCCGCTCGCTCGCCGCCGCCGGCGTCGGCCCGGGCGACGCAGTGGCGATGAGCTTGCCCAACGGCCCGGAGATCGTGGCCGCGTTCCTCGGCGTCGTCGCCGCGGGAGCGGCGGCCGCGCCACTCAACCAGGCCTACACCGGCGACGAGTTCCACGCCTACCTCGACGATCTCCGCCCGCGCGCAATGCTCTTCCTGCGCGGCGAGGAGAGCCCGGCGAGGGCGTCTTGCGCCGCGCTCGGCGTGCGGCAGCTCGAGCTCACGGGCGCGTGCACGGCGGAGCTCGGGCTCGCCGATCTCGCAGCGGGCTCCACGGCGCCGCGCGATCCCGAGGCCGTCGCGCTGCTCCTGCACACGAGCGGCACCACGAGCAAGCCCAAGGGCGTGCCGATCCGGCAGCGCAACCTCGCGGCCTCGGCGCGTGCGGTCGCGGCGACCTACGGGCTCTCGGGCGGCGACACGAGTCACTGCGCAATGCCGCTCTTCCACGTGCATGGCCTCGTCGCGTCCACGCTGGCGACGCTGGGCTCGGGCGGATGCGTGATCGCGCCGCGGCGCTTCTCGGCGAGCGCATTCTGGGAGGAGTGCGCCGCGCACCGGGCGACCTGGTACTCGGCCGTGCCGACGATCCACCGCATCCTGCTCTCGCGCGCCGAGGAAGGCGCATCCGACCATTCGGGTCACGGCCTGCGCTTCGTGCGCTCGTGCTCCTCCGCGCTGCCCGGCCCGCTGATGGACTCGTTCGAGACGCGCTTCGGCGTGCCGCTCGTGGAGGCCTACGGGATGACCGAGGCCGCCCATCAGATGGCCTCCAACCCACTTCCGCCCGGCGAGCGCCGTGCCGGCTCCGTCGGGCTGGCAACCGGCACGCGGATCGCGATCCTCGACGACGACTGGAGCGAGCTGCCGGGCGGCGCCGTGGGCGAGGTCTGCGTGCGCGGCCCGGGCGTGGTCGACAGCTATCGCGCCAATCCCGAGGCGACCGCGGCGAGCTTCCGCGACGGCTGGTTCCGGACGGGCGACTCGGGCAGCCTCTCGGCCGACGGCTACCTCTCACTCGCGGGGCGCATCAAGGAGATCATCAACCGCGGCGGCGAGAAGATCTCGCCGCACGAGGTCGAGGATGCGCTGCTCAGCCATCCCGATGTCGTGGAGGCCGTGGCCTTCGCGCTGCCGGACGCCAAGTACGGCGAGTCGGTCGGCGCCGCCGTCGTGATGCGCTCGCCGATCGGCGAGGACGCCCTGCGCGCGCACTGCGGCGACCGCCTGGCTGCCTTCAAGGTGCCGGTTCGCGTGCACGTCGTGGACGCGATCCCGAAAGGCCCGACGGGCAAGGTGCAGCGCCGACTGCTGGCCGAGCAGCTGCCGTGAAGGTCGCGATCCTCGGTGCCGGCGCCATCGGTGCCTACGTCGGCGCGGCGCTGGCCCGGGGCGGTGCCGACGTCTCGCTGATCGCGCGCGGGGCGCACCTGGCGGCCCTGCGGGAGCATGGCGTGCGGGTGCTGAGCCCGCGTGGCGACTTCCAGGTGCACGTTCCCGCGACCGCCGACCCGGCCGAGGTCGGCCCTGTCGACGTCGTCTTCCTCGGACTCAAGGCGTACTCCTACGCCGATTCCGGTCCGCTGCTCGCTCCCCTCCTGCACGAGACGACGGGCGTCGTGGCTGCGCAAAACGGCGTGCCCTGGTGGTACTTCCACCGCCACGGCGGCCCCTATGACGGCCACCGCATCGAAGCCGTCGACCCGGGCGGTGCAACGTCCGCTGCCATCCCCCCGGAGCGGGCCATCGGATGCGTGGTCTACTGCTCCGCCGAGCTCGAGGCGCCCGGCGTCATCCGCCACGGCGAGGGCACGCGCTTCTCGCTCGGCGAGCCCGATCGCAGCGTGTCCGAGCGTTGCGTGCGGCTCTCCGAGGCGTTCGTCAGCGGCGGCCTCAAGGCGCCGGTGGAGCCCGACCTGCGCGACGAGATCTGGGTCAAGCTGCTCGGCAACGCGATCTTCAACCCGCTCAGCGTGCTCACGCGCGCCACGCTCTCCGCCATGTGCCGTCACCCGGGCACGCGCGCGCTCGCGTACGCGGGCATGCAGGAGTGCCTCGACATTGCGAACGCGCTCGGGTCGCGGCCGCAGATCGACATCGAGCGGCGCATCGGCGGAGCCGAGCGCGTGGGTGAGCACCGCACGTCGACCCTGCAGGACCTGGAGGCCGGCAAGCGCCTCGAGCTCGATGCGCTGATCGTCGCCGTGGTGGAGCTGGCCGAGCTCACGGGCACGCCCGCCCCGACGATCCGCACGCTGGCGGCCGAGAGCACGCTGCTGGCCGCTAGCCTGGGTCTGTCATGAGCACCCGGACGACCGAACCGCCGTTGATGGCGACCCGAACAGCGGTCGTGGCGCGCGCCTCTGATCTGGCAGCGGCGGTCCGCGCATCGCGGCGCGAGCTGACCATCGCGGGCGTCGTCGTGACGTGGATCGCAGCCGGTGTCTGGCTCGACTCGTACGCGTCGATCTGGCCGCAGCGCGCGCTCGGGATCGTCACCTGGATCGTCCTGCTGCTGATCCTGCGCGGCGAGCGCCGCGACGTGCGCGCGCAGGTCGCGATCGTGATCCTCGTTGCGACGGCGGTCGAGTACACCGCCTCCGGCTGGCTCGGGGTCTACACCTATCGCCTGCACAACATCCCGTGGTTCGTGCCACCCGGCCATGGCCTGCTGTACCTGACGGCACTGGCGCTGGGGCGATCGCAGCTGTTCGCGCTGCTCCGCCGGCCGGTGATCTTCGCGACGATCGTCGTCGGCGGGGCCTGGGCGATCTGGGGCCTCGCGTTCGCGCCGCGCAACGATGCGTTCGGGGCGATCGTCTACCTCTGCCTCCTGCGCTTCCTGCTCGTCGGGCGGGCGCCGCTCGTGTACGCCGGCGCGTTCCTGATCTGCAGCTATCTCGAGCTCATGGGGACGTCGGTCGGCACCTGGGCGTGGGCGCCCCACGACGCCTCGGGCCTGCTCGGCGTCGGCAACCCGCCGAGCGGCATCCCGGGCGCGTACTGCTTCTTCGACGCCGCCGCCCTCGCGGGCTTCGCCGGGCTGCTGGCGCTCGTCGACGGCTTCGGCGCACGGCTGCGCGCACTGCCGCTGCGTGCTCGCCTCGCCCTTCGTTAGCCTCCGGCCGTGCTCGAGCCTCTCATCGGCCAGTTCTCCAGCCGCGGCATGCCCGCGCTCGAGACGGAGCAGGGTCTCGTGCAGCTCGCCTCGAGACTGCGCCTCTGGGACGAGCACATGCAGATCACCGAGCACCCGGGCGGCGACCGCTCGGGTCAGATGGACCTCACCAGCCGCATCGTCCGCTTCGGGGAAGGCTCGCCGGAGGACGCGCTCACGACCCACCTCCCGCGCATGCTCGCCGAGAGCCGCAAGGCCGTGGCCGCGGGCATTCCCGTCGTCGTGATGAGCGAATGCACGCTGGTGCCGCCCGTGCTGGCTGCGGTACGCGAGCGTCATCCGGAGGTCGCCCTCGTCTGGATCGACGCCCACGGCGACCTCAACACGCCCGCGACGACGCCGAGCGGATTCATCGGCGGCATGCCGTTCGCCGAGCTGCTCGGCTGGTGCTTCGACGACTGGCGCCGGCTGGCCGGTCTGGATCCTCCGCTGCCGGAGGAGCGCGCCGTGCTGGTCGGCGGCCGCGATCTCGATCCGGGCGAGCGCGAGAACGTGGATCGCTCGCTCGTGCACGAGTCCGGCGACGCCTCGGGCGCACTGGCCGCGCTCCCGCCGGACGCGCCGCTCTACGTGCACGTCGACACCGACGTGCTCGATCCGAGCCTCACGCCCGACGCGGGCTTCCCCGCACCGGGCGGCTGGAGCGTCGAGCGCATGCGCGCCGAGGTCGGGACGCTGGGTGCAAGCGGCCGGGTCGTCGCGCTCTCCATCTGCCCCAGCGCTCCTCCGGCGCTGGATGCCGAGGGGCTCGCGCCACTCGTCGAGGCGCTGCGCGCGAGCTAGCTGCGCTTGCGGCGCGCGAACACGGCGTAGCCGCCGACGGCGAGCAGCGTCACGAGCGTCACGTAGAAGCCGATCGTGACGCTGCGCGGCGCGAACGTCCACACGACCGTGTGGCGCCCGGCGGAGAGATCCACCGCGCGGAAGAGGCCGTCCTGGTCGCGCACGGGCGCCGAACGGCCGTCGACCTTGACCGACCAGCCCGGGTAGGGCGGATCGGCCAGAACAAGCCTCCCGGCCGGGCCCGGGGGCGTCGAGATCACGACGCGATCGGGGTCGCGCACGATGATGCGCGCGGCATCGGTGCGCCCGGGGCGGTTGACCCGCGCGATCGGCAGCGCCCCGTCGTCCCGCACGACCGTGGCCTGCGGCGTGCGCAGCACGACGGGCATGTCGAGCGGAACGAGCGCGGGGTCGGCGACGTAATAGCGCACCCCGAGGCGCCGCAGCAGGCGCGTCGGCGCACGCTCGACCCAGGTGAAGTGACGGTCGGAGGGCTGCCGCCCGTTGGAGGATGCGACAGCGTTGTGGTACCGCGACAGCTGCAACGGGTCGTAGCCGGCGACGTCCTCGAGCCCGAAGCGCGTGCCCGACATGCCCAGCAGCAGGTTGGCGTGATCGCTCCCGCGCACGAACCGCAGCTGCTTGCGGCGTGTGAAGTCGTCGACCAGCCAGGCGAAGCGCGACGGCCCCTCGCTCATCCGCTGCGCGAGCAGGAAGCGGGCGGTCGCGGGTGGCGTGGGGAACGTCTCGGCGGTTGAGGCCCAGTTGGCCGGAGGCTGATGCGGGTTCCGCTGCGCGTAGTCGTGCCGTGCGAGGTCCGCGGCGAGCACCGCCGGCACCAGCGCGCACGCAAGCACGGCGGGGATGCGCGGCGAGCGCAGCAGGACGAGCACCGCCAGGGCGGCGAGCGCGGGAATCAGGTACGTCCCGTGGAGCAGCACGGCAGGGTCGATCGCGAGGGCGATCGCGACCGCGAGCACGGCGACCAGCCACGGTGAGGGCCGGGCTCCGGGCTTGCCGAACGCCATCCCCGCCATCGCCGCCAGAGCGAGCGCGAAGAGCGGCAGCGCGCGCACGGACTGGTGCTCCGTGATCGTGCGCAGCGGGTCGACGGGATCCGCCAGCTTGCCGGCGAGCCCGGCCGCCCAGGCGATCGAGAGCACGGCGAGCAGCAGCGGGATCCGGGCCGCTCGCCAGCGGCGCACGAGCGCGTAGAGCGCGAGTGCGGGCGTGAGGGCGCCGGCATAGAGCGGCGCGAGCTCGGCGGTATGCGGGCCGAACCAGCCGAACAGCACGCGCGTATCGGACCACCCGAGCGTGCCATAGCCCGCCGGATCGATCACGCCGTTGGCCGCCGTCGAGCGGCTGACGAGCTCCAGCCGCGGCAGGAGCGCCACCGCCGCGAGGCCGAGCGCGGCCACGCCGGCGGCCACGAAGATCGCCAGGCCGCGCCAGCGCAGCTCCACGACGAGCACGACGAGTGCGGCCGTCGCGGCGACGGCGGTCAGCTGCTGCGAACCGCCGAGAATCGAGAACGCGAGCGCGCAGACGAGCACGACGGGAGAGGCGCCGCGCCCTTCCCGGCGGGCGACGAACATGGCTGCTGCGACGCAGGCTGCGAGCCACGCCGCGCCGGTCAGCAGCCCGAGCGCCTGCGAGCGCGCCAGGAGGTAGCCCGAGACGCCGTAGGCGAGCCCGGCGTAGACGGCTCCCAGGCGCCCCGCGCCGGCGAGGCGCGCGAAGGCGTACGACGAGAGCGTCGCCAGCAGGTAGTGGAAGGTGACGAGCAGCACCATGCCCGTGGCAGGCGCGAACAGCCAGTAGGAGATGAGCGCCGGCGGGTAGAACACGCCCGACTGCGGATCGGCTGCGAACGGCTGGCCCGAGAACGCGAAGGGGTTCCACAGAGGCAGGTCGCCGTGGGCGAGGCGATCGTGCAGGAAGGTCGCGAACGGCGCGTAGAACGCGTCCGTGTCGTACGCATTCGGCAGCTGGTGGGCCAGCGTCAGCGGCGCGAGCACGAGTGCTGCGACGAGCGCGACGGTGGCGATCGCGGCGGCCTCGCAGGCCCGCGGCCCGACCGGGAGACGGACGCGCGCAAGCACGGTCTGGACGGGCGTAGGCCCTCGAACGAGATCCGGGGACGCGCGCATCCATCCCCGAGGGTAGTTGACCTAGGACCCGATTGAAGCCGGGCGCCGCGTTCGGCTCGCTCGGATCGAACCCGCTCTACGCCGGGTGCGCGCTGAGGACCTGGTCGAATGCGTCGGCCAGCGCGCGTTGGTCTTTCTTCTTGAGCGGGCCCAGGAACAGGCGCCGGACGCCCGCGATGTGCGTCGGCCGGGCCTCGGCGAAGCGGGCAGCTCCCTCGGGCGTGATCACGGCATACGTGCCACGCCCGTCGGCTGCGCAGCGCTCGCGCCGCACGAGCCCCTGGCGCTCGAGCCGGTCGACCAGTCGCGTCATGCCGCTGCGCGTGAGCAGCGCCGCATCCGCCAGCTCGCTCATGCGCAGGTGGTTGTCGCCGGTCTGCGTGAGTACCAGCAGCACCTCGTACTCGGGCACTGCGAGCGCGTGTGCGGCCTCGAGCTCGGCATCGAGCTCGGCCAGCACGCGTGCGTGAGTCCGTAACAGGCCGCGCCAGGCCGCGAGCTCGCGGCGCGAGAGCTGGGCTTCCGTCGCCTTTGCCATTGTGCACACAATAACCGCCCGGCGGACCGAAATGGGGGCTTGCCGCATGTCGCGCCGGTATCGTGGGCGCCGTGGCCGAGGTCACCTACCTCGAGGCGATCCGCAGTGCGATGGCCGACGCCATGCGAGACGACGAGCGCGTGTTCCTGATGGGCGAGGACGTCGGCCACTTCGGCGGGCCGTTCGGCGTCTCCAAAGGGCTGCTCGAGGAGTTCGGCGGGGAGCGGGTGATCGACACTCCGATCGCCGAGGAGGGCTTCGTGGGCGCCGCCTTCGGCGCGGCCTGGATGGGCGAACGGCCGATCGCGGAGCTCCAGTTCGCCGACTTCATCTCCTGTGCCTTCGACTCGATCGTGACCGTGGGCGCGAAGACGCACTGGCGCAGCGGCATCAAGCTGCCGGTCGTGATCCGCTCGCCGTTCGGCGGCGGCGTGCGCGGCGGGCCGTTCCACGCGAGTTGCCCGGAGGGCTTCTTCATCGGCACGGCAGGGCTCAAGGTCGTCTGCCCTGGCAGCGTCGAGGATGCCTACGGGCTGCTGCGCAGCGCCATCGAGGATGACGACCCGGTGCTCTACTTCGAGCACAAGGCGCTCTACCGCCGCCTGCGTGCCGAGGCGCCGGACTCGTCGCTGCGCACGCCCCTCGGTCGCGCACACATCGCGCGGACGGGGTCGGACGTGACAGTCGTCGCTTACGGCGCAATGGTCGATATCGCCCTGCGGGCCGCCGTCGAGCTCGACGGCGAGGCCTCCCTCGAGGTGCTCGATCTGCGCACGGTCTGGCCGCTCGACGAGGCCGCCATCCTCGAGTCGCTCGCGCGCACCTCGCGCGTGTGCGTGCTGCAGGAGGCCAGCTCGTCGATCGGCGCCGCAGGCGCCGTGCTCTCGCTGATCGCGCGCGAGGGCTTCGAGCTCCTGGACGCGCCGCCCGTGCTCGTGGGAGCGCCCATCTCGCCCGTGCCCTTCGCGCCGGAGCTCGAGGACGCCTACATCCCCAGCGTCGAGCGCGTCGTCGAGGAGCTGAGGAGGCTCGGTGCATACTGATCGCAGCGCCGGGCCGGCGATCCCGTGCGAGGACGCGGCGGACGTCACACGCGAGGACAGGCTCGCGCTCTTCCGCCTCGTGCTCCTGCACCGCCTGATCGAGGAGCGGGTCGGGCTGCTCTACCGGCAGGGGCGCATCTCCGGATCGGTCTACACCGGTCGCGGCCAGGAGGCCGTGGGCGCCGCGGCCGGCTACGCGCTGGGCCCCGACGACGTATGCGCACCGCTCAACCGCGAGCTCGCCTGCCACCTGGCGCGCGGCGTGACGACCGCCGAGGCCTTCCGCAACTTCCTCGGCAAGGGCGACTCCCCCACGCAGGGCCGCGACGGCAACATGCACTTCGGCGCACCCGAGCACGGCGTCTTCCCGCTCGTCTCGATGCTCGGTGACCTCTGCCCGGTGATCGTCGGCGCCGCCCTCGCGTTCAAGCGCCGGCGCGAGCCGCGCGTCGCGCTCACGTTCTGGGGCGACGGCGCAATGAGCACCGGCGACGTCCATGAGGGCCTGAACCTGGCCGCCGTCCTGAAGGTGCCGGCCGTGTTCGTGCTGCAGTCCAACGGCTGGGCCTACTCCACGCCGACGACGCGCCAGATGATGAACACCTGCATGGCCGACCGGGTCGAGGGCGGCTGGGGCATTCCCGCAGCGCGCGTGGACGGGAGCGACGCCGTCGCCACTCTTGTCGCCCTGCGCGGCGCGATCGAGCGCGCGCGCTCCGGCGAAGGTCCGCAGGCGGTCGAGGCGGTCTCGCTGCGGCTCGACGGGCACGCTGCGCACGACGACGGCAGCTACATGGATCAGGCGCAGCAGAGCGAGTACGCCGAGCAGCGCGATCCGATCGAGCGGCTGGCCGAGCGCCTGCGCCTCGACGGCCTGACGGACAGCGAGGTCGAGGCCCTGCGGGCGGCGGCCGCCGGCGAGGTCGCCTCCGGGCTGGAGGCTGCGGAAGCGTCGCCGGCGCCCGATCCGGCGACGATCCTCGACGGCGTGTACGCGACGAAGCTGACATGAGCGACGCTGCCGAGATCGCCGAGCGCGTCCGCGCATTCGTCCGCGAGGTCGTGATTCCGGCCGAAGCGCGCGACGTGGGCGCCGAGCACGGCCCGGACCCGGCGCTGCGCGAGGAACTGCAGGCCGCGGCCCGCACCGCCGGGCTGCTGGCTCCGCACGTCGGCACGGCGTTCGGTGGGCTCGGGCTCGACGTGCGCGGGCAGGCCTCGGTGTTCGAGGAGGCCGGCTACAGCCTGCTCGGCCCGCTGGCGCTCAACTGCTCCGCCCCGGACGAGGGCAACATGCATCTGCTCGAGGCGGTCGCGAGCCCCGAGCAGCAGGAGCGCTACCTCAGGCCGCTGGCGTCCGCGGAGGTGCGCTCGGCGTTCGCGATGACCGAGCCGGCGCCCGGCGCGGGCTCCGATCCGACGATGCTGCTGACGACCGCGCGCCAGGACGGCGGCGACTGGGTCATCGACGGGCGCAAGCACCTGATCACGGGCGCCCTCGGAAGCGCGTTCTCGATCTGCATGGCGCGCACCGCCGAGGAGATCCGCCACGACGAGGGCGCGACGATGTTCCTCGTCGACAGCGACAACCCGGGGATGCGCGTCGAGCGGCTGATCCCGACGATGGACCGTGCCTTCTCGGGCGGTCACGCCGTGGTGGATTTCGACGGTTGCCGCGTGCCGGCCTCCGCGGTGCTCGGCGAGGTGGGGCTCGGCTATCGCTACGCCCAGGTGCGCCTCGCGCCCGCGCGGCTGACGCACTGCATGCGCTGGCTCGGGCTCGCGCGGCGCGCGCTCGACGTCGCGCTCGACAGTGCGGCGACGCGCGAGGCGTTCGGCCGTCCGCTGCTCGAGCAGGGCATGGTGCAGGCGCTCATCGCCGACTCCGTGATCGACATCGAGGCGAGCCGCGGGCTGATCCGCACCTGCGCCGAGGTGCTCGACGCGGGTGGGCGCGGAACGCACGAGTCGTCCGTCGCCAAGGTCTTCGTGTCCGAGGCCGTCGGGCGCGTCGTCGACCGCTCGCTTCAGATCTGCGGAGGACTCGGGGCCAGCGACGACCTCCCGCTGGCGCGCTACGCACGCGAGGTGCGTGCCTTCCGCATCTACGACGGGCCGAGCGAGACGCACCGCTGGTCGATCGCACGGCGCGCCGCGCGCCGCCGCCAGCGCGACTCGTGAGCGGGCCGGTCGACGTCGTCGACACGCCCGAGCAGGCCGCGGCACTGCCGCTGCCGCCGCTCGTGGTGCGCCGCCCGCTCGAGGCCTGGCTGGACGAGCAAGGACTCGGACGCGGCCCGCTCACCGCGACGCGCATCGGCTCCGGCCACTCCAACGCCACGTTCCTGCTCGAGCGCGGAGCCGAGCGGATGGTGTTGCGCAGGGCGCCGCGACCGCCGTTGCCGCCCTCGGCGCACGACATGCTGCGCGAGGCGCGTGTGCTGAGCGGGCTGCAGGGCCGGGCGCGCGTGCCGCGCGTGCTCGCCGTCTGCGCCGAGGCCGATGTGCTGGGCGTCCCCTTCTACGTGATGGAAGAGCTGCGCGGGCACGTCGTGACCGAACACCTGCCCGCGTCGCTCGCGAGCGCCGATGCGCGCCGCAGGGCGGGTGACGATCTCGTCGACGCCCTCGCCGAGCTGCATGCCGTCGACATCGAGAGCGCCGGCCTGGCCGACTTCGGTCGCCCTGCCGGCTACCTCGAGCGCCAGCTGAAGCGCTTCGTGGCCCTCTGGGAGCACAACGCCACGCGCGAGCTTCCGCTCGTGGGCGAGCTCGCCGCCTGGCTCGAGGCCGGGCTTCCGCCGACCGGCGAGGCCTGCATCGTCCACGGCGACTACCGGCTCGGCAACGTGATGCTCGACCCCGCCCGGCCGCGCGTCCTGGCGCTGCTCGACTGGGAGCTCGCGACCCTCGGCGACCCGCTGGCCGACCTCGGCTACCTCGTCGCGACCTGGAGCGACGCGGACTCGCCGCCGACCGTGCTCGACCTCTCCCCCGTGACGCGGAGCGACGGCTTTCCGCGCCGGGACGACCTGGCGGCGCGCTACGCCGAGCGCAGCGGCCGCGCCGTCGGCAAGCTTGCGTGGTACGAGGTGCTCGCTCTGTGGAAGGCGGCGGTCTTCTGCGAGGGCCTGTACGGCCGCTACCTGCACGGCGAGACCACCGATCCCTGGACGGCGAGCCTCTCCGACGGCGTTCCCGGGCTGTTGCAGGCGGCTGCTGCCACCGCCGAGCGGCCGTGACCGGAGTCGAGCGGGAGCTGCTCGTCGCGGGAGCCCTGCGCGGTCTGCTGACGGTGGCTGCGCAGCCGCCGCGCACCGGCGTGGTCGCGTTGCATCCGGCGGGATTCCCCTCCCGCGACTTCCCGCTGCTGCGCCATCTCGCGGACGCGCTGCCCGCGCACGGCGTCGCCGTGCTGCGCTTCGACCGGCGCCCTCCTCGCCTACCCGACGGCGACGTCTCGCTGCGGACGCAAGCCGCGGACGCCGTCTCCGCGATGGGCGAGCTCCGGGCTGCGACGTCGCCCGATCTGCCCGTGATCCTGTGGGGCTTCAGCCAGGGCGCCTGGGTCGCGATGATCGCCGCGCACGAGGCCGCCGTCGCAGGCATCGTCCTGGTGGGCGCATCCGGCGTG
>Ga0207683_10000765_pt1 | contig 29217 bp, 25 predicted proteins | sample KBSM73metaG_FD_184333 | JGI IMG/M metagenome (GOLD analysis project Ga0207683, IMG submission 184333) | Miscanthus rhizosphere microbial communities from Kellogg Biological Station, Michigan, USA - KBS M7-3 metaG (SPAdes) (version 2) | ecosystem: Host-associated > Plants > Roots > Rhizosphere >... | reverse complement strand
CCATGCGCGAGTTCGAAGCCCAGTGCGAGCTCTTCCAGCACGGCGCGCATGCCGATGGTCGAAAACACCCGGATTTCCGTCATTCAGACTTTGCTCGGTTTCCTGCCCTGTTGGTCGTGACTAGCACGGTCCAACCGCTTTTGCGCGCTGCCCACCGCCACGGGTCAGCCCTGCGCGGCATGCATCGATCCCACGCGCGGAGCGCCGCAACCTCTGCTATGCTGGCGGCACGCTGGCAGCCAAAAATCAAAAATACGTCCGGCGGGCTTAAAGCCGCACAGCGGCGCACAGGGAGGAATGCATGTCGGTTTCACGCCGGACTTTCGCGCGTATTGCGGCAGCGGGTACCGCGGCCGCGGTGGCCTCGCCCGCCATCGCGCAGCAGCCAACGGTCAAGTGGCGGCTCGCGTCGAGCTTTCCGAAGGCGATCGAGGGGTTGTGGGGTGCCTCGCCGACCGTCGCCAAGTTCGTGAATGAAATGAGCGACGGCAAGTTCGAGATCCAGCCGTTCGCTGCCGGCGAGATCGTGCCCGGCCTGCAGGTGCTCGACGCGGTCGCGAACGGCACCGTCGAATGCGGCCACAGCTACGGCGGTTACTACATCGGCAAGAATCCCGCGCTGATCTTCGACGGCTCGCTGCCGTTCGGCTTCACGGCGCGCCAGCACAATGCCTGGTATTTGTATGGTGACGGAAAGAAACTGGTGGATGAAATCTATGACGGCATGGGCGTCGTCAGCATTCCGGTCGGCAACACCGGGGGGCAGACCTTCGGCTGGTTCCGCAAAGAGATAAAGTCGCCGGCCGATTTCTCCGGCATCAAGATGCGCGTTGCCGGCTTCGGCGGGCGCGTGCTGGCGAAGCTCGGCGTCATCCCGCAGCAGATCGCCGGCGGGGACATCTATCCGGCGCTGGAGAAAGGCACCATCGATGCCGCCGAATGGGTCGGTCCATACGATGACGAAAAGCTCGGCTTCCACAAGGTCGCGAAATACATGCACATCCCGGGTGTGCTGGAGCTCTGTGCGAACACCGGCCTCTACATCAACAAGGCGGCCTGGGCCAAGCTGCCGGTGAGCTATCAGTCGATGCTGCGCGCCGCGTGCGCTTATGCGCTGATGGATATGCTCGCCGGCTATGACGCGCGCAACGCCAAGGCGCTCGCGCGCGTTGTAGCGCAGGGTGCGGTGCTGACCGTGCTCACGCCGGAAACCTTGCGTGCGTTGCGCACCGCGCTCGAGCAGGTGCTCGACGAGGAAGCCGCCAAGAGCGCACAGTTCAAGACGGTGCTGGACAACTGGCGCACGTTCCGCGCCGAACAGCACCGCTGGTTCTCGATCGCGGATGCGCGCACCGAGATGTCGGTCTATGCGCTGACGGCGGCGGGGACGCAGTAACTTTCGTCACCTCTCCCCGCTCTTGCGGGAGGAGGTCGACTTGCAAGCGCGTTGCGCGAGCAAGGTAGGTGAGAGCGGGGCGCTAATCCACCTCCGCCAGCCTGGGGCTTGGCGTCAGCACCACGCAGAAATAGCGCTCCCACTCCGAGCCGAGCACGAAGTGCTGCGCCTTGAATGTGTCCATCAGGTCCTGCTCGTAGAGCGCGACCGCATCCTTGTGGCAGATCATGAATTTCGCTGCCGCGACAATATCTTCGCGGTCGATGACGGCGAGCACGCGCATGTCGGGGTGGCGCTCGAGCCATTCGTAGACGGCGACGACGAGCAGCGGATAGCCGGGGTGCAGCATATCGTCGAGGCAGAGGATGCCTTGCGGGTGCATGGTGGCGAGGCCGAGATCGAGATCGGCGGTGAGCGCCTCGCGCGAATGGTCGCCGTCGATGTGCCAGAAGCGCACCGGCCCGCCGAGTGACCTCTTGACGTCTTCGATACCGAGATCGCGCACGTTCGCCTTGATGGCGACGTAGCGATCCTTCGCAACTCCGTGGCGCGCGCAGTGCGAATGGAACAGGTCGAGCAGGCCGTCGTTCGGCCAGTTGAAGGTGTCGATGCCGAGCGCCTTTTCAGCCGGCGCCAGGCCAAGCGCCATCGCGATGAAGAAGCGCCCTTCGAACGTGCCGATCTCGGCGAAATGCCCCGCGATGCCGAGCTCGCTCTGGCGGCGCAGCACATGCGCGCTGATCGTCGCGGCGAAGCGCGAGGACATGCCGCGCACGGTCTCGTAGCCGTCCGCGATGTAGCGGTCGACCACCGGATTGCCGGAAACAAAAGCCATGCTTGCCCTTCAAGGTGTGGCGCGCGACAATCACGGTTACGCGAAAACAGCATTGAAAAACAAGGACAATCCGATGACAACGATCGGCGTCGTTGCGATGGGCGAGATGGGTTCGGCGACCGCACGCCGCTTGCGCGAGCGCGGCGCGACCGTGATCACCTCGCTCGCCGGCCGCAGCGCCGCGAGTGCGGCGCGCGCCGAGAAGGCGGGCGCGATTCCGGTCTCGACCGATGACGAGTTCGTCGCGCAGTCCGATTTCATTCTCTCGATCGTGCCGCCGGGCGACGCGGTGGCGCTGGCCGAGCGCCTCGCGCCCGCGATCAAGCGGGCCGGGCGCAAGACGGTCTATGTCGACTGCAACGCGGTCTCGCCGCAGACCGCGGAGCGGATCGGCGCTGTGCTGCAGGGGAGCGGCTGCACCTATGTCGATGCCGGGATCATCGGCCCGCCGCCGGGAGCCAATTCGCGCACGATCTTCTATGCGTCGGGGCCGGGCGCGAAGGCGTTCGAGAAGCTTGGCGAGCACGGGCTGACGATCCGCGTGATGGACGGGCCGAACGGCGCGGCTTCCGCGATGAAGCTGTCTTACGCGGGCATCACCAAGGGCTGCACCGCGATCGGCTCCGCCATGATGCTCGGCGCGACGCGCGGCGGCACCGCGGACGCGCTGCTGCAGGAACTGTCCGAGAGCCAGCCGATGCTGCTCAACTGGATGCGCGGCTTCGTGTCCCGCATGCCGCCGAAGGCCTATCGGTGGGTCGCCGAGATGGAGGAGATCGCGCAATTCCAGGAGGACGATCCGGCGGCGCGCGACATGTATCTCGGCATCGCGCGGTTCTATCAGCAGATCGCCGCGGCGCTCGACGCGCCCAAGCCGAGCGACGCGGTGGCGCAGCTGAAGGATTTCTGCGCCGAGCCGGAGAAGCGCAAGAGCGCATGACCTCGCCCTTCGACCTCACCGGCAAAACCGCGATCGTCACCGGCGCGAGCGGCGGCATCGGGCGGGCGATCGCGGTCGCGCTGGCACAAGCCGGTGCGCGGATCGCGGGCGTGGCGCGCTCATCGCAGGACGACACCGCGCAAGCCGTGAAGGCAGCGGGCGGCGACTATCTCGCCATCAAGGCGGATCTCGCGACGATCGAGCCGGTCACGCGCATCCTCGACGAGACGCTTCGCTGGGCCGGCCGCGCCGACATCCTGGTGAACAACGCGGGCATCATCCGCCGCGCCGATCCGCTCGAGTTCGGCGAGAAGGACTGGGACGACGTCATCAACGTGGACCTGAAGTCCGTATTCTTCCTCGCGCAGGCCTTCGCCAGGCGCGCGGTCGCGCGGGAAGGGGGTGCAAAGATCATCAACGTGGCGTCGATCCTGGCGTCGGTCGGTGGCATCCGCGTGCCGTCCTACACCGCCGCGAAACACGGCGTTGCCGGCATCACCAAGCTGCTGGCGAACGAATGGGCCGCGAAGGGCATCAACGTGAACGCCATCGCGCCGGGCTATGTGCGCACCGACGCGACGCAGGCGCTGCAGGACGATCCGGCGCGAGCCGAGAAGCTGCTGTCACGCATTCCGGCCGGCCGCTGGGGTGAGCCGGCCGACATGGGCGGCGCGGCGGTGTTCCTCGCCTCGCGCGCCTCGGACTATTGCCACGGCACCATCCTGGTCGTGGATGGCGGGTGGCTGGCGGGGTAGCGCGGTTCTCTCGTTCTATCCCTCTCCCGCAAGAGCGGGGAGAGGGATAGCGCGCGCGCTCAGTACAAACTCCCCGGCTTCTGCGCCGGCGCCGCAGCCCCTTCGCGCGTGGCGGCGATCGCTGCGCGCGCCGCGCCCATCATCAGCGAGTTGTCGTTGCCGAGCGTGACGAGCTGATAGCCGATCCCGATCATCTCGCGCGCCCAGGACGGCGCGGCGCAATGGATGCCGGCCGGAATCTTGTGCTTCTTCGCCGCGTCCACGATGAACTTGATCGCCTCCGCCACCTTCGGCGTGGTCGGGTCCGGTCCCGGCTGGAAGCCGAGCGAGAGGCCGAGGTCCGAGGGGCCGACATAGATCGAGTCGAGGCCCGGCGTTTTCAGGATCGCGTCGAGATTGTCGAGCGCCTGCTGCGTCTCGATCATCGCGATGGTGAGGATCGTCTCGTTGGCGAATTTCCAGTAGTCGGCGCCGCCATACATCACGGCGCGGATCGGGCCGAACGAGCGGCGGCCGCGCGGGGCGTAGCGGCAGTTCTGGATGAACTCCTCGCACTCGGCCGGCGTATTGATCATCGGGCAGACGATGCCGTAGGCGCCGGCGTCGAGCGACTTCATGATGATGTCGGGCATGTTCCACGGCACGCGCACCATCGGGGTCGCGTCGGTCTGCGAGATCGCCTGTAGCATCGGCACCGCGTCGGTGTAATCGACCAGCCCGTGCTGCATGTCGACCACGACCGAGTCCCAGCCGCAGCGCGCCATGCTTTCGGCCGACGCCGAGCTCGGAATGCCGAGCCAGCCGTTCACCGCGACGCCGCCGTTTGCCCACAGCGTTTTGAGTTTGTTCTCGCGCAAGGCATTTCTCCCGATTTTCGTCTTGTCCGGCGGCCACAATGGCCACGCCCGCGCGGCGCGGTCAATGGAGGTTGCGCTTGACCCCCCATGCAGATGCGCAGGATTATACTGTCTCTCGGCGCCTGATCCGATCCGAAAACCGGTACCCGCTTTTCGGGATCATGCGCTTCCCCTTCTTGGCGCGCCCGGGCCGGGCGGTGCCGCTTCCAAAAGTGAGAACGATGAGCCCGAACAAGAAGAAAGTGATGCTGCCGGAAACGATGGCGAAGGCCGGTTGGGACGTGCTGATCGGCCGCGACGACATCGAGGCGGTCGGCTACGACCCCTACATCTCGATGCCGGACCTGCAGGCCGCGCTGAAGGACACCGACGGCATCGCGCTGTCGTTGACGCCGCTGAAGGCGCCGGAGATCGCGGTGGCACCGCGGCTTCGCGTCGCGGCGCGCATCGGCGTCGGTTACGACGCGGTGGAGATTCCGGCGCTCACCGCGCGCGGCATTCCGCTGATGGTGGTCGGCACGGCGAATTCGGTCAGCGTCGCCGAGCATGCGATCTTCATGATGTACGCGCTCGCCAAGAAGGTGATGTTCCAGGATGCGGCAGTGCGCGACAACCGCTGGCAGGACCGCTGGAAGGACGTGCCGGTCGATCTGGCCGAGAAGACCATCCTGATCGTCGGCTTCGGCCGCATCGGCACGCGCACCGCCAAGCGCTGCCTCGCGATGGACATGACCGTGCTGATCTACGATCCCTATGTGCCGGCCGCGACCATCAAGGCGGCGGGCTGCGAGGCGGTCACCGACCTGGAGATCGCGCTGCCGCGCGCCGATGTCGTCTGCATCCACTGCCCGAAGACGCCCGAGACGGTGAGCATGTTCAATGCCGCGCGCCTCGCGCGCATGAAGCCGAGCGCCTACATCATCAACACCGCGCGCGGCGGTATCATCGACGAAGCCGCTTTGCATGCCGCACTGTCGGCGAAGAAACTCGCCGGCGCCGGGATCGACGTGTTCGACAAGGAGCCGACGCCGGCCGACAATCCGCTGATGAAGCTGCCGAACACGATCGTCTCGGCGCACATGGCGGGCGTGACGGTCGAGTCGATGGACCGCATGGCGATCGCGACGGTGAAGAACATTCTCAGCGTGCTCGACGGCACGCCGAACAAGGAGAATGCGGTGAACAAAGAGGTGTTCGGCTAGGCGGCCGACATCGGCCTAACGGTCGAGTAGTTGTTTTCGATCTGCGCCTTGGACAGGTCGTAAGCCGATTACAGGTTCAGCCAGAAGCGCGGATCGGTACGGAAATAGCGGCCGAGCCGGATGGCGGTATCGGCGGACACGTCACGCTCGCCGCGCATGATTTCGGTGATCCGGTTGGCCGGCACGCTCAGTGCTTTGCCGAGCGCGCGCGCTCATGCTGAGCGGCACCAGGTATTCCTCGCGCAGCACTTCACCGGGATGCGTTTGTAAGCGCGCCATCTCACGCCTCCCCGATCTCCCGCAACACCTCCGCCGTATGCTCCCCCAGCGTCGGTGGCGCGCGGTAGGCCGCCATGCGCACGCCGTTGATCGTGATCGGGGCGCGCACACCCGGGATCGAGCCGCCTTTCGCAAACTTGCTCGGTCGGTCGATGCGCAGCTGGCGCGCCAGCACCTGCGGATCGGCGAACACGTCTTCCAGCGTATTGATCGGGCCGCCCGGCACGCCGGCGGCTTCGAGCTTGGCCAGGAGGTCGGCACGCGCGACCTTCGCAGTCAGCTCGAACATGCGCGGAATGAGCGTGGCGCGGTTCACCACGCGGCCCGCATTGGTGCGGTAGCGCTCGTCCTCAACCATCTTGGGCTCGCCGAGCAGCGCGATCAGCCGCGCGAACTGCGTGTCGTTGCCGCACGCGATGATGACGTGGCCGTCGGCCACCGGAAACACCTGATAGGGCACCACCGCGGGGTGCGCATTGCCCATGCGCTTGGGCGCCTTGCCGCTGACCAGATAGCTCGAGGCCTGGTTGGCGAGCACCGCGACCTGGGTGTCGAGCAGCGCCATGTCGATGTAGCTGCCCTTGCCGGTGGCGTTGCGTTCGTTCAGCGCCGCCGTGATCGCGACCGCCGAATAGATGCCGGTCATGACGTCGGCGAAGGCGACGCCGCCGCGCATCGGCTCGCCGTCCGGGAGACCGGTCAGGTCCATGATGCCGCCCATGCCCTGCACCAGCAGGTCGTAGCCGGCGCGATGCGCGTAGGGGCCGTCCTGTCCGAAGCCGGTGACCGAGCAATAGATGATGTCGGGCTTCTCCTTCACGAGGCTGTTATAGTCGAGGCCGAACCTGGCGAGCCCGCCGGTCTTGAAATTCTCGATCACGATGTCGGAGCGCGCCGCGAGCTTGCGCACGATGCGCCGGCCGTCCTCGGTCTCGAAGTCGACCGCGACCGAGCGCTTGCCGCGATTGCAGGAATGATAATAGGCAGCCGACATCTGCGTGCCGTCGGCGCCCTCGACGAACGGAGGCCCCCAGCCGCGCGTGTCGTCGCCGGCTCCGGGACGCTCGACCTTCACGACGTCGGCGCCGAGGTCGGCCAAAATCTGTCCGGCCCAGGGCCCCGCGAGGATGCGCGCAAGCTCCAGGACGCGAAGACCGGCGAGCGGTCCCGGCATGTCAGTTCTCCCGATTGATCGGCGGCGACGGCCGCATGCGGAGGGTAGCGTTGTTTACGGCTTCAGCCACACGGTTTCCAGATCCTGCCCGATCAGATGGCTCGGCGTCATGCCCCAGCCCTTGACGTTCGAGCGCATCACCACGATGCGCTGCCACCACAGCAGCGGCACCGTGTAGGCCTCCTCCAGCATGCGCCATTCGAACGCGCGCACCGCCATGTAGCGCATCTTCGGATCGGTTTCGTCCTTCTGGCGCTCGAACAGCTCGTCGATCGCGCGATCGGTATAGCGGCCGCGGTTCGACGAGAGGTCGACCGAGAGGTGGCGCGCGAGCTGGTAGGTCGGCTCGTCCACCGAGTCGCCCTGGAAGTCGAGCGCGACGTCGAACGTGCCCTCGTTCATCGAGTTGTTGTAGAGCGTCTCGTTCGCCTGCACGTGCTCGGTCTCGACCCCGATCTGGCGCCACTGGTCGATGATGTAGATGCCGGCCGGAATGTAAAGGTTCGACACCGTGCGGTTGATCAGCCGGACCTTGAGATTGGGAACGCCGGCCGCAGCGAGCAGCGCTTTCGCCTCGGCGCGCGAGGCTTCGATGTCCTTCGAAAAGCCCGGCATCTTGACGAGGTCTTCCTCGCGCGCGCCGAACTCGGAGCCGGGGCGGGTGAATGAGCCGACATAGCGCATGATCGAGGAGCGCGGCAGCACTTCGGCCGCCTTCCAGCGGTCGATCGCGAGCGAGAGCGCCTTGCGCACGCGCGGGTCGTTGAACGGCGGCTTCCTGGTGTTGAACGTCACCAGCAGCACGTTGAGCCACGGACTTTCGTGCACGGTGATCCTGTCGCCGAGCGCGGCGACCAGACGGTCGCGGTCGACCGTGGTCACGCTGCGGAAGTCGGCCATGATCTGCCCGCCCTGCAGCGCGTTGATCAGCGCCGCGCCCTGGGTGAAGGCGCCGCGGAAGCCGTCGAGATACGGAAGTCCCGACTTGAAGTAATCCTTGAAGCGCTCGCCGCTCCAGTGCGAGCCGGCGACGTGCTCGACCAGACGGAACGGCCCGGTGCCGAGCACATTGCGCACGGGAAACAGCGGGTTCTCCTTCAGCTTCGCGGCGCTGTAGATGCAGTTGAACGGATTGCCGAACGCATAGATCAGCGCGCGGTTCGGCCGCTTCAGCCGGAAGATTGCGGTGAGCGGATCGGGCGTCTCGATGGTGTCGATGTCGGCGACGAGGCCCTGGCGCACCGAGATCACGCCCTGCGGCGGATTGCGGATGCGGTCGTAGCTCGCCTTCACGTCTGCGGCGGAGAACGGCGAGCCGTCGTGGAATTTCACGTTCGCATGGAGCTTGAAGGTGTAGGTCCTGGCGTCGTCGGCGACGGTCCAGCTCCGCGCGAGGTCGCCGATCAGCTTGGGATAGTTGGCCGTGTCGATCTTGAGCAGGTTCGAGTAGTGCGGCGTCAGCAGATGGATGATCGGGAACAGCGCCGACTGATGGCAGTCGTAGGTCGGCGGGTCGCCCGAGTTGATGCCGAACACCAAGGTGCCGCCGCGCGCGGGTTCTTGTGCCGCAGCAGGTGAGGCGAGCAGGGCGCAGATCAGGCTGGCGGCGAGTCGCGACATTGATTCCTCCAAAACACTCAGTCCTCATCCTGAGGAGCGTCCGCAGGACGCGTCTCGAAGGATGGCCACACCACTGTGCTTGCCGCCATGCTTCGAGGCTCGCTCCGCTCGCACCTCAGCATGAGGCAGACGTGCGAAAACGTTCGACCGCCGCTTCATCCACCTCGACGCCGAGGCCCGGTCCGTCGGGCAGCGCTACGAACCCGTCGCGTAGCGCGATCGGACGCCGCACGATGTCCTCGGCGAGGTAGAGATTGGTCAGGCTCACGCCCCACGCGACGTTCGGCACCGCACAGCCGAGATGCACGGCCGCCGCGGTCCCGACGCTGGTCTCGGCGATCTTCGCCGCGACGTTGATCATCAGGCCGAGCTTGCGGCACAGCCTTCCGGCAGTGATCGCGTCGCGAAAACCGCCGAGCTTGATCAGCTTGAGCGATACACCCTTCGCGCCCGCGCGCTTGACCGCGTCGATGTCGGCGAGCGACTGGATGCTTTCGTCCATGCCGATCGGCGTTTTCGTGGCGCGCGCGAGCGCCTTCAGACCTGCGACGTCGTCGGCCGGCAGCGGCTGCTCGATGAACATCAAATCCGCATCGCGCGTGCGTTCCGCGTAGCGGCGCGCCGCCGCGAGCGTCAGGCCGCAATTGGCGTCGGCGCACAGCGCGGCGCCCGGCAGCGCCTTGCGGATGGCGTGCGCGGCCGCGATCTCGGCGCCGATTTCCTTGACGCCGATCTTGAGCTTGAAGAAGTTGAAACCCTGCGCCCGCTTCGCCTGTGCTTCGGCGATATCTTGTTCGGGTGTGGCATTGCCGAGCAGCCACATCGGCGCAACGCGCGTGCGCAGCGGGCGCGCGACCAGATCGATCAGCCGCGTATTGCCGGCGCGCCCGGCGAGATCGAGCAGCGCCATCTCCACCGCCGAATGCGCGCCGGTATTGCCGGTGAGCGCGCGCTGCAGCATCGGCCGGTGATCGTGCCGCGCATCCTTGCCGATCAGCAGAGGAGCGAGATGATCGCGCACCGCCGCCACGAGACCGCCGAGCGTGTCCCCGGTCATGGTCGGCGCCGACGCCGCCTCGCCCCATCCGACTTCGCCGCTTGCGGCTTCGACCCGCACCAGCAGGTTCTCGGCCCGCGTGATGGTGATGCCGGCCATCTTCATCGGCGCGGTGAGCGGCACCGCAACCGCAATCGCATCGATGCGGCGCACGGTCAGCGGCATATCGGCCGCCTTGCCGAGCGAGCGCTGCGTCCGTTCCAGCATAATGATGTTCAGCCTTCCGGCTTGATGTTCGCGGCCTTGATGATCGGCGTCCACCTTTCCATCTCGGCCTTGTGGAAGGCGCCGAAGCCTTGCGGCGTCATCTGTTCCGCGGTCGGCATCTCCTGTCCGACCTCGGCGAGGCGCTTCTGCACGGCCGGATCGGCAAGCGCACCCGCGATCGCGGCGTTGAGCTTGGCGATCACGTCCTTCGGCGTACCCTTTGGCGCCCACACGCCCTGCCAGATCGCCACATGAAAGCCCGGGAGGCCCGCTTCGTCGGTGGTCGGGATATCCGGCGCGGAGGCGAGGCGCTGCTTGCTGGTCACCGCGTAAGCACGCACGCCGCCGCCTTTCGCGACCGAGAGCGCGGCCGAGGCCTGATCGATAATCATGTCGAGCTGGCTGCCGAGCACCTGCTGCAGCGCGGGCGCCGAGCCGCGGAACGGCACGAACTGGAATTTGTTTCCCGTGACGGTCTGCAGCGACAGGCCTGAGATGTGCGGCGGGCTCGCGAGGCCGCCGGTGCCGAAGGTGACGTTGTCCGGATTGGCCTTCAGCCAGGCGATGAACTCCTTCAGGTCCTTCGCAGGGAGCGAATTGCGCGACATGATCAGCATCGGGCCGGTCGCGAGCAGCGAGATCGGCTCGAAGTCCTTCAGCGTGTCGTAGGTGAGCGGATAGACCGAGGCGTTGACCACATAGTGGTTCACGCCGCCGATGCCGATGGTGTAGCCGTCCGGATCGGCGCGCACCACGCGGCCGGTGCCGATCGTGCCCGACGCACCGCCGACGTTCTCGATGATGATGGTCTGGCCGAGGAGTTGCTGCGCGCGCGCCATCACGATGCGGCCGATCGTGTCGGTCGGACCGCCGGCGCTCGCCGGAACGATCGCGGTGACTGGGCGCGTGGGAAAGGACTGCGCGCTCGCGGCGCTCATGCCGGCAGCCGTGATCAGCGCCGCGATCAGCAATTTCCGCATGAGAAATCTCCTCCCGTTATCTTGGCCGGGAGGCTAGCACGGCGAGCGTCAGGTCTTGAAGCGCGGATCGAGATAGTCGCGCAGCGAGTCGCCGAACAGGTTGAAGGCGAACACCGCGAGGCTGATGGCCGCGCCGGGGAACAGGATCATCCACGGCGCCTCGCGGTAGAAGTCGGCTGCATTCCCCGACAGCATCAGCCCCCAGGCTGGCGTCGGCTCGGTCACGCCCAGCCCGAGGAACGAGAGCGAGGCTTCGAGCAGGATCGCCTGCGCGATGAAGGCGGTGAACATGATCAGGTAGGGCGCGACCACGTTGGGCGCCATGTGACGGAAGATGATGCGGCTGTTGGAATAGCCGGCCGCGCGCGCCGCATCGACGTAGGGCATCACGCGGATCGACAGCGCGGCGGCACGCACCACGCGCGCGACACGCGGCACGATCGGGATCGCGATGGCGTAGATCAGATTGACGTCGATGCCGGCGACGATGAACTTGCGCAGCGCCGCCACCACCACCAGCGCCAGCACGATGATCGGGAAGGCGAGCAGGATGTCGACGAAACGCTGGATCCAGTCGTCGATCTTGCCGCCGAAATAGGCGGACGCGATGCCGAGGATCGCGCCGAGGGTCGAGCCGATGAAGGACGAGGTGAAGCCGATGACCAGCGCGGTGCGCGAGCCGTAAATGATGCGCGAGAAGATATCGCGCCCGAACGCGTCGGTGCCGCCCGGGTGCTCCCAGGAGGGAGGGGACAGAATGCCGCCAAAGTCGATGTCGAGCGGGTTATAGGGCGCGACGTATTCGGCGAAGATGCCGGCGAACATCATCACGAAGATGATGACGAAGCTGGCGGCGCCAAGCGGCTGCTGGGTGCAGAAATCGAGGATCGCGCTGCGCCGGCGCGGCACGACGGGAGTGGTTGAGACGGCTGCGACCGACATTTACGTGTACCGGATGCGCGGATCGAACACCGCATAAAGCAGGTCGACGATCAGGTTGATGACCACGTAGGCGCCGGCGACCAGCATCACCAGCGCCTGGATCAAGGTGAAGTCGTTGCGCGAGACGCTCTGCACGAACAGCATGCCGATGCCGTTGAGGTTGAACACCTGCTCGGTGACGACCAGCCCGCCGATCAGAAACGCGAATTCGATGCCGATCACCGTGATGGCGGGCAGCAGCGCATTGCGCAGCGCGTGGCGCGAGATCACCATTTTCTCGAACACGCCCTTCGCGCGCGCGGTGCGGATGTAGTCCTCGTTCAGCACTTCGAGCAGCGAGGAGCGGATCATGCGCGCCACCACCGCGCAGTAGCGGTAGCCGACCGCGAGCGCGGGCCAGATCAATTGCTTCAGGTTCGCGATCGGGTCGACGTAAATGGGCGTGAAGGTGATCGGCGGCAGCCAGTTGAAGAGATACAGCAGCGTGATCATGATCAGCATGCCGAACCAGAACGACGGGATCGACAGCCCGCCGATGGTGATGATGCGCACCGCGTAGTCGACCCAGGTGCCGCGCATCAAGGCTGCTGTCGTGCCCAAGGGTATCGCCAACAGCACCGCGATGATGCTCGCCATGACGGCGACCTGGAGCGAGAGCTCGAGGCGGATCGCGATCTCCTCGGTGACCGGTCGGTCGGTCCACATCGACTTGCCGAGGTCGAGCGTCGCCAGCCCGACCATCCAGTCCTTGAACTGGTAGACCAGCGGCTTGTCGAGACCGAGCCGTTTGCGCTCCATCTCGATCGTTTCCTGTGAGACGTTGCCGCCGTCGCCGCGCAGCTTCACCTCCACGACGTCGCCCGGAATGACGCGCAGCATGAAGAACACGAGCACCGCCACCCCGATCAGGGTCGGGATCATCAGCAGGACGCGGTTGAGCGTATAGCGGAGCATTGCTTTCTTTCTGTTCCCTCGCCCCGCCGCCTCTTTCCCTCACCCCGCGAAGCGGGGAGAGGGAAAGCGGGAGAGAGCCTCGCGACCCTCACGTAGCGAAGTCAGGCATTCAGCCACACTTCTTCGAGCTGCGCTCCCAGATTGTGGCTCGGCGACATCTTCCAGCCCATCACGGTCTTGTGGCTCGGCACGATGCGGTGCCACCACAGCAGCGGCTCCTGATAGCCGTTCTCGAACGCGCGCTTCTCGAACGCACGGATCAGCGCCTTGCGCTTTTCCGGATCGCGCTCGCGCAGGTGCGCGTCGTAGAGTTTGTCGAGCTCGGTATCCTTGTGGCGCGAGCGGTTTTCGGGAGCGCGCCCGACCGAGAGATATTTCGCAAGACTGAGGGACGAGTCGTCCATGAACAGGTTGGAGAAGTCGATCGCGACGTCGTGGTTGCCGGCGTTCATGTGCGCCAGATAAGGCGCGGTGTCGGACTGCTTGTGTTCGACCTCGACGCCGATCTGCCGCCACTGATCGACCAGGAAGATGCCGGCCGGCGTATAGGGCATCGCGAGATTGCGATTCCACAGCACGAACTTCAGGTTCGGCACGCCGGCTTCGGCGAGCAGCTTCTTGGCCTCCTCGCGCGAGGCCTTGATGTCCTTGGCAAAGCCCGGAAGCTTGACCAACTCGGCCTCGGGCGTGGCGAACGGCGAGCCGGGACGGATCACGCCGCCGACCGAGCGCAAGGTCGAGATGCGCGACAGGCCGTTGCTGCCGCCCCAGCGGTCGATCGCCATCAACAGCGCCTTGCGCACGCGCACGTCGTCGAACGGCTTCTTCTCGGTGTTGAAGCAGACGAGAAGATTGAGCGTCCAGCTCGATTCCTCGATGCGGATCTTGTCGCCCATCGCCTGCACCAGACGGTCGCGCTCGGCCGGCGAAATGCCGCGATATTCGGCGAGCACCTGCGCGCCCTGCAGCGCGTTGAGCATCGCGGCGGCCTGCAGGGTGAACACGCCCTTGAAGCCGTCGAGATAGGGCAGGCCTTTCTTGAAGTAGTTCTCGTTGCGCTTGCCCGCGACGTACGAGCCCTTGACGTGCTCGACGAAGATGAACGGCCCGGTGCCGTTGATCTTGGTTTTCGGCGCGTTCGGATCGGCCGCGAGGTCCTTCGCGGCGTAGATCACGTTCCACGGCGAGGCGAAGTGTTCGAGCATCGAGGCGTTCACCGCCTTCATCTTGAAGATGACGGTCGTTGCGTCCGGCGTCTCGATCGAGCCGATGTCGGCGAAGGTCGCCTGCCGTGTGGAGACCACGCCGGCCGGCGGCGTGCGCATGCGGTCGTAGGTCGCCTTCACGTCGGCCGAGGTCAGGTCCTGCCCGTCGTGGAATTTCACGCCGGGATGAAGCTTGAACGTATAGGTCATCAGGTCGGGCGCGGCCGTCCACGACGCAGCAAGGTCGCCCTGCACCTCGGGGAACTTGTCGAGGTTGAAGCGCAGCAGCGTCGAATAGAACGGCGCGGCGAAGTGCAAGGTCGCGTAGGTGTCGCTGCCGTGATTGTCGTAGTGCGGCGTCTCCGCGCTGATCGCGAATTGCAGCGTACCGCCTTTCTTTGGTTGCTGCGCTTGCGCATCCGGCATCGTGTTGCCGAGGGCGAAGGCCGCGGCGCCGGTCATCAGGACCGAACGCCTCGTGACGTGTGAGTTCATGTCTCCCTCCCTGTGCTCCGTTTCGCGTCGCCCCCGCGAAACGGGCCGTTACACTTTATGACAGGCCACGCGGTGGCCTGATTCGAGCATCCGCAGCGCGGGGATCTCCCGCCGGCACTCCTCGCCTACAATCGGACAGCGAGTATGGAACACGCAGCCCGACGGCGGGGTCAAGGGTGAAGGGATTTCGCCGCGCAGCGCCCGGGGCGCGCGGCTGCGTTCGACCTTCGGATCGGGAACCGGCGCGGCATCGAGCAGCGCCTTGGTGTAGGGGTGCTGCGGCGCCGCATAAAGCGCGTCGCGGTCGGCCAGCTCGACGATGCGGCCGAGATACATCACGGCGACGCGGTCGGAGATGTGGCGCACCACCGCGAGGTCGTGCGCGATGAAGAGATAGCTCAGGCCCAGCCGCACCTGCAGGTCTTCGAGCAAATTGATGATCTGTCCCTGAATGGACACGTCGAGCGCCGACACCGGCTCGTCGCACACGATGAAGGTCGGCTCAAGCGCGAGCGCGCGCGCGATGCCGACGCGCTGGCGCTGTCCGCCGGAGAGTTCGTGCGGATAGCGCTCCGCCATGTAGGGGAAGAGGCCGACCTGCGTGAGCAGCTCTTCGACGCGCGAGTGCTCCTGCTTGCGGCCGTCGACGAGCTTGTAGACGCGCATCGGCTCGCCGATGATCTGCCCGACCGTCATGCGCGGGTTGAGCGACGAATACGGATCCTGGAAGATCACCTGGATCTTGCGCCGCACGCCGCGCATGTCGGCGTGGCTGGCGTGGGTGATGTCGGCGCCGCCGAAGCGGATCGCGCCGCTAGTCGCCTCGTCGAGCTTGAGCACCGCGCGACCGACCGTGGTCTTGCCGCAGCCGGACTCGCCGACCAGCCCGAGCGTCTCGCCCGCCATGACGTGGATCGAGACGTCGTCGACCGCCTTCACGGTCGCAGTCGCGCTGGAGAGGAAACCGGCGCCGGCGGCCTTCACCGTGAAGTATTTCTTCAGATGGTCGACGACGAGCAGCGGCTCATCGCCGCTCTGCGCCAGCGCGGCGGTTCCGGCCTCCTGCATCTTCTGCGGCGGGACCAGTGCGCCGGCGGCGATTTCGTTGGCACGGATGCAGGCCGACGCATGGCCCGGCGTCACCGCGGCGAGCGGCGGGTCGATCTGCGTGCATGCCTCGATGCGGTACGGACAGCGCGGCGCGAAGCGGCAGCCCAGCGGCGGGTTGCGCAGGTCCGGCGGCAGGCCTTCGATGGTTTCCAGCTTAATGCCGCGCGGCACGTCGAGCCGCGGGATCGAGCGCATCAACCCGATGGCGTAAGGATGCGCCGGCTCGAGGAACACGTGGTCGGCGCTGCCCTGCTCGACGATGCGCGCGGCGTACATCACGTTCACGCGGTCGGCGTAGCGCGCGACGATTCCCAAATTGTGCGTGATGATCACCAGCGCGATGCCGAGGCGGCGCGACAGGTCCTTCATCAGTTCGAGAATTTGCGCCTGGATCGTGACGTCGAGCGCGGTGGTCGGCTCGTCGGCGATCAGGAGCTTGGGATTGCAGGCGAGCCCGATCGCGATCATCACGCGCTGGCGCATGCCGCCGGAGAGCTGATGCGGGTATTGTTCGAGCCGGCGCGGGCCGTCGGTGATGCCGACCAGTGACAGGAGCTCGATGGCGCGCGCCTTCGCCTGCTCGCCGCTCATCTTCATGTGAATGAGCAGGGGCTCCATCACCTGCTCGCCGATCGAGAGGACCGGGTTGAGCGAGGTCATCGGCTCCTGGAAGATCATCGCGATGTCGCGGCCGCGGATCTCGCGCATCTCTTCGGCCGACAGGGCCAGGAGGTCGCGGCCGTCGAACGCGATGCTGCCTTGCGTCACGCGGCCGGTCTTGGCAAGCAGGCGCATGATCGCGAGCGAGGAGACCGACTTGCCGCAGCCGGACTCGCCCACGATGGCGACGATCTCGCCGCGATTGACCGTATAGGAGATGCCGTCGACGGCCCGAACAGTGCCGCGCGAGGTCTCGAACTGCACGTGCAGGTCGCGCACCTCAAGCAGCGGCGCCCCGGCGGGATCCGGCCTCTGGTCTGTTAGCGTTACCACCCTCTGGAATTCCGCCGTTCTTGCGCGTCTTCTTGTGCCCCCGGCAGGGACGCTATACCTGATAGCCGGTTCGGCGGCCAATGGGAAACTCATCGGGGCGCGACATAAGTACCGCGCCGGTTAAGGGAATTTTCCGTTATTTTCGGCATCCGAAAGGGCGGTCCGGGACTGCGCCGCGATCGGAATGGTGAAATGAATACCTCCTTCTTCGGCGAGATGTTGCAGACCATTTCGGAGCGCGGCCGCGCGCTGATCGACCGCGCGCGCGACCGGCGCGGTGACGCTGCGGCACGCTCGGCGAGCCTCGTGGAATTGTGCGAGGAGCTGCTGTCCGGGCGCGGCGAGGCCTCGGGCGTGGCGCTCGCGCGGGAAATCCTCAGCGCCTATTCCGAACTGACCACCGGCCCGCGCATTGCGTTCTTCGAGGCGCTGGCGGTGCGTTTCTCGGTCGATCGCGAGCGCATCGACGCAGCGGTCGATGCCTGGACGCGCCTCGGCACCGACGAGGCCGCGGCCGAACTGCATCTTGCCGCCGAGCCGCGCCGGCAGGAACTGTTCCGCCGGCTCAATCTGGCGCCGGGCGGCACCGCCGCGCTGGTCGCGATGCGCGAAGACCTGATGGACGCGCTGGTGCACCGCGACGACCTCAACCCGGTCGATCAGGATTTCGTGCATCTTTTTTCATCCTGGTTCAATCGCGGCTTCCTGGTGCTGCGTCGCATCGACTGGTCGACGCCGGCGATCGTGCTGGAGAAGATCATCCGCTACGAGGCGGTGCATCAGATCCGCGACTGGGACGATCTGCGCCGCCGCATCGATCCGCCCGACCGGCGCTGCTATGCGTTCTTCCATCCGGCGCTGAACGACGAGCCGCTGATCTTCGTCGAGGTCGCGTTCACCAACGGCATTCCCAACGCGATCGGGCCGATCCTGGGGAACGGCGGCGAAACGCTCGCACCCGAGCGCGCCAATACCGCGGTGTTCTATTCGATCTCGAACTGCCAGCGCGGGCTTGCGGGGGTGAGCTTCGGCTCGTTCCTGATCAAGCAGGTGGTGGAAGAAGTCTCGCGCGAGTTCTCGCGTCTCTCGACGTTCGTGACGCTTTCGCCGGTGCCGGGCTTCGCCAGCTGGCTCGCGCGCGAGCGCAAGAGCGAGAAGCCGATCCTCACGCCGGACGATCTGGCAGCGCTTGCCCCGCTCGACGAGCCGGAGTGGTGGCGCAATGGCGCGGCCGAACGGCTGGAAGAGCCGTTGCGCCGCGCCGCCGCGACTTACTTTCTCAGCGCCAAGGGCCGCAGCGGGCTGCCGCTCGATCCGGTCGCGCGTTTTCACCTGGGCAACGGCGCGCGGCTCGAGCAACTCGATTTCCTCGGCGACCTCTCCGCTAAGGGGCTCGCGCAGTCGCATGGCCTGATGGTGAACTACCAGTACGATCTCGACGACATCGAGAAGAACCACGAGGCCTTCGCCGAGAACCGCACCGTGGTGGCGGCGAGCGGGATCCGGAAGCTGGCGAGAGTGCCGCGGGAGATGGTGAAGGTTTAACTCCCTCCGCTCATGCCCGTGAAAGCGGACATCCAGGGGCAAAGCACTGGGTCGCCGCTGTAGTTTTATCCCCGAAGGGGAAGGGGACGAGCGGACATCGCTATTCCCCGATCTCCTTCAATATCTCCGCCGTGTGCTGCCCCAGCCGCGGCGCTGGATTGGGCGAGGCCATCGGCTCGCCGTCGAGCATGATCGGCGTGCGCACGCCGGTGATTGAACCGTCCTTCGCGGCATCGCTCTTCGGATGAATTTGCATCCCGCGGTGAACGACCTGCGGGTCCGCGAACACCTGGTCGAGATCGTTGATCGGCCCGGCCGGCACGCCGACCGCCTCCAGCTTCTCCAAAAGATCGTCGCGCTTGAACTTCTTCGTCAGCGCCGACAGGCGATCGATCAGCTGCTTGCGGTTGTTCAGCCGGTCCTTGTTGACGAGATACTCCGCGTTCTTCGACAGCTCCGGCTCGCCCAGCACCGCGCACAGCTTGGCGTATTGCGAGTCGTTCCCCGTGGCGATGATGATGTGGCCGTCCGCCACCGGGAACACCTGATACGGCACGATGTTGGGATGCGCGTTGCCGATCCGCTTCGGCGCAACGCCGGAGGCGAGATAGTTCATCGCCTGGTTGGCCAGCACGCCGACTGTCGAATCGACCAGCGCGGTATCGACATAGCCGCCCTTGCCGGTGCGCTCGCGCCGCTGCAGCGCCGCCAGGATGCCGATCACGGAGTACACGCCGGTGAAGATGTCCGACACCGGCACGCCGGCGCGGGTCGGCTCGCCGTCGGCCGTGCCGGTCAGCGCCATGAAGCCGCCGATGCCCTGCGCCATGAGATCGTAGCCGGCGCGCGCCGCGTGCGGCCCGGTCTGGCCGAAGCCGGTCACCGAGCAGTAGATCAGGCGCGGACACGATGGCGCGAGGCTCGCGTAATCGAGGCCGAATTTCTTCAGTCCGCCGACCTTGAAGTTCTCGATCAGAATATCCGACTTCGCCGCGAGCTTGCGCACGATGCGCTTGCCGTCCTCGCTCTCGAAGTCGCATTCGATCGAGCGCTTGCCGCGGTTGGTCGAATGGAAATAGGCGGCGCCGAGATTGCCGTCCTTGCCCTCGATGAAGGGCGGTCCCCAGGCGCGCGTGTCGTCGCCGGTCTTCGAGCGCTCGACCTTGATGACGTCCGCCCCGAGATCGGCGAGCACCTGGCCGGCCCACGGGCCGGCGAGAATGCGGGCCAATTCCAACACGCGAACACCAGCTAACGGACCCGGCATGGGCAGCGTCCCCTCGACAAACGCGCGGCGAAATGGGCCGCGAATGCGGCGTTGTGTGGCCTGAGAACGCGCATTTGTCTATAGGTCACAAGGGAAACGCACGAGGCGACGATGGCAGCGAGAATTTCAGAAGACGCGCTCGACACATTATTCCGCAAGGCGCGCAGCTACAGCTCATTCGCCGACGAGCCGGTGAGCGATGCGCAGCTTCACGCGATCTACGAGATCATGAAGCACGGGCCGACCACGGCGAATTCGCAGCCGCAGCGCATCGTATTCCTGCGCAGCGCGGAGGCGAAGCAGCGCCTCGCGCCCGCCTTGTCCTCGATCAATCGCGAGAAGACGCTGGCCGCGCCGGTGGTGGCGATCTTCGCCTACGACCTGAAATTCACCGATCACCTGCCGCGCTTCTATCACAACAAGGATGCGCAGAAGTGGTACACCAAGACGCCGGAGCACACCGTTGAGACCGCGTTCCGCAACGCCTCGCTGCAGGCGGCCTATTTCATGCTCGCGGCGCGCGCGCTCGGGCTCGACTGCGGGCCGATGTCGGGCTTCGACAATGCCAGGGTCGACGCGGAGTTTTTCCCCGACGGGCAGTGGAAGTCGAACTTCCTGTGCAATCTGGGCAAGGGCGATGCGACGAAACTGCCGCCGCTCAATCCGCGGTTCGGGTTCGAGGAGGTGTGTAAAATACTCTGACGTCATCCTGAGGCGGCCGCGAAGCGGCCCTCGAAGGATGGACGCAAGCGCCGTCGCCCTTCGAGGCTCGCTGCGCTCGCACCTCAGGGTGACGGCTCAACTTCTCCCGTACACCGGCACGATGGCGCCGCGGGTCACGGCGTTCTCCGGCGAGGCGAGAAACAATATCGTTGCCGCCACCTCCTCCACCTTCGGCCATGCGGAAAAATCCGCCTTCGGCATCGCCTTGCGGTTCGCCGCCGTATCCATGGTCGAGGGCGCGACCGCGTTGACCAGGATGCCGTCCTTCACGACTTCTTCTGCCAAGGCCTGCGTCAGCGCGGCCAATCCGGCCTTGCTCGCCGTATAGGCGGTCATGCTCGCGCCGGTGCGCGGCTCGAGCGCGGGGCGCGCCGCGATATTGACGATGCGCCCGCCGCCGCCGGCCTGGCGGAACGCGCTCACTGCCGCGCGCGAGCACAAATACGCCGAGACCAGATTGCTCTCGATCTGGCCCATCAGCAGCGCCTTGTCGCTTTTCTCGATCGGGGCAAACGCAAAGCCGCCTGCGATGTGGATCGAGGCCCAGAGTTTCGCGATCCCGGCGTAGAACGTGTTCACCGCCGCCTCGTCGGAGAGATCGCCGAGCGCGACGAGAGAAACCTGCTTGCTGTCGCGATGCGGGAAACGCTGCGCCTCGTCCTCGCTGCGATAGGGCACGTGACACGCCGCGCCGGCGTCGATCAGTGCGCCGACCACCGCGGTGCCGAGCGCGCCGGTGCCGCCGGTCACCACCACATGACGGTCGCGGTAGTCCATTTTTCAGCCTCGTCCTTTTGTGGCCCGCCCCGGCAGCACCTGATGCGCGATCCAGTTCGCGATCTCGGTCGAGCGCACGCGTCGGTCGAGCACGGTCTCGTCCATGCCGTAGCGCCACGCCAGCGGCTTGTCGTCCGGGTTGCGGTCGAGCGTCTCGAGGTCCGCCACGTAATGGTCGCGCGCCGCCGCGTCGGCGAAGAAGCCTTCTCGCATCAGCCGTGATCCATAGCGGCGCACGATCGCCGCCATGTCGCCGAGCGAAAACTCCGGGTGGTACTGCGTGCCCCACGCGACCGCGCCGTCGACGACGATCTCGGCCGCCTGCACGTCGGACTGGGCGTTCGCCGCCAGCACCGTGGTGCCGGGCGCGAGAATCTCCACTTCATCCAGATGCACCGTGACGGCGTCGAACACCGAGCCCTTGCCGCGATACATCGGATGCGTGCGCCCGGCTTGCGTCAGCGCGATGCGTCGTCCGATCCCGATCTCGCGGCCCTTCGGATTGGGGCGCACCGTGCCGCCTGCCGCGACAGTCACGACCTGCAGGCCCCAGCAGCTGCCGAACAGCGGCGTCTTCGCCTTCAGCACTTCGCGCGCAAGCTCGATCTGCCCGGTGATCTCCGGCCCGCCATCACAAACATTCAGCGCCGAGCCGGTGATCGCGACGCCGTCATAGCCTTCGAGCCCGCCGATCGGCAGGTTGGTGCCCGGATCGGCCGGGTAGCAGATGTCGACCACCGCGCCGGGCAGCAGCTCGCGCAGCAGGTCCGCATAGCCGTCGCTCATGATCTGTCCGCCGGCCGCGACCTGCTTGGCGCGCAGTTCGGCGGTATTGCCTTCGCAGACGAGCAGGCGGGGAGGCATGGCGGCTCCGTTTGATCGGCCCTCTCATAGCACGCGAAGCTTGACCTCGCCCGCCCCGGTTGGCACCTCAGGCCCGGGGGAAGGCTCAAGGAATCGCGCTGCGCATGGCTGACTTCGACCTCGCCATCATCGGCGGCGGCATCAACGGCGCCGGGATCGCGCGCGACGCGGCCGGGCGCGGCCTGTCGGTGCTGCTGATCGAGCAGAACGACCTTGCCTCCGGCACCTCGTCGAAATCCACCAAGCTGATCCACGGCGGCCTGCGCTACCTCGAATTCCACGCATTCCGGCTGGTGCGCGAGGCGCTGATCGAGCGCGAGGTGCTGATCGGCATTGCGCCGCACCTGACGCGGCCCTTGCGCTTCGTGCTGCCGCATCATTCCGGGCTGCGCCCGGCCTGGATGCTGCGTCTCGGGCTGTTTCTTTATGACCATCTCGGCGGCCGCAAGATTTTGCCCGGCACCGAGACCGTCGATCTCACGCATCACACCGTCGGCGAGCCGCTCAAGCGCGAGTACCATCGCGGCTTCATCTATTCCGATGGCTGGGTCGACGATGCGCGCCTCGTCGTGCTCAACGCGGTCGATGCCGCCGAGCGTGGTGCGTCGATCCGCACCCGTACGCGGCTGATCCGCGCCGACCGGCAGGACGATCTGTGGCAGCTTGTGCTCAATGCGCGCGGCACGCGCGAGACCGTGACGGCGCGCGCGCTGATCAACGCGGCGGGCGCGTGGGTGCCGGAAGTGGCGGACCGCATGCTGCGGCTGCCGCCGTCCGGCCACATGCGGCTCGTCAAGGGCAGCCACATCGTGGTGCCGCGGCTTTACGCGCACGACCACGCCTACATCTTCCAGAATGCCGACGGCCGTATCGTCTTCGCCATTCCGTACGAACACGACTACACGCTGATCGGCACCACCGATGAGGATTTTCGCGGCGACCTCTCCGCGCCCACCGCGAGCGCGGCCGAGATCAACTATCTGTGCGGCGCGGTCAGCGGCTATTTCCGCAAGGGCGTCACGCCGGACCAGGTGGTGCATGCCTATTCGGGTGTGCGCCAACTTTACGACGACGGCGCGCGCAGCGCGCAGAATTTGACCCGCGAGTACTTGCTCGATCTCGACGACAAGCCGCGGGAAGCGCCGCTGCTCACCGTCTATGGCGGCAAGATCACCACCTACCGCACGCTGGCCGAGGCGGCGCTGGGCAAGCTCGCGCCGACCTTGCGCCAGGGCGCGACGTGGACCGCCGATGCGCCGCTCCCCGGCGGCGACTTCCCGCATGACGGCATCGACGCGCTGGTCGCCCGCGCGCGCGGTCTGTGGCCGTTCCTCGCCGAGTCGCACGCGCGGCGGCTCACCCGCGCCTACGGGACGCGGCTCGATCGCATCATCGGCGCGGCGCGCGACATGGCCGCGCTCGGCGAGCGCTTCGGCGGCGACCTCACCGCCGCGGAAGTGCGCTACTTGATGCGCCATGAATTCGCCGAAACCGCAGACGACGTGCTATGGCGACGATCCAAGCTCGGACTGCGGCTCGGCCCTGAGGCCGTCGCCGCGCTGACCCGATTCACGGAAACCGGCGGCCGCGCGGCGGCCGAGTGATTTGACGATTTGCGCGGAGGCGACATTGCCGAGCCACATCATTTCCATCGACCAGGGCACGACCTCGACGCGCGCCTTCCTGTTCGATGACGCGCTCGCGCCGGTCGGATTCGCGCAGCTCGAGTTTGCCCAGATTTTCCCGCAACCCGGCTGGGTCGAGCACAATCCGCAAGGCATCTGGACCACCTCGGTCGCGACCGCGCGCGCCGCGATGGCGAGCGCCGGCGTCGAGGCCAAGGACGTTGCCGCGATCGGCATCACCAATCAGCGCGAGACCACGATCGTGTGGGACCGTGCAACCGGCAAGCCGATCCATAACGCGATCGTGTGGCAGGACCGCCGCACGCACGATTCCTGTGCGGCGCTCGCGCGCGCCGGCCACGAGAAGCTCGTCAACGAACGCACCGGGCTGCTGCTCGATCCGTATTTCTCGGCGACGAAAATCGCCTGGCTGCTCGACAACGTGCCGCATGCGCGCGAGGCCGCGAATGCCGGCAAGCTCGCCTTCGGCACGGTCGATACGTATCTCCTCTGGCACCTGACCGGGGGCAAGGTGCACGCGACCGACGCCACCAATGCGTCGCGCACGCTGCTGCTCGATATCCGCACCGGGCAGTGGGACAAGGAACTGCTCGAGCTGTTCGGCATTCCGGCCTCGCTGCTGCCCGAAGTGCGCGACTGCGCCAGCGATTTCGGCATGACGCTGCCGCATTTGCTCGGCGCGCCGGTGCGCATTCTGGGGATCGCGGGCGACCAGCAGGCCGCCACGATCGGGCAGGGCTGCTTCAAGCCCGGCATGATGAAGTCGACTTACGGCACCGGCTGCTTCGCCCTGCTCAACACCGGCGATACACCCGTGAAATCCCGCGCACGCATGCTCACCACCATCGCCTACCAGCTCGAGGGCAAGCGCACCTACGCGCTCGAAGGCGCGATCTTCATCGCCGGCGCGGCGGTGCAATGGCTGCGCGACGGGCTGAAGCTGATCGCAACCGCGGCCGAAACCGGCACGATCGCGGCGCATGCCGATCCGGCCGACCAGGTCTACATGGTCCCCGCTTTCGTCGGGCTCGGTGCGCCGTGGTGGGATCCGGAGGCGCGCGCCGCGCTCTACGGGCTCTCCCGCAAGTCCGGCCCGGCCGAGATCAGCCGCGCCGCGCTGGAAGCGGTCGGCTACCAGACCCGTGACCTGCTCGACGCGATGCGCGCCGACTGGCCGGCCGCGAAAGAGACCGACACCGTGCTGCGCGTCGACGGCGGCATGACGCCGAGCGACTACACGATGCAGTTTCTCTCCGACATCCTCGACGTGCCGGTCGACCGCCCGATGTTCATGGAGACGACCGCGCTCGGCGCAGCCTATCTGGCGGGCCGCAAGGCCGGGATCTATCCCGATCTCGACGGCTTCGCGGCGACCTGGAAGCTCGACCGCCGCTTCACGCCCGCGATGGACGCGGCGACGCGCGAGCGCAAATGGCGCGGCTGGCAGGACGCGGTGCGCCGCACGTTGACAGCGCGTTAGGGCTAACGGTTTCTGTCTCCGCGCGATCATCCGAATTGACGACAATTGTAAGCATCGGTTTTACGCCGCTCTCACGCGGGCCTGCTTTATTCGCCGCACGGGCAGGGACGAGGCGATGAATTCGGTGGCGAGCAGCCGCATCGACAAGCTGGTGCAATCGATCTCGGTACTGATTGTCGAGGACAATCAGTACATGAGGAAGGTCGTGCGCAACATCCTCGTCAACATCGGCGTCAAGAACATCCACGAGGCGCCCGACGGCATCGCGGGCCTCGAAGCGATCCGCATGTTCGCGCCCGATCTCGTCATTCTCGATTGGGAAATGCCGCTGCTCAACGGCGCCGAGCTGGTGCGCATCGTGCGCTCGCCCGGCGTGTTCCCGGTGCCGGACGTGCCGATCATCATGCTCACCGGCCACGTCGAGCGCTGGCGCGTGATCGAGGCCTCGCGGCTCGGCGTCAACGAATTTCTCAAGAAGCCGGTCTCCGGCAAGGCGCTGCTCGACCGCATCGTCGCGATCCTGACGCGGCCGCGCGCGATGGTGCGGCTCGGCGACTATTACGGCCCGGAGCCGCGCAAGCTGTTTTATGAGCCGGTGCAGAAGATGATTGCGCCACCGACCGCGCCCACGGCGCCGGGGGCACCCGCCGCGAAAGCCGAGGACGGTGCGGCGGCCAAGCTGATGATTTGACGTTGCCGGTCCTGCGCCGGTTTCGCACCGCGGCCAAATATGATTAGCGTGCCGCATGGCGGCACTCGTCAGCTTCGAGCAGATCACCAAGCGCTTCGGCGATTTTGCGGCCGTCGACGGCGTGACGCTCGAGATCCATGAACGCGAGTTCTTTGCGCTGCTCGGTCCGTCGGGCTGCGGCAAGACCACGCTGCTGCGTCTGCTCGCGGGCTTCGAGGCGCCCGACGCGGGCCGCGTGTTGCTCGCGGGCCAGGACCTCGCCGGCGTGCCGCCCTACCGGCGCCCGGTGAACATGATGTTCCAGAGCTACGCGCTGTTTCCGCACATGACGGTCGCCGGCAACGTGGCGTTCGGGCTGAAGCAGGACAAACTTCCGAAAGATGAGATCGCCGCTCGCGTCGATGAGATGCTGGCGCTGGTGCGGCTTGCGGGCTTCGCCGGGCGCAAGCCGGATCAATTGTCGGGCGGACAGCGCCAGCGCGTCGCGCTCGCGCGCTCGCTTGCCAAGCGCCCGAAGGTGCTGCTGCTCGACGAGCCGCTCGCCGCGCTCGACCGCAAGCTGCGCGAGGAGACGCGTTTCGAGCTGAAAGCGTTGCAGCAGAAGCTGCAGACCACCTTCGTGATCGTCACGCACGACCAGGACGAGGCGATGACGGTCGCGGACCGCATTGCCGTGATGGATCACGGCCGCGTCGTTCAGACTGGGGCGCCGGAGGCGGTCTACCAGCGGCCGAACTCGCGCTGGGTCGCCGGCTTCGTCGGCGACGTCAGCCTCATCGAGGCGCAGGTGAGCGCGGTCTATCCGTCCTTTGTCCTTCTCGAACGCGAGGGAATGAAGCTGCGCGTCGCCGCGAGCACCGTGGTGGCGCCGGGCATGCCGGTCGCGGTCGCGCTGCGGCCGGAAAAGATTGCGATCGCGCCTGCGCAGCCGCAAGGCTTGGCGGGGAATGGCGCGGCGGAGAACGGCGCTGCCGGGACCGTCAGCGAGATCGGCTATCTCGGCGCGACTTCGCTCTACAAGGTGCGGTTCGACAGCGGGCTCGTTTTGAAGGCCGCGGTGATGAACGAGGCGACGCGCACGATCCATGCGGGCGACCGCGTATGGCTGTCGTGGGCGGCCGACGCCGGTGTGGTGCTGGTGGAGTGAGAACGATGACTTTCGGCCCGTCATGCCCCGCGAAGGCGGGGCATCCAGTAAACGGCGTAGAAGCGAGCCGCGATTCTCGTGAACCAATCGCGTTCGGCGATTGCTGGATCGCCCGCCTTCGCGGGCGATGACAATGGAGAAACGCCACTGGTTCACGCGGCTCTCGATCCTCGCGCCTTACGCGTGGCTCGCCGTGTTCTTCCTCGTGCCGTTCCTGATCGTGCTGAAGATCAGCCTGTCGCAGACCGCGGTGGCGCAGCCGCCCTATGAGCCGGTGCTCGATCTCTCCGCCGGCTGGGCGGGCTTCAAACAATTCGTCAGTGGCCTGTCGCTCGACAGTTACGCCGGCATGTTCGCCGACTCGCTGTACGTCTGGTCGTACTGGAAAAGCATTCAGGTCGCCGCGATCTCGACGTTCATTCTGCTGCTGATCGGCTATCCGGTCGCCTATGCGCTCGCGCGTGCGCCGCGCCGCTGGCAAGCCGTGCTGGTGCTGCTGGTGATCCTGCCGTTCTGGACCTCGTTCCTGATCCGCGTCTATGCGTGGATGAACATCCTGCAGCACGACGGGCTGCTCAATCAGGCGCTGCTCGCGCTGCGCATCATCGACGCGCCGGTGTCGTGGCTTGCGACCGACCACGCGGTCTATATCGGCATCGTCTATTCGTATTTCCCGTTCATGGTGCTGCCGCTCTACGCGGCGCTCGAGCGGATGGACGAGACGCTGCTCGAAGCCGCCGCCGATCTCGGCGCCCCGCCATGGCGTGCTTTCATGACCGTGACGGTGCCGCTCTCGCTCCCCGGAATCATCGCCGGGTGTCTTCTTTGCTTCATCCCGATCACCGGCGAGTTCGTCATTCCCGATCTGCTCGGCTCGTCCGCAACGACGATGATCGGGCAGGTGCTGTGGCTCGAATTCTTCGGCAACCGCGACTGGCCGGTCGCCTCCGCGCTCGCGGTCGTGCTGCTGGTGATCCTGGTGACGCCGATCATGATTTACCGGCAGCGCGAAGCGCGGCAATTGGAGAAAGCGTGAGCGATGCCAGGAAAAGTGGACACCGGTCTTCCGTCCGGCATCGCGAACAAGGAAAGATAAGATGCGCCGCTTCGGTGCACTTAACGTTACGGCGCTGACGGTCGGCCTTGCGTTCCTCTATCTGCCGATAGCGATCCTGGTGATCAACTCGTTCAACGGGTCGCGCCTCGTCACGACGTGGGGCGGCTGGTCGCTGCGCTGGTATCGCGTGCTCGCCAATGATTCGGCGATGCTCGACGCCGCGTGGGTGTCGTTCAGCATCGCGCTCCTCTCCGCCAGCGCCGCCACCGTGCTCGGCACGCTCGCGGCGCTCGCGCTGACGCGGGGAGGGCGTTTCCGCGGGCGCATCCCGTTCTCCGGAATGATCTACGCGCCGCTGGTGATGCCGGAAGTGGTCACCGGATTGTCGCTGCTGCTGCTGTTCGTCGCGGCCGACATCGACCGCGGGTTCTGGACCATCGCCATCGCTCACACGACCTTGACGATGTGCTTCGTCGCCGTGGTGGTGCAGTCGCGTCTCGTCACCTTCGACCGCAGCCTGGAAGAAGCCGCGCTGGACCTCGGCTGCCCGCCGCTGCGCACCTTCTTCGCCGTCACGTTGCCGCTGATCTGGCCCGCGGTCGCGTCGGGCTGGATGCTCGCCTTCGCGCTCTCGCTCGACGACCTGGTGCTGGCGAGCTTCGTCACCGGGCCGGGCGCGACCACGCTGCCGATCCGCATCTACTCCGAGGTGCGCCTCGGCGTGAAGCCGGAGATCAACGCGGTGTGCACGATCATGATCGCCGTCGTTGCCACCGGGCTGGTCGCGGCTTCGCTGCTCAACAAGCGGCGGCAGGCCGAGAGCGCGGCACCGCTCGGGGCGCGGCTGTAACGCGGTCCGCTCCTTCTTTCCCTCTCCCCTTGCGGGAGAGGGAAGGCGGGCCGGTCCGTCCGGTTCCCGACATAAGAAAGGCACGAAGCCGCACATCTAATGCTGGACATTCCGTGTCCGGTACCCGACATGAGAGGGATCATCGGCAACGGCAACCGCCAGGCGCCGA
>Ga0207683_10000764_pt1 | contig 29233 bp, 26 predicted proteins | sample KBSM73metaG_FD_184333 | JGI IMG/M metagenome (GOLD analysis project Ga0207683, IMG submission 184333) | Miscanthus rhizosphere microbial communities from Kellogg Biological Station, Michigan, USA - KBS M7-3 metaG (SPAdes) (version 2) | ecosystem: Host-associated > Plants > Roots > Rhizosphere >... | reverse complement strand
ATCGAGAGGCCTCCGACTGCGACCGCGTCCTCGTAGTCGATCGTCATCCCGGAAGCCGGTCCAGCACGAGTGCCGCGCGGATGAGCCCGAGGTGGGAGTACGCCTGCGGGTGGTTCCCGAGCGCGCGCTCGGCACGCGGGTCGTACTGCTCGGAGAGCAGGCCGGTGGGGCCGGCGAGCTCGAGCACCTGATCGAACAGCGCCTGCGCGTCGCTCTGCCGTCCGACGAGGGCGTAGGCGTGCGCGAGCCAGAGCGCGCACAGGTGGAATCCGCCCTCGCTGCCCGGCAGGCCGTCGTCGCTGCGGTAGCGGTAGACGGTCGGGCCCTCGCGCAAGCGCAGCTCGACCGCCTCGACGGTCGCCGCGAAGCGGTCGTCATCGGCGGGCAGCAGGCCGCAGAGGCCGATCTGCAGCGCGGCGGCGTCGAGGTCGGCGCCGTCGTAGGCGGCGGTGAACGAGCGCACCTCGGGCTTCCAGCCGCGCTCCAGCACGTCGGCGGCGATGCGGTCGGCCAGCACCGACCAGCTGGCCCGCGCGGGCCTGCCGGTGAGGCGCGCGAGCTTGAGCGCGTGGTCGACCGCGAGCCAGCACATCACGCGCGAGTGGACATGGTGGCGCGGCGGGCGCCGGACTTCCCAGATGCCGTGATCGGGCTCGTCCCAGCGGCGCTCCACGGCGTCGACGATCTGCTCGACGAGCAGGTGGTTGGCCTCCGACAGAGGGCCGCCGGCGACCGCGACCGTGTAGGCCAGCTCGACGATCGGCCCGAACACGTCGAGCTGCACCTGCTGTGCAGCGGCATTGCCGACGCGCACCGGCCGGCTGCCGGCGTAGCCCGGAACGGCGTCGATCACGCCTTCCGTGCCCGCATCGGCACCGAGCACCGAATAGAGCGGCCGCAGGCGCTCGGCGCCGTGCTCGGCCTGTGCGAGGCGATCGATGTAGCCGAGCAGCGAATAAGCCTCGGCGGTCGATCCGAGCTCGACCAGCGCGATCGCGGTGAGCGCGGCGTCCCGCAGCCAGCAGTAGCGGTAGTCCCAGTTGCGCACGCCGCCGATCTCCTCCGGCAGGCTCGTGGTCGCCGCGGCCATGATCGCGCCCGTCGCCTCGTGGCAGAGCGCGCGCAGGGTCAGCGCGCTGCGCCCGACCTCGGCGCGCGCGAGCGCCGGCAGGCGCAGGCCCTCGAGCCAGCCGCGCCAGGTCTGCTCGGTGCGCTCGCGGCGCTCGGGCTCGGCCGTGGGATGGGGAGCGAGGCTGTCGCTGCCGCAGCGCAACTCGATCACGTACGGCCGGTCGCCGACGATGTGGGCTCGCGCGCTCGCGTGGATGCCGTCGTCCTGGATCTCCCATTCGAGCCCGGGCGCGTAGAGCGCGACCGGATCGGCGGCACCGAGCACGACAATGCCGTCGGCCTCCGCGCGCAGGCCGATGGGAGCGCGGCCGAAGTCGGGGCGCGGCGTGAACTCGAGGATCGCCTCGGCGTTGCCCTCGAGCACGCGCACGAGGCGCACGCGACCGTAGGACTCCCCGCGGTCGAGGTAGTCGCACACGGTCAGGCCCGCCCAGCGGGTCTCGAGCGTCAACGTGCCGTCGAGGTAGCGCTGCGCCGTGGGCGCGCCGCCGTGTGCGGGGCCGACGGCCAGCGCTCCACCTGCGAGGCCGCCAACGAGCTCGGCGAAGAGCGGCGCGCTGTCGGGACGCGGATGGCAGAGCCAGGTCACGCGGGCGTCCGGGGTCACGAGTGCGACGGTCTTGCCGTCTGCGAGCAGCGCGTGGCGCTCGATGGGCACCGCGTTCGCGCCCGCCAGCCACTCGCGCCGGCTCTCGTGCAGGCGGGCGAGCAGTCGTGCCACGTCGTCGGGGCCCTCGACGCGCTGCGTCGCGAACGTCGGGCCGTGGCCCACCTTGATGCCGAGATCGGGCCCGGTGAGCCGGCTGAAGGCATCCTCGTCGGTCACGTCGTCGCCGACGAAGATCGCGGCGGAGGCCCCGACCTGGTGGCGCAGGGCGTCGAGCGCATAGCCCTTGTCCGCCTCGACGACCGCCAGCTCGATGACCTGCTTGCCCTCGCGCGCGTGCACGCCGGGCAGCCGCGCAGGGCCCTCCCGCACGGCGGCCAGCGCGGCGGCGGAGTCCTCCTCGGAGGCCTGCCGGTAGTGCAGGGCCGCGCCCGCCGGCTTGTGCTCGACCATCACGCCGGGATGCACGGCTGCGATCGCGCGCATGTCCTCGGTCACGCGGTCGCGCAGCGCGCGTGCCTCCGGCGCGAGGGCCCGTGCGAAGCCGACGTCGAACTCGGTGCCGTGGCTGCCGACCAGGTGGATCTCCTCCGGCAGCCGCGACAGGGCGGCGAGATCGTGCAGCGACCGGCCGGAGATCACGGCCACGCTCGTGTCGCTGAGCGCTGCCAGTGCGCGCAGGGCCGCGACCGACTCGCGGCGTGGCCGCGCGTCGCCAGGGACGTCGACGATCGGCGCGAGCGTGCCGTCGTAGTCGCAGGCCACGAGCAGGTGCGGCTCGCGCGCGAGCCGCGCGAGCGCCTGCTCGAGCGCCTTCATGTCGCCGTTCGTCGCACTCACGCGGCGGGCTCCGCGAGAGCCTCGAGGAACGTCCTTGCGAAACGGTGGACGTCGTGCGTGCGCACCTGGCGCCGCATCTCCCGCATGCGCCGGCGTGCCTCCCCCTCGGGCAGCGCGATGGCGCGCGCGATCGTCTCGCGCAGCCCGACCACGTCATGCGGATTCACGAGCAGCGCCTGGCGGAGCTCGCCCGCGGCGCCGGCGAATTCCGAGAGCACGAGCGCGCCGCCGCCGCGGTGGCGGGAGGCCACGTACTCCTTGCAGACGAGGTTCATGCCATCGCGTAACGGCGTCACGAGCATGACATCGGCAGCGGCGTACAAAGCGCACAGGTCCTCGCGCGGAAGGTTGTGGTGCTGGTAGTGGATGGCCGGATGCCCGAGGCGGCCGAATTCGCCGTTGATGCGCCCGACCGCGCGCTCCACGCGCTCGCGCAGCTGGCGATAGGTCGTGACGCGCTCACGGCTCGGTGTCGCGACCTGCACGAGCACCGTCTCGCCGGCGGTCGTGACGCCGCTCTCGAGCAGCTCGCGGAAGGCCTGCAAGCGGACGTCGATGCCCTTCGTGTAGTCCAGCCGGTCCACGCCGAGCAAGATCCGGCGCGGCGATCCGAGCGCCTGGCGCAGCTCGTGGGCAGCCTTCGCGGTGGCCGGCAGCGCCGCGATGGCGTCGAACTCGGCGAAGTCGATCGACACCGGGAAGGCGCCGACCCGCACGGTTCGTGCCTGGTACGGGATCATCGTCCGGGTCGGCATCACGTCGACGAGGCGGCGGGCGATCTGCAGGAAGTTCTGTGCCGCGACGGGCCGCTGGAAGCCCACGAGATCGGCACCGAGCATCCCCTCGACGATCTGCTGGCGCCACGGCAGCTGCATGAACAGCTCCTGCGGCGGCAGCGGGATGTGCAGGAAGAAGCCGATGCGGAGATCGGGCCGCAACGCGCGCAACAGCGCCGGCACCAGGTGCAGCTGGTAGTCGTGCACCCAGACCGTCGCGTTCCGGGAGGCCACCTTCGCGGTCAGGTCCGCGAAGCGCTCGTTGGTCTCGACATAGCTCTGCCACCACTCGCGCCGGAACTCGGGCGGCCGCACCGCGTCGTGGTAGAGCGGCCAGAGCGTGCGGTTCGCGAAGCCCTCGTAGAAGCCCTCGATCTCGCGTGCGGAAAGTCCGATCGGCGTGAGGCGCATGCCGCCGTGGTCGAAGGCCTTCGGCGGCGTGCCGACGGTGCCCGCCCAGCCGATCCACGAACCGTGACCGGCCTGCACGATCGGCGCCAGCGCGCTCACGAGGCCACCTGGGCTGACCTCCCAGGAGCCGTCGTCGGCGCGCACGACGGGAAGCCGGTTGGCGACGATGACGATCTCGTCGGCCTGGGTGGGCCGTGCACTCACATCGCAACCGTAGCTCTGCTGCCCCCGACGGCGGGCCGCGCAGTTGTTTGTGCGTTGCACCGTGCGGTAGCGTCTCCCGGATGAGTGCTCAGCGCATTCTCGCCAGCGGAGGCGTCGCGCTGCTCGTGCTCATCGTGCTCGCAATCGTCTTTCACAGCGACGACTCCGGCAGCAACGCGCCGACGGCGACGATTCCAACGGCGCCGGCCGGCGTCCTGCGCGCGCACGTCGCGGCGGGGCAACTCACCCTCGACGGGCCCGTCAAGGACTCCGACGAGAAGACGACGATCCAGTCTGCCGCCAGCGACCGCTTCGGCTCCGACAACGTGCTCAACCGGCTGCAGGTGCTCGCCACCGCGCCTTCCGCCGTGTGGCTGGCGGATGCCATCCCGGCCCTCCCGCGCAAGGACGCCGGCTTCGGCCCGATCAACGTGACCTCCACGACGGCGACCCTGACGGTGAGCGGTCGCGTGCCCACGGCGGCCGCCGGGAACGCGCTCGTGAAGGCTGTCGAGGATGCCGCGGGCCGCAAGCCCGTCAACAAGCTCAGGGTCGTGGGCGAGGGCGCCGGGGGCACCCTCCAGGCGAACATCGACGACGCGCTGAACGGCCGCACCATCGCCTTCACGTCCGGCAGCGCCGCGATCACCAAGGGCGGCCGGACCGTGCTGGCCACGCTCGTCAAGCCGCTCAAGGCGGCCGGGTCGGCGCGCGTCGTCGTGGGGGGCTACACCGACAACGTGGGCGATGCCAAGGCGAATCTCAATCTCAGCAAGGCGCGCGCGCACTCGGTGGTCGTCTGGCTGACGGGTCACGGCGTGGCGTCGAAGACGTTGATCGCCAAGGGCTACGGCGAGGTCAAGCCGATCGCGAGCAACGCGACCGAGGCCGGCCGCACGAAGAACCGCCGCATCGAATTCACCGTGCTGAGCGGATAGAAGGAGCGCTGATGGGAACGGCGAGTGAGATCGTCATCTGGATGGTGCTGGCAGCGCTCGTGGGCTTCGCGACGGGGTGGGCGTTGCGCAGCGTCGTGGCCAATCGTGCTCGTGCCCGGCTGAGCGAGCGCCTCGAGGAGAAGCGCCGTGAGGCGCAGGAGCTGCGCGAGGAGTTGCGTCACCTGCGCGGGGACGACGAGGCCGGCGTCCCGCTGCTGCCCGGAGCCGCGCCCGCCTGGGACGACGAGGACGAAGAGGAGTTCCGGGCGGTCGCGCACGAGGAGCCGACCCTGGGCGCGACGGCGGAGCACGACGAGGTCGAGCTCGGGCCGCTCGACGAGCCCGAGGAGCCCGAGGAGGAAGAGGGCGGCACCGGCGGGACGACGCGTGCGATGCGCCTCGACGAGGTCGAATGGGAGGACGTGGAGGACCCGCCGCGCACACGCGACGACGAGGCGTGAGGCCGCGGTGAGCGCGAATCGCGACGAGCTCTCGCCGCTCGCGCTCCTGCGCCGGAGCGCCCAGGCCTACCCCGACCGCGTGGCCGTGCGCGACGGCGACCGCACCCTGTCGTTCGCGGCCCTCGCCGAGCGCGCGTGGCGTCTCGGCAACGCACTCCGGCAGCTCGGCGTCGGGCCGGAGGAGCGGGTCGCGATGCTCTCGCTGAACCGGGCCGAGCTGCTCGAGGCGCACTTCGGAGTGCCCGCGGGACGCGCGGCGCTGTGCGCCATCAACACGCGGCTGGCACCGCCCGAGGTGCGCTTCATCGTCGGGCACTGCGGTGCGCAGGTGCTGTTGCTCGATCCCGAGCTCGAGGCGGCGGCCGGCCAGGCCCTCGAGCTTCCCGGACTGCGCGTCGTGCGGCTCGGGCCCGAGTACGAGGCGCTGCTCGAGAGCGCCGCGACCACGCCGCCGGACTGGCCCGACAGCGAGGATCGCCCGATCTCGGTCGACTACACGAGCGGCACGACCGGGACGCCCAAGGGCGTCGTCTACACCCATCGCGGCGCCTACCTGGGCGCCTTCGCCGGCCTCGTGGAGACCCACCTCGGGCCCGAGGGCACCTATCTCTGGACGCTGCCGATGTTCCACTGCAACGGCTGGTGCTTCAGCTGGGGCGTGGCGGGCGTCGGTGCCACGAGCGTCGTGCTGCGGCGGCCCGAGCCGGCGGCGGTCTGGCGCGAGCTGCGTGCGGGCGCCACGCATCTGTGCGCGGCGCCGACGGTGCTGATCACGCTCTTCGCGCACGCCGACGCGGCGCCTCTCGACCACATCGTCACGTGCGTCGTCGGCGGCGCACCGCCCTCGCCGACGCTGATCGAGCGCGGCGAGGCCCTGGGCATCCGCCTCACCCACCTGTACGGCCTGACCGAGACCTACGGGCCGGCGTCGGTGGCCGCATGGCCGCCGGAGTGGGACGCCCTGCCGGCGGAGGAGCGGGCGGTTCGGCGCGCCCGCCAGGGCGTGCCCACGGTGCTCGGCGGCGAGATCGACGTGTGGGACGCCGAGGGGGCGCCGGTGCCGCGCGACGGCAGCACGATGGGCGAGGTCGTCGTTCGCGGCAATACCGTGATGGCGGGCTACCTCGACGACGCAGAAGCCACGTCCGAGGCGTTCCGCGGCGGCTGGTTCCACTCGGGCGACGCCGCGGTGGTGCACCCCGACGGCCGCATCGAGCTGCGCGACCGCTTCAAGGACGTGATCGTCTCCGGTGGCGAGAACATCTCCACGATCGAGGTCGAGCAGGCGCTCGCGCGCCATCCCGCAGTGCTCGACTGCGCCGTCGTCGGCGTTCCGCACGACCACTGGGGTGAGCGTCCCAAGGCGTTCGTCGAGCTTCGGCCCGGCGCCGAGGCGACGGCCGAGGAGCTGACGGCCTTCTGCCGTGAGCAGCTCGCGGGCTTCAAGTGCCCCGACAGCGTCGAATACGTCAGCCTGCCGCGCACTGCTACGGGCAAGGTCCAGAAGTTCGTGCTGCGAGAGCGCGAATGGGCGGGACGCGAGCGCCGCGTCAACTGACGCATGATGAGCGCATGGGACGGACTCGCGTCGCCGCGCTGCTCCTGGCCGGACTGCTGCTGGCCGCACCGGCGAGCGCCGGGACGGGCTCCGAGCTGCGCGGAATCATCCAGCGCACCGAGCAGCTGCGCGGGCTGAAGACGACGCATCCGATCGCCGTCTCGACGCTGGACTCCAGGGGAATGCGCCTCGTCGTCCTGCGCGAGCTGGCACGCGAGCGGCAACCCCGCACCGACGCGGCCTGGGACGACGCGCTGCACCTGCTCGGGGTGCTGAAGCGCGGACAGAGCCTGGAGGCCATCCGCCGCAGCGAGCTGACCGGTCAGGTCGCAGGCCTCTACGTCCCGCAGACGCGCCGGCTGTACGTGCTCGGCTCGGGTGGCGCCGCGCCGCGCTCCGTGATCGCCCACGAGGTGACGCACGCGCTGCAGGACGAGCATTTCCGAATCTCCCGAGGTGCCTTCGACTCGCACCCGCGCGACCGCGACGCCGAGCTCGCGGCGACGGCGCTCGTCGAGGGCGATGCGACCGACGTCCAGGCCCGCTACGTCGCCGGGCTCTCCGCCGGCGACCTGATCGGCGAGCTGGCACGCACGCTGGGCTCGATCCCGTCCGACAGCGGCGGCGGTGACGTTCCCTATCTCCAGCGCGAGCTGGTCTACCCGTACAACGCGGGCCAGGAGTTCGTGAAGGCGCTGCGGCAGCAGGGCGGCCAGCGACTGCTCGACCGGGCGTTTCTGCACCCGCCACGGACGACGGCTGCCGTGCTCGATCCCGCGCGCTACATCGCGGGCGATCCTCCTCCGCGGAAGGTCCGGCTGCCGGCCGGGAGCTACGCTCTGGAGACCACGTTCGGAGCCGAGGATCTGATCGCGCTGACCGGTCAGGACGAGCTTGCGCACTCGTGGCTGGGCGGGCGGATCGGCGTCGGTCCGCGCGGCCTCGAGCTCCGCCTGGTGGCGCGCCGTGCGGCGTCCGTCGCCGCGGCGCTGGAGGACGTCGTGCCGGCCGGGGCCGCCGTGGCGTTCCGCGGACAGCTGGTGTGCGTGCGAATCACGCGCACAAAGGCTTCAGGACACGCCTTCTCCTGCCGATAGGGACGCCGTGGAACCGTCCCCAGGGCGCCGTGAGCCGGAGAGTGCCGCCGAACGGCGATTGCACGCCGTCGTCGATACGCTCGGCCTGCACGTCTACAGCGGTCAGACCCACCCCGACGATCGTTTCGTGACGCTCGTCGCGCTGACCCCAGCGCGCTCGCTCCTGGGGCTGCCCACGGACGGCACCGGCGGCAACGACGACGACTGGCGCGCTGCGATCCACCCCGACGATCGCGTTCGCTACGACGAGGTCTTCTGCTACGCCAACGAGAGCAAGCTGCACCCGCTCGAGCTCGAGTACCGGCTGTGCGGCTACGACGGCGTCCTGCGCTGGGTCTGGGAGCGCATCTTCCCGCACCGGCTGCGTCCCGACGGAATCGTCGACATCGACGGCGTCGTCGCCGACGTCACGGCGCTGCACGAGGCGACCAACGAGCGCAACGAGCTGGCACAGCGCCTCGAGCGCGTGCTCGGCGGCGTCGCCGAGTTCGTCGTCTCCTGCGAGCTGCGCGACGGCCGCACGATCTGGACGGACGCCGGTCCAGGCCTGGAGCGCATGCTCGGCGGGCCGCTGCCCGAGGGCGCCGACGGGCCGACGGTGTGGCACGAGTGCGTCCATCCCGACGACCGGCCGGCCCTCGACGCCTACCACGCGCTCCTGGCACAGCGCGAGCCCGCCGAAGCGACCTACCGGCTGCGGGGCCTCGACGGCGTGGAGCGCTGGGTCTGGGCGCGCGCACGGCCGCATTCCGGCTCGGTGGTCGCCTACGACGCCGTGATCAGCGACGTCACCGAGCGCGAGCGCGCCCGCATCGGGTTGCAGCTCGCTCGCGAGGAGGCCGAGCGGCGCTCGCGCGTCGATCCGACGACCGGCCTCTTCAACCGGCACCACCTGATGGACGTGGCGCGCCGCGAGCTCGCCCGCTCGCAACGCGAGCACACCAGCCCGGCGCTCGTGCTGCTCGACGTCGATCGCCTGCGCGAGCTCAACGAGCGCCGCGGCCACGCCGTGGGCGACGCGGTCCTGCGCGAGCTGGCGGGCCGGCTCTCACACAGCGTGCGCGCCTACGACACGATCTCGCACGTCGGCGGCGGGCGCTTCGCCGTGCTCGTGCCCGACCTCCGCGACAGCGAGGCCCTGCGCCGCATCTGCGACGAGATCGCCGCAACGCTCACGACCGAGCCGCTGCGCTCGGGCGGCCGTGAGGTGCGAGTGACAGTCTCGGCGGGCGGTGCGCGCTCGCATCCGGGCACGACCGTGGATGCCCTGCTGCACACCGCCGAGCTCGCGCTGGCCGCGGCCAAGCGCAACGGGCCCGGGCAGCAGGCCATCAAGGAGAGCCGCCTGGACACGCCGGAGGACGAGATCGGCGAGGCAGCGCGGGTCGCGGCCACGCTGGCCCGCGCCGCCGCGGTGCGCGAGGGTGTGCCCCACGAGCACGAGTGCTCCGTCGCCGAGCTCGCCGAGCTCGTCGGCCGCGAGCTCGGCCTCCCGGAGAGCCTGCAGGCCGACCTGCGCCTGGCCGGCCTGCTGCACGACGTCGGCACGATCGCCGTCGCCGGCGCGGTGCTCTCCAAGCCCGGGCCGCTCGACGAGGAGGAGTGGGTCATCCTGCGCGAGCACCCGAGCATCGGCGCGGACATGGTCGCCCGCATCCCCGGCCTGGCCCGCACGCAGCTCGCGATCCGTCACCACCACGAGCGCTTCGACGGGCAGGGCTACCCCGACCGTCTCGCCGGCGAATCGATTCCGATGGCGGCACGCGTGCTGGCGGCCGTGGACGCGTACAACGCCATGACCGAGATCCGGCCCTACCGCGATGCGCGCGACCGCGAGGAGGCACTGGAGGAGTTGCGCCGCAACGCGGGCACGCAGCTGGATCCGGCCGTGGTCGGCGCCCTCTGCCGCGTGCTGGACGGCCAGAACGCGGCCGCAGTCGCGGCCTGAAGGCCTTCTCAGCCCGTGACGCCCGCCACCCCGTGGCGGCTGCGCGGCAGCGTGATGTTGGTCGAGGACGCGGCGCGGGCGGGCGGCGCGTCGTCGGCGGTCGCGACGGCCTTGTTGATCACGTCCGCACGCTGCGTCAGGTCGACCTTCACGAGCAGCGTGAACTGCCGGTGCTTGCCCTTCGCGAGCACTCCGACGGTCCAGCAGACCTGCGCGCCGGAGAGCGTGCCGCCGCCCGTCGAGGTCACCGTCAGGCCGTCGGGCAGCGTGTCGCACACCTTCACGCCGTGCGCGGTCGCCTTGCCGACGTTGGTGACGCGCAGTGTGTAGTGGATCGCCTCGCCTGCGCGCACCGTGCCCGGCTTGCCGACCTTGCGGAGCGACAGCTTCGGGTTGCCCTTCGCGCCGGGCGCGGGGCCGCCGCCGCCGGAGGCCGGCGCCTTCCAGATGCCCGCGTCCCAATCGAGATCGCGCTGTCCGGGCGCCAGCACCGTGCTGACGGCGCAGCCGTCGGCGCCCGCGTCCGATCCGTTGGCACGCGTCGAGCCGGGCGCGTCCTTCGTCGTCAGCCCGAAGCCGGACGGGATCGTGCCGACCTCGAAGCAGACGTTGTAGGTGCCCGGCGGGAGCCGATCGAAGAGATAGAGACCGTTGGCATCGGTGACGGCATGCGCGATCGTGGCGCCGCTCGAGTCGTGCAGCGCGACGCCGACGCCGCCGACGCCGTGCTCGCCCTCGTCCTGGATGCCGTTGTGGTTCGTGTCCTCCCAGACCCGGTCACCGATGGCGGCCGGCTTCCAGAAGCCGAAGTCGTAGGTCGGGATGAACGAGCCCGCGGCGCCCGTCGGCGCGCTTGCGATGCACGGCACGCCGTTGCGTAGCTCGCCGTCGGAGTCGATCGAGTCGTCGCTGCCCGCGTTGGGCACGGTCAGCTCGAAGCCCGCGAGCGGGCCTCCGGCTGCCGTGTCGGCCGGATTGTCCAGGCAGACGGCGTAGGTCGTCCCCGGCCGCAGCCTGTCGAAGCGGTAGAAGCCGTTGGCGTCGGTCGTCGTCGTGCCGACGAGCGTGCCCGAGCCGTCGTAGAGGTGCACCGTGACGCCGCCGAAGCCCGGCTCGCCGGCGCTCTGCAGCCCGTCGTGGTTCTGATCCCACCAGACGAAGTCGCCGAGGCCCGCGAGGCCGACCGTCGTGATCGCCTCGCCGTGGTTGTTGGTGGTGGGCGTGTCGCCCGGTGCCGTGACGTCGGCGACGTTGAGCAGGGTCCCGGCCGGCACGTCGTTGTCGACGCGCACCGTGATCGTGATCGAGATGGAGCTGCCGACGGCGAGCGGCGCGACGGGGCAGGTGATGACGCCGGCGGCCGCGGCGCAGCCGTTCGTTGCGCTCACGAACGTCGTGTGCGGCGGCAGCGTGTCGGTCATCGTGCCCTGCGCGTTCGCCTGCGTGCCGTGGTTCTGGATCGTGATCGTGTACACCAGCAAATCGCCCGGGGCGGCTTGCGCGTGGTCAACGACCTTGACCAGGCTCAGATCGGAATGGGCAAGTGCAAACGCGGGCACGGCCAGAAGGCCGCTCATGGCCAGCAGCAGCACGAGCACGCGGCGCATCCGGCGCCTGGCAATCAGGTGCATCGTCGTCTCCTCGTGTCGCTCGTCCGGACGTCCGGCGGCCGGGAACCCGGAGACCCTAGCAATACCCCTTCCGGGGGCCGGTCCGGAGGATTCGATGGATCTCGGCAGGTTTCCTAGACGTGGATCAGCCCGGGCCGGATCAGGTGGGCGGGCCGTTGCAGCCCGCCGTCGTCGTAGGGCGGCGGGTCGGCCGGCGCGAGCGGCGCGGCGGCGAACGAGGCAGCGACCCGCTCGGCCGGGGCGTCGGCGTAGAGCGTGGTGCGCTGGCGGGGCTCGCGGCCCGCGGCCCGGATCACGTCCTCCATGCGCTCGGGCGGGCACTCCTGGCCATGGCTCGCGCCTGCGGCGCGACTGATCGATTCGTTCATGAGCGTGCCGCCGAGGTCGTTCACGCCCGCGTCCAGCAGTGCGCGGGCGCCGTCCGGGCCGAGCTTGACCCACGACGCCTGGATGTTCGTCACGTGCGGGTCGAGCACCAGGCGCGCTGCCGCATGCAGCACGACGGCCTCGCGGAAGGTGGGACCGTGCCGCGCAAGGCCCTTCAGCGCGATCGGCGCCTCCTCGTGCACGAACGGCAGGGGGACGAACTCGGTGAAGCCGCCGCTCTCGCGCTGCAGGTCGCGGATGGCGAGGATGTGGCGGGCCTGGTGGATGGGCGCCTCGATGTGCCCGAACATGATCGTCGACGTCGTCCGCAGGCCGACGGCGTGGGCGGTGCGCATGACCTCGAGCCACTGCTGCGTGCGCAGCTTGTCGGGGCACAGCACGCGCCGCACCTCGTCGTCGAGCACTTCCGCCGCAGTGCCCGGCAGGCTCCCCAGCCCGGCGTCGCGCAGTTGCTCGAGATAGTCCTGCAGCGCCCAGCCCTCGGTGGCGGCGCCCTGCCAGACCTCGAGCGGCGAGAACGCGTGCACGTGCAGGTCGGGCAGCGCGGCGCGGATCGTTCGCACGAGCTCCAGGTACCAGGTGCCCGTGAATCCGGGATGGATGCCGCCCTGCAGGCAGACCTCCGTCGCGCCGCGATCCCAGGCCTCGGCGCAGCGCCGCACGACCTCGTCGACGCCCAGCAGGTAGGCAGGCCCGCGCAGGTTGGCCGCCAGGCGGCCCTTCGAGAATGCGCAGAACCCGCAGCGGAAATAGCAGACGTTGGTGTAGTTGATGTTCCTGCAGACGACGTAGGTGACGTCGCCGCCGGAGCGCTCGGCGCGGCGCGCGTCCGCCGCGCGTGCCAGGAGCTCGACCTCGGGACCGCGTGCGCTCAGCAGCGCCTCGGCGTCGGTGAGGCTCAGCTCGGCGCCCCGCTCGCTGCGCTCGAGCGCGCGCGCGAAGGGCGAGGAGACGGCGCCGGCGAGCTGCGGGCGCCGGCCGTTCCGCCAGGCGGCCGGCGGCTCGGGGCTCGTGCCTGCGAACCAGGTGCCCTCGTCGCGCGCGAGCCCGTCGCCGTCGGAGGCGGCCAGCGCGGCCCCGCGCACTGCCGGAGCGAGCCAGCGCTCGGCATCGCGCAGGTAGCGCGGGTAGATGGGCAGGCGCGGTGCGAGCGTGCGCCCCGCGGCGGCCGTCGCGGCTGCCAGGAGCGAGCGCTCGGGCCACGGCGCCTCGGGATTGACGTGGTCGGGCGTCACCGGCGAGACACCGCCGAAGTCGTCGATGCCTGCCTCCAGCAGGCGGGGGAACTCGGCGTGCGCCAGGTTCGGGGGCGCCTGCACCGCGACCTCGAGCGGCATCAGCAGACGCGTCACGGCGATCGTCCAGAGGTGATCGTCGAGCGTGGGCTCGGGTGCCTCGGCCATCTTCGTGCCCGGCTTGGCGCGGAAGTTCTGCACGATCACCTCCTGCAGGTGACCGTGGCGCTCGTGCAGGTCGCGCAGGGCGAGCAGCGCCTCGACACGCTCGCGACGCGTCTCGCCGATGCCGATCAGGATGCCGCTCGTGTACGGGATCGCGAGGCGCCCGGCGCGGTCGATGGCGTCCAGACGCACGTCCGGCAGCTTGTCGGGCGAGCCGAAGTGCGGCATGCCTCGCTGTGACAACCGCGCGCTCGCGGTCTCGAGCATGATCCCCTGCGAGGCGCAGACCGCCCGCAGGCTCAGCAGCTCGTCGTCGTCCAGGATGCCCGGATTGGCGTGCGGCAGCAGGCCCGTCTCGCGCAGCACCAGGCCCGCGCAGTGCGCCAGGTAGGCCGCCGTCGTGGGGAAGCCGAGCCGGCCGAGCTCCTCGCGCGCCGCCCGGTAGCGCAGCTCGGGCTTGTCGCCGAGCGTGAAGAGCGCCTCGTGGCAGCCGGCCAGGCGCCCTGCCTCCGCGACCGCGAGCACCTCGTCCTCGCTCATGTAGCAGCGCTCGCCGCGCCGGGGCGGGCGCGCGAACGTGCAGTAGTGGCAGACGTCGCGGCAGAGGTGCGTCAGCGGGATGAAGACCTTCGGCGAGAACGTCACGTACGGCGAGCGCGAGCACGCGCGCGCACGCTCGCACAGCTCGGCCGGCGACGGGCCGCCCTCGGCGTAGGAGAGGGCTTCCTCGGCTGTGAGCAGCGTGCTCATGCCGCCACCCGGTCGCGCCAGGCGCACAGCTGCTCGATCTGCGCCACGTCGAAGTCGGGCGCCGAGAGCGTCACGATCAGGTGCGTCATGCCCGCCTCGTGGTAGCCGTCCACGAGCGCCGTCTCGTCGTCCTCGAGCAGCACCGTGCGCTCGATCTCGGAGGGATCGCGCCCGATGTCCGAGCAGTGCTCGTCGAGGATGGCGCTCTTGTGTGCCAGCTCGGCCGGCGTGCCGTAGCAATTCCAGAGGTCGGCGTGCTCGGCGACGAGCCGCAGGAGCAAGCGCTCCCCGCCACCTGCGATCAGGAGCGGGAGGTGACCGCGCACTGGGCCGGGATTCAGGCGCTCGAGCCTGCGGCGCATGCGGGGAAGCGCCTCGCCGAGCGCCTCGACGCGCTCGCGCGCGCTGCCGAACGAGTAGCCGTACTCGGTGTAGTCGGGCTCGAACCATCCCGCGCCCACGCCGAGCACGAAGCGCCCGTCGCAGGCGTGGTCGATCGTGCGTGCCATGTCGGCGTGCAGATCGGCGTTGCGATAGGAGTTGCATGCGACGAGCGCTCCCAGGCTTGCGCGCTTGGTCGCCACGGCAAGCCCGGCCAGCACCGTCATGCACTCCAGGTTCGGGCCGGCGACATCCTCGCGCGCACCGCTCTGGAAGAAGTGATCCCAGGTCCAGAGCGAGTCGGCGCCGGCGTCCTCGGCCGCCAGTGCGGCCCTCCGTACATCGCGATAGGCCCCGTAGGGTGGGATCGCGGCGCCGATGCGCAGGGGGTGAGCCACGGCCGGATCCTAGCCCCGATGCCGGGCTACGCCAGGTTCAGCGCACGCAGGCGCGGCGCGATCTCGGCGGAGAAGCGCTCGAGGAAGGCCCGCTGGTCGTTGGCGGGGCTGTGGAACACGAGGTGGCGGAAGCCCAGCTCCAGGTAGGGCGCGATGCGCTCCACCGCCTCGTCCGGATCGCCCGTGCAGATGAAGCGCGAGGCCGCCTGCTCGTCGTCGAGCTCGTCTGCCAGCCGCGCGAGCTCGCGCGGATCGTCGACACCCTGCTTGGCCTCCGCGGGCAGCGCGAGCGGCGCCCAGAAGCGGCAATCGGCCACCGCCGTCGCGCGGTCGGTCGCATAGGACAGCTTGATCTCGATCATGCGCTCGATGCCCTCGGGGTCGGCGCCTGCCTCGACGGCGCCGGCGGCGGCGTTCGGCAACAGCCGCTCGGCGTACAGCTCGCGTGGCTTGCCGGACGTCGTGATCAGCCCGCCCTGGGCACCCGCGAAGCGCGCTCCCTTGGGCCCGCCTGCGGCGATCCAGATCGGAATCGGCTGCGGCGGCTTGTCGTAGATCGTCGCCCCGCGCGTCCGGTACCACGTGCCCTCGAAGTGCACCCGGTCGTACGTCCACAGCTCGCGGATCAGCGACACGGCCTCGCGCAGTCGCTCGAGGCGCTCGCCCGAGCCCGGCCAGTCTGCGCCGGTGGGCGCGACCTCGTTCATGGCCTCGCCCGCGCCCAGGCCGAGGAAGATCCGCCCCGGTGCCAGGCAGCCGAGCGTCGCGAACGCCTGCGCGACGACCGACGGGTGGTAGCGATACGTGGGGGTCAGGACGCTCGTGCCGATGAGGACGCGCGAGGTCTGTACCGCCAGTGCGCCCAGCCACGGCAGCGACGCGGGCGAGTGCCCGCCGACGTGGCGGAACGGCTGGAAGTGGTCCGAGATCGCCACGCTGTCGAGGCCGAGGCGCTCTGCGGCCAGCCCGAACGCGAGCAGGTCGGGCGGAGCGAACTGCTCGGCGGACGCCTTGTAGCCGAGACGCAGCGGTGGGATGTGCGAGGGAGGGGACATAGACTCGGCCCGATGGTAGCCCGTGAACAGGGATGGCTCGCGCTGGTGCCCGTCAAGGCGCTGCCTCGTGGCAAGTCCCGCCTCGCCGCCGTGCTGGACGAGGACGCGCGCAGCGACCTGGTGCTGTTCCTGCTGCGGCGCGTCGTGGCGGCATGCCAGGAGGCCGGGCTCGAGGTCTGCGTGGTGTCGCCCGACTCCGAGGTGCACGCCGCGGCGCGCGCGCTCGGCGCCGATGCGCTCGACGACGGGGGGCGGGACCTCACCGCCAGCGTCGGCCTCGCGCTGGAGCGGCATGCGCAGGCGGTGGGCGTCGTCGTGCTCGCGGCCGACCTGCCGAACGTGACCGCCTCCGACGTGCTCGAGCTCATCGCACACGCCAAGCCGCTCGCACTGGTTGCGGCGGCCGACGGCACGACCAACGCGATCGCCGCCTCGCCCCCGGCGGCGTTCCGCCCGAGCTACGGGCCCGGCAGTGCCGCGCGCCACGGGGGCACCCGCCTGCGCCTCGTGGGCATCGAGCACGACGTCGACACGCCCGGCGATCTCGGGCTCGCATGCCCCGGGTGACCCTGCTCGCAGGCGGGGTCGGAGGGGCGCGCTTCGCGCGCGGTCTGCTCACGCTGGTGCGACCCGCGGACGTGACGATCGTCGGCAACGTGGGCGACGATCTCGAGCACTGGGGCCTGTCGATCTCGCCCGACCTCGACACGCTGCTCTACACGCTGACCGGTCGCATCCATCCCGGGCAGGGCTGGGGCGTCGCCGGCGACACGCGCGAGGCGATGGCCGTCGTCAGCGAGCTTGGCGGCCTCGACTGGTTCATCCTCGGCGACCGTGATATCGGCCTGCACCTCGTGCGCAGCGAGCGACTGCGCGCAGGCGAGCCGCTCTCGGCCGTCACCGCCGATCTCGCGCGGCGCTACGGCCTGGGTGCGCGCCTGCTGCCTGCAACCGACGATCGTCTGCGCACGCGCATCGTCACGCCGGATGGCGAGCTGGCCTTCCAGGAGTGGCTCGTCGGACGGCGTGCGGCCGATCCCGTGCGTGCCGTCCGCTTCGAGGGCGCACCGGGCGCACGGCCTGCGCCGGGCGTGCTCGAGGCGATCCAGCACGCCGACGTGATCGTGCTCGCACCTTCCAATCCGTTCGTCTCGCTCGACCCCATCCTCGCCGTCGACGGGCTGCGCGCGGCCGTGGAAGCACGCCGCGATCGCGTGATCGCGGTCACGCCGATGATCGGCACCCAGGCCGTCAAAGGTCCGCTGGCGGGCATGCTCGAGACGCTCGGCCACGAGGTCTCGGCGGTCGGCGTGGCGAGCGTCCTCGCTCCGCTGGCGAACGGCTTCGTGCTCGACGCGGCCGATCGCGAGCGCGAGCCGGACGTGCGCGCGCTCGGGTTGAGCGTGGCCTGCGTGCCGACGCTGATGGGCGACACCGAGAGCTCTGCCGCGGTCGCCCGGGCGGCCCTCTCCCTGGCATGAGCGACCTCGGCGTCTCCGGGGTGCGCGGGCTGCCCGAGCTGAAGGCGGGAGACGACCTGGCGGGCTTGCTGGTGAGGGCCTTTCCAGGCCTGCGTGACGGCGACGTCGTCTGCGTCGCGCAGAAAGCCGTCTCGAAGGTCGAGGGGCGGAGCGTCGAGCTGGCCTCGGTCACGCCGTCGGAGCGAGCGCGGGAGATCGCCGCCGACGAGGCCGATCCACGTGTGGTCGAGCTGATCCTGCGCGAGAGCGCGCGCATCGTCCGCCGTCGCGGTGCCTTCCTGATCTGCGAGACGCACCATGGCTTCGTGTGTGCCGCCGCGGGCGTCGACCGCTCCAATACGGGCGCGGGCGAGGTGGCAGTCCTGCTTCCGGTCGACCCCGACGCCTCCGCCCGCCGTCTGCGCGACGCCTTCGCGGAGACTGCCGAGGTGGGCGTGATCATCACCGACTCGTTCGGCCGGCCGTTCCGGCTGGGCACGACGGGCGCCGCCGTCGGCTGCGCCGGCCTGGCCCCCCTCCGGGTGCATACCGGCGAGCGCGACGACGCGGGGCGCGTGCTGCAGGGCACCGAGGTCCACGTGGCCGACCAGATCGCGGCGGCCGCCGAGCTCGTCATGGGGCCGTACGGCGGCGTTCCCGCGGCCGTCGTGCGCGGCCTGGCTTTCACGCGCTCGGATGCGGGCGCACGTGCCGGCCTGATGCCGGCAGAGCGCGATCTGTTCCGGGATACCCTATGACGATCAGCGACAGGACCCGTGCCCTGTTCGACACCAAGGCGCTCGGGATGCTGGGGCTCGTGAGCGAGGACGGAACCGCGCAGGTGACGCCCGTCTGGATCATGCTCGACGGCGACACGCCGGTCTTCAACACGGTCATCGGCAGCCGGAAGGAGCGCCACATGCGACGCGACCCGCGCGTGACGCTGACGATCGTCGACCCTGACGACGTCTACAGCTACGTGGAGTTGCGCGGGAGGGTCGAGTTCGAGGAGGGTCAGGTCGCGTCCGACACGATCGACGCCCTGGCCAAGAAGTACATCGACCAGGACACCTACCCGTGGAATCAGCCCGGCGCCGTGCGCGTCAATCTGCGCCTCGACGTCGAGCGCGAGCTTGGAGGGTGATGAGCGATCGTCCCATTCGAATCGGGCTGAGGGTGGCCCCTCAGCACTGCACGTACAAGCAGATGCGCGACACGTGGCTGCGGGCCGACGAGCAGGGCGCCGACACGCTCTTCACGTGGGATCACTTCTTTCCGCTGTTCGGCGACAGCGACGGGGCGCACTTCGAGTGCTGGAGCCTGCTCGCGGCCATCGCGGAGGCGACGGAGCGCATTCACTTCGGCGCGCTCGTGACGTGCAACTCCTACCGCAACCCGAACCTGCTCGCCGACATGGCGCGCACCGTGGATCACATCTCCGGCGGCCGGCTGATCCTCGGCCTGGGCTCGGGTTGGTTCGAGCGCGACTACGCCGAGTACGGCTACGAGTTCGGCACGCCGATCACGCGTCTGCAGGCCTTCCGGGAGGCCCTGCCGGTGATCGACACCCGCCTCGGGCTGCTCAACCCGCCGCCCGTGCGCGGCAAGATCCCGATCCTGATCGGCGGCGGCGGCGAGAAGGTCATGCTGCGGCTCGTCGCGCAGTGGGCCGACACGTGGCACGGCTTCGGCGCGCCCGAGGTGATCGCGCACAAGTGCCGTGTCCTCGACGAGCACTGCGCCGCGATCGGGCGCGACCCCGCCGAGATCGAGCGCTCCGTGCTCGTCACGAGCGAGGACATCGCGACCGGACTGCTCGATCGCTACCACGAGGTCGGCGCCAGGCACTTCGTCGCGATCGCCAAGGAGCCCGACTTCGATCTCGCCGATCTCCGGCGCCTCCTGGCCTGGCGCGACTCGCTGGGCTGACCCCCCTTTCGGGGCGAACCGCGGCCGCTGCGGGCACGAATGGAGACGTGTGAGCATTGCCCTGCATGCACCGCCTGCGGCGCTCTCGCGCCCGGCGCGGCGCGCGAGTACGCTCCCGGCGATGGAAGCCGAGCCTTCCGACGTCCTGCTCGTCGCGCGCTGCGCGGAAGGCGATGAGGGCGCGCTCGCGGAGCTCTACGACCGGTTCGGTCGTGCCGCCTATGCGCTGGCGCTGAGGATCGTGCGCGACGCGACGCAGGCCGAGGATGTCGTGCAGGAAGCCTTTCTCGATCTCTGGCGGACCGCCGCGCGCTTCGATCCCTCGCTCTCGCGGCCGGCGAGCTACCTGCTCACGTTCGTGCACCGCCGCGCCGTCGACCTGATCCGCCGCGAGCAGGCGCGTCCCCAGCGGGGCGGCGACGTCGAGGACATCGCGTCGCGGGCGAGCACGGACGACGTGCCGGCCTCGCTGGTCGCAAGCGAGCAGGGCGAGACCGTGCGCCGCGCGCTCGCGGACTTGCCGCCGCCGCAGCGCCAGGTGCTCGAGCTGGCCTACTTCAACGGCCTCAGCCAGAGCGAGATCGCGGAGCACCTCGGCGAGCCGCTCGGTACGGTGAAGTCACGCACGCACGTCGCGCTCTCGCGCCTGCGCGAACTGCTCGGCGAAGGCTTCCACGCATGAACAGGATCCCCGACGACGTCGCCGCGCTGATCAGCGCGCACGCTCTGGGTGCGCTCGAGCCCGACCAGGCTGCGCTCGCCGAGCAGCACATCGCCGCCAGCGACGAGTGCCGGCGCGCCTACGAGGACGCCCTCGAGACGGCGGCCGCGCTGGCCCTGGCGGTGGCCGACAGTGAGCCGCCCGCCGACCTGCGCGACCGCATCGTCGCCGCAGCGCGCGCAGAGCGCCAGCCGGTCTCGAAGCCCGCCGAGAAGCCCGCCGAGAAGCCCGCCGCCGCGCCGCGCCGGAAGTTCCGCCTCGCGGGCCTGCTCACGCCGTCGACCGGCTTCGCGGTGATCGGCGTCGCGGCTGCGATCGTGTTCGCGCTGATCGCCGTGTCGCAGCATGACTCGGCCTCCAGTGCGCGTGACGACCAGCAGGCGCTGGTGGCGATCCTGTCGGCTCCCGACGCCCATGTCGTGCCGCTCAAGTCGGCCGCAGGCGGTCCGGCGGGCGGTCGCATGATCGTGTCCGGGAATCGCGCCGCGCTCGTGAGCTCCCTCCGCAACGCGCCCCCCGGGCACACCTACCAGGCCTGGGGCCTGCGCCCCGGAGGCGCGAGCCCCGTGCCTCTGCCGACGTTCTCCGGCAACGGCGACGTCGTCATCCTGGACGATGTCGGGCAGTACGGCGGGGTCGGCGTGACGGTCGAGCCGAGCGGCGGCTCGCAGACGCCGTCGGCTGCGCCGTTCGCCGTCGCCACCCTCTAGGCCCGAGCCCGCTGCCGCGCTGCCGATCGCGCGTTGCGCGGCGGCGATAGAAGCGGTCGAACACGCGGCCGATCTCGTCGGCCGGCATGCCGGGACGGTCGTCCGCGACGGCGGCGATCGCCCATTCGCCCTCGGCACGCGCGAACAGCGTGACGGTAGATCCCTCCTCCGCCACGGCCCGGAGCGCGTTGCGGGTGAGGTTCTCCGCTCACGGCGCGGAGCGTACTCCGAACCGACCGCGCGGAACTGACGAATACCGCGCGACACGACGCCGGTGGGGCCCGCCGGCAGGTATCCGAGCAAGGGGGAACACCACGATGCGTATGCGTACCGCCATTGCGGCGGGCGTTGCGACCGGCGCGACAGCGCTTGTGCTGGGAGCAGTTGCGCTCACGGCCAGCGGGCCGCCCAAGGCCGTGGCTTCGAGCCACCGCGAGGCTCCGTTGATCGCGAACGACCCGACCGCAGATCTCACCGACTTCTATCTGTTCCCGAGCCCTGATGCTCCCGGAACGGTGACGATGATCGCGAACGTCATTCCGCTGGAAGCGCCGCCCGAGGGCCCGAACTACTACAACCTCGACGACTCGGCGCGCTACCGCTTCAACATCGACTGGAACGGCGACGGCAAGGCCGATCGCACCTGGACGCTGCGGACACACACGACGACCGCCTATCCGGGCACGTTCCTCTACAACATCGGACCGATCAAGTCGATCGACGATGCGAACCTCAGCGTGCGCCAGACCTGGACGCTGTGGAGCCAGAAGGGCGATGGCCCGAGTGTCAAGGTGGGCTCCGGCATCACCGCACCCAACAACGTCGGCAAGAACTCCTTCCCCGGCGGGTACGACCCGGTGCGCCAGCAGGCCATCACGACGCTCGGCGACGGCACGAAGGTCTTCGTCGGCCCGAGTGAGGACCCGTTCGCAATCGACGTCGGCCGGATCTTCGACCTGATCGGCGTCGGCGGCAAGGGCACCGACAACCTGGCCGGCTTCAACGTCCACTCGATCGCCATTCAGGTCCCGCTTGCGCTCATCCGCAAGTCGGCCTCGCAGCCGGTCATCGGCGGCTGGGCAGCCGTCGACCGCATGGTCGCCGGCAAGGGTGGCGACAACTCGCTCGACCGCAGGAGCAAGGCGGCCAAGAAGGCCCACAAGCACCCCGGTCGCGCGTCTGCGAAGCACTGGGTGCAGGTCGAGCGCCTCGGTCAGCCTCTGATCAACGAGGTCATCATTCCGCGCGGCCTCAAGGACTACTGGAACTCGGTCGGTCCCGACAAGGACTACCAGTTCGAGAAGTACTACACCGATCAGGACAAGCCCGGACAGCTGATCCACTCGCTCAACGGCCTCCTGCTCAATCCGCTCCTGACCGCAGTTCTGGGTTCGCCTCCGATGGCGACCGGGCCGACCGGCCTGGCACAGGAGACGGGGCGCGCAGACCTCTCGGCGATCCTGCTGCGGGGCTTCAAGTACCCGAACGACTCCACGCCGGCGCTCGATCTGACGTTCGGCAAGGGCGACGCGGGCAAGCCCGTGGACGAGCTCCGGCTCAACACGGCAGTGGCGGCAACGCCTTCCGACAAGGTGGACAGGCGCGGCCTGCTGTGCGTGTTCGCCGGTGCGGGCGGCTTCCCGGCACTCACCAACCCGGGTTGCGACCCGGCCCAGTTCGACGGCTATCCGAACGGCCGGCGCCTCGGTGACGACGTCACCGATATCGAGATCGCCGCGCTGATCGGCTTCCCGATCGACCATCTCATCCCCTCGGGCATCCAGCGCGCGTACTCGCTGCTCGCGCTCGGCGGCCCGAATCTCCCGGACACCGGCCCGGTGGGCCTGCTCAAGTTCGGCGCCGACGGCGTGCCCGTCAACGACGCCAACGGCGGCCTGTTCGGGAACGCATTCCCGTTCCTCAACTCGCCCAACGCGGGCAACAAGTAAGACCATGGCCTTCCGCACACGAGCCATTGCCGTACTGGGCATCGCGGCAATCGTGGTCGCGGGCGGCCTGCTGGCCGGCCTGCGGGGTGGTGGAGCGTCCACCACCCCGCCGGCCGCGCCCAGCGCGGTGCGCGCCACGCTCGATCCCGTCACGTCGCTGACGGGCGATGCCACTCAAGTGAGCGAGTTGCAGAACCGATTGGCTCTGCATCCTGCCAATGCCCGGCTGCAGGGCGATCTCGGGATTGCCTATCTCCAGCGGGCGCGCGAGACGAACGATCCCTCGTACTACACGAAGGCGCACACGCTGCTCAATCGCTCCCTCAAGCGCGACCCCGGCGGGCTCGATGCCACGATCGGCGAGGGCTCGCTGGCGCTGTCGTACCACGATTTTCGCGAGGCGCTGCAACTCGGCAAGCGCGCACTCGTTCTCTCACACGGATTCTCGCCGCCGGCGCTCGCCATGATCGGCGATGCCTCGGTGGAGCTCGGGCGCTACAAGCAGGGCTTCGCCGCATTTGCACAACTGGGCCGGCTGCGGCCCGGCCTCGTCGCGTACGCCCGTCTCAGCTACTCGCGCGAGTTGCAGGGTGACGTCGCCGGTGCCACGCGCCTCATGCGCCGCGCGGTCGACGCAGGCTCGGGCGCGCCCGAGAACACGCAATGGACGCGCGTGCAGCTGGCAGCGCTGCTGCTCAAGTCCGGCCATACGGACGCCGCCGCCAGGGAGTACCGGCATGCGCTTGCGCTGCTTCCCAACTACGCACGCGCCGAGGCCGGTCTCGGTGCCGTCGCGGTCGCGCGCGGCAATCTTCCGCTGGCCCAGAAGTGGTACGAGCGTGCCGCCTCGCACCTGCCGCTGCCCGACATCGTCGCGCAGCTCGGCGACGTGCGCGAGGCACGCGGTGACAAGGCGGGCGCCAAGGAGGCCTATACGCTCGTGGGCGTCGAGAACGCCCTCTTCATCCGGGCCGGTGGCAACGCCGACCTCGAGACGGCGCTCTTCGACGCCTCCCACCCCGGCATGATCTCGCGGCCGGCCGGCGTGGAGCTGGCGCGCAAGGCCCTGGCCTTCCGCCCGTCCGTCTACGGCCACGACGCGCTGGCCTGGGCGCTGTATGCGGCCGGCAAGTGCCGCCAGGCCCTGCCCCAGGCGAAGCTCGCGAATCGCCTCGGCACGATCGACCCGCAGCTCTCGTGGCACCTCGGTGCAATCGCGGCCTGTGCCGGCAAGCGCGATCTGGCGCGCACGGCGCTGACGAAGGCCCTGGCGCGGACGCCGCGCTTCCATCCGCTCGACGCGCCGGCCGCGCGGCGACTCCTGGCGAGCCTCACGTGAGGCTGTTCCGCGCCACGCTGATCGGCAGCCTCGTGCTCGCGGCCCTCGTTCCGGCGGTCGCGATGGCCCACCCGCTGGGCAACTTCACCGTCAACCAGTACACGCGGCTCGATCTCGGTCAGGACGTGTCCGTGCGCTACGTGCTCGACATGGCCGAGATCCCGACCTTCCAGCGGCGGCAGATCGTCGACGCCGACGGCGATGGGCGCATCTCCGCGGCGGAGGCCGCGGCCGAGAGCAAGCGGCTGGTCGCGATCGTCGCGCCGCACCTCGAACTCATGGTCGACGGCCGGCCCGTGCGACTTGCGATCTCCGAGCAGCACGTGAGGTTCCCGCGGGGCCAGGGCGGCCTCTCGACCACCCGGCTCGACGCGCGCTTCCGCGCCGTGGGCCTGAAGCTGGACGGGTCGCCGCACACGTTCACGCTCTCCAACAGCTACGCGACCGACCGCGTGGGCTGGCGCGAGCTGCTCGTCGCGAAGGGCGATGGCGTCGCGGTGCGCACGACCGACGCATCCGTCGGCGACCGTACGCGCGCGCTCACGCACTACCCGACGGACCTGCTGCACTCGCCTCCCGACATCCGCTCCGAGACGACGGTCGCGGCGCTCGGCTCCGGTGGTCTCGCCGTGCAGGCGATTCCCGCGAACGACGAGTACGCGCCGGCCGAGGCCTCCGACTCGGCCAAGAGCGACGGCGGCTTCGTCTCGCTGATCGAGAACGGCGGCTCCCTCAGCGTGTGGGGCGCGATCCTGGCGCTCGGTCTTGCGCTCGTGTTCGGCATGGTCCACGCGCTCACTCCCGGCCATGGCAAGACCATGGTGGCCGCCTACCTCGCCGGCACGCGAGGGCAGGCGCGCCACGCGCTGATCCTCGGCGGGACGGTCACGGTCACGCACACGGCCGGCGTGTTCGCGCTCGGCATCGTCACGCTCTCGCTCTCGCAATTCATCGTCCCCGAGCAGCTCTACCCGTGGCTGAACCTGGCCTCGGGCGTGATGGTCGTGGGCATCGGCGTGTTCGCGATCCGCGACCGCCTGCGCCGCTGGCTGCGCGCCGCCCGCCCGCGCCCGGCCGCCGTGCCGGTCGCGCACGAGCACGGCCATGAGCACGCGCATGACCATGCGCATGACCATGGCCACGACCATGGCCACGGTCATTCCCACGCGCCCCCCGACGAGCTGTCGATGCGCTCGCTCGTGGCTCTCGGCGTCTCGGGTGGCCTGCTTCCCTGCCCCTCGGCGCTGGTCGTGCTGCTCTCGGCGATCGCGCTGCACCGCCTGGCCTTCGGCCTGGCGCTGATCGTGGCGTTCTCCTTCGGACTCGCCTCCGTGATCTCCGGCATCGGCCTGGCGGTGCTGTACGCGCGCAAGCTGTTCACCCGCCTGCCCTCGGATCACGGTCGCATCGTGCAGGTGCTGCCCGTCGCAAGCGCCGTGATCATCACGGCGCTCGGCCTGATCCTCACCGCGCGCTCGCTGCCCGGGGTGATGTAGCGAGGCGGCGCCCCGCACGCAATGCGTGCGAGGCGCCGTGTTCTGGGTTACGGAGCGGGAAGGGGCTGGGCGTTGGCCGAGTTGAAGGCCTGCACCCCGGCCGAGTTGTCGCCGTCGAACGGCGTGGTCGGGCTCATTGCGCCGAGGCAGAAGTCGTCGTCGCCGGGATCCGCGAACCAGACGCCGATGCGGTTCAGGTCGACGCGCGTCCGGGCGCCGTTGACGATCGTGGATGCGAACGCTTCGCTGACGATGAGCCGCAGCTGGTTGTACGTGTTCCCGTAGGCATCGGTCCTGAAGTCGCCGATGTACTGGGCTGCGCCGAACGGGGAACCTGCCTGCTCGAGCAGGAAGATCGTGAAGTCGCGCTTCGGAGGCAGGTGGCGCCCGGCGATCTCGAAGCGGTCGAAGCCGCGCGCGTCCGTCGTCAGCGAGACCCTGACGTTGAGCTGTGCGCCCGGCATGCAGGTCGCCAGCTGTGGCGACGACGGGGTGAGGGCGAGCTGCACGGAGTCCTGCACGTGGTGCGTGCGGGCCGCGGAGTGCGCGCGCTGGGTCGCGCCGAGCGCGACCGCGGAGGTCGCCGCCGTCACGAGGACGACCGCCCCGGCGATCAGGAGGTTCTTGGGCAAGTGCATGTGCTGTGTCTCCTTCTTGCGTGGATGGTGCTGTCGTCACGCAAGGACACCGCGCCGGCGCAGTTATTCCCGATTGCCCGCAGAGGAATAATCCGGCGCCGTCGGAGTCATCCGGAATGTGGGCACTCCGCATTCCCCCCGCGCGCAGAGCGGCTTGCCCGGCAGGCCGCTCCAGCCGGCGCGCATGGCCGCACGTCGCGCGTTACCGTTCCTGTCGCCATGCCCATGAGGCGCCACCAGCGAGATGAGGCGGAGATTGCGGCGCTCGCCGACGGATCCCTGGCGCCCGAGCGGCGCGCCGAGCTCGATGCGCGCATCGCAGCGTCTCCCGAGCTCGCGGATCTGCTTGCCGAGCAACAGCGAGCAGTCGCGCTCGCCCGCAGCGCCGCTACCGAGGTCGAGGCGCCGGCAGCTCTGCGCGCACGCATCGAGAACGGGCGTGCGCGCCGCCGACCAGCGCCCCGGCACCTCGTCGCGGTCGGCTCCGCAGTTGCCGTCGTCGCGGCCATCGTCGTCGCACTGGCCGTGCGTTCCACGGAGTCACAGGGCGCACAATTCCGGGCGGCCCTCGCTTCAACGGCGCTCGCGCCCGGGGCCGCCGGCGAGGCGACGATGACCAAGACGACCTCGGGCTGGCGGATCGAGCTGCACGCCACGGGATTGCCTCGCCGGCAGGGCCGCCTGTTCTATCAGGCGTGGCTGCGCAATCGCGCCGGCGTGCTGGTGCCGATCGGGACCTTCAACGAGAGCCGTAAGGTCACGCTCTGGGCGGGCGTGTCGCCGAAGGACTATCCGGGCCTGACCGTCACTCGCGAGCAGGCGGACGGCAATCAGGCCTCGTCGGGGCAGAAGGTGCTCGTCGGAACGGCGCGCCCTCGCGATTGAGCCAGAGGATCACCCGCCGTCGACGCGACGCACGACCTGCTGGCGGGCGCGGAAGAGACGGCTCATGACCGTGCCTTCCTGGATCTTCAGCACTCGTGCCGCCTCCTTGTACGAGAGGCCGGTGACATCCACGGCGACGAGCACGTCGCGGAAATCGTCCGGGAGCGCCGCGATCGCGGCGTACACCTCTCCGGCCTCGACGGCGGCCTGCGGCTCCCGCGCATGCGGGTCTGCGACGAGGTCGAGCTGGTCCGGCAGCGGGTCTGGACGCAGACGCCGGCCCTCGCTTCGCTTCTGAGTCAGGAAGGTGTTGCGCAGCGTGCGCAGGAGGTAGCCGAGATCGTCGTCGTTGCGTAGCAGCCTGCGGCGCCCCAGCACGCGTGCATAGGTCTCCTGGACGAGGTCCTCGGCGTCCTCGGGGGTGCCGCAGAGCGCCCACGCGGCCCGGAAGAGGCGGTCGAGGTGGTCTCCGAGCCGAGCAGGGTCGAGTGGGCGTTCCATCGGCGGAATGGGCCTACGGCGTTCCGTGAGCATAGAGCGGCGAACTCGTGCGATGATCGCCCGATGATCGATGACGCACGCGTCCTGGCGGCGGTGGACGGCAAGATGGCGCTCGCACGCACGGTGATCGACTTCGTCCATGGCCACCCGGAGCTCGGCCACGAGGAACACGAGTGCGCGTCGCATCTCGTCGAGGTGCTCGGCGACGCAGGCTTCGACACGGAGCTGGGAGCCGGCGGCATGGGCACGGCCTTCCGCGCGGTGCTGGCGGGCAGCCGTCCCGGCCGCACGGTCGGCATCGTGGCGCTCTACGACGCGGTGCCCGCAGTGGCGGACGACGGCTCGCTCCGCCCGACCCACTCCTGCGGCCATGGGCCGATCGCCGGCTCGGTCGTGGCTGCTGCGGCGGCGCTCGCGGATCTGCGCGGCGAGCTCGCCGGATCGATCGTCGTGATCGGCTGCCCGTCCGATGAGATCCACGCCCCCGGCACGGTCGCGCGCGCCGGCGGCAAGCTGCTCTCGCTGGAGGCCGGTCTCTGGAATGGCGTCGACGTGGCCCTCTATTGCCATCCGGAGTTCCTCGACACCGTCAATCTGAATTCGCTCTGGATGCGCCGTGACCGGCTCGTCGTGTCGGGCGCGCGCTCGCTGCGTGACGACGCGGTTCAGGAGCCGCTGGTCGCGCTGCGCGCGCTGCTGGCGGCGACGGAGTCATTGCCGGCCGACAAGCTGATGCTCGAGCACGTGACCTTCGACGGCGACGTCGAGGAAGGCACGGGCCTCTACCTCGAGGCCACCGTCCTGCTGTTCGCCGTCGACGGCGACGAGCTCGCGCGCCTCACTGCGTCCATGCGTGAGGCCGTCCCGTCCAGCGGCTGGTCCGAGGGCAAGACCGTGGAGGGCGTGACGTCCGATCCCGTCGTTGCGGCCGCCGTCGAAGACTCCTTCCGCGCCGCGGGCCGCACGGGCTTCGTGCCCGATCCCCCGCCACTGCCGTTCGCGACCGACTTCGGCAACATCTCCCGGGCGGTGCCCTCGGCCCTGATCGGCGTCGGCCGTGACGGCGGCTGGGCATTCCACACGGACGAGGGCGCGGCGCAGTTCGCTTCCGAGGACGGCGTCGACGCGGCTCTCACGAGCGCGAGAGTGCTTGCCTTGGCGGCGGCGCGGCTGAGCGAGCCGGCCTAGAGGAAGGCGGCCGGCGCATGTTGGAAGCGCTCGGCTGGGGCTTGCTCGCCCAGTCGTCGCTGCTCCTCGCAGGCCTGCTGGTCTGCTGGGTGACGGTGCCGATGAAACTCGTCGGGATCCTCGGCGGGTTCGGTGCCGGAGCGATGATCGCCGCTCGGACGATGCTGGACGGAGGCGCGACGGCAGAGGAGGTCGTACGCGACCTTCGTCGAGAGAGATTCAGCGTGGTCGTGTCGACGTTCGCCTTGCTGACGGCCGCCGGGATGAGCCACGCCGAAATCATGGAGGGAAAACCGGCGTGCGCCGCTCCGCGGGTCGTTCAACCGGTCAGCGGGGTGGCGCGTGTGGTTGGTTGGTGGTGATGGCGCGACCGGCTTGGTCTGTGAAGGCGGGTTCGTTGGCGTTGCCGGTTGTGTGGATGTGGTGGTCGTGGAGGTGTTTGTG
>Ga0207683_10000760_pt1 | contig 29309 bp, 25 predicted proteins | sample KBSM73metaG_FD_184333 | JGI IMG/M metagenome (GOLD analysis project Ga0207683, IMG submission 184333) | Miscanthus rhizosphere microbial communities from Kellogg Biological Station, Michigan, USA - KBS M7-3 metaG (SPAdes) (version 2) | ecosystem: Host-associated > Plants > Roots > Rhizosphere >... | reverse complement strand
CACGAATTCGCGCGGCACGCGCACGCGGCCCTGCTTCTTCAGGCCTTGATGCACGCGGAAGGCTTCGCGACGGCCGTATTCGGACGGCTTCACGCCGTCGGCGATGGTGCGCTCGCGGTCATCGAGCAGCGGGCCGTAGATGAACTTGGCCCAGATGTTGAGGGTGTCGATCGTATCGCGCGACAGGCCCTTGAAGCCCCAGGTCTCGTAGGCGTGCACCACCAGATCGGCGTCGTTGTCGCGCAGGCCGTTGTAGAGATCGACCACGCCGCCGACGAATTTCGGCGGGAAGACGCGGATGCAGCCATAGTCGAGCAGGTTGATGCCGCCAGGCGCGCCACCCTCGTCGAACACCGTGTAATTGCCGAGATGCGGATCGCCGTGGATCACGCCGTAGCGGCTGAACGGAAACCACCAGGCGGTGAACATCGCCTGCCCGATGCGATTGCGGGCCTTCAATCCGGCGGTCTTGTGGCTGAGCAGTTTTGTGCCGTCGAGCCAGTCGAGCGTGAGCAGCCGGCCGGTCGACAGCTTCGGCCACACTGATGGCACGCGCACGAGGTCGATGCCGTCGAGCATTTGCTGGTAAAGCGCGACGTGCTTCGCCTCGCGCAGATAGTCGAGCTCCTCGCGCACCCGCGCGCCGATCTCCTTGGCGATCTCGGTGGTGTCGATCACCGGGTCCATGCGGCGATGGATCGCGAACAGCCAGTCGAGCTGCTTCAGGTCCGCTTCGACCGCCGACTGCATGTCGGGATACTGAAGCTTGACGGCGAGGCGCTCGCCGTTGGTCGAGCGCGCGCGATGCACCTGACCGAGCGATGCGGCTGCGGCCGGCTGATGCTCGAATTCACCGAATTTCTCCTGCCAGCCGGTGCCGAGTTCGGCCATCATGCGCCGCTTCACGAACGCCCATCCCATCGGCGGCGCGTCGCTCTGCAGCTTCTGGAGTTCCTCGACGTATTCGGGCGGCAGCAGGTCCGGAATGGTCGCCATCAACTGCGCGACCTTCATGATCGGGCCTTTCAGCCCGCCGAGCGCCGCTGCCAGGTCCGATGCGTTGCGGCCGCGATCGAGGGCCAGGCCGAGCAGCCTGCTGGCGGCGAACTTCGCCGCAACCCCGCCGACATTGGTCCCGACGCGCGCATAGCGCGCCGCACGGGCCGAGAAGCGGTTTTTCTCACGGTCGGTCACCTGGACAATCTAGGGAGTGGAGAGGCGCGCAACAATGCTTCGCAATCCCTCACGCCGTCCGGTCGAGCGCCTCCAGCTCCCCGATCATGCGCTCGATCACGCTCAGTCCACCCTGCCAGAAGCGCGGCTCCCGGGCATCGAGGCCGAAAGGCGCCAGCAACTCGGAATGATGCTTCGTGCCGCCGGCGGCGAGCATCGCGAGGTAGCGCTCCGCGAAGCCCTCGTGCGATTTCTCGTAGACCGCATAGAGCGAGTTGACCAGGCAGTCGCCGAATGCGTAGGCGTAAACGTAGAACGGCGAATGGATGAAGTGGCCGATATAGGTCCAGAAGGTCTCGTAGCCGGGCTTGAGCTCGATCGCCGGCCCGAGGCTCTCGCCCTGCACGCTCATCCAGAGCGCGCAAAGCTGGTCGGAGGTGAGTTCGCCCTCGCGCCGCGCGGTGTGGACCTTGCGCTCGAAGGTATAGAACGCGATCTGACGCACCACCGTGTTGATCATGTCCTCCACCTTGGCGGCGAGCATGGCGCGGCGCTGCTTCACGTCGGTGGTCTTCGCGAGCAACGCCTTGAAGGTGAGCATCTCGCCGAACACGCTCGCGGTCTCGGCCAGCGTGAGCGGCGTCGGCGCCATCAGGGCGCCGTTCGGGCCCGCGAGCACCTGATGCACGCCATGGCCGAGCTCATGCGCGAGCGTCATCACGTCGCGCGGCTTGCCCTGATAGTTGAGCAGAACGTATGGATGCGCCGACGGCACCGTCGGATGCGAGAACGCGCCGGACTGCTTGCCCGGCCGCGTCGGCGCGTCGATCCAGTTGCGCGTGAAGAAATCCTCGGCGACGTTCGCCATCCGCGGCGAGAACGCCTCGTAGGCGGACAGCACCGTGTCCTTCGCCTCGCTCCAGCCGATCGGGCGCGTATCGACCTTCGGCAGCGGCGCGTTGCGGTCCCAGTGCGGCAGACGCTTCTTGCCGAACCACTTTGCTTTCAGCGCATAATAGCGATGCGACAGCCGCGGATAGGCATCGCGCACCGCCGATACCAGCGCCTCGACGACTTCCGGCTCGACGCGGTTGGACAGATGCCGCGCGTCGGCGATGTCCTTGAAGCCGCGCCAGCGGTCGGAAATCTCCTTGTCCTTCGCGAGCGTGTTGGTGACGAGCGTGAAGACGCGGAGGTTCTCCTTGAAGGTCTTCGCCAGCGCCTCGGACGCGGCTTGCCGTTTCCTGCCGTCCTTGTCCTGCATCAGGCTGAGCGTCGCCTCGAGCGCGAGTTCCTTGCCGCCTACCTTGAAACGCAGCGACGCGATCGTCTCGGTGAACAGCCGGTTCAGCGCGCCCGCTCCAGTCACCGATTTTTCGTGGAACAACTCCTCAACACGGTCCTCGAGCTGATACGGCTTTTCCTTGCGCACGTCCTCGATCCACGGGCGATAATGGCCGAGCGCCGGGTCGCCCATCGCGGCGTCCAATGCCGCGTCGTCGAGGCGGTTGAGCTCGAGCGTGAAGAACAACAAGTGCAACGAGGCCGCGGTGATTTTCTCCTGGATGTCGCCATAAAACTTCGCGCGTACCGGGTCGGTGTTGTTGCCCGCATAAACGAGGCCCGCATACGAAATCAGCCGGCCGAGCAGATCCTCAAGCGCCTCGAAGCGCTTCACGGCTTCGATCAGCTTTCCGCCCGCAGTCAGCGCCGCAAGCCTGCCCTTGTAATCTGCCTCGAACGCCGCGCTGTCGGCATCGGCGCGCGCGAGATCGCGCTTCAACTCCGGCGCGTCCATCGCCGGATAGAGATCGGCCAGGTTCCACTCGGGCAGCGCGTTGAGGCCCTTCGCGGGCGGCGGCGTTCTTGCAGGCTTGCGGACGACGCGGGCGGGTTTGCGGCTGGCTTTGGCGGGCATGAGGTCCTCGATGTTGCGGCGAACATAGTCAGGACGGCGCGGCGATCAACTGCGCGCGACCTCGCCCGCGTATCCCTGAGCCTTAACAGGGCGTTAAGTCGCGTCGGCCAAGGTGCGCCCCAAATCGGTACAGCGCCGCTTGAGGAGAATCCATGGCCGAAACGATCCTGATCGTCGACGACGATCCCGTGCAGCGGCGGCTGCTCGAAGCCATGGCGACGCGCTTCGGTTACGCGGTCATCACCGCCGAAGGCGGAGACGCCGCCGTGGCGGCGGTAACGGCGCCGGACGCGCGGATCGACTGCATGGTGCTGGATCTCGTGATGCCCGATCTCGACGGCTACGGGGTGCTCGAACGCATGCGCGATGCGGGCGTCAGCATCCCAGTGATCGTGCAGACCGCGCATGGCGGCATCGACAAGGTGGTGTCCGCGATGCGCGCGGGCGCAAGCGATTTCGTCGTGAAGCCGGTCGGCGCCGAACGCCTGCAGGTCTCGCTGCGCAATGCACTGTCGACGAGCGCACTGGAAACCGAATTCCAGCGGCTGAAGCGCAGCCGCGCCGGCACGCTCAGCTTCAAGGACATCGTGACACGCAATGCGCGCATGCAGCAGGTGTTGCGCACGGCCGAGAAGGCCAGCGCATCGCTGATCCCGGTGCTGGTCGAAGGCGAGTCCGGGGTCGGCAAGGAGCTGATCGCGCGTGCGATCCACGGCTCGGGCGAGCGGCGTTCAAAGCCCTTCGTTGCGGTGAACTGCGGCGCGATCCCGGAAAACCTCGTGGAATCGACGTTATTCGGCCACTAGAAGTGTTCGTTCACCGGCGCGACCGAGAAGCACCTCGGCAAGTTCGCCGAGGCGTCGGGCGGCACGCTGTTCCTCGACGAGGTCGGTGAACTGCCGCCGGCCGCGCAAGTGAAACTGCTGCGCGCCATCCAGGATGGACAGGTCGATCCGGTCGGCGGGAAGAAGCCCGTGAAGGTCGATGTGCGCATCATCTCGGCGACCAACCGCAATCTGATCGCCGACGTGACGAACGGGCGATTCCGCGAGGATCTCTACTACCGCCTCGCCGTGTTCCCGATCACGGTGCCGCCGCTGCGCGAGCGCACCGAAGATATCGCGGAACTGGTGCGGCATTTCCTCGTGCGGTTCGCCGCAGAGGAAGGCAAGCGCATCCGCGCGGTCGCGGCCGACGCGCTTGGCGTTCTCAACGCGCATCCCTGGCCCGGCAATGTGCGTCAGCTCGAGAATGCGATCTTCCGCGCCGTGGTGCTGGCCGACGGCGACGAGATCGGCGCGGCCGAGTTTCCGCAGCTTGGCCATCAGCCAGCGCGCATGGTTGCGCCCGCGATGGTGCCCACGCCCGAGGAGGCGCCGCAGCCGCTGCGCGCCGCAGCCCCCATGATCCTCGACGAGCCAACGCCTCCCGCTCCGCCCGCGTCGGGCGATGCGCTGTCGCTCACCGATGCGGCCGGGCATGTCCGCCCGCTCGAGGAGATCGAGACCGAGACGATTCGGTTCGCCATCGCGCATTACCGCGGGCAGATGTCCGAAGTCGCGCGGCGGTTGCGGATCGGCCGCTCGACGCTCTACCGCAAGCTCGACGAAATCGGTCTCAGCACCGGCGAGCCCCGCGACGCATCGGAAAACGTGGCCAGCGAGTGACACCTTCGGGCCAAATACACGTTTGTGACCCGGCGGATATGTTGCCGCAGTTGATTAAGTGGACAAATTAGAGTCATTTCGTCGCCAAGGTGGAGACGGTGCGGCTGTCCCCGGCCGCGCATGCGGGGTTGAGTCTTGCGTTGAACCCACGGGGATCGCGAGGGAATTTCTCCATGCATGGCCGGCGGCTTGAAAAGATTTTGACCGGGACGGCGCTCGCGCTGGTTCTCGGACTCAGCCTTACGGCACCCGCCGCCGCTCAAGGCCCGGCAGCAGACCAGAGCGCGATCGAGGCGCAGGTTCCGATGCCTGAGTCCGCCAACCTGCCGCCTCCGTCCGTCGCCGACGTCACCCCGGCACCAGAGACGACCGGCTCGACCGCCATCGTCCTGCCCGACCCGCCGGATCTTCCGCCGCCGACCTTCAAGGATGTCGCGACGCCGGCTCCGGCCGCGACGCCCGCCCCCGCCCTGCCGGCACCTGCCGCTGCGGCGCCCGTCATTCCCGCGCCTCCGGCTGCCGTCGTCAACGCCGATCAGCCTATTCGTGACGCGCTGCGCGAGTTCATCGGCAGCAATCGCCTCGCCCGCATCATCGACCGCAAGTCCGAGCGAACCGCGGTCGAGGCGTTTTACGCCTCGCGCGACTACGCGCCGATGTTCGTTGGCACCGACGGCGCGACCGAGCGCGGCAAGCAGACGATCACACATCTGCGCAACGCCGATGCCGACGGCATGGATCCGAACGACTATCCGGTCCCGTCGATCCAGGCCGGCGCCGCGCCTGCCGCGATGGCGGACGCCGAGATGCGGCTCGTCGAGTCCGTGCTCGACTATGCACGCCACGCCCAGATAGGGCGCGTGCATTATTCGCGCGTCAGCGCGGATGTCTTCTACGAGCAGACCGCCCCCGTGCCGCTCGACGTGCTGAGCAAGCTCGCCGCGAGCAACAAGGTGGTCGATGTGCTCAACAGCTACCAGCCGCCGCAAGCCGCCTACAAGGCGCTGCGCAAGAAGCTCGCCGAAGTGCGCGGCCGCAAGGGCGACGCACCGGAAGTGATCGCACGCGGGCCGGTGCTCGAACTGTCGACCGACAAGCGCACCAAGCAGATCGTCCTGATGTCGGACGAGCGCGTGCCGGCGCTGCGCGAGAAGCTTGGCCTTCCCGCCGTGCGCGGCGACAACTTCTACGACAAGCCGCTCGCCGACGCCGTCGCGCAGTACCAGAAGGAAAAGGGGCTGCCCGCGACCGGCAAGCTGACACAGCAGACCGTGGACGCATTCAACGGCAAGCGGCACGAGAAAGACGACCTTGTCATCATCGCCAACATGGAGCGCTGGCGCTGGATTCCGCGCGATCTGGGCAAGGCCCACGTCGTGCTGAACATCCCGGACTTCTCGCTGCGCGTGTACAACAACGGCGCGACGATCTGGCAGACGCGCGTCGTGGTCGGGAAGCCCGGCACGCCGACGCCGCTCCTCTCGGAGACGATGAAATACATCACCGTCAATCCGACCTGGAACGTGCCGCCGTCGATCGTCTACAACGAATACCTGCCTGCCCTGCAGCAGGATCCGACCGTGCTCAAGCGCATGGGCCTGAACCTGCAGCAACGGCCGGACGGCAGCGTGCATATCTCGCAGCCGCCGGGCGAGGCCAACGCACTCGGGCGCGTGCGCTTCAATTTCCCCAACAAGTTCCTGGTCTATCAGCACGATACGCCGGACAAGCATCTGTTCGCGCATTCCAAGCGCGCCTACAGCCACGGCTGCATGCGCGTGCAGGACCCGACCAAATACGCCGAGATCATGACCGGGCTCGGAATGCCGGGTTCCAGCTACAGCGCCGACAGGATCAAGAGCATGTTCGGCCACTCCGAGATCGACCTGCGCTTCACCAACCAGATCCCGGTCCACATCACCTACCAGACGGCGTTTGTGGATGACGCCGGTCACCTGCAGATCCGCGACGACCTGTATGGCCGGGATGCCCGGCTGCTCGCCGCGCTGAAGGAAGACCGCCGGCAGGCCGAAATCCCGGTCGCGCGAGCCCAGCCGAGCTACAACCGCCCGTCGGTACGGCTGCCGAACGGGGTCGGAAACGACGGCTATTCGAGCGGCCAGTCGTTCTTTGACCGGCTGTTTGGTAACCCCGTCCGGCAGGAGCCCGCGCCACAGAAGCAGCGCCGGGCGCAGCAGCGGACCGTAACGGCCCGCTAAACCGGTTATTAACCATCCCGGAAGGCTCTGGCGAAACAAGGCTATTTTTCGCCACACTCCCCCGTTAGCCATAAAGCCAAGGGGGGACGGGGCAGCGCTAATCACGCGTTAACCCATCCCGACAAGACTGCGCTAACCATTCGCACGCGGCGGGGGACGCCGCGGTCGTTCTGTTGAGCGACGTTTCACGCGGGATTGCATGCCGAGTCGCATTGCGCGCCAGGCCGTATCGTTCTGTCATCCGCTGCGCGCGATTCCGTGCGTGGGACTTGCGGCGTTCGCCCTGATCGTCACGTCCGACACGCTGCAAACCGTGGTGGCGAACGGCGACACCCGCTCGATCACCCTGCAGCACACCCATCGCGACGACGAGGTCACCGTCACGTTCAAGCGCAACGGGCGCTACGACGAGGATGGGCTGAAGAAGCTCAACTATTTCCTGCGCGACTGGCGCAACGACGACCAGACGCGGATGGATCCGCAGCTGTTCGACATCCTGTGGGAGATCACCCGCGACGTGAACACCAAGGAGCCGATCCGCATCGTCTCGTCCTACCGCTCGCCCGCCACCAACGCGATGCTGCGCCGGCGCTCGCGCGGCGTCGCCCAGTTCAGCCAACACATGCTCGGCAAGGCGATCGACTTCAACATTTCGGGCGTCTCGGTCGAGGACCTGCGCGCCGCGGGCCTGCGGCTACAGCGCGGCGGCGTCGGCTTCTATCCGGGCTCGTTCGTGCACGTCGACGTCGGCTCGGTACGCCACTGGCCGCGCATGACGCATGATCAGCTTGCGCGCGTGTTCCCGAACGGCCGTACGGTGCATGTCCCGTCCGACGGTCAGCCGCTTTCCGGCTATGCGCTGGCGCTCGCCGACATCGAGAAGCGCGGTTCGAGCCCATCCGGCATGTCGCTCGCGGCGGCTCGTAGCTCCGGCGCGATCAGCGGCGAAGAACAACGCGTCGCTTCGGCGGCGAAACCGAAGAAGGGCAATGTGCTGGCGCGCCTGTTCGGCTTCTCGACCGACGAGAACGAGGAAGACGACAGCAACGCGACGCCGGCGCGGGCCGAGACCCGCGTCGCAGCCGCCGCGAAGCCCGTGCAGGAAGCGCGCGTTCCGACGCCGCAGGCCCGTCCGACGATCAATCCCAAGCCCGCGGGCGGTTTCGCGCTCGCCTCGGCGACCTCCACGCCCATCACCCTTCCCGCGCGCACCGTACCGCGCCCGCCCGCCGAGGTCGCCGAGCCGGCCGAGGTCAGCGCCTCGCGCGGCGAGACGACGTCGAGCATCACGGCCTGGCTCAATGACTCCGAGTTCGCCCGCACAGACCGCGTGCCGCCCGGCATGGCGCTCGCCTATGCGGCCTCGGCGTCCGCCCGGGATAGCCAACGCCCGACCGCACTGGCGCCGCCGATGGGGGCGACGCGCGCAGTGCCGGCTGAAACCACGCAGATCGCGCGCATCCCGCCGAAGGCGGGGCAGCGCTACAATGATCCCTGGCTGCGCGGCATCACGCTCGCGACCAGCGTGCATTACGCGATGAACATCACGGTCTACGGCAAGCTCGACGTGCGCCAGGTGCGCATGATGATGATCAAGCCGGTCGCCAGCGTGCCGATGACGTTCAGCAACGACCCGTATCAGGGCATGCAGACGCAGAGTTTCGGCGGCGCGGCGGTGACGTTCCTGCCGACGGTCAGCTACGGCGCGCCGCAGCGCCAGGCGAGCTTGCGCTAACTCATCCGCTTGCACACGCTCGGTCATCCCTCCCCGTCTCGGGGAGGGCGGCCGGCCGCAAGGCCGGACGGGTGGGGCTTGCTCATCGCTTACGAAGAACGACGTCGCAATTCAGCACCCCACCCGGTCGCCTTCGGCGACCACCCTCCCCGAAGACGGGGAGGGATAAGCGGGAGTATGCCGCGAGCGGAGTGAGCTTTTGCCAGTCGCTCCTACAGCATCCCCAACGCCTGAAGATACGTCTCCAGGATCGCCTCCTGCTCCTTGCGCTCGTCGACATCCTGCTTGCGCAGGCGCACCACCTGGCGGAGCGCCTTCACGTCGAAGCCGTTGGACTTGGCCTCGGCGTAGACGTCGCGGATGTCGTCGGAAAGCGCCTTCTTCTCTTCTTCCAGCCGCTCGACGCGCTCGATGAACGCCTTCAGGTGATCCTTGGCGAAACGATGAGCGGTGGCTTCGTCCTTGACGGCGGCGGCGGTAGCCATCGGGTACTCCTGACGCGGATGAGATGAGATTGGCCCAGACGTTTCGGAGTAGCGGCGCCCGAGGTCAAGGCGTGTGCGTGGTCATCCACAGCAGTGCACAGCGCATTCGCAATAGCGGATGCGTTCCCGCCGTCTGCGGTCTTCTTTGCTTGACAGTCGCGTCAGTGCTTGTGGCTCTTGTCGAACGCCGCCCGCTGGGCGGGCGAAGCCTCATTCTGGTGCTTCGCCTTCCACTCGTCGTAGGGCATGCCGTAGACCGCCTCGCGACTCTCGTCTTTGGAAAGCTTGACGCCTTGCGCGTCGGCGGCGTCCTTCATCCAGTTGCCGAGGCAATTGCGGCAAAAGCCCGCGAGATTCATCAGGTCGATGTTTTGTACATCGGTGCGCCCCCGCAGGTGTTCCACAAGGCGGCGGAACACGGCGGCCTCCAGCTCGGTGCGGGTCTTGTCATCGAGAGACATGGCGAGATCCTCGGGTCATGCCCAATCAAGATAGGCGCACGCCGGGCCGGTTGCCAGCCGCGCCTCACTCGTCCTCCAGCGGCAGGCCGACATAGTTCTCCGCGATGGTCAGCCGGCCGGCGCGCGAACTCAAAAGATAGTCGAGCTCGCCGAGCTGGATGTTGCGCTCGAACACCGAATGCTCGGGGAAGCGATGCAGCAGCGAAGTCATGAACCAGGAATAGCGCACCACCTTCCACACCCGACGCAGGCAGGTGTCGGAATAGCGGTCAAGCCGCTCCATTGAATTGGCGCGGAAGAACTGCGTCAGCGCACGCGCCAGCACGCGCACATCGGCGACCGCGAGGTTGAGCCCCTTGGCGCCGGTCGGCGGCACGATGTGGGCGGCATCGCCCGCGAGGAACAGCCGACCGTAGCGCATCGGCGCGGCGACGAACGCACGTACCGGCGTCACGCCTTTCTGGAAGATGCGCCCCTCGACGATCTCGCTCCTGTCGCCGTCGTTCATGCGGACGTGCAGCTCGTTCCAGAAGCGGTCGTCGGACCAGTTCGCCGCATCCTCGTCAGGCGCGACCTGCACATAGTGGCGCGATATCTTCGGCGAGCGGCGGCTGCACAGCGCGAAGCCGCGATCGTGATTGGCGTAGGTCATTTCCCTGATCGGCGGAGACTCCGACAGGATGCCGAGCCAGCCGAACGGAAACACGTGGTCGTAGGTCGTCAGTACGCCGCCGGGGATCGCGGGGCGGCAGACGCCATGGAAACCGTCGCAGCCCGCCACGATGTCGCAGGTGAGCGTGTGCTCGGTGCCGTCCTTGCGGTAGCGGATCGTCGGTCTGTCGTGTTTCAGCCCTTCGAGCGCGGTCACTTCCGCCTCGAACTGGATCGGCGCGCCGTCGGCGATGCGCGCGGCGATCAGATCCTTCACGACCTCCTGCTGGCCGTAGATCGTCACCACCCTGCCGGCGACAAGCTCGGGGAAATGCACGTGGATCAGCTTGCCGTTGCCGAAGCGGATGTCGATCGCCTCGTCGATCATGCATTCGCGCCGCAGCCGCTGGTCGAGCCCCAGTTCGTGCATCAAATCGACCGTGCCCTGCTCCAGCACGCCGGCGCGCACGCGGTCCTCGACGTAGGCGCGGCTGCGCGCCTCGAGCACGACGCACGCGATGCCCTCGCGATAGAGCAGATGCGAGAGGAACAGGCCGGCCGGCCCCGCGCCGATGATGGCGACCTGCGTGTGCATTTCCTCTCCCATTGCCTGACCCACAATTGGCGCGGCGCTGACGCCTTTTTCAAGTGCCATTCCGCGCTGCCGCTGGGACAATTCCGGGACCGGCGATCTGGAACGCCGGCGCCATCCATGGCACATCACAGCGCTGCGTCGAGCACTGGAAGCCGGAATGACCGCTGGAATCGCGACCGACGAAAGACGTGTCGCGCTCGCGTTTGTCGCACTCGTCCTCGGCGCGGTCGCCATGGGCGCGTCGGTGCTGTTCGTGCGCTGGGCCGATGTCGGACCCCATGCGAGCGCGTTCTGGCGCGTGTTTCTGGCGCTGCCATTCCTGTGGGCGTGGATGCGGCTCGACGGACCGCCGACGCGTCGTGCGCCGCTGTGGTCGGATCGCGCGGTGTGGCTTGCGGGCGTTTTCTTCACCGGCGACCTGTTCTTCTGGCACCTCGCGATCCTCGGCACGACGGTCGCGAACGCCACGTTCCTCGCCACGACCGCACCCATCTGGGTCGCGCTCGGTGCCTTTGTGGTGCTGCATGAGGCGGTGGGACGGCGCATTTTGATCGGGCTCGCGCTCTGCATTCTGGGTGGCTTCGCGCTGCTCGGCGAAAGCTACGGTTTCGCGCCGCAGCGGCTCCTCGGCGATCTCTATGGCGTCGCAACCGCCGTGGGCTTCGGCTGTTATGTGCTGGCGGTGCGCGCCGCCCGCGCGCGCCACGGCGCGGCCGAACTGATGTTCGCCTCGACGGCGATCACGGCAGCCTGTCTGTTGGTCATCGCGCTTGCGTTCGAGCCGCGCGTCCTGCCGCAATCGGCGCAAGGTCTCGTCACGCTGGTCGCTCTGGCAGTCATTTCGCAGGCCGGGGGGCAGGGCCTGATGGCGGTGGCGCTCGGCACGTTGCCGGCGACGTTCTCGGCGCTGGTGATCTTCCTCGAAGCGATCGCGGCCGCGTCGTTCGGCTGGCTGCTGCTCAACGAACCGCTCGGAATCGTGCAGGCGCTCGGCGGCGTGCTGATCCTGTTCGGGATCTGGATCGCGCGTCCGCGCGCGGGCGAGCGCTTGGAGGTCGGTCCATGAGCCCGCGCGCGTTTCTCGAAGACCTGTTCGGGAAAGCCGTCGCGGCTGCGCATCCGTCGACCTGCCTGTCACGTTACCTGCCACCGCCGCCGCGCGACGGGCGCTTGATCCTGCTCGCCGCCGGCAAGGCCGCCGGCTCGATGATCGAGGTCGCGGAAGCGCACTATCTCGATGCCGGATTTCCCGCCAGCCGCATGAGCGGCATCGCGGTCGCGCGGCATGGCTACGGCCGTCCGACGCGCGTGATCCCGATGATCGAGGCCGGGCATCCGATCCCCGATCAAGCGGGACTCGACTCGGCCGCGAAAGCGCTCGCAATCTCCGAGGGTGCGGGCGAGAGCGATCTTGTTCTGGTGCTGATGTCGGGCGGCGCGTCGGCGAACTGGATCGCGCCCGCGGGAATCACCTTCACCGAAAAGCAGGCGGTGACGCGTGCGCTGCTGCGCTCGGGTGCGAACATCGGCGAGATCAACACGGTGCGGAAGCATCTCTCGCGCCTCAAGGGCGGCCGGCTTGCGCGCGCAGCCTATCCGGCGCGCGTCGTCACGCTCGCGATCTCCGACGTGCCGGGCGACGACCCCGCGGTGATCGGCTCGGGGCCGACCGTACCCGATCCATCGAAGCTCGCCGACGCGCGCGCGATCGTTACGCGCTTCAAGCTCGATCTTCCCGATGCCGTGACCCGGGCACTGAACGACCCGACGAATGAAAGCCCGAAGCCGGGCGACGCAGCTTTCGCCAGGACCGAATTCCATCTGATCGCCCGCCCCACCGATGCGTTCGATGCCGCGAAAGCCGCCGTCGCGGCCGCCAGCTACGAATGCGTCTTTCTCGGCGAGCGGCTCGAAGGCGAGGCGCGCCAGGTCGCGGCCGAACACGCTCGGCTGGCGCGCGAATTGCAGACGGCCGGCCGCCGTGCCGTGATCCTGTCGGGCGGCGAACTCACGGTGACGATCCGTGGAAGGGGGCGCGGCGGCCCGAACCAGGAATACGCACTGGCGCTCGCCATCGACCTCGCCGGAACGTCCGGTATCGCGGCGCTCGCGGCCGATACCGACGGCACCGACGGCGGGGCGGGCTCGGCCGAGGACCCCGCCGGCGCCATCGTCGACGGCGCGACCGCCGCGCGGGCGGCGGACCTCGGCCTCGCTCCGGCCGCGTTTCTTGCCGACAACGATTCAACCGGCTTTTTCGAGCGCGCGGGCGGTCTCCTCCGCCCCGGCCCGACTTTCACGAACGTCAACGACTTCCGCGCCATCGTCGTTGACAGCCCTGCGTAACCGGCGCGAAATCCGCAGTTCCATGATCCGACTGCCGCAAATCAGGACCACTCCTGTCGCTTTCCGCCGAACCTTGCTGGCGGCGTGTGCGTTGGCCTGTGGTATCGGGATCGCACCGGCCGCCGCCGATTTCCGCCTGTGCAACAACACCGGCAGCCGGGTCGGCATCGCGCTCGGCTACAAGGATGCGGACGGCTGGACCACGGAAGGTTGGTGGAACCTGTCCGCCCGCTCCTGCGAGACGCTGGTCAAGGGTCAACTGGTCGCCAGATTCTATTATATTCACGCGGTCGACTACGACCGCGGTGGCGAATGGTCGGGCAAGGCCTTCATGTGCACGCGCGACAAGGAATTCACCATCCGCGGCATCGAGGACTGCCTGGCGCGCGGCTACGATCGCACCGGCTTCTTCGAGGTCGACACCAGCGAGCAACGCTCCTGGACGGTACAGCTCACCGAATCCACCGATCAAGCGCCGCAGCAGCCGCTGCCGCAAACGACCCCGTTGATCCCCTTGCCGCCCGGCGGCTCCCAGCAAAAGCAGACCAAATGAGACGGCTCCGCCGCACGAAAATCGTCGCGACACTCGGGCCGTCCTCTTCGGACGAGGCGACGATCGCGCGGCTGTTCGAAGCCGGCGCCGACGTCTTCCGCATCAACATGAGCCATACGTCGCACGACGCGATGCGCAAGCTACACGCGGCGATCCGTGCGGTGGAGAAGTCGTCGGGACGCCCGATCGGCATTCTCGCCGATCTGCAGGGCCCGAAGCTGCGCGTCGGCACGTTCAAGGACGACAAGGTCGCGCTCGAGAACGGCGCGACCTTCGTGTTCGACGACGACAAGGCGCCGGGCGATGCGACGCGCGTGCACCTGCCGCATCCCGAAATCCTCGCGGCGCTGGAAGTCGGCCACACGCTGCTGCTCGACGACGGCAAAATAAGACTGGTCGCGACCGAGACATCGCCGAAGCGCGCGGTGACGCGCGTCGTGGTCGGCGGCAAGCTCTCGGCGCGCAAGGGCGTGAGCCTGCCCGACACGACTATCGGCTCGTCCGCGCTGACCGACAAGGACCGCTCCGATCTCGAAGCCTGCCTGAATACCGGTGTGGATTGGGTGGCACTCTCGTTCATCCAGCGGCCCGAGGACATCGCGGAGGCCAGGAAGATCACGCGCGGCCGCGCCGCCGTGATGGCGAAGATCGAAAAGCCTCAGGCGGTCGTGCGGCTCGCGGAGATCATGGATTTCACCGACGCGCTGATGGTCGCGCGCGGCGATCTCGGCGTGGAAATGCCGCTGGAAAGAGTGCCCGGCATCCAGAAGCAGATCACACGCGCGGCCCGCCGCGCCGGCAAGCCGGTGGTGGTCGCGACGCAGATGCTCGAGTCGATGATTTCCAATCCGGTGCCGACGCGCGCCGAAGTGTCGGACGTCGCGACCGCGATCTTCGAAGGCGCCGACGCCGTGATGCTGTCGGCGGAATCGGCGGCCGGGCAATACCCGGTCGAGGCGGTCGCCATGATGAACCGCATCGCCGAGGAGGTCGAAACCGACGCGACCTATCAGTCGATCATCCATGCGCAGCGCACCGAGCCGGAAGCGACTGGCGCCGACGCGATCGCGGACGCCGCGCGCCAGATCGCCGAGACGCTCGATCTTCCCGCCATCGCGTGCTGGACCTTCTCCGGCTCGACCGGCCTGCGCGTCGCACGCGAGCGGCCGAACTCGTCGATCGTCGCGATCTCGCCGAACGTCGCCACGGGCCGCAAGCTCGCGGTGGTGTGGGGCGTTCACTGCATCGTGGCGGAGGACGCGCGCAGCCTCGACGACATGGTGGACCGCGCCTGCCGTCTCGCGTTCCGCGAGGGTTTCGCCAAGGCGGGGCAGCGCATCATCATCGTGGCCGGCGTGCCGCTCGGCACGCCCGGCGCGACCAACATGGTGCGGATCGCGTTCGTCGGATCCGACGCGGGGGAGGAGTAGGGCGTGTACTCATAGACGCGCCGGAATGACCGCTTTCGGGGGTAAAGCGACATGGCCGGAGAATGCCGCCAGGATGCGGGCCATTTTGTCAGGCCACCACCAAACTCGCGCTAAACTGCACGCTCACCAAAATGAGGTACACGGCGAACGCGAACTCCAGCCGGTGTTTGGAGACCGAATGCGCCACGCGCGCCCCGATCCGCGCGGTGATGAGGCTCGCGGGCATCAGCAGCAGCACGGCGGCGATCGAGACGAAGCCGAGCGAGTACGGCGGCAGTCCGGTCTTGTCCCACCCAGATGCCATGTAGCCGAGCGCGCCGGGCAGCGAAACCATCACGCCGACGCCCGAGGAGGTCGCGACCGCCTGATGGATGGCGCGGCCGTGCATCGTCATCACCATGTTTGACAACAGGCCGCCGCCGATCCCGATCAGCGATGCCGATGCGCCGATGATCAGGCCATAGGGCGCGACGAAAGGCTTGGGCACATCGTAGTTCAGCTTCGGCAGCAGATTGGGAAAGATCAGTCGCGCCGCGGTCGCCAGCGCGATCACGATGAACACGGCCTTGAACAGCGCGGCGGGCGCGTAGCGCGCGAGCAGCGTACCGACCAGCACGCCGGCGATCACCGGCAGGATCCATTGTCGCAGCAACGCGAAATCGATCGAGGCTGCCCTGCGGTGCGTCGTGAAGGAGGCGATCGAGGTCGGGATGATCAGCGCGAGCGACGTGCCGGCGCAGAGCGGCATGCGCAAATCATCCGGCACGCTGAACCAGACGAACACCTCATAGAGGATCGGCACCACCACGGTGCCGCCACCGACGCCGAACATCCCGGCGAGAAAGCCAACCAATGCGCCGGCCGCCAGCAATCCGATGGCGAGCACAACGAACTGCGTCATCGCATGAACGCCCTGTCGAGTCCGACAGCCAGCGCGTCACTGGGTGTCGGTCCGTGGCGGAAGGTCCGCCGGACCGTGGCAGTGAAGCGCTTGAACGGATTAGTCGTGGCTGGCTCTGCGTGCGACTCAAGGAAGTCGGTCGGTGAAGGAGGACTGGCGACATAAAGATGCGGTTCGCCGGTGATCACGTCGCCGAGCTGAAACAAGGAAAGCTTGGTCATGAGTGCCTCCATGAAAATTGTCGATTTCGTCATTGCATCGCTTTGGGGTTTCGGGTCGCGTTGCGCATCCCCAAATCAGCGGATGGCGCCGCAGCACCGCTGAGGCACGCTTAGCAGTGCGCGAACGCACGGCGTGTGAAGCAGCTCACGTTGCTGCTAAATTCGCGCCGCGCATGCATGACGGCGGCCGCTTGATCGCGCCGATGCACCAGCTACCGGAAAGCGAGGCGGGCACTCTTCACCGCCGTGGTGCTCGTCATGCGGCGCTCGTGTGCGGCACTGAGGTCTTTCACAATCCGGCGGATCGTTGGCCCGATGCATTGGACATCACGACGCTCGCCTCGTTACGGCAATGCCCTGGCCACCCGCGCGGCGGAGCTTGCACGGTAGAGAACTAGCCGAAGATATCGAGCCGCACGTCGCCTTGTGGGCCCCAGTGGACATTTGGACCGCCGCACGAAAAGTCCGCTTTTCGGGGAAGAGCGGACGCCGTGTTTTGATGAGTACACACCCTGGCTATTGCGCGGCGGATTGCGCGAGACGTTCCGTCTCGGCGATCACCAGATCGGCCGCGATATGCTGGACCGCGTGACCCACGCCGGGCAGCACGATCAGCCTGGCGTGCGGCAAGGTCGCTGCGAGTGGATGTCCGGCGACACGATGGTGTCGCGGTCGCCGGTGATGATGACGGTCGGCGCCCTGATCTCGGCGTAGCGCGGCGACTGGCGCGTCACACTCTCCTTCAGCCGCGCGACATCGCGCGCATTCGCCACGAACGCCACAGGCCGCAGCAGCAGCGCTAGTGCGGAATGGCGCACGTAGTCCGGCGGCATCGGCTGCGGCGCGAAGACCGCGGACGCGAGCGTTCGCAGCAGCGGGAACGCCATGGGGAGCACGATGGTGCGCGCGAACAGCGGCCCGATCACCGGCGCCGATGCGAGCGTGTAGAACCACACAATCCCGCCCGGCCACGGATGCGTCACCGGCGCGAGCAGAACGAGCGCGGCGGCACGTTCGGGGAAGTCGAGGGCAAAGGCCGTCACGATCGCGCCCGCGAACGAATGCCCGATGACGATCGCGCGCGTGACGCCGAGCGCGTCGAGCGTTTGCGCGATCAGCGCGGCCTGCCGCAGCGGAGAGGCATCCTCGTCGCCGCCGAACCGCGCGCTCCAGCCATGCCCCGGACGATCGATCAGGATCACGCGATGATTGCGCGCGAGCCGCTCGCCCAATCCCAGCCGCATGTCCTGCAGATTGCCGCTCGCGCCGTGCAGCAGCACGATCGGGACACCACCGTTCTCCGCGCCAAGTTCAAGAACGTGCAGGCGCCCGCCGTCAACCTCCACCAGGCGGCCGGCCGGCGGATGTTGCCGCTCGATCACGAGCGCGCTGACAGCCGTCGCCAGCGCCAGCAGCCCGACGACGAGCATGACGCCGAGAGAGATATTCAGGATCATGAGGGGAAACCGGGACACGCCTTGTCACGCGCCCGCGGGGGCCGGAGTCTCAAATATCCCGGCCCTCGACCTTCTCGGTCAGGGACTTCACGAAGTCCGGCACCTTGGACAGATGCGGGTTGACGGCGAGCGCCTTGCGGAACGCTTCGAGCGCGAGCTTGTCCTCGTTGAATTCCTGCATGATAACGCCGAGGCCGGTGAGCGCGCCGAAATGGCGCGGCTCGCGCGCCAGCACCTGGCGGATATCGGCGAGCGATCTGCCGTAATCCTTGTTGGAGAAATGGATCGTGGCGCGCCGGTTCCAGGCTTCGACGTATTCGGGCCGCAGCTCGATCACGGCGTCGAGAAGCTGAAGCGCAAGCTTGGTGTCCTTCTCGTCGGTCGCGGTCTTCACGCGGCTCATCATGAGATCGGCGGTGTCGCTGCCCGAGGCGAACCAGAGCGCCCAGATGCGGCTCTCGACCAGCTTGGCGGCATCGGCGTCGGGCGCGGCTTTCAGCGCCTCGAACAGAAAATCGAGATTTTTGGTGCGGTCCCCGCGCGAGACGCGCGGCAGCTTGTCAGGCGCATCGGGGAGCGGAGTGGATTGGGCCCGGGCAGTGTCATACGCAGGGCCAAAAACCGGCAGTGCCAGGACTGCGGGAAGCACGACAGCGGCAAGCACGAGGGCGAGTCGGATGCGCATGAACCCAAGTCTACGACTCGCGCGCTGCAGCGCAATAGGCTGCGAATGCGCGGCCAGGTCAAAGACTTGTGAGGCGGGAGGCCGGTTTCGGCCGCAGTCGTGCCGGGCGCGCGATCAGCCTTGGCGGGCCTTGAAGCGCCGCTGCGTCTTGTTGATGACGTAAAGGCGGCCCTTGCGGCGCACGAGGCGGTTGTCGCGATGGCGACCGCGCAGCGATTTCAACGAGTTACGGACTTTCATGGCCTCGATCCATGGCGCGCGCGCCGGAATGTCAGGGATTTGGACGGGTTCTTAGGGGGCGATCGCGGCACTGTCAACGTCGCGACATGACCAATGTCGCGGCCGGAATTCGTTGCCGCCGCGCCACAGGGGGCCGCAAACCGTTCCGGCGCCTTCCGTTTTTAACGTATGGGCGTCGTCCCGCCATTGTAGCCGCTGCCGCGGCGCGTAAGCGTCGAAGCGGGTGGGGTCCGTCAACAACAGCGCGGCGGGGTATGGGCGGGGCTTCGTTTTACGTCGATCGCTGGCTGACCGCGATCGTTCTCGTGGTTGTGGGTCTTGCGCTCGCTGTCGGCGCCCCCTCGAGAGCATTTGCCCAGGAAGCCGAACTTGTCCTGTCAAAATCCGGCCCGGCGTCGGCTGCAGCGAATACCAATGTCACCTACTCGCTGAACCTGCTCAGCGGCGGTCCGGACGCCGCCACCGACGTCACAGTGTCCGATCCGCTTCCGCCCGGGATGAATTTCGTCAGCCTCGCCTCGCCTGCAGGCTGGACCTGCACGACGCCGGCGGTCGGAACCAATGGCACCGTATCGTGCACCAACCCGTCGCTCGCCGCGGGCAGCAACGTGAGCTTTTCGCTCACCATGGCCATTCCGAATGGAACGCCGGCGGGCACGGTCTTCACCAACGTCGCGACGGTGTCCAGCACGACGTTCGATCCGACCGATGAGAACAACAGCAGCACCGCCGTCACGATCGTGAGCGGCGGTACCTCGGCCGATCTGATCGCCAGCAAGACCGCGCCGGGCACGGTCCAGGCCGGACAGAATCTCACCTACTCGATCTTGACCGGCAACGCCGGCCCGAATGATGCGACGTCGGTGTCGGTCTCGGACGGGTTGCCCGGCAACCTCGCGTTCGTCAGCCTCGTGTCGCCCGCGGGCTGGACCTGCACGACGCCGGCGGTCGGCACGACCGGCCCGATCACCTGCACGCGACCCTCATTCGCGGCGGGCGCGACCGCCAACTTCACGCTCGTCACCAACGTCCCCTCCGCGACGCCGGCGGGAACGGAGTACACCAACACCGTCACCATCTCCTCGGCGACAGACGATGCGACTCCGGAAAACAACTCCGGCACGGCGGGCACGACTGTGATCAACGCCGCGCCCGATCTCGCAATCGCCAAGTCGCACAGCGGCAATGCGCAGCAGGGACAGATCGGTTTCGTCTACACGCTGGGCGTCAGCAACGTCGGCACGGTGCAGGCGTCCGGCACCACGACGGTGCAGGACACGCTTCCGCCCGGGATGACGGCGACCGGAATGAATGGCGCCGGCTGGACCTGTACGGTCGCGACGGGGAGTTGCACGCGCTCCGACACGCTGGCCGCGGGCGCCTCGTTCCCGTCGATCAACCTGATCGTGAACGTCGCCGCGAACGCAGCGAACAACGTCATCAATACTGCGACCGTTACCAACGCCGGCGACGTCGAGCCGTTGAACAACATTGCGACCGATCCGACCGTGATCACCACGGTCGCGACCGCTGACCTTACGATCACGAAGACCCACACCGGCAACGCGCAGCAAGGCCAGACCGGCTTCCCCTATACGATCACGGCGCAGAACGTCGGCGCCTCGTCCACGGCAGGCACCGTGACCGTCACCGACACGCTTCCGGCCGGCCTGACGCTGAATGCGATCAGCGGCAGTGGATGGTCGTGCAGCGGCGGCGGAACGCCAACCTGTACCCGCTCGGACGTGCTGGCCTCGGGCGCAAGCTATCCGCCGATCACCTTGACGGTGAACGTCTCCTCGAGCGCGCCCGCGACCGTCACGAACACCGCAACGGTTTCGGGTGGCGGCGACACCAATCCCGCCAACGACAGCGCCAGCGACCCGACGACAGTCACCCCGCAGGTTCTCGGCGCCGACCTCGCGATCACAAAGACCCATACCGGCGACGCGCGTGCCGGCCAGATCGGCTTCACCTACCGGATCACGGTGAACAACGCCGGCACCGTTGCGAGCGCCGGCACCGTCACGGTCACGGACCTGCTCCCGCCGAAGATGATCGCGACGGCAGCGAGCGGCTCCGGCTGGGCCTGTTCGCTTGGCGCAACGCCGGCATGCTCGCGTTCCGACGCGCTCGCGCCTGGCGCCACCTATCCGCTGATCACGCTGACGGTGAACATCGCCGGCGATGCACCGCCCGTGCTGACCAATACCGCAACCGTGTCGGGCGGCGGCGACATCAACACGGCCAACAACACCGCGAGCGATGCGACCAACGTGCGCGCGCGCTCCGATCCGACGAAGGATCCGGATGTGGTCGGCCTCGTCAACGCGCAGATGGCGACCGCGCAGCGCTTCGCCAATACGCAGATTTCGAACTTCAACGAGCGGCTCGAGGCCCTGCACGACGACCACACCGGCGACCAGTTCGGGATGCAGTTCGGCTCGTCCGAACAGAATCAATGCATGATCCCCGGCACGGGTCTGCCGAAAGATCCGTTCGATCCGAACTGCAAGGCCAAGACAGCAGAGGCCTCGGCGACCAGCGCGCTCGGCTACGCGTCCGACCGAAAATCGCCGGTCTACAAGGCGGAGCCGCCGGTCCGGCGGCCGACCTGGCGTGATTACGCGTTCTGGAGCACCGGCTACGTGAGCTTCGGCAATGCCGACCCGACCGCGCAGCGCTCGGGCATCGAGTTCAACACCTCGGGCGTCAGCGCCGGCGTCGACTATCGCGTCGGGCGCCAGTTCATCGGCGGCTTCGGCATCGGCTACGGCCGCGACTCGACAAAGATCGGCGACCGGGGAACGCGCAGCGACGCCGAGGCCTACAATGCGGCGGTCTACGGCAGCTATCGGCCCTTCAATAGTTTCTTCATCGACGGCGTCGCCGGCTACGGCGCGTTGCGCTTCAATTCGCAGCGCTTCATCGTGGATGACGGCACGTTCGCTTTCGGCTCGCGCAGCGGCAATCAGGCCTTCGCATCGCTCACCGCCGCCTATCAGTTCCGCTGGGACGGGCTGATGCTGTCGCCCTACGGCCGCATCAATGCCGCGTGGGTCACGCTGAATGCTTTCACGGAGAGCGGCGGGCTCGGCGGTGCGCTCGCCTACTCGTCGCAAACGGCCGAGTTCTACACGGCGGTGCTCGGCCTGCGCGGCAAGTACACGATCCCGACCGAATGGGGCGCGGTCGCGCCGCGCTTCCGCGTCGAGTACCACCACGACTTCGCCGGTACGAGCACGATCTTCCTGCAATATGCCGACCTGCTGAGCCCGGTCTACAGCCTGACCACGGCGCCGGCAGGCCGCGACCGCGCCAGCGTCGGTGCCGGAACCGACCTCGTGATCGGCGACAGGCATCGTCTCAGTGCGGACTATCAGTACGACGTGGACTTCCTCGGGGCCGACTGGCACCGCTTCAAGCTCAGGTGGGAAAGCCGCTTCTGAGCTTGCCGGGGAGAATGGTGGGCGCGACAGGGATCGAACCTGTGACCCCCTCCATGTCAAGGAGGTGCTCTTCCGCTGAGCTACGCGCCCGTATTGGGTCGGACCCTATATCGGCTCGCTCCGGCAGGGGCAAGCATCCGGATCGTCCGGAAGAACGGATCAGGCCGCCGTCAGCATCTTCTGCACCTCGTTGACGAGGTCGCGCAGGTGGAACGGCTTGGACAGCACTTTGGCATCCTTCGGGGCCTTGGAGTCGGCATTGAGCGCGACCGCCGCGAAGCCGGTGATAAACATGATCTTGATGTCGGGGTCGAGCTCCGCGGCGCGGCGGGCGAGCTCGATGCCGTCCATCTCGGGCATCACGATGTCGGTCAGCAGCAGCTCGAACGGCTCCTCGCGCAGCCGCCGATAGGCCGACATGCCGTTGTCGTAGTCGATCACCTCATAGCCGGCGTTCTCCAGCGCCTTCACCAGGAACCGGCGCATGTCATTGTCGTCTTCGGCGAGCAGGATCTTGGGTGAGGCCGGCTGGGTCATGGAACGCGACGAATCCCGTGAACTGAGACCCCCATAAGCCGCATGGGGGGTAAATATGGGGTGAACCCCAACTTCATCTTGGCAGAGCAGCGCCCACATGGAAATGTAGGCTCACCATCCCCGAAACGCTTGGAATCGCATGAACAGTCCCGTGGAGGCAGAACTCGACCCCCCGTTCGAGGTGATCGAGCCGACGGCGTGCCGCTCCCCGGTCGTGTTCAATTCCCCGCACAGCGGCTGTGTCTATCCCCGCGCTTTCCTCGATTCGGCCAAGCTCGATCTCGCGACCTTGCGCCGCTCGGAGGATTCCTTCGTCGATGACCTGATCGCCGGCGTGGTGCCGCGCGGACATCCGCTCGTCCGGGTGCATTTCCCGCGCTGCTATGTGGACGTGAACCGCGAGCCCTATGAGCTCGACCCGCGCATGTTCGACGGGCGCCTGCCCTCGTTCGCCAATACGCGCTCGATGCGCGTCGCGGGCGGGCTCGGCACCGTCGCGCGTGTGGTCGGCGATGCGCAGGAAATCTACCATCAGCGCATCCCGATCGACGACGCGCTCCGCCGCATCGAGGGCTTGTACAAGCCGTACCACCGCGCACTGCGCCGCCTGCTGACGCGGGTGCATCGCGATTTCGGCAGCGCCGTTCTGATCGACTGTCACTCGATGCCGTCGATGGCCGGCAGCAAGGACGACCGGCCGCGCGCCGATATCGTGCTCGGCGACCGCTATGGCACGAGCTGCGTGCCGATCGTCGCCGAAGTGATCGACGCGACCTTCCGCGAGTTCGGCTACGCGGTCAGCCGCAACAAGCCCTACGCCGGCGGGTTCATCACCGAGCATTACGGCAACCCAGCCGCCGGGCTGCATTCGATCCAGATCGAGATCAATCGCGCGCTCTACATGGACGAGCGGCGCTATGAGCGGTCCGCCTCGTTCGCCCGTCTCGCCGCCGACATCATGACGCTGGCAGATCGGCTCGCGGACATTCCCCTGGAGGAGCTCAAGCCCTATCGGGCGGCTGCGGAATAACGTTTCCGATATTGCATAGCACAATTGCACGTCTGCATAGGTAATAGGCGGCAGCAAAAACCGCTCACGATTCAAGCACGGATCGCAACAGCAGGTATCTTCGATCGTGCGAGTTGGCGAGAACGACGCGAAAGCGGCAAAGAAAAAGGGCCGCTTCGTGAGAAGCGGCCCAAGTCTAGGGAGGAAACGCCCAAGGAGGGCGGCGATAGGTGACGCAAATCACGTATCGCGCTGCAGTAACGTACACCGCACTGCACAAAATGCAAGGGGCTGGTCAGTAGAAATCCTTAACGCCTTCGAGCTGTGGTTCCCTCGCCACAGTTCTTTGCATGGGGTCGTTTTCTTCTCTTTGCATGGGGTTGTTTTCTTCTTTTTTTTCAGCGGCGCACGGTCAGGTAGGCCGCGCTGGCGACCATGATCGCCACCGCCTGCACGGCGAACACCAGCCGGTAGGCGTCGAGCGGATAGACCCCCGCTTGCGCGGGAAACAGGTCGATCAGCGCGCCGCTCGCAAGCTGCACCAAGAAAGTGCCGCCCATCGTGCCGATGTTGAACAGCGTCATGCCGCGTCCGACGAGGTGCGGCGGCAGGAATGAGCGCCCGTGCGCGATCAGCACCGGCAGGAAGGCCGGAAGGACGCCGAACACCGTCAGCCAAATCGCAAGCGTTCGCGGCTCGGGCTTGCCGAGTGCGGCGAGCAGTCCGAGCGCCGCCGCGGTCCCCAGCGCGCCGGCGAGCACCAGCGGCTTGTAGGCGCCGAAATAGCGCTCGGCATGTCCCCAGGCCACGACGCCGATGATGTGGCTGATCGCGGGCAGCATCAGCAGATCTCCGCGCGCGGTCAGCCCATAGCCGTAGACGTCGCTGAGGAACGGGCCGCCCCACAGGCCGACGATCAGCACGTAGCTCGAATACGACATGAAGTTCATCAGGAAGACCGGCAGGAACGACGGCATGCGCGCGACTTCGACCACGCCGCGCAGGCTTTCGCGCAAGGTTTCCTGCTTGCCGGTCCCGGTCCGGTCGGTGGCATCTTCGCGCACCACGATCGCAACGAGGATCGCGCCCACGACGACAAATCCCGCGACCACGAGAAACGTCGCGCGCCAGCCGATCGCGGCGCTGGCCCAGGCGAGCGGCGCCGTCACGAACAGCGTGCCGACCGTGCCGATACCGATTTGGATGCCGGCGAGCAGCGTGAAGCGTTCGGGCGGGAAGCGCCTGGCATACAGCGCGAGCGGCGCCATCAGGTAGCAGGACGAACCGAGCCCCATCAGAATGCGTGCCGTCACAAGACCGGCCGGCGTGGTCGCAACCGCAAAGGCGAGCGTGCCGAGAAACGCGATGGCTGCGCACAGCAGCATGCAGCGCTTCGGCCCGTAGCGGTCGAGTGCGATGCCGAGCGGGATTTGTGCGGCCGCGAAGGCGAAGAAGAAAGCGCTCGACAACAGCCCGATCTCGGCCGCGTTCAGGCCAATTTCGCGCGCGAGGTCGGGCGCGATGACGCCGACCGAATTGCGCAGGAACTGGCTGACCAGATAGATCGCCGCGAGCGTGCCGACGAGCAGGACGGCGCCGTGCGGTGCCCCGGCAGGGCGTTGCATGATGGAGTCCGGCGCTAACCACCGCCCCTCACCGGACGGCGCTGTCTGGTGACATACCGCACGCCAAGCCGCAACGGTTGCCCGGGAGGCTGCACTCCGATAGGCCGATGCCGGTACTCTTTGGTGGAGCACGATCTTTTCCGAAAACCGGTGCCCATCCCGGATCAACTCCGGGACAGGCATTTTCGGGATCATGCTCGAGGATAAACGTGATTCATGACGGCCATCGATTTTGCGGCGTTCGTTGACGAGCTTGCGACCGTTTCCGGGGACGCGATCCTGCCGTTCTTCCGCACCTCGCTGGGCGTCGAGGACAAGGGCTCGGCCGTCGGCTTCGATCCGGTCACACAGGCGGACCGCGCCGCCGAGAACGCGATGCGCGGGCTGATCAAGCGCAATTTTCCCGAGCATGGCATCGTCGGCGAGGAGTACGGCAACGAGCGCGCCGACGCCGAATACGTCTGGGTGCTCGATCCGATCGACGGCACCAAGTCCTTCATCTCCGGAATGCCGGCCTGGGGTTCGCTGATCGCGCTCACCCGCAACGGCACCCCGGTGTTCGGCATGATGCACCAGCCGTTCATCCGCGAACGCTTCTCCGGTGACGGAGGCGCGGCGGGCTATCGCGGGCCGGCCGGCCCACGCAAGCTGATGGTGCGCCCCTGCGCAGGCCTGAGCGATGCGGTGCTGTTCACCACCAGCCCGCTGCTGATGAATGTGGACGACCGCGCCTCATACGGACGCGTCGAAAGCGCGGTGCGCCTGGCGCGTTACGGCGGCGATTGCTACGCCTATTGCATGCTCGCGGCCGGGCACGTCGATCTGGTGATCGAGACCGGATTGAAGCCGCACGACATCGTCGCGCTGATCCCGATCGTCGAGGGCGCGGGGGGCATCGTCACGAGTTGGGAAGGCGGCAGCGCGGTCACAGGCGGGCGCATCGTCGCCGCCGGCGACAGGCGCGTGCACGAAGCGGCGATGAAGGTGCTGAACGGGTAGTTTTCTTGTTTGCGCATGATCTTGTCCGACAACCGGTACCCATCCCGGATCAAGTCCGGGACCGGCTTTTTCGGGATCATGCGCCTAGAACATCGGCGAGCCGGGCACGAAGGCGTCGAACGCCGCCCAGAACTGCTCGCGATAGCGATCCTGCTCCATCAGCAGTTCGTGGCGCGCACCGGGGATCACCAGATGCGAGCCCGCGCGCAGCCGCACCGCGAACGCGCCGGTTGCCGGGGTCGAGACGATCTGGTCCTGTCCGGCCGCGACCAGCAGCAGCGGCTGGCGCAGGCGGCCTGCGTAGCCTTGATCGGCGAATTGGCTCATCGCCCGGAAGGCTGAATCGACCCATGCCACCGTCGGCGAGCCGATCGCGAGCGACGGGTCCGCCTCGATGATCGCGGCGGTGCGGGCATAACGCACTGAATCGGAGGTCAGCCTGTTGCCGGCAAACGGCAGCGTGTTGATCGGCGTGCCGCCGCCGCCGGGCACGTAGCGGCTACCCATGCCGACCAGCCGTAGGAATCGCGCCGTCCCCTGCGCGTAGCGCGTCCCGGCCGCGCGCACGAGCTTGATCATCGGTGCGGAGAGCACGATGCGATCGAACCATTGCCGCCCATGCTGCACCGAACGGATCAGCACCGCCGCGCCCATCGAATGGCCGAGCGCGTAATACGGCGCCGGACAGTCGGGCAGGACGATATCCTTCACGAAGGCTTCGAGGTCGCGGTCGTATTCGGAGAAGTCGTAGATGTGGCCCTTGCGCGCATTCGGCAGCGCGCGATCCGAGAGCCCCTGTCCGCGCCAGTCGAGGATCGCGACGGCGAAGCCGCGCCGGCGCGCGTCGTGCACCACCTCGAAATACTTCTCGATGAATTCCGCGCGGCCGGGAAACACGCATAGCGTCCCCTTGCGGCCAGGCGGCGGGTCGAAACGCGCGAAGCGCAGCAGGACTCCGTCCGAGGTCTTGACCGTCCCGGCGGTCGCGCCCTCGGGAACCGGATTGGCGGGGAGATCGACGAGTTTCATGGGAACCGGAACGAGAGTGTTCCGGCCTGTATAGCAGGGGATTCGCCGCTTCGACGCAGGCTTTCCGGCTCTTGAAATGCCGTGGACCCCTCCCAAATTGAAGGGTGCGCCGGCCAATCCAGGCGGCGCGTTTCCCGGTCCGGCCCTGCGGGGCGGACTTTCTGCATGTCGCTCAAGGAGGATATGCCATGCGAACTTTCGATCTTGCTCCCCTTTATCGTTCGACCGTCGGCTTCGATCGCCTGTTTTCGATGCTCGACAATACCGCCGGCCTCGATGCCGCCCCGGGCTATCCGCCCTACAACATCGAGCGCACCGGCGATGACGCCTACCGCATTTCCGTTGCGGTTGCGGGCTTCGCGGACAGCGAGCTTTCCATCGAGGCGAAGGAAAACACGCTGACGATTCGCGGCGACAAGCAGGTGAAGGCCGACGAGAAGCCGGGTGAGGTGCTCTACCAGGGCATCGCGGCCCGCGCGTTTGAGCGCCGCTTCCAGCTCGCCGACCACGTCCAGGTCACCGGCGCGTCGCTGGTGAACGGACTGCTGCACGTCGACCTCGTGCGCGAGATTCCGGAAGCCAAGAAGCCACGTCAGATTCCGATCGGCAACGCAAAGGCCAACGGTCAAGCGCAGGTGCTTGAGGCGAAGGCGGCCTAATCCGGCTCAGTCTTCATCGTGAAAATGGGAGCGCCCCGATGCCCGGGGCGCTCTTTTCGTTTGTCGAGCGACGCCAGGAAAAGTGGATTCGGTTTTCCGTCCGGCGTCGCGACTACCAAAGAATCATTCGAGCGGCGTCACTGGCGTAAGGGCTGACGGCGGAGCAGGCGCGGGCGGCGCGGCGTTCTGTGCCGGTGCCGGCTCGACCGTTCCGGCGGCCTCCTGCGGCGCGGCGGCCGGGCGCTTGCGCGGCACCGGTGTCGCGATGGCGGATTTGGTCGCAGGCTTGGGCGCGACCGCCTGCGGCGGCGAAGCGCTATGCGGCATCACTGCGGCGGAGCGCGGCACTGGCGCGATCGCGTGAGGCGGCACGCGCGCGCCCATGATCGAGCCCGGGCCTGGGAAAGCGATCTCGTCGTCGGGCGGAAATGGCGCATAGCCCGGATGCGCGCGGCGGTAAGGCCCATAGCCCGCATAGCGGCCATACGGCGCATTTGCGGGCCCGACCGCTTCGACCGCGATCACCTGCGAGCGCCGCGCATCGACCGTCACATTCAGGACCCGGCCAAAATCATCCCGTGCGCGCTGAACAAAGAATGCGCCGCTGCGCCCCGGCTGACCGATAGGATCGAGACCCATCGCCTGCACGATCTCGGCGACGTCGTAGGCCGAAGGCGGGCCGATCGGCACGGCGGGGCGCGGACCGTAATACTGCGCCGATGCGGGTGCTGCCGCGAACAGAAGTCCCGCGACCGCTGCAACGAGCCTCATGCAAACCTCCACCGGGCCGCGGATGCGCCCGTACACGTCGCCCGGCCCGAACCTCGTCAATGAATCAGGCGGAGCTTGGGCGCCGATGCGGCATCAGTTGGCACTCACTTGGCACTCACTTGGCACTCACTTGGCACTCACTTGGCACTCACTCAGAGCCCACGAGAGCGAGGAACCTGTCGACGTCGTCCTTGGTGGTCTGGAACGAGGTCACAAGGCGCACCAGCATCTTGTCCGCGCCGACGGACATGCCTTCGCTCGGCCACGGATAATACATCGCGCCCGCGGCCTTCAGCCGCTTGTCGGCCTCAAGCGTAATCGGTGCGAATACTTCGTTTGCCTCGACCGGCCATACCGGCTTGCAACCCGCCGCCGCAAGACCGGCGGCGAGCGCGTCCGCCATCGCGTTCGCATGCCGCGCGAGCGTCATCCAGAGATCGTTTGCCAGAAACGCTTCGATCTGCGCCGCGATGAAACGATGTTTCGATGCGAGT